>OFFW01001231.1_pt1 | contig 15745 bp, 18 predicted proteins | sample 1521501 | NCBI WGS metagenome assembly OFFW01 (sample SAMEA3504107, study PRJEB24116) | mouse gut metagenome | biome: mouse gut; feature: mouse-associated habitat; material: faeces | place: Denmark | collected 2011
TAACCTGAACAAAAAGGCGTTTATTCAATTGGCAACTGGGACGGGATCTTGTTTTACGAAAATCAGAAGAAAAATGGGGACATGGTATTGTTGAGCAGTTAAGCCTGGACTTACAGCAAGAATTTCCAGAAGTGAAAGGTTTTTCGGCTAGGAATCTTTGGAATATGAAAAAATGGTATTCTTTTTATGCATTAGCGGAAGACTCTGATGACCTTATTCAAGCAATAGATAATAAATTCAATTTTGACAGTATAAAACTGCAGCAGATTGGTGCAGAAATCAAAGAAGATGATAGAGGGGAAAAACTGCACCAAGTTGGTGCAGAAATGGTATTTCCCGCTTTTTTCGGTTTTGTGCCGTGGCGTCACCATGTGGAAATTGTCACAAAATGTAAATCTGTGGAGGAGGCGTTATTTTGCCTTCAGAAAACAATCGAAGAAGAGTGGAGTAGAAATGCCCTAATTGATTGTATAAAAGCTGATTTATATCATAAGGTAGGAAGGGCAAATACAAATTTTGATGAAAAACTTCCAGGAATGCAGGGAAAGATTGCAAAGGAAATTGTAAAAGACACCTACGATTTCAGCTTTATTTCTTTGCCTAGAGGGTATGATGAAACAGCATTGGAAGATGCTTTGGAACAAAACATTACAAGATTTCTGTTGGAGCTTGGGACAGGCTTCGCATTTATCGGGAGACAGAAGGAAATTGTAGTTTCAGGAAAAACTCGTAAGATCGATATGTTGTTTTATCATATCCGTCTTAAATGTTATGTAGTGGTTGAACTGAAAGCCGTTTCTTTTGAGCCAGAATTTGCTGGAAAATTGAATTTTTATGTAAATGCAGTGAATGATCTTATTCGGACTCCAGATGAAAATCCTACAATTGGATTACTGATTTGCAAAGATAAGGATCAGACCGAAGTACAGTGGGCATTTCAGGGAATCCAGACACCGATGGGGGTTGCATCTTATGATAATATTAAAATAGAGGAGATTAAGAAGCTGCTGCCTACAGAGGAACAGATTCAGCAACGTATTGAATTAGCAGAGGAAGAATTCAATCTGAGCAGAGGAAAAAGAAGTAGAGATTAATTACAAGAGGAATCGGCTATAGCAGGAGGGTGCTGTTTTGTTGGAAAAAACATTTGGCATAAAAAAGCCTGATACAATATACAAAGAACGAACTGGTGCATATGGTATTGGTTTTTCAGCTGATGGCAAAATACCTGTCGCAATGACCCATTTATATAATGGGGAAATTGGTTATTTCTTGCTTGGCGGCGGTATTGAAAATAATGAAAGTCATATTGATTGTATTATTAGGGAAGCATTGGAGGAGGCTGGTCTTTCTGTAATGCCCCAAGAGCTTGTATGCAAAGGTGATTATTATCATTGGATAGAACAAACAAAAACAGATTTTCATGGTGTCGGCTATTTCTATTACATGGAAATTGGAGATATTGTATCAGAACCAACTGAACCTGACCACTATCTGGTGTGGTTAACTTTTGAGCAAATCAAAGAAAAACTATTTTTACCTCATCAAATATGGGCTGTTGAACAAGTACGCAATATTTGTAGATTACGAGCATAATTGACAGACTGATCCGCATGTTCCTGAAATGACAGCCCGGAATCATGACGCAAAGACTCACGACTGTTTTATTCGTGCGCCCGGTGGCGCGTATTTCAGGCCCCTTTGTGGCTGTTTTGATGTGAAATTACGCTGGCATTCCGGGATTCCCTGAATTATTTCTGGAAAGCGCAGACAAGCCAGATTTACCGGGAGCTGGGAGGATAAATGATAATGGACATAGAGCATGAAAAAGGATTCAATGCGAATCAGTTGAAGTTGATTGCGATTGCGGCAATGACGCTTGACCATCTGGTATGGACGCTGTTTCCCGGATATAATACAGAATGGTATGTACTTGTGTTCCATATGATAGGCAGGCTTACAGCCCCCATCATGTGGTTCTTTATTGCAGAGGGATATCACTACACACACGATGTCAAAAAATACGCCGGCAGATTGTTTTTGCTGGCGGCAATCTCCCACTTTGCATACAATTTGTGGACACTGATGTATGCCGCTGTTTACTTTGTTTTTATTGATAAAGTGTACGCATTCATCCAGCTATTTACCTGCCTGACAATCCCGCTTTTGTGGCTTTATAATGGGAAACGGGGCTCCATGAAGGGAATTGGAAAATTATTTTACATATATTATCCGTTACACCTTTTCATATGCGGCATAATACGCATACTGTTATGGGGTGCTGGATTTTCTACCGGAACAGCAAATTTTTAAATCGATTTCAAAGTATTGTCTTATTGATGGGTCTGGTATAAACTATACTCACGAGTGATGTAATTTGGCGCGATGTCCCTTGCAGCCATGAATGCTCCTCTTCATTTCGCTCGTGAGTCGGGTCACGATGAAGAGGGGCATTCATGGCAGGTTTTAGCAATTGTCAGGATAAATAAAAGAGTGCTGACGCATGGCCGCGGAAGGAGATTCCAATGGGAGCATATTTGAATCCGGGAAACAATGGATACCGGGAAATCCTGCAGTCTGAATATGTGGATAAAACAGGCTTGATCGCCTTGATCAATCATACCCTGGGGACAAGGGAGAAGCTGTCCTGTATCAGCAGGCCAAGGCGCTTTGGCAAGTCCTACGCGGCAAAGATGCTGTGTGCATACTATGACTGCTCCTGCGATTCCCGTGAGCTTTGCCATGACAGCCGCCGCGCTGTTAGGGTTCTCCTGTTCCGGCAGCCTGCTGTTCCTGTGCCTGTTCGCAGTGCCGTTGGGACTCGGGGCGGGAGCCATCGACACAGCCCTGAACAATTATGTGTCCCTGCATTATTCCGCCACGCATATGAGTTTCCTGCACTGCTTTTACGGCGTTGGCGTGTCGGTGAGCCCCTATATCCTATCGCTGGTGATAGACGGGAAATATGGGTGGCGTGGCGGATACAGGATAGCCTTTTTGATACAGTCCGTCATCATGATGATTCTGTTCTTCACGCTGGGAGTCTGGAAAAAGGCCCATGGCAGAAAAGATGGGGAAACGGAACAGGAGACGAAAGTGCTGACGGTAAGGAATTGCCTACAAATAACTGATGCAGTTTATAGCCGTTTTCGTTGTATTTCTGGGCTTTCTCCTAAACAAGTTGCATCAGTTATTTTCCGACAATTCCTAAGGGAAATTGCCAGGATACCGGGTGTGAAGATGATGTGGTGCCTGTTCCTCTCTTCCTGTGCCATCGAGTGCACCTGCGGGGGATGGGGAAGCACGTTTCTGGTAGAATATAAGCATATGGCTGCAGCCCAGGCCGCAGGGATCATCACGTTTTATTATGCCGGGATGGCGCTGGGGAGATTCCTGTCCGGCATCCTGGCGGTATGGCTGGACAGCTGGAAGATTATTCGGATAGGGCAGTGGATACTGGGGGCGGCAATCATCCTATTATTTTTGCCGGGGCCTCCTTCTATTTCTGCGGCGGGGCTGTTCCTGATAGGGCTGGGAAACGGGCCGCTGTTTCCTAACTTTAACTATCTGACGCCCCAGAATTTCGGAGAAGATATCTCCCAGTCTGTCATGGGGACGCAGATGGCCGCGGCTTATGTGGGGATCATGCTCGCCCCTGCATTCTGCGGTGTATTGGGGCAGGCCATCAATATGGGAGTGTTCCCGGTTTATCTCCTGGCCTTCTACCTGGTCATGGCAGCTGCCACAAGGAAAGCAAAGCGTATTTTGAACGTCCCCCGATGATTACTGCCGCGTTTCAGATTACATTGGCAGAAATGTGGGCAAGAGTCTTTGAGATTGCGGATCGGTTGCTTGAGAATGAGCTTGAAAAGGATATCCGGGGTGCGTGATGACAGGCATGGAATGAGGTGAGGACATTGAACGGCAGAGTGTATGAGTATGAGTCCCTGCTTTATGAAGCGGGGGAGACAGGGGGCGCTTATGTCATTTTTCCCTATGATATCAGGAAAGAGTTTGGGTGGGGAAGGGTGAAGGTGCATGCCACGTTTGACGGGGAGCCCTATGATGGCAGTGTGGTGAACATGGGGGTAAAGAACGCTGACGGGAGTGTGTGCTACATCATCGGCGTGCGCAAGGAGATCCGTTCCCGGATAGGGAAGCGACCGGGGGACCGGATTCTGGTGACGGTCAGGGAACGGGAATGAGACAGGAAAGCAGTGGTTCTGCATAGGAAGGCATCTCTTGGGGGATGCTTTTCTTTTATGTATTTTATCAGGAGGGGCGTAACTTCCTGCTTTCGGATACGACTGCGGCTTTCTGCTGTGCGCTTTCGGTGAGATTGTCCGCGGCAAATGGCCTGTGCCCCTGGCGGGCGCTACCGTGCTGGGACTGGGGATATTGGCGGCCATGCTCCAGGGACTCCGGGAGATGCGGCGGGATGTGGGGATGTACTGATGGACGAACCTACTGAGGCGCATAAAAGGACGGGCAGGGATGTTGATGTACAAGGATGCTTCAAAATGGAGCAGATCATTGTTAGTGAGGATTGTGAATGCTTCTGAAATATAGTATAATGGAACCGTAATCCAAGATATTTCCCCGAAAGGAGCCGCCATGAACGCAACAGCCAAACTGCCCATTGGCATTGAGAATTTTGAAGATATCCGCAGAAACGGTTTTTACTATGTAGATAAGACTGCCCTGATAAAGGATCTCTTGGAGGGATGGGGAGGCATAAACCTATTTACGCGCCCCAGGAGGTTCGGCAAATCCCTTAACATGAACATGCTGAAGTACTTTTTCGAATATGGCTGAGACCCGCAGCTCTTTGAGGGGCTTGCCATCAGCGCAGAACCGCAGCTTTGCCAGGAACACATGGGAAAGTACCCTGTCATCTCCATCACCCTGAAGGATGTAAGCGGCAATGGCTACACCACAGCTCTGGAAATGCTCCGTTCAGTCATCGGCAGGGAAGCCATGCGCTTTCGCTTTTTATTGGACAGCGCCGAAATTGCCCCCGAAGAAAAGGACGCTTATAAACAGCTGATTACAATTGATGCTACCAATCAACAGCTGTTCAGCATGTCCTATGGAGCGCTTGCATCCAGCCTTCTGACCCTTTGCGAGCTCCTCCATAAGCATTATGGGCAAAAGGCAGTTCTTTTGATTGATGAATACGATGTGCCGTTGGACAAAGCGCAGCATTTCGGCTACTATGACGAGATGGTGAGCCTGATCCGCAGCCTTTTCAGCCAGGCGCTGAAGAGCAACCACAGCCTGGCATTCGCCGTGCTCACAGGGTGCCTGCGCGTATCAATGTCTTCCTGCGGAAGACATTTAGAGAGCATCTTCACCGGGCTGAACAACCTGAAGGTGTATTCCATCACAAATACACAGTCCGACGAAAGGTTCGGCTTCACCCAAAGCGAAATCCAGGCCATGGCGGAAAGATTCCAGTGCACCGACAAGCTTCACCTGATCAAGGAATGGTATGACGGATACCGTTTCGGCCGTGCGCAGGTTATCTGCCCCTGGGATGTGATTAACTATATCGACCAGCTGCGTTCGGAGCCGGACGCGCTCCCCAGGCCCTTCTGGATCAATACCAGCGGGAACGACATCATCCGCAATTTTGTCCGGATGGCAAAGGCGGGCACCAGGAAGGAGTTGGAACGGCTGATCGACGGGGAGACGATTCCGAAGAAGGTCAACCAGGAGCTGACCTACCGCGACCTCTATACCTCCATGGACAATCTCTGGAGCATCCTCTTCACCACTGGCTACCTGACGCAGCGGGGCAGCGAGGACGGGGAGGTATACCAGTTGGCGATACCGAATCGTGAGATACGGAAGATCTTCATTGACCAGATTCTGGAATGGTTCCAGCAGGAGGCCCGCAGGGACACGCCCACGCTGGACGCATTCTGCGATGCGTTCGTGAGAGGGGACGCGGAAGCGGTGGAAAGCCAGTTCAACGCCTACCTTTCCAGGACTATCAGCATCCGGGACACGAATGTGCGCAAAAGCAAGAAGGAGAAATTCTACCACGGCATACTCCTTGGTCTTCTGAGCCACCGGGAGGACTGGTACATCCGCTCCAATGTGGAGTCCGGAGACGGCTACAGCGATATCCTTGTGGAAATCGAGGAAGAGGGCATCGGCATCGTGATAGAGGTGAAGTACCCGGACAGCGGAAAAAAGTCCGCGGACGGTACAGATGCATCCACCAATCGTGCAAAAGGCGGCAATGAAAAATCCCCATATGAACTGATGGAAAAAGGCTGCAGGGAAGCCCTGCAGCAGATAGATACAAAAGGCTATGAGGAAAAGCTCCGCCAGGACGGCCTGGAGACCATTCTGAAATACGGCATTGCCTGTAACAGGAAGAAATGCAGGGTCATGCTAGAAGATTAGAACAGCAATATAGCGAAGGCTTACCAGGGGATGACTTGCGCGGTAGAATGGGGATTGCGGGGGGAGAAAGCCATGAAGAAACCAAGCTATAGAGAGGAGTTATTTAAAAGAATTTTCCTTTGGATAAGTATCGGTTTTTTTGTCCTGGGACTGTTGGCGTTTGGCGGCGTATTAAGACCCACGACATATTCGGAGGTGCAGGAACCGAATCTGCTGGGAGCTGAATTTTTAGCGTTTGGCATAGTGCTCCTCATTGTACAGACAGTGCTGGGGATCATCGCCTCCCGAAAGAAAAAATTGCACAATGAGCTGCTTGTAAATGGAAATAGGATAAATGGAACCGTAGAAAAGGTATCTGTGGAAATGGGTGTGCGGTATGCGGGGAAGACTCCGTATATAGTTATTTATACCTTTCACCATCAGGGAAAGGTATATCATCGGGAGAGCTGTTTTTTATGGGATAAACCGGATGTGATGGCAGATGATTCCATTGTGGTATATATCAACGATTCAGGAAAATCAACGATTCAATTAGGATAGACTTGAATCATGAATCCAATGAGAAAATCTCCGGCTCTAATGCCGAATCGCAGCTGTAAAGCATGCATATCTGTTCCCCAGGAGAAAATCTCCAACCACCGAAACAGGCTCATAGGGAGGAAGGCGCATGCCGCATTTAGATGGAACAGACATAAACAGACTACAAAAGCGTCTGCCCAGGGATTTCTTTACCAGGGACGGCATCACTGTGGCCAGGGAGCTGCTGGGCAAGATATTGGTACATGAAACTGCCGTGGGCACCGTCCGGGGGATAATCACGGAAGTGGAGAGCTACATGGGGGAGACGGACAAGGGCGCGCACACTTACGGAGGAAAGCGCACGGCAAGGACAGAGCCCATGTACCATAACGGGGGCACATCCTATGTGTATCTGATCTACGGTATGTACAGCTGTATGAACATTGCCGCCATGACGGAGGGGATTCCCCAGGCCGTGCTGCTGCGGAGCGTGACCCCGGCGGACAGCCAGGAGAAGGAGAGGATGCTGGCCCTGCGCCTGGAGGAACTGAACCGGAAGCGGACGAAGAGGGGGAAAGAGCCGCTTTCTGGCCAAAGCTGTCCCGCAAGCCTGAAAAAGCACCTGGCGGACGGCCCGGGGAAGCTCTGTACCGCTATGGGAATCACCAGGGCGGACAATGACGTGGACATGGTGGAGAGCCAGAGCCTTTATGTGACGGAGGGAATCAAAATAGAACCGGAGCGCATCCAGGCGGGAAAGCGCATCGGCATAGACTATGCGGAGGAAGCCGCGGAGTATCTCTGGAGATTTTACCTATAGGTACTTGTTGGCATGATAAGAACCTCGATGCTGCTGGGAGATTGTGTAAACGAGAAGACAAATAAGGAAATCATCGCATCCTGAAAAATCGTTACTATAACAAAAGTTGGTGGAATAGACCATAAGGTCAGGCTAGAAGATATTGTTTATCATGATACATTCAAGGCTGCAGAATAAATGGTATGATGAGTGTAGGCAGACGAATTGTGCCAGAGGGATGCAGGAAACTCAAAAAATTTGCCTATTGAACATCTGCGCGGAATATGCTACACTCAGATAAAATCAATCTGCTTCGACAGACCGCGAAAGGAGAATGATATCATATGACTACTTTTAGAGGTATCGCGTCTTAAAACTGCATATTTGGCGCAGGCAATGAATGGGGTTCCACGGGGCATATGGCCTCTTTATTGTCGTGCCGTTTCCAAGTAGCCTTTCGTGAATACTATACCTTTCGGTTATAGCACACTCAAGAGGTGTGTTATTTTTATACCCATAATCAGCCGCAGGAAGTAACCACAGATAAGGAGTACTTTCTGCGGCATTTCTGCGCCCATTTTCAGAAAATGAAAAACAAAAAAGAAAGGGTATAGTGAGCATGAAAATAATCCGTTCTGTTTTTGGCATCACTGACATGAGGAAAAGAAGCTTTACAGGATTATGCTTTCTCAGCTTTGTAAGAGGCATCTTCTATATTTTGTACATCAATTATATCAAAGAGATGATGAACTGCCTTATAAACAGACAGTTTCAGGAAGCGTATCTTTCTACCGGCCTTTTTATCCTGTTCGCATTATTGCAGCTGACTGTGAAATGTATTTTTGATTTGCTCCGCAATAGAGAACAGGCGGCCTTGGAGGCCCATGTGAAAAAGAAGTACTTTGACAAATTAAGCAGGGCAAAACTCTCTGAACTGTACCAATTCTCCACATCGGATATCCTGACAAGATTCGACGCGGAGATAAGCCAGATTGTGACATTTAACGTGGTGACATTGATGGATATTTTTTCAGATGCCCTCATGCTGTCATTTATCATTATATACATCGGCGCCAACAATGCGTTCCTGCTTTCCTTTCTGCTCTTGACACCGTTCATCATCTTGTTGACCAAACGATTTGGGGCAAAGAGCAGAAAGGAATATAAAGAGGGACAGGATGCCCTGATTGACCGCAATGAGCTTGCAAAGAATATCATCGATTATTCCGATAATATCCGGGCCTATTCGGCGGAACGGTTTTTTATGACAAAATATCATAGACAGGAATGCAGATTTACGAAACATAAAAGGAAAGAAGCTTTTTATAACCGGATTTTCTGGCTGGCGAATATTGCGGGATATCAATGCATCTACATGCTATTCTATATAGTGGGGGGATTCCTTGCTTTCGTCGGCATGTTTGAATTCGGAATCATCGTCAGCCTTTTCGTCCTATTGGATCCATTGATTGTCATGATCCAGTCCCTTGCGGACATATCCCCTGCTTTTTATAAGGCAGGTGTCAGCATTGATTTTTATAACGATATCATCGGCCTGCAGGATGTGGCTGACAAGATGACCATTCCCGTGACCAATGAATGTCAAATCGCTTTCGACCATTTGCATTATTCCTATAAGAATAAAAAAACTGGCCCCTCAGCGCCGGTACTGGAAAATATCACCATGAAATTCGGTACAGGACAGAAGATTGCCGTCATTGGTGAAAGCGGCAGCGGTAAGAGCACATTATTGAAGCTTCTCATGGGGTATGACGACAGATATGAGGGCGCAATCTATATCAATAATATAGAGGCCAGGAATCTGGATCTGGAGATACGAAAGACCATATTTTCATATTTACCCCAGGAGGAACGCTTTCTGAATGAAACCATTGAAGATAATATTGACAAAATGGTCGATGCAGATTTGGACGGCTCGAAAATGCACGCAAAAATGCGTTATTATGCAGCTATGGCAGAGGTTGATAAAGAGATACAGGGTTTCGCAAATTCCTACCAGACCGTGATGGAGAACGGCGGACAGAACATTTCGACCGGACAGAAACAGCGAATCTGCCTGCTGATGTATTTGATAAAAGAACGCCCCATGCTTTTGCTGGATGAAAGCTTTTCGGCAGTGGATCCGGACACTATGCTGAAAATAATAGACAATATGAGCAATCAGAAAAAATGCGGGATGCTTGTAGTCATGCACACAGTCTATGAAGCCGTCTTGAGCAGATTTGATTCCATCATCATCATGGAGAATGGCAGGATTGTATCAAGCGGAGAATATGATGCAGTGAAACATAGTCCCTGCTATCAAAAACTTGAAAAAATATAACATAAGGGGTATGGAACAATGAAATCTTACTTTTACATGAATTACGCCTTTTTCCTTTTTGCAGCATCTTTCATGGAAATATTGAGAGGGTTCGTCATGACTCAGGGCGTCGCATGGGGAGTGAACTGGATAACCACAGGCTGCATGGATAAGGATTATGATGTTTTCATCACCGGTATCGCTGTATTCGCCACATCCATTGTCTTTTCGGTCGTGGTCGTAAATGTAAGCGGCATATTAGTGGACGTAAAGATGATTCAACTGGAAAGCCATATCAGAAGCGGCATCATCAGGAATACACTGTCCGGCAATTTCAAGGATGGAAAGGCCTTTGAAAAGGATGACATCTTATACCGGTACAATAATAATGTGGCTGATATCAAAAATATGTTTTTGGGCACCATGAACTTCATCGGCGGCTTTGGCAAAATCCTGGGAGGGTATATAGCAGGCCTGATGATTTCATGGCAGCTGACGCTTATATTGGTTGGTTTTGGCTTTCTGAAAATATTTGCCGACCGGTGGATCATGAGGCCAGTGGTAGAGATGGCTGAGAGGAGGAACGCCGCCGCAAACAAAATATTTTCCAATATACTGCAGTTCCTGGAGGGCTTATTGTTCTTTCGCCTGACAGCCAATCAAGACAAAATCAGGAAAAGCTTTCACCAGGAGCTGGAACGGCACAAAAATATCGTTGTCCCCGCAAACAATATCCAGGTCTGTATGGATGCGTTCAGCAATCTGATTGAACTGGCTGTCATACTCAGCGTGATAGGAATCGGCGCAGTCCTGTACATCAAGCAAATCATTTTATTGGGAGCCTACGTATCGCTGATTTCCTTATATGACTTTTTTGTCAATCCCTATAAATTTGTAAGCAGCTTTATCCATATGAAAAGGCAGTTCTCTGTGGGCTGTGCGAAGGTTTTCGAATTATTGAAAACAAATGAGGATTCAAACCAAAATCATGAGCACATAGAATTAACGGGCGAATCCTTTTGCCTGAAAATGGAGGATGTGAGATTTGCATACGAAGAGGGCCATCCTGTACTGGAGCATCTGAGCGCTGATTTTCTATCCGGACAGGTGGCCTATATAACAGGCAGCAGCGGCGCGGGAAAAAGCACATTGCTGAAACTGATTCAGGGGATTGCGCCCTTACAAAGCGGACGGATATTTGTGGAGACGAACACGGGAAAGCGTATTGATGCAATTGGTTCATCACTGGTCACATACGTGTCCCAAACGCCGTTCTTATTCCCCGGGTCAATCGCCGAGAATATCGCCCTTTGCGAAGAATCAGATATAGATTTTGACAAAATCGAATATGCGCTTGAGAAAACCTGCTGCCGCTGCTTTGTGAAGAAGCTGCCGGGTGAAAGCAGATACATCATCCAGGACAACTCCAAAAACCTATCCGGCGGCCAAAAAAGCAGGATTGCCCTTGCACGGGCGTTCTACAAGCCGACACCTGTCATTTTATTGGACGAAGTCTATGCGTCCCTGGACAACGCAGCTATTCCCGAGATAGAGCGCGCACTACAGGAGCTATGCAATCTGAACTGCTGCATATTATTCGTGACCCACAGACGGGAATGGATTCCGAAAGATGCCAGGACTTTGAGGCTGCAAGAGAGGGCCTGAATACAATCCGCTGCATGGAAGGAATGAAAGCGGGAGAATGGGTTTGCGGAGTCGGGAGCGGATTGTCAAAGATTGCACCAGGAAAAGAGGGAACTTGCCCTGAAGATGGTCTCAAATAGTCCTGGATCATGTAAGCTATCGGTATCCCCATCAGAAGGAATATGCCCTGCGGGATGTGAGCATCGAGATCAGGCCGGGGGAGAAGGTCGCTATCGTAGGTGAGAACGGCGCGGGGAAGAGCACCCTTGTGCTGCTGCTCATGAGACTGGTGGAGCCAACGGAGGGAAGAGTCCTGTTTGGCGGCACCGATATCCGTAAGTTTGGAGAGGACGAATACCGGCGGCTGTTCTCAACGGTGTTTCAGGACTTCAAGATGTTTTCTTTCACCATCCAGGACAACATCACCGCATTAGGCGAAGCGAACCCTCAGGGAGTGGAAGAAGCCCTATGACAATGAGGGCGTTGTCCTCTCCGGCGGAGAAGCGCAAAGGCTTGCCATAGCGAGGGCGCTCTATAAGGACGCGCCGGTCTACGTGCTGGATGAGCCTACGGCAGCCCTTGATTCCAGGATAGAGAACGAAATCTATACGAAATTCAGGAATATTGAAAACGGAATAACGGTATTTTGCATCACCCACAGGCTGGCCAGCACCCATTTCTGCGACCGCATCATTGTGCTGGAAAAGGGTGGTGTCAAAGAGACCGGGAACCATCGGGAGCTTATGGAGCAGAACGGCTACTATGCGGAACTGTACAATATGCAGGCGCAACATTATATAGAGACTGCTGAAAAAAATGAAAATCCCGCCAACCTTTCTCAAATACCCTGCACTATATAAGTATACAGCGCTGGAGGTTAAAATGGAAAAACAAAAGGCAGATCAGATCATAACGGAATACTTTCAGAAAATATACGGCTTTGCCATAAAAAAATGCTACTCTTACGAGGACGCGGAGGAACTGTGCGCACAGATTGTCCAGAATGTATACCTTTCCCTGCGCAAGGTGGAGGAAATCTTCAATGTGGAGGGATACGTCTGGCGCATCAGCCAGAACACCTACGCAAAGTATGTCGCCGTCCGAAAGCGGCAGGAGGGCATTTCCATAGACGGCATGGACGGGCTGGAGATCCCCTGTTATGATACGTATGACCTGGGCGAGGCGGAGGAGGAAATCAGGCTCCTGAACAGGGAAGTGGCTTTCCTCACCGAGAAGCGCCGCCGGATTGTCTATCTGTTTTATTATGAAGACCGGTCTGTCTCTGGGATTGCCAGAGAGATGAACCTTCCGGAAGGAACTGTGAAATGGCATCTGAACAAAGCGAGGAATGAGTTAAAGGAGGGTCTTTCAATGGAAAGGAAAATAGGAAAGCTAGGATTATCGCCCGTCAGGGCTTTGGACATCAGCCACAACGGGAACCCCGGATCGGAGGGCGGGCCGGAGGCATACCTGGGGGATAAGATGAACCTGAATATCGTGTACAGCGTGTACCATACGCCCAGGACCATGGAGGGAATCGCGGAAGAGCTGGGAATCACGCCGGTGTTCCTGGAGGACAGGATTCACCTGCTGGAGGACAATGGATTCCTGGTGAGGACCGCCGGGAACCGCTATACCACTTTCGTGAAGTTCAGTCCCAGGGAATATGCTCATGTACGGTAAAGAAGCAAGCAACCGAAAACAAGAGATAAACCGCCAGCACCACACTATTCCGAACCAAAGACCAAAAGACAAGCATTATGGAAATGTCCATAGCCAGTTATACACATTTCCACGAATGCCGACTATGGCGTTACTCTAATTTATCTATTTTATATAATATTTAACGAAAAACATCAAAAATATAATGACAAGCATTCCATTATGTGATATAATATAAAAAACAAAATAAAGGAGTATCAATTATGGATAGGATAGAAAACATTAAAAAAGCAAGCTATCTCATTGGAAAAGTAGGAAAAGTATTTCAAATAGTATTTGGAATATTTACAGGAATGTTTTTGATTTCTCTTATCATACTGTTTGTACTGCGTAGTACACTCAATACGATGATTGTTGAATCTCAAACAAGTTTTGATTTTAGCAATATGGGGTATTGGACTAAAAAATTAGCAAGTGAAGGTAAGGTAGCGGAAGCCAGTATTGTGTTTTTAATATCAGGAATATTGTTTTCGTTAATTTTGACAATAATCATGCACTTTATTGTCAAAATATTCAAAAAAATTTGTAATGATTATTCGCCATTTTTACCCGAAATTGTAAAAGATATAAAAATTGTTTTGTTATTAACTACATTACTAATTTTAAAAAACAGTATCGGATTAGGCATTATTTCTGGTTTTACATTTTGGGGGATCATAGAACTTTATGAGTATGGGTGCGAATTACAAAATCAAGTAGACGAAACATTATAGGTGTGATAAATATGGCTATTATTTTAAGATTAGATAGAGTTATGGCAGATAGAAAAATTTCATTGAATGACTTAGCTGAACAAGTAGGAATTGCAAATGTAAACTTATCTAAAATAAAAACTGGAAAGGTAAGTGCTATTCGATTTTCTACATTAAATGCAATATGTGATGTATTGGATTGTCAACCGGGAGATATATTAGAATTTCAAAAAGACCAATCAAGTAACAAAACAAGTCAAGCTAATAAATAAGTATTATTTTGAGGTAGTAAATGAGAAGTGATAGTCTAAAATGTTATACTCCTCCGAATAATAAAAAGCAACACTCTTTATGTCGTTAGAAAAAATTTTCTATGATATGTTCATACGAATACAAAGAACATATCATGTATGTTTTCAATAACAGGAGGTGGAAATTGTCGCTAAAATAATCATACTCACGTTCAATGACGCAGAAGAAAAAGCAGTCGAGGAAGCCATAGCCGCCCTTGCCGATATGATACCACTGGAAGCCATACAGCCGCCACATTCCCCTATGCTGATTTTTCCGGGATTGGAAATCAGACCACACCAACGCCGGGTACTGAAAGGCGGTGCAGACATAAGCCTAACCCGTTTGGAATACGGCGCACTCTGCTACCTTGCCGCCAGTCCGGGGCGAGTATTCACAAAGGCACAGATTTTTGAAGCCGTATGGAGCATGGAAAGCGATAGCTGCCAGTCAAGCGTGACAAATGTGATTTACAACTTGCGGAAAAAGATAGAGCCGGACAGCCAAAACCCCACCTACATAAAAACCGTTTTAGGCATGGGCTACAAGTTTGCTTCTGGGGAATGACAACTGAATAACCGCCGCTATTAACGGCAACACAGAAGCAGGAAATCAAGAAAAGGTTTCCTGTTTTTTTGCGTCCAAAAGCGGGGGAAATTTTACGCCGCACTAAAAAATTTCAAAAGGTTTTTCAAAACATTGCCAAATTTTCATTTTTTCCCGTAGTAGGTAATAGAGGGGAAAACAAACGCCGGACAGTTTGGCGTTTTTTGTAACCGTTTGTATATTATTGCGAAAAGAAATTCCAACAAAAGATATAAAACCTTGCCTGTTTGCGTTTGCCGTGCGTAGTAAGGTATAGGGGGAAAATAACTGCCGCTTTGTCAGGCAGTTTTCTCTTTTATGTGGCGTAGAAAATGAAAAAATTTCTGAAAATGTCCGTCCATTTTGGCTTTTGCGGTTTTGTAGGTATTAGAGGGGGAAATGCCGCCTCAGAGTTGGCACAATCCCCGCCCGCCGAGGGTATCAGCGGAAAATCCACATAGAGGAAGCCGTTACTTTCTAAAAGCAAGATTCTACCACAGTACCAAATTTCGCTAATCGCTCAATTTTGTCCTGCGGGAATCTTGTTGGGGTTGCCACCCCAAGCCCGCCTTTTTGCGGCTTGCGCCGCTTGAAAAAATCCACCCACGAAAGGAGGTTCACAGCCATGAAAAGATACAACACGCCCCACCGCCACCGGGTAATCAAGACACGCTTGACCGAGGAAGAATACGCCGAGTTTTCCGAGCGTGTCACCCTCTGCAAAATGAGCCAAGCCGAGTTTATCCGGCAAGCCCT
>OFFW01001232.1_pt1 | contig 15738 bp, 15 predicted proteins | sample 1521501 | NCBI WGS metagenome assembly OFFW01 (sample SAMEA3504107, study PRJEB24116) | mouse gut metagenome | biome: mouse gut; feature: mouse-associated habitat; material: faeces | place: Denmark | collected 2011
AAGAAGATGAAAAAACTGAAAATAATCCTGGCGGCTGTTTTGATCGCCTCTATATTTACTGTTTCCGGGACAAATTCTATTTGGGCGGATAATCTTTTTTCCGGATTTTTTAAAAGCACAGAAAAGGAACGTTCAAATTCCGCAAATAGCGGGGATCTGATTGTTGTATTGGATGCCGGTCACGGCGGCAGGGATTCCGGCGCAGTCGGAAACGGTCTGTATGAGAAATCTCTTACGTTAAAAATCGCACAATACTGCAAAGCAGAACTGGAAAAATATAAAGGCGTCAAGGTATATCTGACGAGAGCAAACGATACGTTTGTGGACTTAAGTAAACGGGTTTCTAAAGCATCTGCCGTAAAAGCGGATGTGTTTGTCAGTATTCATTTGAATTCCTCGTCGGATACGAAGGCAAAAGGAGCGGAAGTCTTTTATCCCAATTCCAATTACAGACCGTCGATCGGAGAAAAGGGCAGAAAGCTTGCAGGCGCAATTCAGAAGAATCTGGTATCGCTCGGCCTGCGTGACAGAAAGATCAAGACGAGGAGTTCTATGATCGGATCGAAGTACCCGGACGATTCTACGGCAGATTATTATGCGGTGATCCGCGGGTCCAAGCAGGCGGGATTTCCGGGCGTGATCGTGGAGCATGCATTTATTTCCAATCCGTCCGATGCCGGAAAGCATCTAAAGACCGCGGTCGCATTAAAGAAACTGGCGGCAGCGGATGCAGAAGGAATTGCGGCTTGTTATGGATTAAAGAAAGCGAAAGATCAGACGCTTACAAAAACAAAAATCACAAAGCTGACCGGTAAAACGTCATCCAGCGTTTCGATCGGATGGAGTAAAGTAAAAGGGGCTTCCGGATATGAGATTTACCGCAGTAATTCCAGGGACGGCGTTTACGAACCGATCGCATCCGTCAAAAAAGCGACGACGGTTTCGTTTCGGGATCGAAGCGTAACATCCGGAAAGACTTACTTTTATAAAGTCCGTCCTTACAAGATGTCGGGAGAACGGAAACAGACGGCTGGTTTCTGCGCACCGCAGAAAGTCAGGCTGTTAAACAAACCGGATATTTTTGTAGACGGCAAGTCGAAAGCCCGGGCAAAGGTGAGTTGGAAACAGGTCAGCGGAGCGCAGAAGTACGAGATTTACCGCAGCGATTCTAAGAACGGGCAATACAAAAAACTTGCCGTAGTAAAAGATTATGCGTCGTTTCAAGACGCCGGAAGAACATCCGGAAAGACATATTTTTATAAAGTGCGTGCAGTGGGAACCGGGATCAAAGGCAATACATACAGTTCATTCAGTATATCGCAAAGTGATCAGTAAACCGGACGATATGCAGAAATCCGGCGGCAGGAACGGGAAACGTTTACTGCCTGCGGCATAAAATCTGTTCAAAGATCAGCCCGGCGCCCATCCATAGAGGAAAATAGTCGAGCCGGATCAGACCGTTGATATTTAATCTGGCATTGCTGTAGTCCCAGGGACAAAGCTTATGTTTTTTCAGCAGGCTTCCGCTGAAGTATTCAAATGAGAGGATGCCTGCTCCGTAAATTCCGCCGCGAAACAGCGGCGGAAATTTTTTTAGCAAAGGGTATGCTTCTCCGATCATGGATGCCATGCCGTAAATCGGGAACATCCAGATGGAAGTGTTTCCTTTTAATCGCATATCTTTTTCCCGGAATGAATTCAGGGACGTGTAAATGATCTCCATGCACCATCCGGTCAGCCCGCAGATGGCAAAATTTTTTTCGATTCGATGCTTTTTCATGCTTTTATTCTGTTCAAAAGGACAAAAAATATTCCGCCGTATTTCAGGTATAAACAGTTCTCTTTTGCATACAATTTATTAATCAGGGGAATCGGAGGAATCAAGGTGAGCGCCAAAACAAAAATTGTAGTCCTTCATATGAAAGAAATGATCTATACACTGATCTTTGCGGGGCTTGGAATATTATTGATTCTGCTTTTGATCTTTATGTTTCTTCCCAGGCAGAAAGATAAGACCGCGGAAACCATGAAATATGTTGCCGGCGTATATACGTCTACGATACAGTTTAACGACAGTACCATTGATGTACAGGTAGTGGTGGATGAAGATCAGATCAATTCCGTATCGTTGGTAAATCTGGATGAAACCGTGGCAACCATGTATCCGCTGATGGAGCCGGCAGTGGAGAAACTTGCGGATCAGATCGTGGCAAAGCAGTCTACCGATGAAATCACTTATAGTGAAGATAACCAATATACGTCTATGGTTATTTTAAATGCGGTAAATGACGCGTTAAAAAAAGCTGCCGTGCAGCAGGAGTAAAAATTTGAAAATCCCGGAACAGCAAAAAAAGGAAGATATTTTCTGCAGTTCCGGGATTTGTTTTTGCAGTGCAGTCGTTATTCTGCGGTATCGTCTGCCGTAAGCGTGTTTAAATAATCGGAAAGCGCATCCATGGTAATCTCGGTAGATTTTGCCGGACGGGAGGATTCCCACCGGCTGTATCCCGAGTATCCGATCCATCCGATCAATGCGACGCAGACAAGCGTTCCCGCCGTGCGTACGGCGATCGCTTTTGCTTTTTCTCTTTTTAAAATCTTTTTGCGGTTTGCTTTTTCTTTTTTATAACGGTCTACTTTTTCCTGACTCATAGTAAAATCTCCTTAAAAACATTTTCAAATATTATACAACATTTCGAAGGGATTGTACAGCGCTGAATCTCAAAAAATCATACCCAAAGGAAGCTGGACGGAGAGGGCAAACGAATATTGCATTTTTGGGAAAGCTTTGTTAGAATAGATAATTAATCTCGGATTTTTCGGAGAATATGAGTCAGCTGGAAAAACAGAAAAGATGAGGGGATACCAAAATGAAACAAAGCTCTGTGAAGATACTGTATTACAATGAAAATGCATCGTCTATTGTCGCGTCGGCGGGAAGAATTTCGACAACAAAAGGCAGCGCGATAGAACTATATGATAAATCCTGTGAAAAAAGCGGCGAGGAGAATCACCGCCTGATTCAAAAAATTTTGCTGTCCGGTCATACGTCGGTGTTAGAGCATATGAATTTTAATTTGGCGTTTGACAATGTGTCGGTATTTGTAGAGCAATTTATGATCGAATTCCGTCTGGCTTCTTTTACGGTAAAATCCAGAAGATATGTTGATTTTGGACATATGGGATACGTCTCTCCCGATTTTGATGCGTATGGGGAACAGGGGGATACGATACGGACCATATACCGAAACCATATGGAATATTTATTTCAGGAATACAACGATCTGCTGGAATGCGGTATTCCGAAAGAAGACGCCAGGTTTATCCTGCCGTATTCGTTCCGGAGCAACTTTTATTGTACCGTCAATGCACGGCAGCTCGTAAAGATTGTAAACGAAATGGTCTATGGGCGGGGAAAAGACTATGCTGAAATTGCGGCGCTTGGGCGATCGCTGATGGACCAATGCAGAGAAATTGCTCCGTTTCTGGAATTTGCAGATTCCTCAAGCGGGGAAAGCGGCTTTGACATTCCGATTCAGATACCAAAGGAGCGCTGCCCCTCCCGGGACTGTACAAAAGAGCGGCAAGAATCGGTACGTTTATTAAACGGACCGGACAATCCGGAAGAAATGATCTGCCGGGCGTTTTTGCTGGAGTCCGGTTACGGCTTTATGCAGACGGCAGGCAGCGGTACGGAGACTCGGAAAAAAATTCTGCAAAAGATTTTATCCCGTTCCAGAAAAAGAGAGTTGGAACAGGTGAATTTTACCGTTCTTTTTCAGAAGATTTCTTTAGCCGGAATCACGCATCTGGTGCGGCACAGAATGCAGTCCATTGTGATACCGGATTACGGAAATGCCTGCCGGTTTCAAGATTATATTATTCCCCAAAGCATAGTGAACGCGGGATTAGAAGAACGATATACCGGCATATTTTCAAAATCGGAAACGGTTTATGAGCAGTTGAAACATGCCGGATTTTCGATCTGTGATAAAGTATATACCGTATTGAGCGGATTGACCGTTCCGGTTATGACGACGATGAATGCAAATGAACTGGCCACGTTTATTCGATTAAGAAGCTGCAACCGGGCGCAGTGGGAAATCCGCAGCCTATCGGTATCGCTTTTGGAGATTTTGCGCAGGGAATATCCGGATTTGTTTTCCCTGTACGGACCGACATGCTATATGACAGGGAAATGCCCTGAGGGCAAGATGTCCTGCGGGCAGATGGAGCAGATCCAAAAAACATTTGCAATGAAGTGCGATTGAGCGGATACATGTATGGTAATAAGCCGGATTTTATGACGGATGCAGGGAGGTTTTAGATGAATATCATAGCGGCGGTTGACCAAAACTGGGCAATCGGAAAAAATAATGCGCTGCTGGTCAGTATTCCGGCGGATTTGAAATTTTTCCGGGAAATGACGACGGGGAAAGTCGTCGTGATGGGGAGGAAGACGCTTGAGAGTTTTCCCGGCGGACTTCCTCTGAAAAACAGGACAAATATCGTACTGACCAAAAATCACGGATACCGGGTAAAGGGCGCCGTCTGCGTACATTCCCAGGCAGAGCTTGATCAGCTGCTGGAACAATACGACAAAGAAGAGATTTATGTGATCGGCGGGGAACGTATGTACCGGATGCTTCTGGATAAATGCGATACGGCTTATATAACGAAGATTCATTTTTCTTATGACGCAGACGCTTATTTTCCGAATCTGGATGAACATCCGGATTGGGAGCTGGCGGAAGAAAGCGATGAACAGACATATTTTGATCTGGAATATTATTTTTTAAAATATCGGAAGAAATCTTTCCTACAAGAGCAGAATTGATACGGGAGGCAGAAGTTGCACATGGATATAACAGGGAGAAAATTATTTGTAAGAGCCTTGCTGGAAGAAGGCGTAGACACGATATTCGGCTATCCGGGCGGGATGGTAACGGATGTGATGGATGAGTTATATAAACAGGAAGAAATCCGCCTGATCCTTCCGCGCCATGAACAGGCGCTGATACACGAAGCGGAAGGATATGCGAAATCAACCGGAAAAGTCGGCGTCTGCCTGGTCACAAGCGGACCCGGAGCGACCAATACGATTACGGGGCTGGCAGACGCGCATTATGATAATATACCGCTGGTTTGTTTTACCGGACAGGTTCCGCTCAGCCTGATCGGCAACGACGCGTTTCAGGAAGTGGATATCGTAGGAATGACAAGGAGTATTACAAAATACGGCGTGACGGTCCGCAACAGGAAAGATTTGGGAAAGATCATTAAAATGGCATTTCACATAGCAAGAACCGGAAAGCCGGGACCCGTGCTGATTGACCTGCCCAAAGACATACAAACGCAGACAGGGGACGGCGCTTATCCGGAGACGGTGCATATCCGCGGATATAAACCGAACGAAGGCGTCCATGTGGGACAGCTGAAGAAAGCGTATAAGCTGTTAAAATCCGCGCACAAACCGCTTATCTTAGCGGGCGGCGGTGTTCTGCTGGGCAGGGCGCAGGAAGAATTTCAACGGTTTGTGGAGACAATGAAAGTTCCTGTGGTTACGACGATCATGGGAAAAGGAGCGCTGCCCGGGGGTCATCCGTATTATGTGGGCAACAGCGGAATGCATGGCAGGTACGCGGCGAATATCGCAGTCAGTGAATGCGACGTTCTCTTTTCCGTCGGAACGAGGTTTAACGACAGGATTACCGGCGATTTGAATGAATTTGCCCCCAATGCCAAGATCGTGCATATCGACATCGATACGGCGGCAATTTCCAGAAATGTTGTCGTAGACGTTCCGATTGTTGCGGATGCAAAATTAGCGCTGGAAAAATTAAACGAATGGGCGGAGCCAAAGAATACAAAACAATGGATGGCGCAGATTGCTGCGTGGGACAAAGAGAATCCCCTGGAAATGCGCAGGGACAGAGGAATGACGCCGCAGATGATTATGGAAGCAATCAATGCGGAATTTGACGCGTGTGTGATCACGACCGACGTCGGACAGCATCAGATGTGGGCAACGCAGTACCTGGATTTTGGCGGAAAAAAGACATTTATTACGTCCGGAGGACTTGGGACAATGGGATTCGGATTCCCTGCCGCCGTCGGGGCGAAAATCGGAAATCCCGATCTGCCGGTTCTTTGTATTACCGGAGACGGGGGCTTTCAGATGAATATGCAGGAAATGGCAACGGCGGTTACGGAAGGAGCGCCGGTTATTATCTGCCTGTTAAATAATCAGTACCTTGGCATGGTGCGTCAGATGCAGCAGCTTTTTTACGGCAAACGTTATGAAGCGACCTGCCTGCGCCGGAGAGTGACCTGCCCGCCGAACTGTAAAGGCAAAAACGAAGCCTGTCCTCCGTATCTTCCGAATTTTATGCAGTTCGCGAAAGCTTACGGCGCGCACGGCATACGTGTGGAACGGGAGGAAGAGATTGCGGCGGCGCTGCAGAAAGCACGGACATACACCGACGCGCCCACCGTGATAGAATTTATGATTTCCAGCGATGAACTCGTACTTCCTATGGTACAGGGCGGAAATCCCATGAAACATATGATTTTAAAGTAGGAGGGCGGATATGAAAAACAGATGGATTGCACTTTATGTCGAAAATGATGTGGGTGTTCTGGCAAAGGTTTCCGGATTGTTTTCCGGCAAATCCTATAACCTGCAGAGCCTGACGGTCGGAACGACAGAAGATGAGACGGTTTCTCGAATGACGATCTGCGTTGCGAGCGACGATATTACGTTTGAGCAGATCAAAAAGCAGCTGAATCGTATGGTAGAAGTGATCAAAGTTATTGACTTGACAAATGTGCCGCTGCATATGAAGGAAATTTTATTTGCAAAAATACTGCAGTGCACGACGGCGGATAAGGAAGAAGTATTCCAGATTGCGCAGGTATTTGACGTACAGGTTGCAGATATCGGGAACAACAGCGTACTTTTGGAATGTAAGCTGACAGAGCGCAGGAACAATGAATTGATCGCGCTGCTGCGGAGCAAATTTAAATATATCGAAGTGGTAAGGGGCGGGGCGGTCGCCATTGAATCGATCAGTACGTCCTGTCGTTGAAAATACAATAAATATCTTTCGTATAGAAAATTACAGAACAGGCATTTATACTTGAAGAAAAGCAACACATATAACCCCAAAATCGCGGTGGATAGGGCTAATACCCTATCCGTCTTGCTTTATGCACTGTGAATTGCTTGAATTTCTTATAAATGTTTAGAAAGGGTCTTCTCAAAATCGGTCAATGAAACTAAAATAAGATTGACCGAATCGGTTAACGGAGGTTACGCTATGAACGAAAGGTTCTTTTCCCTGTCCGCAGAAAAGCAGCAGGCTATTATAAATGCAGGATATCGGGTATTTTCCCAAAACTCTTATAAAAACAGCCCTATGAGTGAGATTGCGGATGCTGCCGGAATCAGCAAATCCCTGCTCTTTCATTATTTTCACAACAAAAAAGAGCTGTATCTGTTTTTGTGGGACAAATGTGCAGAGACGACTATCAAGTATCTGACAGAGTACGGCTGCTACGGACAAAAAGACCTGTTTGAAAGTATAGAAAAAGGGATGCGTGCTAAGATGGAAATCATTCGGCTCTATCCCGACATGGCAAACTTCACCATCAAGGCTTTTTACGAAAAAGACGCAGATATTTCCGCCGCCGTTCAGGAAAGCTACCACAAATACTTTAATTTGAAAGCGGATAAAGCGCGAATGAATATGGATCCGAAACAGTTTATTCCGGGACTTGATATTCCGATGATGTACCGTGAAATGTATTTGGCGTCAGAGGGCTATCTTTGGGAGATGGTTCAGCGCGGCAATGTGGATATGGAACAGATGGAAAAGGATTTTGGAAAGCTGCTGAATTTTTGGAAGAGTATTTATCTTCGGAAGGAGTGACGGAATATGGAAAGCATTAAAACGACAAAGCTTACAAAATACTATGGTAAGGCAAGAGGTATCGAGGGGCTTGATCTGACGGTAACACAGGGCGAGTTTTTTGGCTTCATCGGTCCGAACGGCGCAGGAAAGTCCACGACAATTCGAACATTGCTTGGACTGATTGCCCCTACGTCAGGCAGCGCAATGATATTTGAAAAAGATGTCACAAAAGAAAAGGAATCCATTTTGCGGGATATCGGCTACCTTCCCTCGGAGGCATTGTTTTACCAAGGAATGAAAGTGAAGGATATACTCAAGCTGTCCGCCGATTTGAGGAAAAAGGATTGCACCGCTGAATCGAAACTGCTCTGTGAGCGTTTGCAGCTTGATACAGCTCGAAAGATCGATGATCTGTCTTTCGGCAACAGGAAGAAGGTTGCTATTGTTTGTGCTTTGCAGCATCGACCGAAGCTGCTTGTGCTGGACGAACCGACGGGGGGACTCGATCCGCTGATGCAAAAAGAATTTTTTGACATTCTGCGGGAGAGAAACAAGGCGGGCGCAACGGTTTTCCTGTCCAGCCATGTTCTCTCGGAAATTCAGCGCAACTGTACCCGGGCGGTGATTATCCGTGACGGTCGAATCATTGCGCAGGGCAGTGTGGATGACCTCTCGAAAACAAGTGCAAAACGCATTACGGTTCATGGCAGTATTCACTTAGAGAACCTAAGCGGCGTTCGGGACAGAAAGGATACTAAGGATTCCGTCAGCTTTCTTTACAGCGGCGATATGGACAGCCTGCTTCGCACGCTATCCGCCGGGCAGGTGAACGACCTTACGATTACGGAGCCTGATTTGGAAGAAGTATTCCTGCATTATTACGAAAAGGACGGTGAGACGGTATGACGCTTGTAAAACACGAACTAAGGCAAGGCAAAACTTCCTTATTGATATGGACGGCCGCTATTGGCTTTCTCCTTGCAATCTGCATTTTTCTGTTTCCGGAAATGAAGGGGCAGATGGACAGCGTCAGCGATATGTTCTCCTCTATGGGTTCTTTTACCGAGGCGTTCGGTATGGATCGTTTGAACTTTGGAACGCTCATCGGATTTTACGCTGTTGAATGCGGCAATATTTTAGGTCTTGGCGGTGCATTTTATGCGGCGCTTTGTGCAGCAGGTATTCTCAGCAAAGAAGAAAAAGACAAAACGGCGGAATTTCTTCTAACGCATCCTGTCAGCCGCAAAAGGATTATGACCGAAAAGCTAATTGCCGTGTTGGTACAAATCACAGCTATGAATATCATGATCTATGCTATTTCTGTCGGCTCTATAGCCGTTGTTGGTGAAGCAATTCCCCTAAAAGAAATCAGCCTGCTGCATCTCGCCTATTATCTGCTCCAGCTTGAGTTGGCAGGAATTTGCTTTGGTATTTCGTCATTTCTTCGCAAAGGCAGTGCGGGTGTAGGACTTGGTATTGCCGCAATGATGTATTTTTTGAACTTGATTGCAAACATTGCGGATGTGGCTGAGTTTTTGAAATACATAACACCGTTTGGATATTGTGAGGGCGCCGACATTGTGGCAAACGGCAGACTGGACGGAGTAATGGTTTCCGTCGGTGCAGTCATAGGACTTGGTGGAATCATGGCTGCCTATCTGAAATACACAAAGAAAGATATACATTAAAGTAGGCAAAAGAGAAAAAGGATACGGTGTAACTAATTTTACTGAGTTACCCCGTATCCTACATAAAAACTTCTTTATCTGGCGTTGCCAAATCCGATGGCTGGTTTTGGTACGTTCTTTTTTTATTTGGATACAATCTGCAGGCAAGACATCAGCGTGCCATGATCGTAAGGATCTCTCCGATGTACATCGTATGGAAGTCACCGTTTTTGTAATTCTGCGGTTCAATTTCCGCATCCAGAAAAGAATCCGGCGTCAGCCGCGTGGCGGAAAGCATTTTACAGGTGACGATCAGATTGCCTTCGTCGATAAACGGAATATGATCTTTGTAATTGACATGTAAGTGCGTCATTTTCATCTTATCTTCACGGGAACCGGAAACGCTTCCCAAATACATTAAGATGGATCGGTTGAAATCCTTTTGAAAAAATGTCAGTGAAAAAGTGCCGCATAAATCCATAAATCCTTTGGTGTACCGGGAGTCGCGGACAAAAACATAACAGACATTTTTGCCCCAAAGAACGCCCATGCCGCCCCAACTGACTGTCATTACATTTGCTTTTTGCCCGGTTCCGGCAGACAATGCCGCCCAGTTTTTGCCAATCAGGGTGAAGGGGTTAAATTCTAGCAGTTCCAGTGGATAAGGTTGGAATGTGTGCATTTTGTTTACCTCCAATAATTTATTTTTTATATTTTTTTTCAATGGTAAGGGTGTAGACAGCCATAGCCAGAATGCTTTCCGCCATCAAACCAAAAATAGTAAATAAAACCCATGGAGAGTTTGGCCCAGTGAGCAGTGGGATTCCTAAAAGGATCGTTACAATGCCAAAAATGCAGAACAGTTTTGCGACAGCATGATTATATTTTGAAATGTCTGTAACCTCAAAGACGTTTGCATTTGCCCAGAATCCCACAGGCTTCACCGAAACCCATGCGTATGCGGCAAACCCGAAAAACATACTGCCAAACATACACCAGATTAGAAAACTGATTGTTCCGCTATCCATCACGGTTCCTCCTTTCAATATTGTAAGTTGTGTAATTATGATAAACAATTTTTTGCTGTAAGTCAATCTGAAAAGCAGTGGGATGCGGTTGGGAAAGGCAGTTTGTCGGATAATAAGAAAGAAATTCTTAATTCCATGAACGGAGAAAAGACGAAGACGGCGGATTGTTTAAAAACATTGATTTTATAAAGTATGTTCGTCTCTTAAGGGTTTCTTAAAGATTTTCCATCTTTTATATTCATAACTCAAACTTCGCACTTGAATAAGTACCTATGCACCTTGAAAATTCAATAATAACTGACATAAAAATAGCATGAAACCGTCTGGTTTTGATATAATTGAGTTGTTCAGAAACAATCATATATCCGGAGGCTCATGCTATGAATAAAAGTATAACACAAGACAATCAAAATGATAACCAGATTTCGAAATCTATCAGAAGATTTTTTACACGGTTTCATCTTTCTTCTGCATTGAAAACTGCTAATGCCTACAAAAAGAAGGGAATTTCTGCAGCACTGATTTTTCAGTATCTGTTTCTTTTGATATTTTCAAACAGAAGTATGTATATGAACCTGCTGATTGGAAAAGACTCACCGGATTTTGCAAAAGATACGGTTTATCGTTTTATGAAAATGCTCCAGATTAACTGGATTCGGTTCACAACGGTTTTATCCAGCCGAATCATTAGGGATGCCATTGCTCCACTTGATTCCGCAGACCGTGTCAACGTACTGATCATTGACGATTCCATGTTTGAACGTAACCGTTCCAAAAAAGTGGAACTTCTTGCAAAGGTATATGACCATGCAAAACATTGTTATAAATTTGGTTTTCGCATGCTTACATTAGGCTGGTCAGACGGAAGCACTTTTCTCCCGGTCAACAGTGTCCTTCTCTCCACCGAAAATAAAAAGAACAGAATCAATGAAGCAAAGGAAACGGATAAAAGAACGGTTGGATATAAGCGCCGTATGCTTGCTGTCAAGAAAGGAACGATCGCCATGCTGGAACTTTTAAAATCTGCTAAAAAGGCTGGTATTCCGGCTAAATACGTTCTGTTTGACAGCTGGTTCTCTTCTCCAAGCTCTCTTCATGCTGTCAAAGAAATCGGATATGATGTAATTGCAATGGTAAAGAAAACACCTAAAATGTTCTTCCGGTATAACAGCGAAGATATGCCGCTGACAACTATTTACAAGAAAAACAGGAAACGGCGTGGACGTTCCCGGTATCTGCTTTCCGTCATGGTAGATGTTGTAAAGGAAGGAAAAACCATCCCTGCCAAAGTGGTCTATATCCGTAACAAAAACAAGAGAAAGGAATATCTTTGTCTCATTTCCACAGACGTGAGTCTGAGTGAAGAAGAGATTATCCGCATTTATGGAAAACGTTGGGATATTGAAGTATTCTTTAAAGTCTGCAAGAGCTATCTTAATCTAAGTAAAGAATGCAGATCCCTATCTTATGATGCAATGACTGCCCATACAGCAATCGTTTTTACAAGATATATGATGCTTTCCCTGGAGAACCGGGAATCTAATGATACCCGTTCTATGGGGGAACTGTTTTTATACTTTTCTGATGAGATGTCTGATATCACATGGATACAGGCTTTTCAAATACTGCTTCAAATGTTCAGAACTCTGCTTGTGGATCAGATAGATATATCTGATGAAAAAATCGACGAGCTGGTAAAAGCATTTATGGATGCAATACCTGCACTTTTAAAATCGAAGCTGCAAGTGGCATAATTGACTGAACATTGACAACTAAATACTGCCAGATATTGAATTTTCAAGGTGCATAGCTAAAATCTATGTGCGAAGTTTGAGTTCATAAATAATCCGATAAAATAACTGCATGATATATCATATATGCAAAACGTTTGGCATTCAGATACATGGAGGAGATTATGTACCGGATATTAGTTTGTGACGATGAAAAAGATATTGTGTCTGCGCTTCGGATTTATCTGACCAGTGAAGGCTATGAAGTCGTGGAAGCGTTTAATGGCAAAGAAGCGGTGGAGATCGTGCAGGATCAGGAAATCCATCTGGTTCTTATGGATATTATGATGCCGGTGACAGACGGCATAACGGCAATGGTAAAAATCCGTGAACTTAGTAACGTTCCTGTGATTTTATTGACTGCTAAGAGTGAGGACACAGACAAAGTTTTAGGCCTGACTGTCGGCGCAGACGATTATATAACGAAACCTTTTAACCCAGTGGAGCTTCAGGCAAGAGTGAAGTCCCAACTGCGGCGGTATATGCAGTTAGGCGGCGGCAAAATAAAAAGCGGCGCGCTTGCCATAGGCGGAATTGAACTGGACGACAAAGCAAAAGAAGTCACATTAGATGGGGAGCCTGTCGCGCTGACCCGTACCGAATATGATATTTTAAAATTGTTGATGGAACATAAAGGAGAAGTGTTTTCCCCATCAAAGATTTATCAAAAAGTATGGAAAGACACGGCGTTTGGCGCAGAAAACACGGTTGCAGTACATATCAGGCATCTGCGGGAAAAACTGGAATATGACCCCGCTGACCCCCGCTATCTTAAAGTAGTCTGGGGCAGGGGGTATAAATTAGAGGAGGATAGCTGATGAAAAAAATTTGCTATAAAAAATGGGTGAGGGCGCTGGCGTTTTTGTTTTGCTTAATCGGCATAAACGCCGCCATACTTTCGGCTGTGGCAATTCTATGCTGTGAAGAAGCCCATGTGTATGACGTAAAAAAAGAAGAATTATTAGAAGACTGGCGCAAACGCGTTTGTGAGACTTATTCTGTCCAAGCGATGAAAGCGCATATCGACGGTGATGGGACTAAGGATTTGGAACAGACAAATTTTTTATATAAAATTATCAAAGCGGATTCTTTAGAGGAAAAGGATTATTTGAAAAAAAAGGCAGAAGCGCAGTCGGAAGAATTTTCAAAATATGCTCAGGATGCAAAACAGCTAAACGTCCATACATTTCACATTTCAGACAGCGTGAAATTCCAAATCACAGATTCCGTATTTGCCCCGTCTTACTATTTTAATGAGCCGGTTAAAACCGAAGAATCCAAACCGATAGAAAAAGTGTGTTATGCAATGGACACAGGGGTATTTTATTATCAATCCGGCAATGAATATTTTATGGCAGAACAGTATGGGGAAGATCCTTCGGGATACGTGGTCACAAACGTTTCAGAAAATCCGGATCATTTAACTTACTCTTGGGCGCCAGAAGCCGCTTGGTTTCAGTTAGAGGACCGGATGCGTTTTGCGAAAGACATTTCGATTGTAACCCAGAGTGGATTGGAACAAGAGGGAGGAGTTACGATTGGCCCAAAGTCATGGTATCCGTCGAAAGAATTTATAGAATATAAGGAGTATTCCATTTCCCAAAATGGCTATATTGAAGTTTATAGTGAACAAGACGCAGAAACTGAGCGCTACTATACGCTTTCGCGCGCGCGGGAGCCATTGCAGTACAACGCAGGATTTAACAATCAGGGTTTTTTTGGAAAGTGGAAATTGTGGGATAGGCAGGATTATTTTGTTCAGGCGGAAGCGGTATTGGATTTTGCGTATGCAGTCCGTTATCCGTTGTTTGGCGTTTGCTTCGGATCAGTTCTGTGCGTCATTGTCTGTTTTTTGATTCTTTTTAAAGGTGTGGGCCATCAGAATTCCGAAGAAATTGCCGGCGGCTGGATAGAAAAAATTCCGTTTGACATTTTTTGCGGACTGACCGCTTTCTTGTTTATGCTTCTGGCTTGCGCGCTGATTGGGATTGCCCAATGGATTGAAGGCTCGGTTTCCCTCGGCGTATTCTTGGCAGTCAGCGGGGCGCTCTTGGCTCTTGAAACCATATGTTTATTGTTTCTGTTAAGCGTGGCTGTCCGGATAAAACTGGGAGGAATATGGAAAACCACAATTTTATGCCGTGTGGTAAGCAAAGCGTTACGGGGGTTCAAAAAAGCGTTTTGCGCCATTTCCCGTTCTGTTCCGATTTTATGGAAAGCATGGATCGGCATGGCGGCGCTTGCCGTCTTAGAGATATTTGTCCTTGGCGTTACAGCATACCGTCCCGAGTTGCAGATACTGCTTTGGTTTCTGGAAAAAGCCGCAGTTTACGCCTTCCTTTCCGTTTGTATTTTACAGATGCGCGCGCTGCAACAGGCGGCGAAACGCATTGCGGAAGGAAATGCGCAGGAAAAACTGGACGTAAGCCATATGTTTTGGGAATTAAAACAGCATGGCGTCCATTTAAACCATATCCAAGACGGGATTCAAAGCGCGGTAGACGAACGCATGAAAAGTGAGCGTTTTAAAACGGAGCTGATTACAAATGTTTCCCATGACATCAAAACGCCGCTGACTTCCATTGTAAATTATGTTGATCTATTGGAAAAAGAAGCAATCGAAAATGAAAACGCGGCAGAATATTTAGAAGTGTTAAGCCGTCAGTCTGAGCGGTTAAAAAAATTAATAGAGGATTTAATGGAAGCTTCCAAAGCATCTACGGGTAATTTAACTGTTGTCTTTGAGCCATGTGACGCTCGTGTTATGCTGGTACAGACGATTGGCGAATTTGAGGAGAAATTAAAAGCGGGGCAGATAGAATTGCTCGTTAAGGAAAATGGCGGCCCGTTTGTCATTTCGGCAGATCCAAGGCATTTATGGCGGATTTTTGAGAATCTGATGAACAATATCTGTAAATACGCCCAGCCATCCACACGCGCTTACGTCAATATCGAAAAGTCGGGGCAAAACGGAAAAATCATCTTCCGCAATACTTCAAAATATGCGTTAAATATTGAAAGCAAAGAGCTTTTAGAGCGTTTTGTGCGCGGCGACAGTTCCCGTAACACGGAAGGAAGCGGGCTGGGGTTATCCATAGCGCAGAGTTTGACAGAGCTTATGCAGGGAAAATTTGAGTTAGCGATAGATGGGGACTTGTTTAAAGTGACATTGCTTTTTCCGGCAGTGGAGAAGGAAGAAAAAAATTAAAAAAAGTAAAAATAAATCTTGACATATATCATAAAACCTGTTATCCTAAAAAAGATGTCGGCGATATATGTCGGATATGCGGAAGTGTCGGAACTGGCAGACGAGCAAGACTAAGGATCTTGTGAGCAATGC
>OFFW01001234.1_pt1 | contig 15730 bp, 14 predicted proteins | sample 1521501 | NCBI WGS metagenome assembly OFFW01 (sample SAMEA3504107, study PRJEB24116) | mouse gut metagenome | biome: mouse gut; feature: mouse-associated habitat; material: faeces | place: Denmark | collected 2011
AAAGGGGTACACCCCGGCCGCCTATTGATTATACGAGCTTGAACTTGAGGACGCGGACGATCAGTTTCGTCTCCAACCGCCGCTTCAGTTCCGGGTCGAGGTACTGGCACGGGCAGCCATGCTCGTCATAGAGCGTGCGCGTAGCCAATGCCGCTATGTACCCCTCGAAATGCGCCAGCACTGAATTGATGGCGGTAATGTCCCCGCGGGTGGCCGCCTCGATGATATCGTAGGGCAGCAGTTGATCCTCTGTCCGGGGCTTATCCTTCATAAAATCACTCCTTCAGCAATTGCTTCATTTGGTCAAGGAATCGTTGACGTCTGCGCTGGATGGTAGAGCGAGGGATCCCCAGCAGTGCGCCGATCTCCCGGTCATTCAGGTCCAGGAAATAAGCCAGCAGCAGGAGATTTCTCCCCGCAGACTCAATTTGGGACAGCGCTTCTCCGAGGCGTTCATCCGCAATAGAGATTTGATGGCCCTGGGTCTCAAACACATAATGGCTGCTGGGGTAGTCATCCGACATGCCGATCCGGAGCAAGGTATCAAACGGCATATCTGAAAAACTGACCTCCTGCTCTGCCCGGCGGAGCACCTGGCGCAGATAGTCGCAGCGCTCACCACGAATCACTTTCTTGCAGAACACCTCAAACTGATAACGGATGCTGGTCTTCTGGGACGGTGAAAGTTCCAAGTCTTCACCCCCCTCCATACCCGCGGAGGCGGTTACTTGTCCCCTTTCACTCCTTTCCCCGATGGTCAAGGGTGGATTTGCCCAGATTAACCAGAGTGCATCCGAAGTAAAATGATAAATTTGGCTAGGCTCATGCTTCGTAAGAAGCGCACGAGTATTAAGCCGCCGCCAATGTAACATACAGGTTCCCCCCGAGTGCATCTGATTTTGGGAATCAGAGGCACTGGGGGGCCCGCGGCAGTGGATCAGGGTGTGGGCGTAATAAAAAGAGCAGCAGACTTTGTGATCAGACACAAAATCTGCTGCCCGGATAGATACATTGAGCGACGCAATGGGATCCTGCGAGGCGGGGGGAGGATCATCGCTTCTCGTTATCGTCTCCCGGTTCCTGCCTATGCGGAATGATGCTGCGGAATCCCGCGGCTTATCAAAGGCCGTGTGTTGCCAAGCCAGATCAAAACTGGCCAGCTCAATGTCACGGATCTTGTAGTCCATAACATTGCTCCTGTCCGTAATAGAACGGACGGCACACAGGCGGCGATCATCATCCCAATTCCGATGCTCTGTGGCAGCATATGCTGCCGCCTTTGCCAGATGGAACTATTCAGTTGGTATTTTGAACGTGCAAAAAAATACGAATAATGTCGAAAATAAGCGCGGCCCCTATTCCGCTATCAGAATAGAGGCCACATCATGAATCGTTCTCTTGTATGCAATTCCTGCTTCATACATCTGAACCTCCCATCTGTTTGATCTATGGGGAATTAAGGAATAAACTGCCACAAAAACAGTCTATCAGTCGGATATATGAACCAAATCAAAACGAGGTAAGAATTGTGTATTATTTTGGAAAAATCAGAGATATGCCGCCTAGCTTTCATATGCCGGAACACTTCCCTTATCTCAGGTATTGACCGGTCACGCTATTGGGGCTGCCGGCAATCTTCTCCAGTGTCCCTGCCGCCACCACACGCCCGCCCGACTCACCGCCGCCGGGACCCATATCGATGATGTAATCGGCGTTGCGGATCACGTCCAGGTCATGCTCGATCACCACCACCGTGGCCCCATGCTCCACCAGGATCTGGAACACTCCCAATAGGGTCCGTACATCCAGGGGGTGCAGTCCAATCGTAGGCTCATCAAAGACAAAGACGGAGCCCGACTGGGTTTTGCCCATCTCGCTGGCCAGCTTCAGCCGCTGGGCCTCGCCGCCGGACAGGCTGGGTGTCTCCTCCCCCAGCGTCAGATACCCCAGGCCCAGGTCCTTCAGCACCTCCAGCCGCTGGCGGACCAATTTCAAATCTTTGCAGGCCTCCAGGGCCGCGTTGACGTTCATCGCCATCAGTTCCGGCAGAGAGCAGCCTCCGCGCTTCACCTGATATGCCTCCCGTCCATACCGGGAACCGCGGCAATCCGGGCAGGGGATGGTCACATCAGGCAAAAACTGCACATCCAGGTCAATCGTCCCCGTGCCATCGCACACCGGACAGCGCAGCTTTCCGGTGTTATAGGAGAAATCCCCGGCCTTGAACCCCAGCTCCTTTGCGTCCGGGGTCCTGGCGAAAATTTTCCGCAGCTCGTCATGGACATTGGCGTAAGTGGCCACCGTGGAGCGGACATTGACGCCGATGGGGGTGGCGTCAATGAGCTTTACCTGACGGATACCCTCCGCCTCCAGCTTCAGGACGTGCTCCGGCAGCGTGGTCCCACCGGATAACGCTGCCAGTCCGGGAACCAAGCTCTCCAGAATCAGCGTGGTCTTGCCGGAGCCGGACACGCCTGTCACCACTGTCAGCCGTCCCTTGGGGATATCCACCTTCAAGGGCTTCACCGTGTGGATGGCAGCAGTGGAGAGGTGTATCCTGCCCAGTGCGAACAGCTCCCCGGCGCAGACTCGGTCCCTGACATGGATATCCGCCGTCCCGGCCAGGAACGGGCCGATCTGGGACGCCCTGTTTTGGGCAATTTCCGGGATAGTCCCCTGGGCCACCACCCGCCCGCCGTTGGCCCCTGCCTTGGGACCCATCTCGATCAGCCAATCCGCCTGGGACAAAATCTGAGTATCGTGGTCCACCAGAATTACCGAGTTTCCATCTGCCACCAGATCGCGCATCACGCCGGTCAGTCCCACAATGTTGGAGGGATGCAGGCCGATGGAAGGCTCGTCCAGCACATAGAGCACCCCGGTGGTGCGGTTACGCACCGCCCGGGCCAGCTGCATCCGCTGCCGCTCCCCGGTGGAGAGGGTGGAGGCGGCGCGGTCCAAAGACAGGTAGCCCAGTCCCAGATCCATCAGCCGTTTGGCCACAGTCTGGAAGGATTGGCAGATGCTCTCCGCCATGGGGCGCATCTCCTCCGGCAGGGAGGTGGGCACCCCGGCCACCCACTCCATCAGCATGGAGAGGGGCATCTGACAGGCCTGATCCAGGGAGATGCCCCGGAGCCTCGGCGCCCTTGCGGCCTCTGACAGCCGGGTACCGCCGCAGTCGGAGCAGACGCCCTGCTTCAAAAACTTCTCCACCCGCTTCATACCCTTCTCGTCCTTCACCTTGGACAGGGCGTTTTCCACCGTGTAGGTGGCATTGAAGTAGGTGAAATCCATATCCCCCGCCGCGCCGCTGGTCTTGTTCTGATAGATGATGTTCTTCTTGACGGCGGGGCCGTGGAAGACGATCTCCCGCTCCTCCGCCGTCAGTTCCCGGAAGGGCACGTCAGTCCGCACCCCCATCTCCCGGGCGATGTCCTTCATCAGCGACCACATCAGGGTTTGCCATGGGGCCACCGCTCCCTGGTCGATGGACAGGGACTCGTCGGGCACTAAAGTGGATTCGTCCACGGTACGCACGATGCCGGTGCCGCCGCAGGTAGGGCAGGCCCCCTGGCTGTTGAAAGCCAGCTCCTCCGCCCCCGGGGCCCGGACCGATCCACCGCACTCTGGGCAGAAAAGCGGCTGTTCCGCCGCCACAGCCAGGGTGGGCGGCAGATAGTGCCCATTGGGACAGCGGTGGCTGGCCAGCCGGGAGAACATCAGCCGCAGGCTGTTCAAAAGCTCCGTCCCCGTGCCGAAGGTGGAGCGGATCCCGGGGACGCCGGGCCGCTGGTGGAGGGCCAGGGCGGCGGGGACATAGAGCACCTCGTCTACCTGGGCCTTGGCGGCCTGGGTCATCCGCCTTCTCGTGTAGGTGGACAGGGCCTCCAGATAGCGCCGGGAGCCCTCGGCGTACAGGACGCCCAGCGCCAGGGAGGATTTCCCGGAGCCGGACACGCCGGCAATGGCGACAATCTGATTGAGGGGAACATCCACGTCGATATTTTTCAGATTGTGGACCCGCGCCCCGCGTACTTTTATGATTTCTGGCATTGCTGTTTCCTCCTGGAATTCACGCTGGGTTTATCCTACCCCACAATCTTAAAAAAAGCAACTAAGACCCAATCATAATTCCCTTATCAAACACTCACTCCCTCGTATATCTACAGGCAAGAGCCGGCAACCCGCCTATACTGGCCGTCGGCTTTTCTGCAAGCAAACAGGGTATATTCGATTCTGGTTTAATTCGATATGGCTGCAATCAGGTTTGAAATACGCTCTGTACAGTCCGCCTCCCGCGTTTCCCGCTTTCGCCAGTGATCGGATAGGGGAAAATACACCTTATCTGAAACAGAACCGCCCATATCCCATCTTCCATTTGTCTTTTTGTTTTTATCCAGCCAATCAAGTACAAATCGCAGCTTATATTTTGCCTGGGAGAATGCTGACAGGAGTTCTATGGCGGCAAGGTAATGGCTGGCCTGTTTACTCTCGAACACCGGAGGCAGCAACTTCAGCTTGCTGTCGTATGTGTAATAGATTCCAGATTCATGATCAATCACATGATCCAAGAAAGCGCTTTCTGTTTTCGGATCCAGACAACCGCTCATAAGCGATATGACATAAAATTGGACGAAGTCTATTAACCTGCCTCCGCGAGGTTTCTTCCCAAAAATATCTTGATATGCCAACACGTATTTATCATGATTATATTCTTCGGTTTCAAACGCAGCTGTAAGTATCGTGCTCCACTGTCTGGCAACTTCATTGGCTGCCAAATTATTGTGTGTGAACCGGCGAATCCAGGCGGCAAGCATAAGGACTGTGAAAACGTCCCAGTCATTTCCCTTCTCGGTTCGGTCTGGAATTGCCTTGTGTCCAGTCAAGCAGTCGTCCATGTAGGCTACCGCCCTGCTGATACATTCATCCTCTATGGAATACCCCAGCCGCTCCAGTCTCCGCAGTGCCTGCTCTGTCGTGAGCGGCGCTCCATAGAATTTGGACAGCGAATGGAAGCACCCCCACTTTCCGTCGTCCTCCTGCAGCGCGATAATTTGCTTTGCCCATTTGGTATCCTTGTGCATCTGCTGTTCCTCCACACTTATCCTGCGCACGGTTATCTTTTCAAGCATCGCTGCTTCCACTCAAGATGTATGCTGTGCATATCCTACCCCACATTCTCGGAAAACGCAACCACAAAGCCTCTTAATTTTCTCACCAAGGCCTCACTCCATCTAAGTGAACCAAGACTGCAAGAAAGTGCCCCGCAAAACCTTGCAAGGCACTTTCTTGTCACTTACTTCTTTCGATTACGGAAAAACTGGAGATACACGGAATACGGAATGGCGGCGCCAAGCAGTAGGAACCATTTGTTCGCGTACATATCGATCTCTCCCTGCGCGTTTATATGGATGGGAACTTGAGCGGGAAGAAAGCGGCAAATAACCGCAATCACAGCAAGCATAATCAATAGCACAATAATATCTTTGAATAAACTCTTCTTCATTTTGCAGACCTCCTATAGTCAAATTATTTTTATACGACAAGCCTTTAGGTACAGAAATCCTGATGCGAAGAACAAAACAGTGATAGTTCCCCATAATAGCGGCTGGAGCGGCAGGCCCAAAAACCAGTGCAGCAAGGCCGGGATGGCAACACCCGCCATTCCAATCACACCAGATAAAATCACAGCCATGCTTTGTTTTACCACAACAATTTCATTATCCCAATCAAACTTTGGAAAACGGCAATTCATATATGTTCCTTGCACCGCAGTAAACAGGGAATAAGCGACTGGCACCAGAAGCACCATCATGGACTGCCATATGTCAAGCTGAAATCGAATGATAAAGGTGCATACGGCCAGTAGATACCCTACTGCATGTATGGACAAGGTGAGTGCAATTTTGCTGTTCAAAAAACTTCTATTGGATACTGGAATGCTCTGTAAAATCCATAAATTCTCCCCCTCCAAAGAGATGGATGATGCAGCCGGACAGCTGATAGAGAGCATCGCGGCAATCACCAACGGTGCATACTGTCCAAAAAATGAGGCAGTGTCCTCAATTCCCGCATATCTCCCGATCACATCAGGTGATACCACCCAAAGACACAGACTGATCATGCAAAGAAAGATGACCCCTAGCCCTGTATTGAGCACACATAGATAGGAGTTGAAGTACCGGCAAACCTCCTTCCGGTACATGGCGGTAAAAACACTCCGTTCTGTCCACCGAACTTTGGATACTCCAGTCGTATTATTGCATTGCAGAACATAAGAATTAAGTTTAGCATAGGAAACAGATACAATTTTTACAAATCCAGCAAAAGCAAGGACAGAGGCCACCCAAAAGAGAACATTTTCAATGATAGAAGATAAATCTTGATAGCGAAAACATATAGCCAGCGGATAGAGCCGACTGACTTGTTCCAGCAGAATAGCTCCCAGGCTCCCTCCCTCTTTTCCACTTTGCATACTATATATTCCAACTGCCAGTAATGCTCCAAGGGCGGCAAAGGAAAAAATCAGAGAAAACAGATTCTTCCTGTGAAATTTAGCCGACAGCGTAGCCAAAGCCACCCCGGTCAGGGACGCTATACACATAGGGATTAACGGAATGAAAGGCATTGAGAATAAATAAAGAAAGAAATATCTCAAATTGTCCGGCGTATGAATCTGCCACACAATCCCTCCAGGCAGCAAAAAGAGAATCACCAACAGGAAATTCAGCAGGTATAAGAAGCCAAACTTGCTGGCAATGATTTTCTTCGTTTTTATCGGGAGCGCAGACAACATCTCAAAATCCCGGCTGCCTAACAATATCCCATTGGATCTGAGCAGGGTGAAGATCAAAGTAAGAAAGCTGGATACTGACACCATATAGGTCGGAATCAGTGCTTGCTGGCCCATATTGACAAGGGCCATTGCTGTTAAAGCATTGTAGCCGCTAAGGAAAGCCAACAAGGTAATAATGCCGACGGCTGTGATTGCAACGGTGCTCTGTTTTTTCTGCTGCGGATGAAACAGCTCATTCAAAGAGAAATAGTTATATAGCTGGGTTTTCAACAGAAGAAGTGCCTCACTCATGTTCCTGCACCTCCAGAAACACCGACTCCAGGGAATGATTTCCCCGAACTCTTTCCGTGTCGCCCGACACCACCAGTTTCCCAGATTTAATAATGGCAATTTTGTTGCAGAGCTTCTCCGCAACATCCAGAACATGCGTAGAGAAGAAGATCGCTCCGCCACCTCTGGTCAGTTCCTGCATGATCTGCTTCAGATGCCATGCTCCTTTGGGGTCAAGGCCAACAAATGGTTCGTCCAAAATCAAGAGGTGCGGCTGATGAATCAGTGCCGCAATAATGGCGGTCCGCTGCTTCATACCGTGGGAATACGAGGCAATCACATTGCCCAGGCTGGCAGTCATTTCAAATTGTTCTCCGTATTTTTCCATACGGGTTTTGCGTTCTGAAATTGGTATGCCATAGATATCCGCAATGAAATTGATGTACTGAAATCCTGTCAAATGCTCATAAAGATCGGGGTTATCCGGGATGTACGCCATCTGCTTTTTACAGTCCAGCGGGGCCGTCCGAATCGAGTGCCCACAGATATGGATCTCTCCTTGATCAAATTCATGAATTCCAACGACCGATTTAATTGTAGTTGTTTTTCCCGCCCCATTTGCGCCAATAAAGCCATAGATATCTCCGGCTTGAATGGAGAGCGTCAAATCATCTACAGCTTTTTTCCCATTGGGATAGATTTTTGTCAAATGTTCGATTGTCAGCATAATGTAGGTCCTTTCCAAGACTGACATTTTGTCAGTTGTGTGGTAAAATTAAAATGAGAATTCGCTCTGCGAAGATCTCATTTTAATCTTTAGAAAAAATCGGCTTGCTTACGCTTAGCGACCTTTCCAGCAAGACGCTGTAGGCATCCATAAAGCGCATGAGTTGTTCAGAGGTTTGACAGGCAAGTTTGGCATCATTGGAGACAAAGATGTATCCTGTCATTAAAAATGCGGCGGTTTCCATAGGCGCAGCAACGTGAAAAACGCCTTCTTGATTTCCCTGCTCAATAATGTGGCTGAAGCACTCAGTCATACGGCCACTCAGTTTATGGTAAAAGCGATCCAGTAAATAGCGGTTTTCCTCCAGATTGATGGCATCCTGAAGGACGGAACTTTCAGTGGTGACATTTTGCTCAGGAATCATGGTAGTGTTGATAAACGCCCGGACCTTGTCAATAGCGTCTCCCTCTCCTTGGAAACTTAGGCGTTCTAATCGTTCCAACAAGGGGTTAGAGAACCGGTCAATAATACAGTAAAGAATATCCTCTTTATTTTTGAAATGATAATACAATAGGCCTCGGGATATGTTTACTTCATCAATAATATCCTGCGTCGTTGTATTCAGATATCCTTTTACTGCAAACAACCGAATTGCAGCATCCATAATTTCTGCCCGGCGAACTTCCGGCTCCTTGACATCTCGCATGGCATCACCTCCCTGCAAGATATTATATCACGCAACTGACAAAGTGTCAATCGCAGAATCCTCTATTTATAAATTGCCAACGGACAAACTTAACCAGCAGTTAAGAAAAGCTGAAACGCATCTGAACACCTCTCCATTGCACGTTACGGGTCACTCGCTTATACTAAACTCAGGAGACGTAAAGCAATCCACAGGGAGGGAACTGTCGTGGAATTAAAACTCGGCGCCAATATCGCGGCGCTTCGGAAAGCAAAAGGCATGACCCAGGAACAGCTTGCAGCGGCTCTCGGCATCTCGCCGCCGGCGGTCAGCAAGTGGGAGACAAACGCTTCTTACCCTGACATCACGCTGCTCTGCCCTTTGGCACGGGCGCTGGATACCAACGTGGATATGTTGCTGAACTATGAGAAAACACTGTCAGACAGTGAAGTGGAGCAGAAGATCAACGATATCCTAACGCTTGCCCGCACTAAGGACTGGCAAACAGCAGAGTCCATACTGCAAAACCTGCTGCATCAGTACCCTACCAGTATTCCGTTAAAATACCATGGCGCTGGAGTTTATGCTGCCTTTCAGGCTGTCTGCCCTGACGCCAGTATGGAGGAACGGGGCACCTGGAATCAGCGGCGGAAAGAATTGCTCCAAGCTGTCCACGCCAGCGGTTCCTCGGAATTTTGGCAGTCTGCCGCGATAGCTTTGGCTGTCATGGCGCTTACGGAGGACGATTTGGACAAGGCTGAAAAGCTCCTGTTGGAGCTGCCCAGGCTGTCAGGTGATCCAACAATCATCTGGATGGAATTACACCTGCGCCGCGGTGAGCGGGATCAGGCGGTCACCGCGCTTCAAAAGCGGCTGCTGCATCTAACCCAGCAAATGCAGACCTGCATGGTCTGCCTCTTGGACGAGAAACTGGGGTTCCCGCTTGAGACATCCATGGAGATCAACAGGGTGATCCGGCAGTTTGAGTCCCTGTTCTTTCACCGTACCCAACTGAGCGGCATCATGCAGGTTGAATTATTCCGCCGTTATGGGCAGACACGGCAGATGATCGAAAGTCTCTGTGACTATCTGGATGGACTCAACGAGCCTTCACCGCCGCCCAACGAGATACTATTTCCATCAACATCCGCACAAACTGCGCATCAGGAAACCAATAAGCAGCTGCGTCAAATTATTTATCTGGCAATCCAACAAGCGCATCAGAGCAACGAACACCTCAGCGATCCAAGGTTATGCGCGGCAATGGAGAAACTGAAAGACAATTTTCATGGATAAAATCAAAAAACTCTTGACCTTCCACAAACCGGAAGGTGTACGATTCACATATGGAGGTAACCTAATTATGAATAAGAAACGCTTTTGGCCCTTTCTGCTCCTTATCCTTCTGGCAATCCTTGCTATCACAGGCTGGTTCTTGCTTCCTGACACCCTGGTGGTGCAATTCAAAATGAGCGGCGAACCAAGCAAGTCTGCGCCAAAGATAGTTGGTCTACTGGTGCCCGTGGCGGTGGGCATTCTGGGCACTGTCTATGCCTCAAGTAAGAAAGAGGAACAGAGGCTGCGCGGCTTCATTATCCTTGCCCTGGCAGCCTTTGTTCTGGTCGGAATTTTTGTGTTCAATATATGACTTCACAGATTTTACACAGCATCCATACTGTAGCTTACTTTGCATGATTTGAATTATTATCAAGTTTATATCTTGTTCTGACACAATTTATATACCTGGCCTATAAACTGCTTGTACACGCATTTATCCCCAAATTCCCTATCATCCCACTTCCCAGTCGAAAGGAGACTATCCATGCTTCGCATCGAACACTATTCTAAAACTTATCCAGGCGGTAAAAGAGCGGTGGACGATCTTACCCTTCATGTCCAACCTGGGGAAATTTACGGCTTCATTGGCCACAACGGGGCTGGCAAGACCACTACTCTGCGAGCGGTGGCGGGGGTGATGGACTTCACCGAAGGAGCCATTACCATCGACGGCCATAATATCAAAAAAGACCCGGTGGGGGCCAAGCGCGTCACCGCCTTTTTGCCGGACAACCCGGACCTCTATGAATTTATGAAGGGCATTGACTACCTCAACTTCATCGCCGACCTGTACGACATCCCAGCAGGCCAGCGAACCGCCGACATCGGCAAGTACGCCGGGGCCTTTGAGCTGACAGGGAATTTAGGCTCTCCTATCGGCAGCTGCTCCCACGGAATGCGGCAGAAGCTGGCCCTGATCTCAGCCTTCATCCGCCGTCCCAGGCTGCTGATCCTGGGCGAATCCTTTGTGGGCCTGGACCCCGCCGCCGCCCATCTGATGAAAGGCTATCTGACGGAGCTGTGCCAGGGAGGCTCGGCGGTGTTTTTCTCCACCCATGTGTTGGAGGCGGCGGAGAAGCTGTGCCACAAAATTGCCATCATCAAACACGGGCGGCGGGTAAAATTCGGTCCTACGGCGGAGCTGGTGGGCGATTCCGCCCTGGAGGACGTGTTCCTGGAGATGGAGGGAGAGAAATGAAGAAGTTTCTCATTTTGCTGAAGGTGAGCATACAGTCTATGCTGCTCTCCTCCACCCATTCCCGGGGCCGCAGCCGGAAAAAGACAGCCACCGGCCTGGGCCGGGTCTACCGGCAGGCAGTCACAGCCTTCGCCGCCCGATCTGCCCAGAGCAACTATAAGCTCTCCGCCCAATCCGCCTCCAGTCAAAAGAAGGCCCTTTTGCGGAAGGAGGCCCAGCGGTTCTTTGGCACGCCCATGTACTTCTGGAATGCCGGCCTTGGCCTAATTATGCTGCTGGCCGCTGGAGCGGCATCCCTGGTGATGCGGGAGAAGCTGCTTGCCTTTGTTGGTATGGAAGGTTTCCCCCTGCTTCCTATGGCGGCGGCTGTGATCTGCTTCTGCCTGTGTACCTGCCCGATTGCGGCCCCCTCTGTCAGCCTGGAGGGGAAGTACCTCTGGATCCTGCGGGAAGCTCCCATGCCGGGCAGTACGCTGCTGTGGGTTAAGGTAGGGTTCCAGCTGCTGCTCACCCTCCCCTGTACCGTAATTGCCGGGGCGTGCATCTCCATTGCGCTTGGATTCCATCTGTGGCAGGGGGCAGCGCTTCTGATCTCGGCCCTGCTCTTTGCGGTGGGCCACGCTATGTTTGGGATGCTGATGGGACTGGCGTTCCCCAAGCTGGACGCAGTCAATGAAACCGTGATCATCAAGCAGTCCCTGGCCACCACCTTGGCTATGTTTGCCCCCATGGCGGCGCTGGCTGCGGCGGGCGGGCTGTACTGGCTGGGCAGTCAGATGTCGGGCTGGGCTGCGTTGGCCCTCCCGATCCTGCTGTTCACCCTGCTGACGGCGGTATGTGCCGCCATCCTCTCCAAGCGCGGCCCGGTCATGCTCCAGGCACTGTAAAAACAAGCCCCGGCGTTCAAAGAATGGAACGCCGGGGCTATTATCATGCAATTCGCTTCTACTCGACCGCCTCAATGGAGTCTACAATACTGAGCTTCGCAATCTTCCGAAGGGGGACAGCCGTGGCCAGCAGGCAGGCCGCAATGGACAACACAACCGCCTGCGCCATAGGAATCAGCGGCGGGAAAACCAGCGACAGTTCATCCGTCGCCGCGGCTTCCACCAGTATCGCACATCCATAGCCCGCAACGCAGCCAATCACGGCCGCAATCATGCCATAATAAGCGCCTTCCCACAAAAAGGTCCGGTACAGGCTCCGGGCGCTCATGCCCACGGCCCGCTGGGTGCCGATCTCCGCAATGCGGGTATGGATATTGGTATAGACCGTGTTGATGATGTTCAAAACCCCAATCAGGCCGATAAACAAAATCAGCCCCCAGGCCAGCATATTGATTTGGGCCGCGCTCTCCGCCATCTGACGGTCTGTCTGCTCATAGGAAACCGTCGAGGTTCCCGGTACCCGCTGGCAGAATTGCTCCAGCGCCTCGTCAAAAGCCTCCCGGTCCGCGTTTGCATCCAGCGCCGGCCTCAGCTCCGCATAGGCATCTGTGCCGGTCAGCTGCGGATAGATCCGGTCGCTGGCCAATACCTGGACGCCGTTGACAAAGCCGCTGTTCCCCACACTGAAATAGCCGTCATACCCGCTCAGGGAAAGCAGCACAGGCAGTTCCTTGCCCGCGACCGTGATAACGCTGCCCTCCTCCACATGGGTCGTACCATAGGTTGCCCCCTCAACTGTGATCGGAAGCGGGTTTCGGACCACGCAGGCCTCTCCGGCCTTCAGCGCCGCCAGCTGTTCGGCGGTAAGCTGTCCGGCAAATTCGTGCTCCACCCACCGGTCATTCAGTCCGAACATCTGAAATGTCTCGCCGGGACCAAGCGCAACGTCTGTCTCGATTCCCACTGGACGGTTTTGACCGTCCAGCTGATAGAGGGAGAACTGCTGCGCCGCCACAAACGCTACACCTTCTTCCGCTTCCATCGCGGCCAGCTCCTCCGGAGATATCCCAGTCACCTGGTTGACAATGGAGTAGTCTCCCAGGTGTTCCGATACGGCTCCCGCAATGCTGAGCAGGGACAGGAACCCCTGCAAGGCGATAAAAACGGTGATGCTCATGACCAGGGACAGAATGGTGATCACTGTGCGGCCCCGGCTGCGGCGCAGGTTCAGCCAGGCGTAGTGCCGCTCAAAGCTGCGGATTTTTCTGGTCCTGCCCCGGCCCCGCTTCACCTTGACGTTTGTTCCGGACATGGCCGCAACCGGAGAGACTTTCGCCGCAAATCGGGCCGCAGGGGCCGCTGCAAAAAAGGCGAATGCCAGCGTAACAGCGGCGCTGAGCAGCAGATAGGCCCACTGCCCTTCACTGTTGGCGGCAATCAGACCTTGCAGCTGCCCGGTATCCTGCGCCAGGAACATCTCTGGCGACAGCTGGCTCAGCGCGGCGCTCAGGATGCCCTTGGCGGACAGCCAGCCCAGCAGCAGTCCCAGCGGAATGCCAACCACACACAGCAGCAGGATCTCCACGGAGACTACCGTGTAAAGCTGCCCCTTCTCTGCGCCGATGGCTCGCAATGCGCCGTATTGCCGGACCCGCTGGGAAACAGCAATCTTCAGAATGTTGTAGATCACCAGCCCCGCCGCCAGCAGGATCAGGGCTACTACCAGTATACCGACTGCCAGCAGCCAGGAGAACCCGATGTCATCCATCATTGCCAGCTCCGAATCGGCGGCTTCTGTAGCATACCGGATACCCAGCGCGTTCAAAAGCGGGATATTATAGAGGGTATCCAGCTCATGAATGCCCAGTTGGGCGCACAAATCATCCACTACTTCCTGAAAGCCTTTCTTTTCCGCTGTGCGGATGTCCACGCTGTAATAGAGGTAGTCATCCGGCAGAAGCTCCGCCGCCGTCCCTTCTCCGGCCAGGCCCAAAATATGGCCGCCGGTATAGCCCAGGAAATTGCTCTCCGTTACCCCCACCAGGGTAAATTCCGCGGTATAGTCATAGGTGTCCAGCACAATTCCATGACGCAGGGCCTTGGAGCAGGAGAGACGGATGGTATCTCCGATTTCTCCGGAAAATCCAAGAAATTGCAGCGCATCCTCCGGCAAGGCCAGTTCCATGGGCGCCTCCGGCAGACGGCCCTCCACAAGACGGGTGTAGGTCGGCCGGGTTTTCAGCCCATCTCCCCAATACTCTGCCAGATCCAGAGAGAGTTGATCGTTCAGTTCCATATCGCCCAGGGGAACAAACCGCCCTGCGTAAGACAGCCGGGGATCCTGCTCCAGAAACTGGGCCTGCTCCTCGGTGAGCTGCACAAAGGTAGCATACCGGTCGCCGCCGATGGCGATGGCCTGCTGCTCCCGCATGGCGGCCAGCACGCCAGCGGACTGCCCCACAGCAGCGGTCATCATGGTGGACAGGACAATGGCGGTGAGGATAAGAAAAGAGGTCATTTTCTGAGCAAAGAGCTCCCGCAGTGCCAGGGTATGATAACGTTTCATTCCGCCTCCACCTCCGACAGGACTCCATCCATAATGGTCAGCTGCCGGTCTGCCGCAGCGGCGATCCGGTTGTCGTGGGTGATGATCACCAGCGTCTTGCCCATCCGCTCCCGGATGCCCTTCAGTAGCTCCATCACCTCGCCGCCGCTCTTGGAGTCTAGGTTGCCAGTGGGCTCGTCCGCAAAAATAACTTCCGGACGGGCGATCAGCGCCCGGGCGATGGCCACCCGCTGCTGCTGGCCGCCGGACAGCTCGTGGGGCAGGTGGTCCAAGCGCTCTCGGAGGCCCAGCAACTCCGCCAGCTGATTCAGATACCCTTCATCCGGCTGCTTTTTGTCCAGAAGCAGCGGCATCAGGATGTTTTCCCGGGCCGTCAGCACCGGCAGAAGGTTGAATTGCTGGAAAATAAAGCCCATCTGCCGGCGGCGGAAGGCGGACAACTCCTTGTCCGGAAGTGTATAAATTTCCTGGCCGTCATAGGTCAGGCTCCCCGAGGTCGGGTGGTCCAGCCCGGACAGCAGATGGAGCAGGGTGCTCTTGCCGCTGCCGGATGGGCCAATAATGGAGATGAAATCCCCGGGAGCAATCGTCAGGTCGGCCTTGTCCAGGGCAACCACCTGATTTTCGCCGCTGCCATAAATTTTTGATAATCCTTTTGCCTTTATGAGCATAAAAACACTCTCCTTATGTTTGGGATAAGGAGAGTGTAAAAGATAAATCTCAAGAAATCCTCAAGTTTGCCCCTGGAATTTGAAGGAAGCTAAAACAACCGCCCCTGGACCGTTTTGAAGCCGGAGGTCCCCGCCGTGCTTCTGGCACAGCAACTTGCAGGTATACAGCCCCATACCGAAATGAGCGGCGTCCCCGTCCTGCTTTCCGAAGGGTTTCGGGCCGTTCTGGATCAGCTCCTTAGAGAACCCCGGGCCGTCGTCTGTGGCAGTAAGTGTTAAAAAGCCGCTGTCTGTCTCCAGTGTGAGCTCCAGCTTGGAGCGAGAAAAACGCACAGTGTTGGCAATCAGATTTTCCGCCACGGTCAGGAACAGGCCGTGGTCGAGTTCCGCCTGCCCCTCCTGCGGGAAACTGCAAGATAAGTTCAGTGCGGGGGCCAGCAGCCGGGCGGTCTCCCGAATCATGTGGAGAATGGGAACGCGGACCCCCTCCTGCACCCGGTCCAGAAAGAAGTGGGAGGTGTTGCAGGGGACGGCGATGCAGGTACACCCCGCGTTTTCCAGCAGACGGGCGTCGGCCAGCAGGCGGCGG
>OFFW01001241.1_pt1 | contig 15648 bp, 7 predicted proteins | sample 1521501 | NCBI WGS metagenome assembly OFFW01 (sample SAMEA3504107, study PRJEB24116) | mouse gut metagenome | biome: mouse gut; feature: mouse-associated habitat; material: faeces | place: Denmark | collected 2011
AATGTCAGTCGGCGCCGGCATATATTCCAATACCGCATCCAATAATTTCTGCACGCCTTTGTTACGGTATGCAGAACCACAGCAAACCGGAACTGCCGTACATTCACAAGTTCCTGTTCTAAGCGTCTTTTTCAAATCTTCTACAGAAGGTTCTTCACCTTCCAAATACTGCATCATTAAGTCGTCATCTAATTCACAGACTTTTTCTATCAATTCGGTATGATAAAGCTCTGCATCCTCTTTCATATCCTCCGGAATATCGGTTATGGATACATCTTCGCCTTTATCATCATTATAAATATACGCTTTCATCTCAAATAAGTCGATGATTCCTTTGAAATCATCTTCACTTCCAATTGGAAGCTGGAGAATGATTGCATTTTTTCCTAACCTTGTACGGATTTGATCAACAGCTCCGTAGAAGTTTGCGCCCAAAATGTCCATTTTGTTAATAAATGCCATTCGGGGTACGTTATAGGTGTCAGCCTGACGCCATACATTTTCTGACTGAGGCTCTACTCCGCCTTTTGCGCAGAAAACGCCGACAGCGCCGTCTAATACACGAAGCGATCGCTCTACCTCAACCGTAAAGTCAACATGCCCGGGAGTGTCAATAATATTGACGCGATGCTCTAGGGCGCCTGCTTTTGGTTTGCAGTTCTCCTGAAGCGTCCAATGACATGTCGTAGCGGCTGAAGTAATTGTGATTCCTCTTTCCTGCTCCTGCTCCATCCAGTCCATGGTTGCAGTGCCTTCGTGAGTGTCACCAATCTTATAGTTTACACCGGTATAATATAAAATACGCTCTGTCAATGTGGTCTTACCAGCATCAATATGCGCCATAATACCGATGTTCCTTGTTCTTTCTAATGGATATTCTCTTCCAGCCAAGGGATATTCCTCCTTAATTTATTGCCCACACAAGGTAACATATACGCGCCTTTTGGCGCCTTCTATATTACTTCCCGCATAGGGCGGCATATGCGCGCCCTCCAGCATCTCTTTATACACTGCCCACACAGGGCTCGTATGTGCGCCTTCCGGCGCATTCTTTATATACTACCCACGCAGGGCGGCATACGTGCGCCATTTGATGCCTCTTGATACACTGCCCACACAGGGCAGCGTATGCGCGCCTTCCAGCGCATTTTTACACTGCCCACATAAGGCGGCATATACGCGCCTTTTTATACTGTATACGCAAGGATAAACAGAACGCTTCTCCTGCGCCAATAAAATACGCTTTTATGAGCTGCTTTCCTGCAACCGCATATGCGGCGTGGGGCGCCTTTCCTGTCTTGTCTATAATAGCAGCCGTTACAGCATATTAAAATCTGTAATGCGCAAATGCTTTATTTGCCTCTGCCATCTTATGCATATCTTCTTTCTTCTTTACAGACGCGCCTGTATTGTTTGCAGCGTCCATAATCTCATTTGCAAGGCGGTCTTTCATGATTTTCTCGCCCCGTTTCCGAGAATACGCTACAAGCCAGCGTAACGCCAAAGCCTGACGTCTGTCCGGCCTGACTTCGATTGGCACCTGATAAGTTGCGCCGCCGATACGTCTTGCTTTTACTTCTAAAAGCGGCATAACATTATTCATGCACTCCTCAAACACCTCTATTGCAGGCTTTCCTGTTTTTTCTTCTACTTTCGTGAAAGCGCCATATACAATCTTCTGCGCTACGCCTTTTTTACCGTCCAACATAACGTTGTTGATCAGTTTTGTAACGACTTTACTATTGTATATTGGATCTGCTAATACGTCTCTTTTCTGAGTATGTCCTTTACGTGGCACGGTACTTCCCTCCTTAATCATTATTTTTCGTTTTCATTGATTAATTCAACGGTACTCACATATGACCTTTCATGTGTTTCGCGCGGAACTCTATATCTTCATAATGTGAAGCATAATCCCAACACTAACCCTTAGATCTGTTTGTGATACTATTGGTTTTTGTTCCTATTTCTTAGCGTCTTTTGGTTTCTTTGCGCCGTATTTGGAACGAGCCTGTTTTCTGTTAGCAACTCCGGCCGTATCAAGCGTACCTCTGATTACATGGTATCTGGTACCCGGTAAATCCTTTACCCTGCCGCCGCGGATCAAAACAACGCTATGCTCCTGTAAGTTATGTCCTTCACCCGGAATATAGCTTGTCACTTCGATTCCGTTGGAAAGACGGACTCTGGCAATTTTTCTAAGAGCGGAATTTGGTTTTTTCGGCGTAGCTGTCTTCACTGCTGTGCAGACCCCTCTCTTCTGTGGTGAAGAAGTGTCGGTTGGTCTCTTTTTTAAGGAATTGTATCCTTTCTGGAGCGCTGGCGCCGTAGACTTCTTGATAGAGGTCTGACGTCCCTTTCTTACTAACTGGTTAAATGTTGGCATTTGTTTCACCTCCTGTTATAATTCGTGTTTTGCGTGCTTTTATACACGCTAAATTATTATAAAAGGGAAAAACGGCTTTGTCAAGCCGTTTCAACCGTTTTAATAATTAAATTTTTGCAAGCTGACAACTTTTCCATTCTCTATGTAGACGTATAAAACTGTAGAGCCGCTTTTAAAAATCCACTGCTGCATACTTCCATAACTGTTTCTGCGGATTGGTTTTCCCCATGTTGTTAAAACAACGTCTGAGCTGGACATGCCGACATATATTGTATTTCCCAAATACACCATGCTGCTAAAGGAGCCTTTTTTATTTTTATATTTATCCAGATATGTCAGCTTAATTTTCTGCCCTGCCGCGCCTGCTTCTATAGGAATCGTCACTCTCTGAGTCTTTTTCTTTGATTTTATTTTTTTCGTAAACGTTTTACTGCCTATTTTAACTGTAATCTTGTCACCCTTTTTTGCATTCGTAATTTTACATGAAAGGCTCTTACTGTCACGGTAAACAAACTTCGTAAGCCTTATGTCACCCGTAATCTTTTTCACCTTCACTAAGATTGAATCATAATATCCTTCCTTCGTCTTTACTGAAATGCTTATGCTTTTACCGGGTTTCTGAGATTTAATATTCACAGAAAATTTGCCTTTTTCCCCTGCCGTTACTTTATATTTCTTTTTGCCGACCTTAACTGTAACGCTTGCGCCGGGGGTCGTCTTTCCAGATACTTTTTTGCTGTTGGCATCTATCTTATCCACTTTAATATCGGGCGGTACGTTTGGCACCTCCTTCGACAATGTATAGGAATAGCCATTCTCATCAACTGCCACAATCTGAATCTTGTCGTCTACTTTTGCAGAATAATTTATCCGGTATGTTTCTAAACCATAGTCGTCGTCATCATCGTCATAGTAAACGTAATACTCATCGTCATCATCGTCATAATCATCATCATCAACTTTATATTCTTCAAGGCTGCTTAATGCGTTAATTCTGACTTCGGCTCCTTTTTTACCATTAATCACTACATACATTTTTTCGATACGGATCTGTGTCAGATGCCACAATCTATTCTTCTGGTAAAAAGCGTATCCAAACATGACAGATGCATGAGACGCCGTCATCTTATTGACGTAAAACTGTAAATGTCTTTGTTGAACGACGTAATCTTTTACATCTGTTCTTGAAGTGTTCTCCATCTCATACCACAATTTGATTTTTGTCCCCGGTTTTTGCGCGGGATAGCTGACCCTGATCGCCTGCTTTGAACTATCATTGTATTTTGCATAAGGGCTATAGTAAGTTTTCCCACCTATTTGGGCGCACAATCTGGCAGTGGCAATCGCCTGCCCATATACATTTGTCATTCCAATGCCATCTTGTTTAATCAGATCATCCGTTTTATATTTTGCAAGATCATTTTTAATGGAAGCGGAATACGTCACTTTGCAGTTATGCGCATCAGAAAGCGTCAATGTCACTTTGCTATTATCATTCTGTCTTGGATATTTGACTATAAATGAACCATTTTTCTGGACAGACGCTTCATATTTTTTGCCACCGGCTAAGACAGTCGCTTTTGTTGGCATCTGTCCACGTTCATTGGCAGACAATTCGCCTGTAAACTGTGCGGGATACGCTTTAAAATTACTAGACGTATCTTTAAAAATACACTCTTTTATGGAATGCTTCTCTATCTCTGACATGCTTCCATTTTTGCTCTCCATCCAGATTTCCACTTCCGTTCCGATTGGCTGTTTCGGATAGCATACCGGAGTTGACCATCCATTTTTCTTATAGTCATACTCACTATAGTAAACTTCTTCCCCAATTTTAACTGCCATCCTCTCCCCAGAACGAAACTGAGCCCACTGCATCCATACAGAATCAGCATATACATCAATATACGGAACGTTCAAATATTGATGAACCACATCTTTCACATACACTTCTTCACAGCCATAATCATCTGAAATACGCGCTTTAACCTTTGTATCTTTCTCCTGCTTCGGATAGGGAACGACTGCCTTACTATTTGTAAATGTCCCTTCATACTGCTGAAACCCAACTTCAACCGTCGCATTTAAGCCATGATCGAAATTCCCTGAAACCGCTTCAAGCTGGTTTGGATACGCTTCCATTGAGTGTATCCAAATATTGCATTTATTCAGATATTCCACTGCAAAACCTTCTCCGCCATTCTGATCACAAAGAGTCAGGCGGTAGTTTTTTCCCGCTGGCAAATAACTGTCTTCGGGCAAATCCAACTGAAACGATTGTATCGCGCTTTCTATCGTAAAGGGAATCCTTACTTCAAAATCGTCGCCTTCCTTCTCAGAAGTAATGACTGCCGTCGCCTCTTGCGCCATTTCCACGCCGGATAACTCAAAGCTTACCTGCGTATGTGAAAATTCCAAGTCTCTTATGGACCAGTTTGAAGCTCCCGTCCGTTCCTCCTCTGCATGTAAAGGAATCGTCCCAATCAAAAGCAGACACAGAAGATAAACCCCTAAAAATAAATTTTTAAATTTTTTCATAAGCCGTCTCCTCCTTTTTTAAAGTAAAAACTTCCATTTCTCTTTTGTGTATAGCAAAAACAGCCGCTGCTTTCCCTTCAAGTCAGTCAACGGCTGTCACGTTCCTTAATTTACTTCCATAATTTCATCTACTTCATATTCGTCAAAATCTTCTTCAAAATCGAAATAATCTTCTTCATACAATTCCGAATCCAGCTTTAAATCACGATACTGCTTCATGCCTGTTCCTGCCGGAATCAGTTTTCCGATAATGACGTTTTCTTTTAAACCAATCAATGGATCGATTTTTCCTTTTATCGCCGCTTCCGTCAAGACTTTCGTCGTCTCTTGGAAAGAAGCCGCTGATAAGAATGAATTTGTCGCAAGGGAAGCTTTTGTAATTCCAAGCAGCATCTGCTTTCCTTCCGCCGGTTCTAAGCCTTCTTTTTCCAGCTTTTCGTTCGTGTCCTCATAGTCTAAAATATCCACGAGGGTTCCCGGCAGAAATTCAGAGTCGCCATTGCTTTCAATGCGGATTTTCTTTAACATCTGCCGTACAATCACTTCAATATGTTTGTCATTAATTTCCACACCCTGCAGACGGTATACTCTCTGCACTTCCTGAAGCATATAATCCTGTACGGCGCGGACGCCTTTAATCTTTAAAATGTCATGCGGATTTACGGAACCTTCGGTCAGTTCGTCTCCGGCTTCCAGTACGGCGCCGTCCATAATTTTCACGCGGGAACCGTAAGGGATCAAATACGTCTTTGTCTCTCCGGTTTCATGGTTTGTCACTATGACTTCCCGTTTTTTCTTCGTGTCACGGATTTCCGCAGTTCCTGCAAATTCCGTAATAATTGCAAGTCCTTTCGGTTTTCTCGCTTCAAAAATTTCTTCGACACGGGGAAGACCCTGTGTAATGTCATCACCGGCAACGCCTCCTGTATGGAAGGTACGCATGGTAAGCTGTGTTCCCGGTTCCCCAATCGACTGCGCCGCAATAATGCCGACCGCTTCGCCAACCTGAACCGCTTGACCCGTCGCCATATTTGCGCCATAACATTTTGCGCACACGCCCACATGCACGCGGCAGGTGAGGATCGTCCTGATTTTCACTTTTTCAATCGGTTTCCCGTCTTCCCCTACGCCTTTGCTCATTATTTCAGCGGCGCGGCGCGGCGTTATCATATGATTTGCTTTTACAAGCGCATTTCCGTCTTTATCATAAATGGAATTGCAGGAAAAACGGCCGGTAATTCTTTCCTGAAGGCTTTCTATTTCTTCTTTGCCGTCCATAAATGCCGTGACCCACATGCCTGGAATCTCTTTGCCTAAGTCGCTGTTACAATCAGATTCATGTACGATCAGCTCTTGTGACACGTCTACAAGCCGTCTTGTCAGATAACCCGAATCGGCTGTACGCAAAGCCGTGTCAGAAAGCCCTTTTCTCGCTCCATGCGCTGACATAAAGTATTCCAAAACATCAAGGCCTTCACGGAAATTGGATTTAATCGGCAGCTCAATCGTCCGTCCCGTCGTATCCGCCATCAGCCCACGCATTCCGGCAAGCTGCTTAATCTGTTTATCGGAACCACGGGCTCCGGAATCCGCCATCATAAAGATATTGTTATACTTATCTAAGCCGCCAAGCAGGGCGGAAGTCAGCTCATCGTCCGTTTCCTTCCATGTTTCCACAACTTCTTTATAACGTTCTTCGTCTGTGATTAAGCCACGCTTATACTGGCGCATAATCTTATCCACTGTATTCTGCGCATCTTCAATCATCTGTGGCTTTTGGGGCGGGACAGTCATGTCGGAAATAGAAACCGTCATTGCCGCCCTTGTGGAATATTTGTATCCAATCGACTTAATATCATCAAGCACTTCCGCTGTTTTCGTCGCGCCATGGACATTAATGACTTTCTCTAATACCTGCTTTAACTGCTTTTTGCCCACATGGAAATCGACTTCCAGTTTTAATTCATTTCCCGGAATGCCGCGGTCTACAAACCCTAAATCCTGCGGGATAATCTCATTAAACAAAAAACGGCCCAGCGTCGACTCTATCATGCCTGACGCTTCGCTTCCATCTGGGTTTTTCTTCGTTACCCGCGCTTTTATGCGTGAATGCAGAGTTAAAGCTTTATTTTCATATGCTAAAATCGCTTCGTTTACATTTTTAAATGCTTTTCCTTCCCCAAGCGCCCCCGGCCTTTCCTGTGTCAGGTAATAAATGCCAAGCACCATATCTTGCGAAGGAACCGCCACCGGCCCGCCATCGGACGGTTTTAAGAGGTTATTCGGCGAAAGCAGCATAAAACGGCATTCCGCCTGCGCTTCTACAGACAACGGAAGATGAACCGCCATCTGATCGCCGTCAAAATCGGCATTATACGCCGTACAAACTAATGGGTGGAGCTTAATCGCCTTCCCTTCCACTAAAATCGGCTCAAACGCCTGAATGCCTAGCCTGTGCAGCGTAGGGGCGCGGTTTAACATAACCGGATGTTCTTTAATGACTTCTTCCAAGACGTCCCATACTTCCGGCTGTAAGCGCTCTACCATCTTTTTCGCGCTTTTGATATTGTGGGCGGTGCCATTGGAAACCAGCTCTTTCATTACGAATGGCTTAAACAATTCAATCGCCATTTCCTTCGGTAAGCCGCACTGGTAAATCTTAAGTTCCGGCCCTACGACGATAACGGAACGGCCGGAATAATCGACACGTTTCCCAAGCAAGTTCTGACGGAAACGCCCGCTCTTTCCTTTTAACATATCGGAAAGGGATTTTAATGCGCGGTTGCCGGGGCCCGTGACAGGCCTTCCCCGCCTTCCATTGTCAATCAGGGCATCCACCGCTTCTTGAAGCATCCGCTTTTCATTCCGCACAATAATGTCCGGCGCGCCAAGCTCTAACAGTCTCCGCAGACGGTTATTCCTGTTTATAATCCGGCGGTATAAATCATTTAAATCCGAAGTCGCAAAACGCCCGCCGTCTAACTGCACCATCGGACGCAAATCCGGTGGAATCACTGGAATCACCGACATAATCATCCATTCCGGACGGTTGCCGGACTCGCGGAACGCTTCCACCACTTCTAAACGTTTGATAATTCTCGCGCGTTTCTGTCCGGTCGCATCTTTTAACTCCGCTTTTAATTCCGCAGCGTCTTTCTCTAAATCTATCGCTTCTAAAAGCTCTAAAATGGATTCCGCCCCCATGCCGACGCGGAACGCATTCCCATACTGCTCTCTTGCATCCTGATATTCCGCTTCAGACAACACCTGCTTGTAAACCAGATTTGTATTGCCGGACTCCAACACGATATAAGAGGCAAAATAAAGCACTTTCTCCAAAACCCTTGGGGAGAGATCGAGTATCAGCCCCATCCGGCTCGGGATTCCTTTAAAATACCAGATATGAGACACAGGCGCCGCAAGCTCAATATGTCCCATACGCTCTCTCCTGACGCTTGCTTTTGTAATTTCCACTCCGCATCGGTCGCAGACTACGCCTTTATAACGGATCTTCTTATATTTGCCGCAGTGACATTCCCAGTCTTTGCTCGGTCCGAAAATCTTTTCACAGAACAAACCGTCTTTTTCCGGTTTCAACGTCCTGTAGTTGATGGTTTCGGGTTTTTTCACTTCTCCGCGGGACCATTCCCTGATTTTCTCAGGAGACGCAAGACCAATCTGAATTGCGTCAAACGCAATCGGCTGGTATGTCTCTTTCTTCGTAATCTCTGGCATTGCTGTCACTCCCTTCTATATTTACTCCTCTGCAAAAACTTCCTCTGCAAAATCTATTGTGTCAAGAAGATCCTCTCCGTCTTCTTCCATGTCCGGCTCTAAATCCTCTCCCAAATCCCCTGCGAGATCTTCTTCTAAATCTTCTTCAATATCTACAAGTTCTTCGTTGTCGGCGTCAAATTCCTGTTTTGTAAAGCCCATCTTTCCAAATGATTCACTGTCCTCAAACGCATAGTCCTTATTGTCTCCGGCAATAATGGCATTCAAATCCGTATTGCCGTATTCACTGGTCTCAACAAGCTCCACTTCATTCCTGTCTTCATCTAACACTTTTACGTCAAGCCCTAATGACTGCAGTTCTTTTAACAGGACTTTGAAGGATTCTGGTATGCCCGGTTCCGGTATATTGTCGCCTTTGATAATCGCTTCGTAGGTTTTTACACGGCCGACTACATCATCGGATTTCACCGTTAAAATTTCTTGGAGCGTGTACGATGCGCCATACGCCTCTAACGCCCAAACTTCCATCTCCCCGAAACGCTGGCCGCCAAACTGCGCCTTACCGCCTAATGGCTGCTGCGTTACAAGCGAATACGGACCAGTGGAACGCGCATGGATCTTGTCGTCTACCAGATGATGCAATTTCAGATAGTGCATATGCCCAATCGTAACCGGACTGTCAAAATATTCTCCCGTCCTTCCGTCACGGAGCCTTACTTTTCCATCTCTGGAAAGCGGCACGCCTTTCCATAACTTCCGATGCTCTCTGTTATCAGACAGATATTTTAGCACTTCAGGAAGCAATTCCTGTTTATATTTCGCCTCAAACGCTTCCCATTCCAAATTGACATAATCGTTGGCAAGGTCTAAGGTATCCATAATATCGTTTTCTTTTGCGCCGTCAAACACCGGCGTTTCAATATTAAACCCAAGCGCCTTTGCCGCAAGGCTTAAATGGATTTCAAGCACCTGCCCGATGTTCATACGGGACGGCACGCCAAGCGGGTTTAATACAATGTCCAGCGGCCTGCCATTCGGCAGAAATGGCATGTCTTCTATCGGCAGCACACGGGAAACAACACCCTTATTCCCATGACGGCCCGCCATTTTATCCCCGACGGAAATCTTTCTTTTCTGCGCAATATAAATACGCACCGCCTGATTCACGCCCGGAGACAATTCATCACCGTTATCTCTGGTAAATACTTTTGCATCTACAATAATTCCATACTCCCCATGCGGGACTTTCAAAGACGTGTCTCTGACTTCTCTGGCTTTTTCCCCAAAAATCGCGCGCAGCAGACGTTCTTCCGCAGTCAGTTCCGTTTCCCCTTTCGGCGTCACTTTCCCGACTAAAATATCGCCCGCCCTGACTTCCGCGCCAATGCGGATAATCCCGCGTTCATCTAAATCTTTTAACGCTTCATCGCCGACGCCGGGCACATCACGGGTGATTTCTTCCGGCCCTAATTTCGTGTCCCTGGCTTCCGCTTCGTATTCTTCTATATGGACAGATGTATAAACATCGTCCTGAACCAGCCGTTCACTTAATAATACGGCGTCCTCGTAGTTGTAACCCTCCCATGTCATAAAGCCAATTAACGGATTCTTGCCCAAAGCCAATTCGCCGTTCGCTGTGGACGGGCCGTCCGCAATGACTTCTCCCGCTTCTACGCGCATGTCTTTAAATACGATTGGCTTTTGGTTATAACAGTTGGACTGGTTGCTTCTGGAAAACTTCGTCAGACGGTACACATCTCTTACGCCGTCATCATTTCGGATTGTGATTTCTTTTGAAGATGCTTTTTCAACGATTCCCGATTTTCTCGCAACGACGCAAACTCCGGAATCCACTGCGGCTTTCGTCTCCATACCCGTTCCAACCACAGGCGCTTCCGTCGTCAAAAGCGGGACTGCCTGACGCTGCATGTTTGATCCCATCAATGCACGGTTCGCATCGTCATTCTGTAAGAACGGGATCAGGGCTGTAGCAACGGAGAACACCATTTTCGGAGATACGTCCATATAGTCAAACATCGTTTTTTCATATTCCTGTGTTTCATCTAAATAACGGCCGGAAACAGAGTTACGCACAAAATGCCCTTCTTCGTCCAACGCCTCGTTTGCCTGCGCCACATGGAAATTATCTTCCTCATCCGCCGTCATATAAATAACGTCATCCGTAACCCGCGGGTTTTTCGGATCGGTTTTGTCAATTTTACGGTACGGCGCTTCGACAAAGCCGTACTCGTTAATTCTGGCGTAGCATGCCAAAGAGTTGATAAGCCCGATATTGGGTCCTTCCGGCGTCTCAATCGGACACATCCTGCCATAATGGGAATAGTGCACGTCGCGCACCTCAAACCCGGCCCTGTCACGGGAAAGACCGCCCGGCCCGAGCGCAGACAGACGCCTTTTGTGCGTCAACTCGCCCAGCGGGTTGTTCTGATCCATAAACTGCGAAAGCTGGGAGGAGCCGAAGAACTCCTTCACCGCAGCCTGAACCGGCTTAATGTTAATCAGCACCTGAGGGGATATCTCCTCCGCGTCGTGTGTGGTCATTCTCTCACGAACCACTCTCTCCAGTCTGGAAAGACCGATTCTGTACTGATTCTGTAAAAGTTCGCCTACGGAACGGATACGTCTGTTCCCTAAGTGGTCGATATCGTCGTCGTTGCCGATTCCGTACTCAAGATGGATATTGTAGTTGATGGATGCAAGGATATCCTCCTTGGTAACATGCTTGGGAATCAGCTCATGGACATTTTTCCGGATGGCCTCCGCAAGCCCTTCCGCGTCCTCTCCGAACTCCTCGAGAATCTGCGCTAGAACCGGATAATAAACATGCTCCGTAATGCCAAGTTCTCTGGGATTGCAGTCAACGAAGCTGGTAAGCTCCACCATCATATTGGAAAGAATCTTTACGTTTCTCTCCTCTGTCTGAATATATACATAAGGAACGGCCGCGTTCTGAATTTCATCGGCAAGCTCTGCGCTCACTTTCGTTCCCTTTTCTGCAAGAATTTCGCCTGTTAAGGTATCCACCACGTCTTCCGCAAGAATCTGATGTCTTATCCTGTTGCGGAACGCCAGCTTTTTGTTGAATTTATATCTTCCCACCTTCGCCAAATCATATCTTCTGGGGTCAAAAAACATGGCGTTAATAAGGCTTTCCGCACTCTCAACGCTAAGGGGCTCACCAGGACGGATTTTTTTGTACAACTCTAAAAGACCTTCCTGATAATTTGTGGAAACGTCTTTGGAAAAGCTTGCTTCTATCTTGGGTTCATCGCCGAACAGCTCTCTGATTTCATCATTGGTACCTACGCCAAGCGCTCTTATGAGAACAGTAATTGGCACTTTTCTCGTTCTGTCAACACGCACATAAAAAATGTCGTTCGAATCCGTCTCGTACTCCAGCCACGCTCCACGGTTGGGAATCACCGTAGCCGAGAACAGCCGTTTACCGATTTTATCATGGCTTATCGCATAATAAATACCGGGAGAACGAACAAGCTGACTGACAATAACACGTTCCGCGCCGTTGATGACAAATGTTCCGGTCTCCGTCATCAGAGGAAGGTCGCCCATAAAAATCTCATGTTCGCTGATTTCTTCTTTTTCTTTATTATAAAGACGAACCCTGACCTTTAAAGGAGCTGCATATGTGGCATCTCTCTCTTTGCATTTTTCGATAGAATACTTCACATCGTCTTCACAAAGCTCAAAATCCACAAACTCCAGGCTTAAATGCCCGCTATAGTCTGCAATCGGAGAAATGTCGTCAAACACCTCTTTCAGTCCTTCATCAAGGAACCACTTATAGGAATCCTTCTGGACTTCAATCAGGTTTGGCACTCCCAGAACCTCTTTTTGTCGTGAATAACTCATACGCATGCTCTTGCCCGTAGCAATAGGACGTATTCTGTTCTTTTCCATTGACTATTCACCCCGTTCTTAATATGATTAGGCAGTTTCATGGTGGTAGTAAGCCTACCATACCACAATAGTGCATTTTCCAGTCTACCACAAATCTGAAAATGAGTCAACAAAAATTTTTCCATATTTTGTCTTGCTTTTTTCCGTATAATATATGCTTTTGTTCCCTGCAAAAAAGGCCGTGTACGTCAATGCCGTACACAGCCTTCTTTATCCTTCATAATGAACCGGAATCCCCGATTACTTTAATGTAACCTTAGCGCCTTCAGCTTCCAGTTTAGCCTTAAGGTCGTCTGCCTCTTCCTTGCTGGCAGCTTCCTTCACCATCTTAGGTGCGGAATCAACAAGGTCTTTTGCTTCCTTAAGTCCAAGTCCGGTTACTTCACGAACAACCTTGATAACCTTAACCTTGTTAGGGCCAACCTCTGTCAGCTCTACGTCAAACTCGGTCTTCTCTTCTACTGCCGCTGCTTCGCCGCCTGCTGCTGCAACTACAACACCTGCTGCTGCGGATACGCCGAACTCTTCTTCGCAGGCTTTTACAAGGTCATTTAACTCTAATACGGTGAGCTCTTTGATAGCGTCAATAAATTCCTGTGTGGATAACTTTGCCATTTTCATTTCCTCCATTTTACTTTTAATCTGACTGCCCGATGCCTTAAACCGGGCCTTCCTTTCACATTTAAGTGCCTGATAATTTTATTACTGCTTTACTCTGCTGCAGGCGCTTCCTCAGCGGGTACTGCTTCTGCTGCAGGCTCCTCGGCTGCCGCTTCCTCTGCGGGCGCCGCCTCGCATGCATCCGCGCCGCCTTTTTCCGCAATCTGGTTCAATACGCGCGCAAGGTTCGCAACAGGTGACTGCATGCTTCCAAGCAATCTGGACAGCAATTCTTCTCTTGACGGAATCTTTGCAATCTCGGCAATACCGGCAGCGTCGTATACCGCGCCTTCAATAATACCGGCTTTCACTTCCAGCTTGTCTGCTTCCTTTGCAAATTTGCACAGAATTCTTGCAGGAGCTGTCGCGTCCGTCTTGGAAATCGCGATTGCGCTGGGTCCTTCCAGATGAGGGGCAAGGGCTTCGCAGTCGGTTCCCTTGAACGCAAAATTCATCATGGTGTTCTTGTACACCTTGTAGGTGATGCCTTCCTCGCGAAGCTGCTTACGAAGTCTGGTATCCTGCTCTACCGTAAGTCCTCTGTAGTCAACCAAAACCACAGACTGGGCGTCTTTGATATTCGCAGAAATCTCATCAACTATAGGCTGTTTCAATTCCACTTTTGCCACTTTCTTTACCTCCTATTAGATTTTGTGCCGAATAAAAAGCCTCTCCGAAAGACGGAAAGGCAGAATAAGCTTTTTAAGACTTTTCTCCTCGGCAGGATTTATGCCCTGTTTACAGGCACCTGCTGTCTTCGGCATGGTCGGTTAAAACCTTTTTAACAATAGCACACCATAAGGCCCGTGTCAACTAAAATCTGTCACGGTTTAGAGACGAATCCCTCCCCGTCAATCCGGACGTTCGGGGACAGTTCCCGCATATGCTCCAGTATCCGGGTTTTCTCCTCCCCGTAGGCCAAATCCACCCGGCAGCCGGACTGGATGGCCGGCAGAAACTGAAAGCTTTTAATCCCGTCCTGTCCTATCGTCACGCGCACCATGCAGCTATCCATGGTTTTTGAATTGAACCAGAAATTCCCGAGACTGTAAATCACCGGCGTATCTCCGAAATAATCAATGCCCTGCAGGCAATGGGTGTGGTCGCCGATAATCAAATCCGCCCCGGCCTCCTTAAGCTTCGGCGCCTGGTCGAGCTGCAGCCAGTCCGGCTCCTCCACGTTTTCCGTTCCCCAGTGAATATAAACAATCACAAAATCGCTCTTTTCCTTTGCCTCGGCTACCACCTGATAAAGCTTTGTCGCATCCAGGCACCGGAACACCCCGGGACTGTCCGCCGTAGCGCCCTTTGTGTCGGGATTTTCCAGTCTCTCTATCTGCGTGGCGGCTGCAAGGGCGATTTTCATATCGTTTACGATAAAATAAAGGGGCGCCGACGCTTCGTCCAGATTTCTTCCTGCACCCACGCCCGGAATACCCGCGTTTTCCAGCGTCTCCAGCGTGTCCAGAAGTCCGACCTCCCCGAAATCATAAATGTGGTTGTTGGCAAGAATCGCCACATCCGCCCCCATGTCCTGAAGGAGGGAAACCTTATCCGTATCCGCCCGGAAAGTGAACGTTTTTTCTTCCGTAGGGGTTCCCCTGTTGGTATAGGGAAACTCGTTATTGATTACCATAATATCCGCCGCCCGCATATGCGCCAGCAATCCTTCGGAAATACCGTTTTCGATAACCGCTCCCCTGTTCAGCAGATTTGCCATGATGGCATACTCATCGTCCAGAAGGAAGTCTCCCGCAAAGCAAAAGCTCACCTCATCCTCCCTGCTGCTCTCCCAGGGGATGATTCTGTTTTCTTTCATGTACGCCTCGTCGGCAAGTTCGGCGTCATACCGTCCCGCAGGCGTCGGCGCTTCCTTTGCAGCTTCGTCCGCTCCGCCGGTCTTTTCCTCCCCGCTGCTGTCTGGTATTTTTTCCTGAAACAGTTGTAAATCATCTTTTTCTTCCCCGGCCGAGGGCTCTTTCTGTGCATGATATGTCTCTTTCGTATCTCCATCCAGAATTTTATATGCAATGAGTCCCGCCACTCCAATGGAAAGCACAAGACAAAGCGTAATCAGAAAAACGACAAGCATTCCGTTTCCATAGCTTTCATTCTTTCTTTTTCCTGCTTTTACTTTTGTAGAAATATTCTTTTGTGCTGTTTGATTTTTCTGTTGTGGTGTGTCGTCTAACATTAACTCTGATAAAGGTACTTTCATTTTCATACTTCCCATTTGTACCATAACCTCTTTATTTTTATCTGGTGAAGATAATGCAGTACCATTTTGGTCAAATGATATCACATATACTCTATCACCAGACTGCAAATTTTCTGGTGCTTTATGTGTATGTTTCTTTTTAGGTGACTTCAAAAATGCCTCTTGCATAGTA
>OFFW01001258.1_pt1 | contig 15520 bp, 14 predicted proteins | sample 1521501 | NCBI WGS metagenome assembly OFFW01 (sample SAMEA3504107, study PRJEB24116) | mouse gut metagenome | biome: mouse gut; feature: mouse-associated habitat; material: faeces | place: Denmark | collected 2011
TGTCCAGGCAGTCCAGAACCGATACGAACCGGCATCCGAGGGAGGGGAAAATGACGTCCGTATAACGGCCCACCTCCACAAAATCCCTGCCTAAACGGGAAAGGTCCTTTACCAGAATCAGGTTAATCAGGCCATGCCTTGCGTCCTCCAGCATTTCCAAAAATCCGGGCCGCTGGAAGTTGCCCCCGCTGTACCCATCGTCCTGATAGGTCTTGACCTCGATCCAGCCGTTGAGCATGACGAATTTGGAGAGGATTTCATATTGGTTCTCAATGCTCACCGATTCATCGCTGTCGGCATTGATGTATCCAAAGGGAAAAGCACCGTCGCTGTACGCAGGCCGGGCGGCGAGGTGGTGCTGACACCATTCCAGGTGGAGCATAACGCTGCCGGACTGTCCTGCCTGGTCAGAACACTGCGGGATGTGGGTGGGGACATCCGCATCGTCATGGAACACACGGGGATGTACTGGCGGCCCATCGCCCTGGCGTTGAAAGAGGCGGGCTTTTTCGTCAGCGTAGTCAACGCCATGCTCATCCACGATTTCAGTGACAACTCTCTGCGCAAGGTCAAAACGGACAAGGCGGACTCCATGAAAATCGCCAACTATGCCCTGTCCTTCTGGGCAGAACTGCGGAACTACTCGCCGGAAGACGAAACCCGGCAGATGCTGAAAATACAGAACCGTTTGTACCTGCACACTCAAAAATCCAGCGTGACCCTCCGCAACGGCCTGATCTCCCTGCTGGACCAGACCTTCCCCGGTGTCAACACGCTTTTTGACATCCAACCCAAGCGTTCCAGCGGGCATTTCAAGTGGGTGGATTTCGTAAAACGGTTCTGGCACAAGGACTGTGTAGCAGGCGTTTCCCTTATCGCTTTCTCAAACGCTTACCACAAATGGTGTACCAGGTCCGGGTATCGCTTTTCAGCATCCGATGCTGAAAAACTCCACGGCGCTGCAAAAAACGCAGTCGCAACCTTTCCCAAAAACGACAGTATCAAGCTGCTGATTGCCCAGGCCGTGGACAGCCTGAACGCTGTTTACGATGCGCTGTATATCCTGTGGGGCGAGATGCTCCGTCTGGCTTCCCTGTTGCCGGAATTCGATATCGTCATGGCCATGCAGGGCGCGGGCGAGGTCACCGGGCCGCAGCTTATGGCGGAGATCGGAGATGTGCGGCGGTTCACCCACAAGGGCGCTCTGGTGGCCTTTGCGGGCATGGACGCGCCGCCTTTCCAGTCCGGTACCTTCGACTCCAAGTCCCGCCGTATCTCCAAGCGCGGCTCTCCTCATCTGCGAAAAACCCTGTTCATGGTCGCCAGCACAATCCTTCAGCACTCCGACCCAGACAATCCCGTTTTTCAGTTCATGGACAAAAAGCGGGCCGAGGGCAAGCATTTTTACGTTTACATGGTAGCCGGTGCGGCCAAGTTCCTGCGTATCTACTACGCCAGGGTAAAGGCACATCTAATAGCGCTGGATGCTGAGGCAAGCTCCGCCGCTTAACCGAAAATATCAGCCCTGTTCAGCTGGTTTACAAAAATCTCTCGCTGACCGGCTTGCTTTGCTATACCCATTTTCATGCCACAAAAATTATGCTGACTTTTTTCATTTTGGAGCTTGACACCTATTTGCAGGTTTGCAAAGTATGTTTCCTCGTCTTTATAACTGCGTTTCAAAGAGAAGGCCGATAATAGTGATATACCACAGCAACCCGAACATGCAGAATATAACTGCCATTTCCTAACTAAAAACTGGTATCTAGATAACATTCAGTGTTTGCATACTGTGTTGAATTATGGTATACTATGAAAGCGCCACTTGTTAAGAGTAGATTTATCAAGGGCAAATTCAGCGCTTAATTAAAACCGCACAGTTGTATCTATAATATAATACCGCGTTTAGGAGGTAAAGAATGCCTAACATCATGCTGACATATCGGTGTAATCTAAACTGCCCGTATTGCTTTGCGAATGAATTCGTGAACAAGAAAAACACCGATATTACACTAGAAGCGTTCAAAACGGCCATTGATTTTCTGACAAAGGACGGCCCTTCCTACGTCGGTCTCATCGGCGGCGAACCCACCATCCACCATGAATTCAGGAATATCCTGCAGATAATCATCAAGGAGAGAAAAATCCAAGAATGCACGCTGTACACCAACGGCCTTGAACTTAGCCCATTCTTGGACGAGATTACAACTCCGAAATTCCGTCTGCTCGTCAACTGTAACAGCCCGGAGACTATCGGCGAGGCACGATTTCAGAAACTGAGAGACAACCTGGACAAGCTGTTTTTTGAGCATTACATGGGCGACCGGATTAATCTCGGAATCAACTATTATTCCGATGATCTGGACTTCGGATATATCATTGAGTTGTTGAAGCGATATGATCTGCACAGAGTACGGTTGTCTCTGACCGTTCCCGACTTTGACCGGTGTGGTCGGATTAGCTCCCTGAAGTATTTCCGTCAGCGGAAGGATGGTCTCCTGCGTCTGCTGAATGTGTTTGACGAGAACGCTATCCTTCCTTACTACGACTGCAACAAACCGCCCTTCTGTCTCTGGAACGAGGAAGAGCGCAACTGGGTCACTGCGTATGTGAAAAAATACAAGGTCTCGGAGAGCAACCTAGTGGGTAATCAATCCATCTGTTACCCAGTCATTGATATTCTGCCCACATTGGAAGCTGTGCGCTGCTTTGGAATGTCCTCCTTCGAAAAAGTACGGCTCCAGGACTTTGCAAGCGTCACCGATCTTGCGGCATATTTCCTCAATCGAATTGACAGCGAGGCTTACCGGATTGCGGACAGTGATGAATGTTGCGACTGCTATCATCGGAAGACAAGGCACTGCACCGCTGGTTGTATAGGTTTCAAAACCGACGCGATCAAGTATGCCAATGCGTACACCGACCAGATGCGTAGCTGTAGTTTTGATCCGACCTGAGCGGTGATGTGCGAAACTAAAAAACATTAGTGGAGAGAAAGAGTATGAACGGATTGCTTTTATGTACCCCTGAATGCAATTTGCGGTGCAAATACTGCTTTGAAGAAACGATACATAGCGGGGAAATGCTCCCTGTAGAAAAGATTCGCAGCGATTTCAACGAGTTTCTGGACAAACGATTTCGGAAATTCATCGAGGAGATTATCGCCATCAATATCTCTCTTGGCCGGAAGGACACGGATATCACCTTCCACGGCGGGGAACCTTTGCTGATTGGGCACGATCTGCTTCGGAAGGGTTGCGAGATCGTCAAGAGTTATCCCAACACCACCATCGGAATGCAGACGAACACCACCTTGGTGGATGACGAATTCATCGACCTCTTCCGGAAATACAACATCTCTATCGGTACCAGTATCGACGGCCCGAAGTACATGCATGACGCATATCGAACCAACGCTGTTGGCCACGGCTCCTTCGATGTAGTTTACCGCAATATTCTTCGTCTGAAGGAGTCCGGCGTTCCAGTGGGTGCTTTGGCCACAGTGACGGACATGACACTGCAGTCTCCAGAGGAGTTTTATGGATTTTTTAGGGAGAACCACTTGGATTTCTCCTTCAGTCCCTGCTTCTCCGACCCGCACCTGCCCAAGACCTACAAGCCTTTGGATATTGACAAGTATATCAGCTTTGCCAGACGAATGTTTGACCTGTGGATCAACGACAAGGGCAGCAATATTTCCATCACCTGCTTTGACCGCATCATCAGCGCGATGTGCGTGAAAAAGGAGATTTATATGGAGGTCTGCTCTTTCCTGCCCGACTGTAGCCGGACCACGGTGGCTATCGTGCCGAACGGCGATTTTTACCGTTGCCTGCATTACTGTATGGACGGCGAGCACAGGATCGGCAACATTGAAACGGATTCGCTGGTATGCGCCTTGGGTGACGAGGCCTTTGGCAAGCGTTGCGAAACTCTCTTTGAGACCGTATGTCAGGACTGCGACATCCAGGCATACTGCAACGGCGGCTGTCCTTACGTTGCTGAGGCGCTGAATGGCACGATCTATTCAAGGCCGAACACTTGTGCCTGCCAGAAGGACATTGTCCATTATATCTATGACTATTACAGCGCCTATCTGAAGAAGGCGGAAACGCCATGATTGGGATCATCGTATCCTCAATGGAATGCAATCTCTCCTGCCGATATTGCTATGAACACGGCCCCAAACGCATTTACGGTGCCTCACGCACCGACATCAACGATGCATATGCCGCAGCGCAGGGACGGATTCACAGTTTTATCGAAACAGTCAGCGAACTGGCGGCTGAGCTGGGCCGCAGTGCACAGTTCATTCTACATGGGGGAGAGCCGTTGCTTCTCAGTCCCCAGAATTTGGAGGACACTCTTGTCCACATCCGAGCCTGCGGAGACACAGCCGTGCAGTTCCAGACCAACGGAACCTTGGTCACGCCGGATGCGGCGGAACTCCTCGCCGCTTACCGCGCAGCCGTGGTGGTGAGTTTGGACGGTCCGCCGCACTTGCACGACACATATCGGATTGACGGCGGCGGCACTGGCACCTTCCGGCGCGTTATGCAAGGAATTGACCTGCTGAAGAGTAAGGAGATCCCCGTAGCGGCGCTATGCACCGTCACGGATGTTGCGGTCGGCAATGCTGGAGCCCTGTTTGATTTTTTCCGAAAGAGCAGCCTAGACTTTTCCGTCAACCGCTGTTTCCCGTGGAGATCCGGAGGTACACCAGGTAGCGCAAATGAGGGAGCTTATCGACAGTTTTTGTCGGAACTTTTTGCGCTGTATACAAATGCCGCATCGAAGGACATCGCAATCCCTTGCTTTGACCGTTGCTTGCATGATTTGCGGCCCGAGGAGGGTGGGTATAGCTATCACCCGCAGTCTTCGCCCTATATCTCGCTGTACAACGTTACAGCCGATAAGCTTTGGCTACTCACGCCGCAGTCGCTGTTGCGTTGCCATGATCTCCAGGTGTATGTCAGGGAGATTCGCATCCAGTCACACCGGAGACCTCTGGCGGAGGATGTACATTATGTCGGAACTCTAACGCAATGTGTGGTAGAACACCTTTGCGAGCAACAGCAGAAGGACTATATCAATGCATTGAAGGTAAATCAATAATGGAAGTATCGATACAAAGAAAAAAGAGAATATATATGGTGCAGGCCGGTGACAGACCGGACGGAATTTCGCTACTACCATACTCCATCGGGGTACTGGCCGCATTTGCCTGGCAGGAGCCTCTAATCCGGGAGCGCTGTGAACTCTGCGGACTGCTGGGGGAGAAAATGAATCCCGACCGTTGCCTGGAACAGTTTGATGCGCCAGATGTAGTGGCCTTTTCCTGCTATATCTGGAATATGGGATACAGTTGCTTCGTGGCCCGTCGGCTCAAGGAGATTTACCCAGACTGTGTGATTATTTTCGGTGGGCACAGCGTCCCTATCGCGCCCAGTCCCATGTTGGACGAGCATCCCTATGTCAACTATCTAATCCACGGAGAGGGGGAGATTCCCTTTCAGGAGTTGCTACTCTGTCTGTGCGGTGCCATAGCGGAGGATAAGGTACACAACATCTCTTACCGCCGCGGCGACACCGTGCATTATCGCTTTGACCCAGACTGTATCGTGCAGGACTATCCCTCTCCTTACCTGAGCGGCCTGATGGACGGACTGCTCGTGCCGGATAGTGGCAGATATTCCGCAACGCTAGAAACCAACCGGGGCTGCCCTTTCAACTGTGCCTACTGCGACTGGGGCCTGAATCGGACGCATCTGCGCATGATGGATCTGGACAAGGTTCTTCAGGAGATAGAGTGGATGGGGGAACACCATATCTATGTCTGCTACGGTGCCGATTCCAACTTCGGCATGTTTCCGCAGGATCTGAAGATTGCCCGCAAGCTGGCAGAGGTGAACGAGCGTTGGGGTTACCCGAAAAAATTCTCGGTGTCCTTCAGTAAGGTCAGCGACAGCCGGGTGCTGGAAATCTGCAGAATCCTACATGAGCGTGGGCTTTTGGCCGGCGCAACCCTCTCCTTTCAGTCTCTAAATCCAGAGACTCTGCAAACCATCGGTCGCAGGAATCTGTCGATGGATGCATTCCGCTCTCTCATGGTGGAGTATAACAAATGTAAGATTCCCACATATTCAGAGCTTATTCTCGGGCTACCGAAGGAGACCTACGATTCCTTCGTTTCCGGAGTGTGTACCTTGATTGAAAACGGACAGTACCGCTCGGTTTACATCTACAATCTGACATTGCTCACTAATTCCGAGCTAGGCACACCGGATGCTGCGGAGACTTACGGGATAGAGTCCGTCAATATCCCAACAAAGCTGTATTACTGCACAGTGAACGACAAAAAGCGGAAACTCCCTGAGTTTTCCAGGATTGTGGTGCAGACAGACACGATGTCTCGGGCAGATTGGGTCAGATGCAAATTTTTTGCTTTCGTCATCCGAGGCTTTCACAGTTTTGGCCCGCTACTTTACATCGCCTCGTATCTGACAGCCACTGGGGTTGATTCCTACCGCAGGTTTTATGAGGCGTTCTGCTCTTGGTTGCTGTCATCTGGAGCCTTCCCCCCGTATACGGAACTGAACCTGTGGCTGAGCGCCATCTCCCGGGGGGAGAATACCGCCGTGAAAGCGCAAGACGAGTACAAGGGACTTCAGATTCCCGCTGAGGAATCCGCCTTCCTGCGGGCAAAGGAGGATACTGCCGATTTTTATAGTGCACTGTCTGCATTTCTCTCCCAGTTCTGTGAGCTCCCTTTCTGGGACGAACTCCTTGTATTCCAGCGGACTGTGTTCTGCCGACTGTATCATCTGCCGTGGGAGCCTGTGGAACTCTCCCATGATTTCATTGGTTATTTCAATGACTTCGCCGCAGGACTTCACCCGCACCTTGCGGAGCGCCCCCTGTGGTTGACGGAGGAGACGATTCGGGAGCTGGTACTCCTGCCCAAAGTGATTACCGTCGGCACCACACCAAAATCCACATGATTGGAGACAGCAATGTACAGCAAACATAAGGATGCTTTGCCCGAGAATACGGTTTACAAAATCAGGGAGGCGCACACCTCCATCGGGCTTCAGATGGAGTGCAGTCTGGAAAAACACGTGGACGGGATTTACTCCGCCTATCTCCAGGATCCCGCCGGAAAATGGAATACAGCTGGCAAAGGTACCACGGAGGAATACTGTCTCGCTAGCGCATACGGAGAATCCATTGAACATCTGTGTAACCATTTTGCCTTTGATATTAGCAAGGTCTCTGGCGAGGCGAAGCACTGCTACGGCTTTCTTCGCTATCCCGATGAGCAGCTCCTTCCAATCTCTACTGTGGAGACGGTCGCCCCCGCCGTATTTGCGGATATGGCAAGCTGTGTTGGTGGCGAAGGAACGACGGACGAACTCGTGGAGATATGGCAAGGGATCCTGGCCTCCGATACGACCCCCTTTGTCCCCTACTACGATGTAGAATCTGGTGCAGATGTTCTGCTGCCGGATGCTGTGTTGTCCAAGTTGTGCGGCTCCAACGGTGGCGGAAGCGGCAATACGCCAGCGGAGGCCATCGGCCACGCACTGGACGAGGCCATCGAGCGCTATGTCAAATACAAGATTCACCATGACAAACTGACGCCACCGACCATCTCCAAGGAGATTCTGCGACAGATATCTCCGGAGCTTTTCAATCTGATTTCCAGGATTGAGGCGGAGGGAGAACTGAAGATTATTGTGAAGGACGCCTCGCTTGGAAAGGGTTTCAGCGTGATTTGCGTCCTAGTCATTGATGAGGTTAACCAGCGTTACCTCTCAAACTTCGGTGCGCACCCCTGCTTTGAGATTGCCCTCGAGCGGTGCCTGACCGAGTTGTTTCAGGATCGCAAATGCGTTTCTGAACTGCTGGATCGTAGAGAAATGATACCTTGGAACGGCGCACCGGATTCGGTAATCTCCGGCGTGAAAAATTGGGTTTCGCTGTTGCGGGATGATATCGGGCTTTTGCCTGACAGCATCTTTGGTCGACAGACTTCCTGGGAATTTAGGCCCTGGCCTATAATCCGAGACTACAACAACACTGCGGGCATGTTGCATCAACTCTCTGTGCTGAAGGATAACGGATTCCGAGTGTTTATCCGAAACAACAGCTTTCTCGGCTTCCCTGTGTTCAAAGTCTACATTCCCTTCATGTCGCTCTCCCACCAACGTTTTGATTCCCGCCTAGTTTCGGAGATCCGCCTCGCAGACCGTTTTGATGCCTGTCTGCTGAACGATGCCACCCATGCGGAGAAGGAGACCATTTGTGGGTGTGCTTTCTCACAGGATTCCTTTTATCTGGAAATGCTTCTGCGCCACTGGGGCGCAGAGGATCTTTCGATTCTGTATGCCGCCGCGCTTTTTGACACTGGCCGTATGCAGGACGCGCTACACATGCTCGGCGATACATGCTTGAGGGAGGGACGCTTTATGCAACGATACCTTCAGCTGACCCTGAACGGGTCACCCGCCGGGGAGCGAGAGCATTTGCTCCGCCTGTTTTTCGGCGAGAATTGCGGTGTCTGGATTTCTGCGATGGAGACAGGAAACGCCTTCGATATTCTCAGGGAATACAGTCTTGCAAAAGGCCTTGTCAGAAAGACATCTCCAAGCCAGTCTGTTGCGAAGGCCGAACGCGATCTGTTGTATTCCAGGCTGAAAGAAGTTTTCTTGGCATACCCCATCCAACAGGGTGAGAGCCTACGCGCCATTCTGTCCGGCGGTGCAGTATGACCCGGCTGATCTTGATTGAGGGCTTTCACGGTGTCGGAAAATCTACTCTTGCGAAAAAGATGGGGTCAGCGCTATGCGCAGAAGTTCCAGACCGGCACATCTATTTGCGCACTCAGGCACCTAATCCCTTGGATATTAACCGTTTGGCCAGGTTTACCCCGGAACAATACGACACATTTTCCGCACTGCTACACAGGGAGGCATCCGTCGGTGCAAATGTCGATGCGGATTTGGAGAAATGCATCTCCCGTGAGGGGAAACACATCTTTGTGAACTGGTTTGTGCTAGCTGAGGCGTATTCCTTGCCCTTGGGATGCACCATAAAATATGCCCTTGCCCATGAGTTGTGTGAGGGCAGAGTCTGTTTCGAACAGTACCGTGCTGTCTGCCTTGCCAGATGGTCGGCTTTCGGCACAGATGCCGATCCACAGGGCGTTTATCTGATGGAGGGTGCCCTGTTTCAGCACCCGATTATGGATCTGCTGGGCTATTATCGCCTTGACGAAGAGGAGATCTGCGAATTTTTGATGGAACTACTGTCTTGTCTGGAGTATGTGTCCGTAGAGTTGGTATATGTCACCATTGAGGACATTGAGGCTGCACTCCTTCGGGCAGCCGACGAGCGCAGGGACGGACGACACGACTGGTTCCAGGGACTGGAAAAGAGCGTCAGAACCTGCCCGTATGGGATGGGTCACAGCTTGTCCGGCCTGTCCGGCGTGCTACAGTACTACCGGGAGCGCGGGCGGCTGGAGGCGCTGGTCATGCAACGTCTTACGATCCCGATCAAAATTGTGAAAAGGCAGTGATTCATTTGGGAACACCGGAGATCCATATGGTCGAGGGCCTTCCTGCCGCTGGGAAAACGACGCTGGCCCGCGCCATGCAGCAACAGTTTGGGTCCCGGCACTGCGCTGTGGAGTTTTTCAGGGAGGAGACATGCCAGCCAGTGGATCTTTTTCGCCAAGCCGTATTTTTCCCAGGGGAATATGCCGAGCTGCTACGGCTACCGGAGGCCGCACCGCTGGCAGAGATGCTTGCGCAAAACACCCGACGCCTGGGTCCCTATTTTGTGACCGCATATCTGCAACTTCCGTTTTCAGAAAATGCCGCGGCGCTACGGCAGTTGTTCCGAAGCCACGACATCGGAGACGGACGTGCTTCCTTTGAAACCTATCGCTACCTGCACCTGTTGCTGTGGGAGCAGTTTGTGGCGGAATACGGGAGCACATCCTCCGTAATCATCACTGAGGGTGTGATGCTCCAAAATCAGCTGTTGGATCTCGTTGGCTTTTATGAACTGCCGGAGGCCGCTCTACTCCGATACTTCCGTGAGCTTTTTGATATTCTCCGGCCCCTGAAGCCAAAGCTGCACTACATCTATCTTAAGAACATAGAAACTACATTACTCCATGCGCTACAGGAGCGTGGCACTGATGAGGGAAGTTGGGGATGTGGCTTCGAGACCTGGCTCGCACAGATTCCTTATGGAAAGCGGAAGCATTTGTGTGGAGTGTCTGGTATGCTGTCCTGCTGCCTAACCCTGCAGGCGCTGTCCCTCTCCATTCTTGAGTGCAGCGATCTTGACTGTGAGATTATAGAACGGGATTGAGTCCGATGTGGCGTCTGCCCTAGAAGGCAAAAGAAGCGGCGGTACCGGCGCTTAGGCCGCAACAGCGTAAGGATTCCTTCTTGACAGTTCCAGACGGATTATGTTATAATCTATAAGGTTCCAGTATAAAACAACTTTTTGTGGGAGGGATTTTCATGAATAACGAACTGAAGATCGACAGTAGCGCATTTGAGCTTCCTGAAGATGCAAAGGTCAGCCAGGTATTTGAGCGTTTGATGCGTGTCAATGCCGCCATGACGGACAACGGTCTGCATGAAGCATATTACGAGAAACATGACAAGTACGAGGAACGCTACGGGATCATGTTCTGATTCTGTGTCCTCGCCCACAAAAAAGAGTTCGCTTTCAAAGTGAACTCTTTTTTTATGGATTCCGGGGCGTTGGCCCCACTACGATCCCGGAATGATGTGTCCAAAGCTCCGATGAAGCCAGTGTCGAATATACCTATGTGAGGTGATAGGGCATGACAGAGAATCGTCTAATATTGAAAACCGCATATGACCTCTTTACTGGTCGGCATTCTAACTTTGGCCTCCCGCTCTCCGCCCTGTCATTGTGGGTATTGCCCCGTGAGGAATACCTGGATGCCTTTGGGCGCGCCTGTGCGCGACTAGGCCGGGGCGTGCCATCATCCTTTAATCAGTTTGCCTCAGCCCGGGACAACTTTCGTGCGGAATTGCTCTGCACGTCGTCCAAAGCCGTAATCCTGTTGGAAACCTCTCTGTCGAGGCTGGGTGAGGAGACGCTTCAAATCCTGCTACACGAGCTAGGCCATGCCTACTGTGATCTGGAAAACCTCCGGCAACCTCCGCTCTGGATCCCAGACAGAGCGGAGGCGGATTGGCTCCTGTATATCCAGGGGAAACGGATGTGGGGAGAGTTCTCCGCCGAGCAACTTGCTTACGATGCGCTTCCAGATCCTGCCCGATTCCAAAGTGCGGGACTGCCAGCTGAATTCCGGGGTCTGTTGAAAGACACCGCAGTGTATCCGGAACGCATGGGCTTTTTCTTTTTTCGGTGTCATGTGCTGCACCTGGGGGAAAATGAACTGGCGGAGCATCTACAACTCACCGAGCCCGCGACCGTCTGCGGCCCGCTCCTGTCCTCGCTCTCCGCGCTGCTCGATTGCACAGAGGCGCGGCTCCGTTCCAACCATTTCAGGCTATGGGAGTCCGAATTTCTGATCCACCTTGGTGCTTTGATGCTAGATGTGATTAACCACTATCTTGCGTATTTCGACGGCTTTGAGCGCTTTCTTTTCAACAGCAGAGACTATGACAGAAGTGAGGAACTGATATGATCGTGCGCCCCATCAAGACACAGCGGCTACTTCTTCGGGCTTTCTCCATAGAGGATGCCCTGCAGTTTTATCGCAATTTTGCTGGTGATGACGCCAACTTTCGATACTTCTCTGACCTGCACTACTCCTTTGAGGACACCGAAACACTGGTTCGGACATGGGTGGAGGGCACCCCAGAAGGGCAGAAACTGCGTTGGGCCATTACACTGAAAAGTGACACACAAGTGATTGGGCTGATTGTTTTGAAGCAGCTTGACGATGCATCGCAACAGTGGGAGGTCTCCTTTGGGATTGGTCGTGCTTTTTGGCATCGTGGCTACATGACAGAGGCACTTGCGGCCGTCATCGACACTGCAGTACAGGAGATGCACTTAGAACGAATCATCTCTGTCTGCAACCCACTGAATCGGGGGGCCGCCGGAGTGATGGAAAAGTGCGGCATGGTCTTCAGCGGATATGTACAGGAAACCAAGCGCTCCAAAGAGACAGATTTTTGTTTGTACTGCTTCGAGTCGGCACTGCGGATTGCTGACACCGTCGTTTTGCAGTCACTGAGTCCCGGCGATCCGTAGTCGCAATAAACGGAAGGAGTGTAGAAACATGACGGTCAATCCACTTTTGGGTGGAAAACGTTTTTCCGTTGGCCTGAATCTCTCAGAATCGTATTCGGCACTAGCCGAATTTATACGGAAATACCAGGCCTGTCTCAGCAGCATTTATTTTTCTATCCCGCTTGGGAAGGCGTTCTATTCGCGCTCTGAACTAGAGAACGAATTCAAGACCCCCAACGCGGAGGAGAAGCTGTTTTCTGTTCTGGCATTGATGCGGGAGTGTGGAATTCGTAGCGAGTTGGCCATTAACATTTATGGCTTGGGCGAGGCCGAGTTGGACTGTGTGGATGACTATGTGGATCGCAACAGCCTACAACTGGATGAGATTGTCTGCCTGGCGGAGTACGGGCAACATTTCAGAGCAGCTTATCCCCGGGCCGAGATCAAATACAGCTTCAACAACCCGACTCTCCGGCAGTTGGATCCCTTTGACAGCATTGTGGTGGGCAAGGGCTATCTGCGCAATAAGCTGATCCGACATGCGTTGCTGGCCGAAGGGAAAAGTTTGGTGCTTTTGCTGAACAATGGTTGCTCCTTCTGTTGTTGCTTCCCCTGTGGAGATTCAGGGTTCTGTGAGTCGTTGCTGAAGCCCACTGTGGACAAGTACGGCGTCGATTACACCTATGCGCTGCAGAGTTTTTTCCCGGAAGAATTAAAGCGCCTGCTACTGACGGACGAATACGCCGCCACATACAGACTGAAAATCTCGAATCGGCCTCTGGGCCTGGCGTATACCTGCGCGGCACTGGATGCCTATCTCAGTCTTGGGGACGTGGGTGCGCTGATTTGGGAGGATGTAAACAATTACGCACTATTCTGCACTATGCGGCAGCTACTGCTCCGGCGGGAGGAATTCCACTATGATCGCATCCTGCAGTACAAAGCAACGCTTAAGGTCTAACTCTGGCTACATCATCGAGAGGTACTGTCACTTGCTTTGCTCGTTTAGTGGCCACATCGTCAGAAGGATATGAGCATGGGAATTGTGAACATCTGTATCATGAATAGCAGCGTTGGCGCACATGCCGCCAGATGCAAACTGTTCCCACATGAACTTTTGCAATGGAGAAAATATCCTTGACAAATCCCGTCTTGGTAATCGCCGCAACGCCATTTTCTCCCAGCAGGTTCATCATGGTGCGATTGAACAGGAATGTCGTGACGGCTGTTGCCAGTTGGCTCACCATTTCGGAGGAGCCATTAAAACAGCTTTCCCCAATCACGGCCCATTTCAATTTCGGCTTTGTGAAAGACAGCGTTCCTTTGCTCCACGTAAAATAGACCAACCCAGCAACCGTAGGGATCAGGTAGCCAAAGCCAGTCCCCAAAGCTGCGCCTTGGATGCCCAGGCCGCAGGGGACAATGAAAATATAATCCAAAATGATATTCGCCACGCCCGCCAGGACAGACAGCCCAAAACCAAGGCCTGGTTTTCCAGCCGTTACAAACAGGTTTGAAAACAGCGTTTGCAGTATATTGGCCGGAATGAATAGAAACAGCACCATGAGATAATCTTTGCAGTAGGGAAAGAGCAGATCGCTGGCCCCAAGAGCATAAACAATTTTGTCAATCCAGATCGTCCCGCCCAAAAGAATGAGAAATCCAATCACCGCACCTGTGAGTATGAGCAAAGTGAAATCTTCCTTTGCCTCCCGATTTTCACCAGCTCCCATTTTTTGGGAGACAATCGCGTTACCGCCTGTTGCAATCATCGTTCCCAGCCCTACCGTGATATTGATAATGGGACAAACAATATTGATAGAGGAAAGTGCGTCTGTATTTACAAACTGCGCCACAAATATTGTGTCCACGATGGTATATAGTCCCATAAAAATCATCATAACGATGGTGGGAAATGCGAAGCGCAGGAGTGACCCTGCGCTCCATTTTTGGTCTAAAATGTTATCATCCATTGTCGCCTTTCTCCTGTTTTGGTGGTAGAATGAGCCGCTGGGTGGGGTAGCCAAACTCCGTGAGAAGCTCCGACTCGGCAAAGCCCAGCCGCTTATATTCCTCTCGCTGGCCTGTATCGGCCTTGTCCCCCTCGCGGAATGTTGTAATGCTGATTTCACGGCCCACAAATAGATTGCACATCATAAAATCAAGAAAAGCCTTTGCCACTCCATAATGCCGGTACTGCGGATGCACCGCCAGAAAGTCGATGCTCCCGGTCTGATAGGAAAACGCGGCGGCCCCAATAATCGTGGAGCCATCCCGCATAATCAAAGCCTGTCGCCGCTGAACATATTGCTTGACCTGTTCCAGATGTGAGTTTTCATCCAGGCAGGGAAAACCGTCAATGACAAGGGTGATAAAATTCATCCAGTCGGGAATATCCGCCAGCGTAGCATAAGAAATTTCTTGTATCATCGTATCAGGCGCAGTTGGATTTTTGTTCAATGTAAACTCCAGTTGTAGAGGATAAAAGACCTCGTTTTGCCGGTACTCCAGCGGCGTTTGCTTATACATCGTCTTGAAGATAGACGAAAAAGCCTGTTGGCTTTCATAGCCAGCAATCAGCGCAATTTCAATAATCGGCTTTTCTGAAAATACCAACAGTTTTGCCGCCTCAGTCAGTTGGCGGCGTTGTATATAGTCGTGGAGTGTGATACCAACCGTATCTGTAAACATTCGGTGCAGGTGGTACTTGGAATAGCAAACCGCATTTGCAACAGTGTCTAAATCCAATTTTTCATTGAGATGCGCTTCAATGTAGGAAATCACTGCCGCTATATTCTCAACCTTATGGCCGTTCATGGTTTCCCCCCCTTCGGTTTTCATTATAGCAGAATGGGTAAAGTTACTTTTCATTATTCTTGCGGTCTTTCTGCCCTGGTGCTTATTCTACCTCTTTTAAGACCATTCATCAAGGATGACGAAGTGAAATACTACTTAAATATAAAATTTTATTTCGTTCTCATATTCGCCCCTGAAATGTAAAATAATATGGGGGGTGATATGAAAATGTATCAATACGAAAAGCGCCTGGATTGTCGCGCCCTGGGCAAAGAAATCAAACGTAGGCGCAAGGCCAAAGGCTGGACGCAGGAGCATCTGGCCCAGCTTGTAGACCTCACCCCCCGTTCCATCATGTATATTGAAAACCGGGGCCAGCACACCAGCCTCAACTCCTTTTACAAACTCGTCACTCTTTTGGATATTTCCGTAGATGAATTTTTCTACCCGGACAGGCACAACGGAGAGG
>OFFW01001274.1_pt1 | contig 15397 bp, 12 predicted proteins | sample 1521501 | NCBI WGS metagenome assembly OFFW01 (sample SAMEA3504107, study PRJEB24116) | mouse gut metagenome | biome: mouse gut; feature: mouse-associated habitat; material: faeces | place: Denmark | collected 2011
ACAAACGACCTTACTAAGACAATTGGTGGAAAAACGCTGATAAGCAACGTCAACATGCATGTGAAGAAAGGGGAAATTTACGGATTCTTAGGCCCTAACGGCGCCGGAAAAACCACGGTGATGAAGCTCCTTACGAATTTGTGGAAGCCCACTGCCGGGAACGTGGAGCTTTTCGGGGAGAGCCTTTGTGAAAATTCTTACAGGCTCCTTGGGAGAATGGGAAGTATGATTGAGTTTCCCGTCTTTTACGAGCACATGACGGGAGCCGAAAATTTAAAGCTTCACTGTGAATATCTGGGATATTATAAACCCGGATGTATCGGGGACGCGCTTTCAATGCTGGATTTAAAAGCGGCGGCGGATAAGCCGGTAAAGAGCTATTCCCTTGGAATGAAGCAGAGACTGGGGCTTGCAAGGGCGGTTCTGACAAGACCGGAGCTTTTGATTCTGGATGAGCCGACAAACGGGCTTGACCCGGCGGGGCTGAAGCAGATTCGGGAGCTGATGGAGCTTCTTTGCAGGGAATACGGAATCACCGTTTTGGTGTCCACCCATATTCTGTCGGAAATTGAAAGTATTGTGGATACCGTGGGAATGATTCATCACGGAGAGCTTTTAAAGGAAGTTTCCATGGAGGAAATCAGGGAGATGGGCAGGGCTTATATCGAGCTGTCCGTGCCGGATACCGTAAAAGCATCCTATGTGCTGGCGGAAAAGCTGGGATATGCAAATTTTAAAATAACAGGCAATGAAAAAATCAGAATATATGACAGTGAGGCTTCCACGCAGGAAATCGCAAAGGCGCTGGCCTTACATGAAGTGGAAATGAGCGGAATCGGAAAGGTTTCGGAATCGCTGGAGGACTATTTCCTGAAAATGACCGGGGAGGTGGAGAGAAATGCTTAAATTAATCAGAATGGAATGGAAAACCAACAGAATCGGAAAATATATCAGGAATGCCGTGATTTTGACGGCGTCGCTGCTCGCCTTTTCCATGCTTGTGGGAGCCGAACTGGACAGGGATGTGCCGCCAATTTACGGAAAGAGTACGCTGATTGCGGGGGTGGATTTGTTTTCCCATATGTCCTATATCATTTTTACCGGAGTCATGCTTGCGGTCTTTATCACCGGGGCGTATGAAAACAGAACCATAAATCTGCTGTTTTCCTATCCGATTAAGCGGAGAAAAATTCTCGTCGCCAAATTGCTTGCCGTCTGGATTTTCAACTATGCGGCCATGGTCTTGAGCAAACTGGCCATATACGCCGGCCTTTTTCTGACAAGCCCTTATACGGGAATATCCGTGGAGGACATCCGGCTGGGAGAGGCTTCGTTTTATCTGAATATCCTGATAAGCTCCGCGGTTATGGTGAGTATCAGCTTTGTCGCGCTTTTAATCGGCACATGGATGCATTCGTCAAAGTCGGTGATTGTGGCCTCTGTTATTCTTACATTCTTTACGCAGGGAAACATTGGAGAGTTTACTTTGATTGGCAGTATTCCTTTTTACATTGTGCTGATGCTTTTGTCGATTGCGGCGGTTGTGCTTCTGTTAGCGGATGTGGAAAAGAGGGATGTGATGTAGGAGAACCTGGCAGAGGAAATCTGCCGGGTTTTTTAAATACGGGGGAATAATTTCGGGCATATAAAGAGAGGAAAATGTTCATGGCAAAAATCAAAGAACTTTTATTAGAAGATACCGGCGAAATCTGCGAGCTTGGCAAGGCGATATCTTCACCTGTGAGGCTGAAAATTTTAAGCCTTTTAGTTGAAAGCAATCTGAACATAGGGGAAATTGCGAAAAAAATGAATCTTCCCCAGTCGAGCACGGCTTTTCACTTGAAGATGCTTGAAAAAGCGGATTTGGTAAGAATGGAAGAACGCCCGGGAAATCACGGAACTATGAAAGTATACAGCCAAAAAACGGATTTTGCAAATATCTGTTTTTTACCAAGAAATATGGATATTAATGAAACGGCAAGAATGGAAATGCCGGTAGGCGCGTATGTAGACTGCGCAGTTTTCCCCACCTGCGGGCTTTGCGCCGTGGACGGTGTGATTGGAATGGAGGATAAAGAGTACAGCTTTTATATGGGGGACAGATATCGGGCAGGGCTTCTGTGGACTTCCAGAGGTTATGTAACGTACCGTTTTCCGAATCAGCTCCAGCCGAACCGGCGCCCGGTGAGCCTGAAATTCAGTATGGAAATCTGCTCCGAAGCGCCGGGGTACGCGGAAGGGTGGAAGTCGGATATTACCATGTGGGTCAACGGAAAAGAATGCGCCATGTGGAGAAGCACAGACGATTATGGTTCAAGGCGGGGACGCCTGACCCCCAAATTCTGGCCGGAAGGTTCTACACAGTATGGTATTTTAGTGGTCTGGGAGATAAAGTCGGACGGAAGTTACGTGAATTATACAAAGGTATCGGATATTAATATCGGAGATTTGGAAATTGAAAAGACCCCTTATATTGAAATGATGATTGGGAATAAAGAGGATGCAAAATATGCAGGCGGGTTCAACCTGTTTGGCAGAACTTTTGGGGATTATGAACAGGATATCCTTATGGAGCTGGAATACCATTAGAGAGAGCGTTTAAGCAGTTTATGTTTAGCAACAGGGTTGACGGGAAGGAAAATAGAAGCATCGTTATTTATGACAGAAATACTGTTATAAAAAGCGAAATAGTATGCATAAAGCTCAGAAATACCCTGAAATTGTTTGATTAAGCAGGGCGTTTGCGATATAATTAAAAGTAAATAACAGCGCTGTTGATATTATTGTAAAGGCCGAAGACCGGAAAACGATGAATGGCAGAGGCGGTTTTGGGAGCCGGCAATGAAGAAAGCCATGGAGTGGCTAAAGCAAAAGACTGCGGAATAAAAAAGGAGAAAATATGACTACATATATAAAGGATTACCCGCGTCCTCAGTTTGTCCGAAAGGAGTGGACGAATCTGAACGGGGAATGGGAATTTCGGATGGACGACCAAAACCAAGGGGAAAAGGAGAGATGGTTCGAGGGATTGAAGCAAAGCCGTAAGATACAGGTTCCTTTTACCTGCGAGACGCAAATGAGCGGGATTGGGGAGGAAGAATTTCATCCCTATGTCTGGTATGAGAGGGAAATCACCGTTGAAAAGGAAAAAAGAAAAGGGCATAAAACAATCCTCCATTTTGAGGGCAGCGACTTTTTGACAAAGGTGTGGGTGAACGGCCGTCTGGCCGGAAGCCATAAGGGCGGTTACAGCCGTTTTTCTTTTGATATTACGGATTTGGCCGTGGAAGGCGTTAACAGAATCTGCGTGAAGGTGGAAGACGTGCCGGACAGACAGATTCCCCGGGGAAAGCAGCGGTGGATAAAAAATAATTTCGGCTGTTGGTATGTGCAGACTACCGGAATATGGAAAACCGTGTGGATGGAGTATGTCCCTTTGATAAGCCTGGCCTTTGTGAAAATGACGCCTGATTTGGCGGACGGGTGCCTTAGGGTGGAGTGCGCGGTGGACGGCGTGGATTTTATGACTGCCTTTGAGGAAAAAAATCTGAGCCTCCAGGCGGAAGTTACCTTTGAAGGGCGTCTGATTGCAAGGGCATCGGCGGCCGTTATGAAGAAATCTTTTGAGCTGAAGCTGGACCTTGATATGCCGCGGGAAGACGAGCCATGGGGAGTTTACACGTGGAGCCCCGAAAATCCACGGCTTTACGATATCTGCTTTTTCCTGCATGACGGGAACGGGACGCCGGATGAAGTGCGTTCGTATTTCGGCATGAGGGAAATCAGGGTTGAGGGAGAGCATATCCTGTTAAATGGGCAGCCCCTTTACCAGAGGCTGATTTTGGACCAGGGTTACTGGGAGAAATCACATTTGACTCCGCCGGACGAGGAGGCTCTGATTGAAGACATAGACAAGATACAGGCCCTGGGATACAACGGGGTCAGAAAGCATCAGAAGATTGAAGACGAGAGATTTCTCTACTGGTGTGATGTAAAAGGGATGCTGGTGTGGAGCGAAGCGCCCGCGGCCTATGAATTTTCGGACGAAGCGGTTTCGGAATTTGTAAAAGAGTGGACGGATATCGTGAGGCAGAATTATAATCATCCTTCCATTATTACCTGGGTTCCGTTCAATGAATCCTGGGGAATACCGCGGGTAAAAGATAACAGGGAGCAGCAGCATTTTACGGAAAGCGTCTATCATCTGACGAAAAGCATGGATAAATTCCGGCCGGTAATAGTAAACGACGGGTGGGAACATACCGTATCGGATATCATAACTTTGCACGATTATGAAGAATTTGGCGAGATACTGAAAAACAGGTATGTCCGGTATGAAAAAGAAATTCTGGCCGGGGAAGTGTACCACTGCGGCTTCAAATCCGCGTTTGCCAACGGGTATTCTTACCGGGGGCAGCCGGTGATTATCAGCGAGTTTGGCGGAATCGCATTTGCCGGACAGGGCAGCGAATGGGGTTACGGAAGCGCCGTAGACACAAAAGAGGCGTTTCTGAAACGCTTTGACGCGGTTACCACGGCGATTAAAGAGATTCCTTATGTGTGCGGCTATTGCTATACCCAGGTGACGGACGTCCAGCAGGAAATCAACGGGCTTATGGATATCAGGCGGAATTTCAAGGTTTCACCCGATAAAATAAAGGAAATTAACGAGCGTCAGGTGGGAGATTTAAGGAAAATATGATACATGGAGTCAAAATCCGGGAATCTGAAAAACAGGTTCCCGGATTTTTTTGCAGTATACTTTGAACATTATCTCTGTTAAAATAGTAATATTAGAGGAAATTAACGGAGGACGATTTGGATGAAAACGATATACATCTGCTTTCCGGGGGGGAAGCACAAGGCGCTGACCATGAGCTATGACGACGGCAGGGAGGAGGACCGTAAGCTGGTGGAAATGTTTAACCGGTACGGGATTAAGGGAACCTTCCATTTAAATTCGGGATTAAGGACGCCGGGGCGGATTCCGCAGGAGGAATACAGGGAACTTTACAAAGGGCATGAGATTTCCTGTCATACGGTGACCCATCCCACCATTGCGCGCTGTCCCATAGAACAGGTGGCGCTTCAGGTTCTTGAGGACAGAAGGGCGCTTGAAAAAATCGCGGGCTACCCGGTGCGGGGAATGTCCTATCCCAACGGCTCTTATAATGAAGAAATTGTAAAGCTTCTTCCCGGCCTTGGGATTGAGTACAGCCGGATAGTAGGGGATACGGATGATTTTGCCATGCCGGAGAATTTCCTTACATGGAAAGCCACCTGCCACCACAACCACAGGCTGATGGAGAATGGGGAGCGGTTCTGCGCTTTAAATAAGACTCAGTATCTGTATTTAATGTATGTATGGGGACACAGCTACGAATTTACACAGGACGGCAACTGGGAGCTGATGGAGAATTTCTGCCGTATGGCGGGCGGCAGGGAGGATATCTGGTACGCCACGAATATTGAGATTGCAGACTATATGAAAACGGCAAAGAACCTGAAGTTTACCGTGGATGGAAATCTGGTTTACAATCCGGGGGCGCAGAGCATCTGGATTTGCGCGGACGGGGATTTTTATGAAGTTCCCGGCGGAAAAACAGTTGAAATTATCTGATGACGGACGGAAAGGGGAGGCTATGATAACAAGACACCAGTACAGAGGCTGTTTAAAGAGCGACGTGACGCCGGAGCGTCTTATGGACGCTCTTTTGGAAGTGCGCGAAGACGTAAAGGCGTTTATTGACGGGAAAAAGCTGTTAGCCGTTTATCTTTACCGTTATAAAAGGATGTGCTTTTTATATTATGAAGCTCTGGAGGAGGGGATTGGCCCGAATGACTTTTCGGGAGCGCTGATGCCTCTTCTGGAAATGTGGCCCGAGGAAGAAGGAAAAACCCCCTGGGCGTTAATGTACCATATCTTTCACCACAGTATTCCCGGCGAGCCGGAAGAGTGGGAAAGGGAGAGAGTGGGAGAGAAAACGAAAATAGGCAGGATAGCCTTTCTGTACCCGGATAAGATTTTTTCCTATACCTACTGGCACAAGGCGATTGTGGACGAGGGCAGGCACGCGGGCGATAAATACCAGTGTATTGCGCTGCATGAAAACATTCTTTTTTCCTATTATGAGGAGCCCAGAACCAACGTGAATCTGTGCGGGGATAAGAACGCCGAATCGAAGGCGCTGGCGGGCTGGATAGCGGAAAACCCGGAAAGCCATTTTGACAGGGAAAAGGCGGGAGGCGACAATTTTCTGGTGATTGAGCCGATTCTTCTGGCGGATAGGAGAATTTCCCGTGTGAATGGATAGAGGTATGAGGACAGGACGGCGGATACCGATAAGCTGTGTGCAGGAGGAAGCGTAAAGTGAAGAGGATTTCTATTTTAGGACAGAGCATACTGGCAATTCTGTGCGTGTTAATAATCCCTACCGCATTGATTTCCTATCATGTGTTAAATAATGCGGCGCAGTATTCGGAAGAAAATATCGCAATGTCAAAACTGGATAATCTGGAATCCGTCAGCAGCATGACGGAACTTGTCCTTGGGGGCTATACCAGAAATGTGATTCAGTTTGCCAATAATTCCGCCTGCAAGGGCTTATCGGATGTGGCCTACTACCGAACAATCGGTACCGATATGAGCAGGATTAAGGCGGTATGGAACGGACTTGATTATCTTGACAGGGTTTTTGGGACGGAAAAGATGGTGCAGTCCTGCCTTTATCTGGGAGACGGCTCCGACTATGTGATTTCCACGGATAAAGGCGTGTGCAAGGTGGAAAACTATGCTTCTTTGGGCTGGCTTTTGGAGGAGAACTTCGGGCTTAAGAAGGGGATCCAGGGAAAGTGGATTGCCAGAAATCTTCACGGTGACGAGATACCGAAAGACGACGAGACGGTGGGAACGCTTCAGAATAAGGTATCCGTGCTTACTTACGTCTATTCCATCAATCCCCTGATTTCTTCCGACGGCGGTACGGTGGTCTGTAATCTCTACATGTCAAAGCTCAGCGATTTTATAAATCCGGCGGAACAGTCCCTGGGCGTGTGTTATATTCTGGATGAAAACAACAATATCATATGCCATCCTTCCAAAGCGCTTTCGCCGGCGGGGGAGGAAGAAAAAAAGATAGTCGACGCCATTGCCGAATCGGGACTGAAAAGAGGGTATTTTGATTACGAATATGAGGGAATCCGGTATTTATGCGCGTACCGGAAATCCAATGCCAATAACTGGACTTATGTGGCTACCTATAATCTGGAAGACGTGATGCGGGGGGCAAAAACCATATCCTATCAGGGGATGATAGTGATTATGGCCGCCATTGCAGCCGGACTTTTCCTGGTGGTGGCTGTTTTTTACTGGCTGTTCCGGCCATTCAGGAATCTTATCGGAGCAATCAGAAAGGACATGTCTGTGGGCGAAGCAAAACGCGAAGGGCCTAAAAATGAAATTTATTATCTCCGGGAAGCCTTTGAGAAAATGAAGGCGGAAGAGGGGCAAATCCACAATATGCTGGAAGCGAGAAATTCGGACACGGAGCGGCTCATGCTCAGGGAAATCCTGTCGGGAACGCTGGACGGCGACAAGAAAAAGGAAAATCTGGACGCGTTGTTTCCATACGGTCATTTCATTGTTCTGTTCGCCGGGGTGGACGGAGGAAGCGAGCTTTTACGAAATTACAACTGGGACGAGAGAATGTATTATTTTCTCCAGATTGAAGAAATATTTTCCCGTTTTCTGGAAGGGGAAGGCTATGTGGCAAAGACGGTCTATTTCCGTTCCACTACCTGCGTGACGGTGCTGAATATTAAAACTTATGACCAGAAGAGGGTGACCGGTTTTATTCTTGAGAGGATTGCGCTTATTAAGGAAGAACTGAAAAAGGTGTTTGGTTATACCATGACAATCGGCGTCAGTACGGTCCACGGGGATATCAGGGATTTGAGCGAAGGAATGGAGGAGGCCACCAAGGCGGTGAAACACCGTATTATCGCGGGAAAAAATCAGATAATTTTCTGGCGTGACCGTATGAATGAGAGCGAGCATTATCATTATCCTTACGACAGCGAGAGAAGGATAATCAATAACATAAAGCTTCACAACATGGATGCTGTGCTGGAGGAGCTTACGGCGGTCCGTGAAAAAATCCTGGCCATTGAGGACATATCCTATGATAATGTGGTTCTTATCTACCAGCAGTTGGTCGGAAGCGTTATCAAAACGCTGGTAGGTGAGAGAGTGCAGATTTCCAGATTTCTGGGAAACGGGAGAAAGGTTTACACCACCATTGCGGAACTCGACACCATTGAGGAAATAGAGGACTTTGTAAAAGATTTCGTGATACGCATACAGGAGCATCTGACGGACAATGAGGAAGAAAAGGAGGAAGAACAGCTTTACGAGAGGATTCTTTCCTTTCTGGATAGCCATTACCGGGAGGACATTGACTTTGAGGAAGCGGCGGGTAAAATGGGAATCAGCTATTCTCATATGCGGCATGTGATGCGGGAAAAGGGCGATACCAGCCTTTCGGACTATATCAACCGCTGCCGTATCAACGAGGCAAAGGAGCTTCTGATAACCACGGACAAAAAGCTTACGGATATCGCGGAGCAGGTAGGCTACCATAACGTACAGAGCCTGAACAGGTTTTTCAAGAAGTATGAGGGGATGACGCCCAACAGCCTTAGAAAAGTTGACAAATGAGAACTGCCTTTTGGCACGTTTAGGGACAATTTGCACTATTGATTTTGACTTTGATATTTAAATTTGTCTTTAAAGAAGGAGGAAATCAGGAAAAAAACTTAAAAAATGGAATTAAATTCCATAAAATAAAAAAAGAATAATTGAAAGACAAACAGAGAAAAGCCGGTAAAATCAAGGCTTTTTTCTTATGGCCAAAAATGAAGTACTGCATCAGAAGTGAACGTTTACAAAAAAATTAGAATCTTTATACTAAAATTATAAAAAATGTATAAAGGCACGGCGGGAAGATAAGCCCGGATGCGTGAAAGCAAAACCATTGAAAGAACTGTGCCGGAGATTATCAATATTTAAGAAGGGAAGAGAAGTCCATGAGTGATGCAACTATGAAAAAGCTGGCTCTAAAAGAAGCCAGAAAGAAGCAGAAGCCTTTTAAGGACTGTTTCAAAAGGGACTGGCAGCTCTACTCACTGCTGCTGATACCTATTATATTTTGCTTTATCTTCAAGTATGTTCCGATGGCCTGGCTGCAAATCGCATTTAAAGACTGGAAGATTAGAGACGGTTTTTTTGGAGGGGAGTGGGTTGGATTTGAAATATTCGCAAAAGTATTCGGCCACAGAAATTTTCTGAAATCACTCAGAAACACCCTGCTGCTGAATGTTCTTGACCTGATAGTGGGATTCCCGATGCCGATTATTCTGGCTCTTATGTTAAATGAAATAAAGAATATCGCCTTTAAGAAGGTAACCCAGACGCTTCTTTATCTGCCGCACTTCCTTTCATGGGTTATCATCGGCGGACTGGTATATCAGTTGTTTTCGGTTAACACGGGCGTTGTCAACGCGTTGATTCAGAACGCGGGAGGAACGCCAATCAACTTCCTTCAGGAAGACACCAACTGGCTGATTACTTACATAATAATAGGAGCGTGGCAGTCCATGGGGTGGGGAACCATCATATACCTTGCTTCCATCACTTCCGTCAATTCGGAATTATATGAAGCGGCAAGAGTGGACGGAGCAAACCGCTGGCAGCAGATGATGAACGTAACGCTCCCCTGTATCAGAAGCACCATCGTAATCCTTCTGATTATGCAGCTCGGTAAGATTATGGGCGGTTCTTTCGAACGTATTATGGCTCTTATGAATTACGCCACCACGGAATATACCATGACAATTCCTGTTCTGGTTTATCAATGGGGTATTCAGGACATGAAGTTCAGCCAGTCAACAGCCCTTGGCCTGTTCCAGTCAGTTATCGGCCTGGCGTTAGTGCTTGGCTCCGACTGGATTTCCAAGAAGCTTGGCGAAGACGGTCTGGTATAAGGAGGGAGAGCAAATGGCAAAGCAAGCAGCTAAAACGAAAACAGCCAAAATCGGCAATGGCAGTGTTGTCATCAACATTTTAATATATGCCTTTATTACACTGGTATCCCTGACCTGCGTACTTCCCTATATCCATGTAATAGCGAAATCACTCAGCTCGGAAGCGTATGTAATTGCAAAACAGGTTGTTCTGTGGCCCAAAGGATTTACAGCGGAGGCTTACCAGAAGGTATTTAACGACAATTCCTTTATCGTTTCTTTCGGCGTTACGGTGCTGATGACGGTATTGTTTACCCTGATGGGTATGATAATTACGGTATGCGCGGCTTACCCGCTTTCCAGAAAGACGCTGCGGGGCCGCAAGGTGTTTACCCTTTTGTTCATCTTTACCATGTATTTTCAGGGCGGAATGATTCCTGACTATATTCTGATGAACAGGCTGGGAATGCTTGAGAAAATGGCTTCTCTGGTACTTCCCCTTGCGTTCAGCGCATATAATCTGGTTATTATGAAAAACTCGCTGGAATCCAGTATTCCCGACAGTCTGGTGGAATCCGCGCTGATTGACGGGGCCAATCATTACACCATCCTTGGAAAGATTGTGCTTCCCTTATCCAAGCCGATTCTCGCAACGCTTACCCTATTCTACGCAGTAGGCCGCTGGAACACCTACAGCGACGCGATGTTTTATATCAAGCAGAACACGGCGATGCGTCCTCTGCAGTTAAAACTCTATTATTTAATTGTGGCTGCAACGGAAAGTATTCAGGGTTCCATCAATGATGTGGCGGTTTCCACAGTGACAGACCCGGAAATCTTAAAAGCGGCATGTATCGTGTTTGCGACGGTTCCGATTATCCTGGTATATCCTTTCGTACAGAAGTACTTTGTACAGGGAACCATGATTGGAGCGGTAAAAGGTTAATTATCACATGGTAGTACCCGCATGGAGCGGTTGCTATAAATAACAGCGAAAGCGGACAAAAAAACAGGAGGAAAAGTAATGAAAAAGAAGACGGTGTTACAAAAACTTGCCGCTGCCGGTCTGGCAATGGCAATGGTTGCAGGAACACTTACCGGCTGCGGTGGCGGCGGTAACGATGCAGCAGGAAACGACAACGCAGACGCGGCTACGACAGAAGACGCGGCAACGAGCGAGGATACTTCCGCAGATGACGCGGCAGCGGACGACGGCGCATCCGCCGACGCAGAAGGCGATACGGCAGCAGCCGGAGATTTTACGGATTATTCGGCAGGATTCCCGGAGACAGTTACCCTTCAGGTTCCCGTTTACGAGAGAGGATGGGAAGGCTGGAATCCTACAGACAACTACTGGACGAAATGGATTCAGGAGAACTTTGGCGACAAGTATAACGTAAACGTAGAGTTCATCTCCATCGGACGTTCCACTGAGGTACAGGACTTTACACAGCTTCTGTCCGCAGGCAGCGCGCCTACTTTCGTGTTCCACTATGATTACCCCAACATTCTTGCATACTATGCACAGGGCGCTTATCAGGAACTGAACGCAGATGAAATCGCTTACTATGCACCTTCTTTCTGGGAGAGAATGGGCGGCATCATCGAGGAGTACGGTGTGATTGACGGTAAACTGATGGTTGCCATGGGCGACCGTACCGAGCTTCTGTCTTCCAACTTCGGTACTCTGATTCGTCAGGACTGGCTGGATGACCTTGGCATCACAATGCCCACCACACTGGAAGAGTACAATGACATGCTTACAAAATTCAAAGAAGCCGGTTATGGATTTGCTACCGTAGGTTCAGGCGGCGGACAGTTGCTTAACAAGTCCTTCAACTTTGATAACAGCTTCAGAGATTTAAGCGACAGAGAAGGCATTGCCCTTAATTCCGATTTGGCTGTTGCGGCATTTAGCTGGGAGCCTACAAAAGAATATTTAAGAAACCTGAACTATCAGTATCAGAACGGTCTGATTGACCCTGACTTCTATCTGGATACAGACGGAAACCAGGCAAAGGCCAACTTTATTTCCGGCAAGGCCGCTACTTATAGCTGCTACATCAATGCAGGTACTTATGACAGCGTAGTTCAGCCTCTGCTGCAGAACAACCCGGACGCTAAGCTTGCCATTCTTGACCCCGGCGCGCTTGCTCCCGAAGGAAAACACCAGATGCGTGAATACTGGCCGTTTGGTATGATTTACGGTATCAACGCCGATGCAACCGACGAAGAGAGAATCGCAGCCTGGATGTACATTGAATGGATGAACCAGGACGATGTTCTGGATACCTTACAGAACGGTTATGAAGGCAAGAACTATGAACTGAAGGACGGCGTAAAGGCTCCTACAGGCTATACAGGAGAAGAAAAGCTTTCCAACAACGACAACGGCGACTACTGGTGCCTTGTTAATGCCAACAAGAAGTATGATTCCGAAGAGGAATTCAGAAAAGCAATCATTTACGTGAACGCTCCTGTCGGATATGAATATCTGATTGAAGATATTCTGAAATATCAGGAGAAGTATGCGGACGGAGCTGACCCTGACACATGCTTTACCGTACCGATTGACTCTCTGGCTGAATACTCATCCGACCTGGCAGAGCTTTGGAAAGAGTCTTATGTACAGCTTGTTACCAGAGCGGCTTCCGACGAAGAGTTCGAGACCATGTATGAAGAAATGAAACAGGAATACCTGGATGCAGGATATCAGGAAATCCTCGACGAGAAGAAAGCGGCATGGGATGCCGGACAGTATCATTAATCAGATAACTATCTGATGCCGGTACTCAAGTCAGTGATAGCTGCCGCAGAGGTGCCACAGGCGCGCCTCTGCGGCAGTGTTTTTGTAAAGGAGAGATAAATGATTTACAATATTTTGGACTATGGCGCGGTGGAAGGCGGCCAGGTCAACAACCAGAAGATGATACAGGCGGCGGTTGACGCCTGTGCCGGAACGGGCGGAAGGGTCGTGGTTCCGGCGGGAAATTTCCTCTCGGGCACCATTTGCCTTCGCTCGGATATGGAGCTTTATCTGGAAGCGGGAAGCACCCTTACGGTGAGCCTCAATCCGGCGGATATTATTGACTTTTCCGAAAAATCGGACAAGGACAATACCATGGACGGCATAAAGGACGGCTGCTTTCTCTACGCCTGCCATGAAAAAAACCTCACCATAAGCGGGGAGGGACGGATTGACGGCCGGGGCAGGGACGCTTATTACGACGCGGGACTTGACGGCGATTTTCACGAGTGCCCTTTAAGCGTAAGGGAATTCCGCCCCCGTACAACCTATCTGGAGGATGTGGAGAATCTTACGGTAAAGAATATCACCTTTTACGACGCGTCTTTCTGGACGCTGCATATGGCGGGCTGTAAAAATGTGCTGGTGGAGGGAATCCGCATTTTAAACAACGACAGAGGGCCAAACAACGACGGCATTGACCCCGACGCATGCCAGAATGTGGTAATCCGGGGCTGCATCGTGGAGAGCGGGGACGACTCCATTGTCCTTAAGGCCACAAAGCCGGTGTGGGAAAAATACGGAAACTGCGAAAATATTGTGATATCCGACTGTATACTGCACTCCAGGGATTCCGCCCTTAAAATGGGAACGGAAACCTACGGGGATATCCGCAACGTAATCTTTTCAAACTGTGTGGTAAAGGACTGCTCCCGGGCCGTGGGAATCTGGGTAAGGGACGGCGGAACGATTGAAAATATCCAGATTCACCATATCACCGGCAGTACCAAAAGGTACGCGGACGCTCCCGGCGGAAGAGGCGTGCCGCGCTGGTGGGGCAAAGGGGAACCTTTCTTTCTCTCGTCCACTTACCGGAACGAGGAGAAAAAGTATCCCGGAAAAATAAAGGACATCATCTTCGAGCAGGTAAGGCTGTGCTCGGAATCCTGTATTTTCATGGGCGGCGAAAAGGACGCGCCCCTTGAAAACATTCAGATAAAGGACTGCGCGATTACCTGGAAAAAACAGAGCGTCCATACGCCCGGCGTGTTTGACGAACAGCCCTCTCCCCGGGACGTCTACGGGCATGAAATCCCGTGGCTTTATGCGAGACGGGTAAAGGGCCTGAAAGTGAGCGGGCGCTTTTTGGTGGAGGAAAGCCTTCGGGAATATGTGAAACGTGAGGAAATACTGGAAGCGTGTGAGGAATCGGAAATTGTTTCCTGCCGCTGAAGGTTGTATTATGGATACAGAGAATGTTTAACATGCGCAAAGGCGGCGCAGGAAAGAGGTGGAAAATGTTAAAATTAAATTATGACAGGAACGTGATGGAAGACACAATCGACCGCATTGTGAAAAAGACAATGAACATGGATATGACCTGGGACTGGCCCTGCGGCGTGGCGTATTACGGAATCTGCCGGGCTTATGAGGCTACGGGAAAAAAGGAATATCTTAATATGTTAAAAGACCGGGTGGACGAATACATGGAGCTGGGCCTTCCCAAAAACTGGACGGTCAACACCTGCGCTATGGGTCACTGCCTGATTACGCTTTATGAGGAGACCGGCGAGGAAAAATACTGGGATGTGGCGATGAGCAAGATAAACTACATCAGGAACGAGGCTCTGCGCTTTGGCGACCACGTGCTGCAGCACACGGTTTCCGCCAACAATGATTTCCCCGAGCAGGCATGGGCGGATACGCTGTTTATGGCGGCCTATTTTCTGCTCCGGGTGGGCGTGAAGCTGAAGGACGCGGATATCATCGAGGACGCCCTGAACCAGTATTACTGGCATATCCATTATCTGCAGAATCCGGAGAACGGCCTTTATTACCATGGCTACAATAATATCACGGGGGACCATATGTCGGGCTTTCACTGGGGCCGGGCCAACGCGTGGGCGGCCTATACCATGTCAAGGGTAGGAGGGATTCTGCCGGAGGCGTATCTGTATCCCAAGTTCCTTGAAATCACAGGCTCTTTAAACGAGCAGCTTGCGGCTTTAAAGATGGTGCAGACGGATGACGGACTGTGGAGAACGATTCTGGACGACGAGGGGTCCTATGAGGAAATTTCCGCTTCCGCGGGCATTGCGGCGGCTATGGTGGAAAAGGGAAATCCTCTCCACTCAAAATATATCAACAAGGCCATCACGGGCATTTTAAACAACGTAGGCGCCGACGGAAAGGTGATGAACGTGTCGGGCGGAACCGCCGTTATGAAGGACAGGGAGGGATACAGAGAGATATCCAAACGCTGGATTCAGGGCTGGGGACAGGGCCTTGCGCTGGCATTTTTCTCGGGGATTCTGCAGGCGGGAGACGAAGATAAGGACGGGGCGTTATAATGATGGAAACAAAAAGATTTTTGTTCGGCGCCCGTAGTCCGGAAGCCGCCGGGCAGGCGGG
>OFFW01001279.1_pt1 | contig 15349 bp, 10 predicted proteins | sample 1521501 | NCBI WGS metagenome assembly OFFW01 (sample SAMEA3504107, study PRJEB24116) | mouse gut metagenome | biome: mouse gut; feature: mouse-associated habitat; material: faeces | place: Denmark | collected 2011
GTTGCGTCCGCATTCGGGTACGTAAACGGGATACTTTAGAGCCGTTTTATCCTGTCACACAGCGAACGCCGTATCCCCTGTCCTCTGGCTGACGGAACTTTGCCAACATTGTTCGCTCTAGTACTAGCCACATCTTCTTAAGTCTGTTATAATTATTAACACCAAATACCAATAAAAGGAGAAGGAACGTATGAAAAACACAAAACGACTCATCAGTTTCATTCTGGCGGCTGTACTGCTGTTTACTTCAGTCCCGGCCGCCGCTTTTGACCCCCCTTCGAAGGCGGAATCTTCCCTGGAAAACGGCTATGCCTCCTCTCCGGACGCTTACGCCATCTATCCGGCGCCGCAGCGGATCGAATACGGCGGCGGCAGCTTTTCGCTGGCACAGAAGGTATCCGTCGTCATCGGCGGCGACGTTGACGAAGCTTCGCGCGCCTTTTTGGACGAAATCCTGGAAAATTATGGGCGGACAGCCTCCCCGGCCGCTTCCGCCGGCACAGGAAGCCAGATACTGCTTGGCATCTATGGCAGCGGCGACGCCGCGGACGCCTGGTGTTCCAAAGAAGGCCTTGCAGCAGACGCGGAACTGTTTGACCGGACGGACGCTTATCTTTTGTGCGCCCGGAAAGGAACGATTGCTATTTTGGGCAAAGATACCTCCTCTGTATTTTACGGGCTTGCCACATTGCAGATGATGTTTTCCTCTTTTGCAGGCAGTAAATTTTTAAACGTACAGATCGAAGATTATGCCGGGATGAAAATGCGCGGGTTTATCGAAGGATTTTACGGCGGGTGGAATTATGAAGGGCGCGAAAGCCTGATGCGCTTTGCGCGGGACGTAAAGATGAATACCTATATATATGCGTCCAAAACCGACAGCTACCATATGAACGACGCGCTTTACCCGCAGGAAGACATTTCAAAAATCGCCGACCTGGTCAAAGTCGGCGAAGAAACGAAGGTCCGTTACTGCTGGTCTGTTCACATCTCTTATTTCTTTAACCGTTTATCGGGCAATGCCGTAGGCTCCGAAGCCTACAACAATGCGTTTAACGCCAATTTCAAAAAACTGACGGATAAATTCCAGCAGCTCTACGACGCAGGCGTACGCAAGTTTGCCATTTTAAATGACGACTTTGGAGCGGGCACGCACGCGGAAGTTGTCCGCCTGTTAAATAAACTGGACGACGAGTTCCTCGTGCCAAAGGGCTGCGACAACCTCACATACTGTATGCAGGGCTACAACAAAGCCTGGAGCAATACCGGGGAATTAAGCGCTCTTCGGCAGTTAAACAGTTCGATTGATTTATTCTGGACCGGGGACGACGTAAACGCTCCCATTACCCAGGAAACCGTTGATTTTGTAAAGGAACAGACCGGGCACGACGCCGTATTCTGGCTGAACTACCCGGTAAACGAACACGCCAAGTCCGGCGTTTACCTTGGAAATATTACGCATTACGCAAGAGACGGCGTAACAGGGCTTGCCGGGGCCGTATCTAACCCGTGCATGTATACCGAGGCCAATAAGCCCGGCTTATTCCAGTTGGCGTCGCTGTTCTGGAATAACAACAACTATCTGGCGCAGGCAGACAGAGTCTGGGAAGACTCTTTTAAATACCTGCAGCCGGAAGTATATGAGGCATACCTTACCATCGGAAGAAACGTCGCTAACTGTCCCGGTTCAAGCAGAGTTCCGGGCGGTTTTCCGGAATCGGAGTACTTAGCGGGCGCAATGGATTCGGTCAGCGCCAAAATCCGGGCAGGGCAGCCGATTGCTTCGGATGAAAACGCACTGTTCTTAAAAGAAGAGTTTGGGCGTATCCTTTCCTCTATCGATACGTTCCGGAACGAATGCAAAAACGACTCCTTAAAAACCGAACTGGATGCATGGCTTCATTCCCTGCACGATGTGGCGACGGCCGCACAGGCTGCCCTCACCGCGGCTTTTGACATGCAAAGGGGAGATGTAAACGGGGCATGGGGCGCGCTTGCCACTGCCGGAAAAGCCATGGAAACACAAGGTTCCTACGGTGCGCCCGGCACGGAGCAAAAAGCGCTTGCCGGCAGTAAACGCCTTGTACCGTTTGCAGCTAAAACCATAAACACCGTAAAAAACCAGCTGATTCCGTTTTTAAATCCGGCTTCCACCGATTTTACGCCTTCGTTCTATGCCGTATTAGGAGGCGCAGAACAGGTTGACTCCGCCGAATCCGCCAAAGCCTTTGACGGAAATACCGAAAGCTTTGCGCATTTTGGGACGAATCAAAAAACAGGCGACTATTTCGGCGCAGACCTGGGCCGGGAGATCACCGTAAACAGCATCGATATCCTGCAGGCGAAAAACGATACGCATGCGGACTTCTTCCACAACGCCGTTTTGGAATATTCCACAGACGGTTCCTCCTGGGAAACGGTTGAAGAATTTACAAACGACAGCGCGCCGCGCCACATTACGGTGGAAAACCTCTCGGTTAAAGCCCGCTTTATCCGGCTCCGCCTTACCAAAACCGGCACTGCGGATAAACAAAATTACTGGACCGATATCCGTGAAATCACAATCAACGGCGGCGCCGTAAAAACCGAGGATTACGGACTGTATGCAAGCGAAGGCATATCGGGCACGGTTACGGCGGAAAACCTGGTTTACCGTTTAACTCACAACGGCAGCGTTTCTCTGCCGGCAGGCGGCTATACCGGAATCAAATTCAAAGAACTCAGCGGCATCAAATCCGTAGCAAACGATTCTTCCGGCGCTGACGGGCTTACCCTGCAGTATTCGCTTAACGGTCTTATCTGGGAGGATATGCCGGCATCGCCGGATCAGGTTGCGGCCCGTTATGTCCGGCTTTATAACGGGACAGGCGGCGCAGTTTCCTTTACACTGGACGATTTCTCCGTCAGCGTTTACGGAAGCGCGATTCACCCTTCGGTTACAGAATACAGCGCCGAATATTCTACGTTAAATACGGCGCAGGGATCCGGCCAGTGGCCCGTCCTGTTTGACGGGGACGAGTCTACGTATATCTGGACAAACTCGGCGCAGCGGACTAACCATTATATTATTGTCGATTTCGGGGCGCAGGCGCCGATTTACAATCTGGATATTATTCAGCAGTCCGGTAATCCAAAATTTTATAACGCCGCGTTTTATCTGTCCGCGGACAAAAACGACTGGGGCAGCCCGATTATGTCCGTTGCAGAAGTAAACGGCGCCGTTACCGGGGAACACCGTACCGAAAAAGACGGCTTTATCCACATCGGGCGAAATGACCTTGGCGGCGTAAACGCACGTTACCTAAAAATACAGCTTACAAAAGACTCCGGCTATTTCCTGCGTATCAACGAAATTACCATAAACGAAGGCATCGATACCGCAGATAAGCCTATCGGCAAAATTTTCACCGAAAATATAACCGGCGGCGATCCGGACAAAATTGTTGACGGCGATATTTCCACGATGTTTACGGCGGACGCCCCCTCAGACGGAACCGCTTCCATCACTTATCCGCTGACAGAAAATAACCGGCTGTCGTTCGCGACATTTTTGCAGGATGCGTCGTCTGTTTCAAACGCGGTAGTAACCGCAGAAATTTTAAACGGCAATACCGTCGTCGAAAAACAAATCGGGATACTGGATCAAGGCATCAAAATGTTTAACATGACCAAAGAGGGAGACGTGCTTTCCTTTACCGTAACATGGCCGGAAGGCGCTACTCCTTCGCTTTATGAGATTATCCCGGTTCCGTATATCGAAGGCTGGAAGCAAGACGTCATGTCTGTTTCCCTTTCGCCTGAAACGGCAAAACTAAACGTAACAGAGACGCTTCAGATTAAGAGCAGCGTACTGCCCCTGCACGCTTCCAACCAATCCTTAATCTGGACTTCGGGCAATCCGGCGGCAGCCTCCGTCACACAAGACGGGCTGGTAACTGCGCTTGCAAACGGACAAACAGTTATTACGGCCACGGCGGCCGACGGCAGCGGCGCGTTCGCAACCTGCGCCATTACCGTTACGGGCGGCGCAGTTCCCCCATCGGAAATGAAAGTTTCTTCCGTCACGGTAACGCCTGCTTCCGCCACGCTCAAACCTGGCGCCACGCAATCCCTTACGGCGGCCGTTGCCCCGGCAAACGCCTCAAACAAAACGGTGTCCTGGGCTTCCAATAACGGCTCCGTAGCCAGCGTAGACGCAGCCGGAACCGTTACCGCGATAGCGCCCGGAACCGCCGTGATTACAGCTACAGCGGCTGACGGCAGCGGCGCGTTTGGAACCTGCGCTATCACCGTTCTTTCAGAAACAGAGAACACGGTACAAAAGGGAAGTACGCACGAAGCGAACCTCTCCCGTTATAAAGTAACTGACGCCGCCGCGCAGACGGTGGAATTTACCAAATCGCTGAATGCAAAGAGCACAAAAATTACGGTGCCGGATACCGTATCCATTTACGGGAAAAAATATAAAGTAACCTCCGTTGCCGCTTCCGCCTTTAAAAACAATAAAAAAATTACGTCTGCCACAATCGGCAAAAACGTAACTTCTATCGGCAAAAACGCGTTTGCCGGATGCGGCAAGCTAAACAAGGTTACCATTAAGAGCAAGGTTCTCAAAAAGATAGACAGCAACGCCTTTAAAGGATGCGGCTCCCTTAAAACGGTTACCATTAAGAGCAAGGCCATAAAAACCGTCGGAAAAAATGCTTTTAAAGGAATCAACAAGAACGCCCAGATCAAAGTGCCGGCAAACAAATTAAAGGATTACCGGAAACTGTTCGAAAAGAAGGGTCTTCCTAAAACCGTAAAGATTAAAAAATAAGTATTTGGGCATATAAAGAGGCTGCCGGAAACGAACCGGCAGCCTTTTGCTTTCTTATGCAGCGTTTACGGATCAGGTTGTGAAAAACTTTAATACCCTTCCGTTTTCGTTTTCCAGCTTTTTGCGCTGCATCATCAGATTGAAGGTACGCAGCAGTTCATTCTTCTTCTGCTCGGAAACCGCGCCGGGATAATCCAAATCTTCAATCCTGCTCTGGGACGCCGTCAGGTTGTAAGAAGCGTTTGCATTGTACGCCATAACGGAATCCAGGCGGTTTGATGTCGCCCCGAGGCCGGCCCTTGCGGAAGTTACCGTTTCAAGCGCCTTGTCAATGGCTGACAAATCAAAATTCCCGGTCACGTCATAATCCGCAATGCCAAGGGCGTCCAGCGTGGAATTGGGCATATTCACGGTAAGCCCGTCAATATTCGGCCCTGCCGCCACATGGAAGCTGTCGCGGCTCCCGTCAAGAAGATTCATCGTATTAAACGAGGTCTGGGAAGCAGTGTCAGAAATCGACTGCTTCAGCTGATCAATCTCCGCCTGAATAGCCCCCTTGTCCGCTGCAGTATACAAATCATTGGAAGCCTGCACGCTTAACTCGCGGATTCTCTGCAGATTGTCCGTAATGGAACTAAGCGCGCCGTCGGCGACATTGATCATATCCTGGGACATGCCCGCGTTACGCGTACCTACATCGTAACTATTCGTCTGGCTCTTAAGCTTCTCGGCAATGGCAAGGCCCGCGGCGTCGTCTGCCGCCGAATTGATCCGTTTGCCGCTCGAAAGAGACTGATAGCTGCGGTAAATGCTTTGATTTGAAATAGCAGAAATACTCATAATACATCCTCCTTTCTTCTGCACCCATCCAAAAAATGGTTTCTTTAATTTTAACCATAGCATATTTTTTCTGCATTTACAAGGAACTTTTTATGCATTTCCTCTTCATTATTTCACATTTGGTACGATATAAGTAATAAGAAAGTTCACATAAATTCATAAAAGGATTTAGAATACCCCGGCGCCAGGCGCAAATTTCAAGGAGGAAAGGAGAGGGGTTATGTTAATTGTCAGTAATGCTTACCAATATTATTTAAATGTGTACGGAAATTCCGCCGCGACGCGTTATGATACGCATCCGAAGAGCGAACTGCGGAATGTTTACAACGACATTGTAAAAATCAACAAAGAATCACCGCTGTATAAAATCCGGCGCAACAAGGAGATCCCCAAATTTTTAATCGACATCAAAGAAAATGCACGGCAGGCCAAAAACGTAGTATCTTCCCTGTCTGACAGCACCGAAGGTTTAGAAAGCGCATTCCAGAAAAAAGTCGCCGTTTCATCAGACGAAGGAATCGTAAGCGCTTCCTATATCGGCAGCGGCAAAGACGGGAACGTTTCACGCAGCCATCAAATCGAAGTGCGCCAGCTTGCGGCTCCGCAATCCAACCACGGGAATTTCCTGGACAGCCGCGCCCTGGATTTTGAACCGGGCGATTACTCGTTCGACCTGATTACGACGACAAATTCGTACGAATTTCAGTACACGGTAAAACCGGACGATACCAACCGTTCTATCCAGGAAAAGCTATCCAGGCTGTTTAATACTTCCGGCGTCGGCGTTACGGCCGAAGTGATTACCGACGAAAAGGATCGCAGTTCTTTAAAGCTTACATCCCGGCAGACCGGACTAAACGGCAATAAAACCGTACTCTTTGATATCAAGCCAAAGGCCGACGAAACTTCTATGGAAGCGCTCGACACCTTAGGCATTGACCGGATTACAACACCGGCCAGAAACGCCTCTTTCCTGTTAGACGGCATAGAACAGACTTCCTATTCCAATACGGTTACCGTCGGCGGCATATTTGAATTGACGTTAAACGGCGTCAGCCCGGAAGATACGCCTGCGCAGATTGGGTTTAAAACCAGCGTAGACGCCGTTGCCGACAACCTGCAGGAACTTGTGGATTCTTACAACAGCTTTATCAAAACCGGAGAACGTTATTCGAAGAGCCCGCAGGGAAACCGCCTGCTCCACGACTTCAAGAGTATATCTTTTTCTCACCGGGACAACTTGGAATCTATCGGGCTTATGATTGCAGAAGACGGCTCCCTTTCGGTTGATCGGGAACTTTTAGCAAACGCAGTGGAAACAAAGGACTTACGCGGTACGTTTTCCGTTTTAAATTCGTTTAAAAATTCCTTTTCCGCCAAAGCAAACTATGTTTCCCTCGATCCCATCCGGTATGTGGATAAAACAATCGTAGCCTATAAACGGCCGGGACAGAACAATTACCCGTCGCCATACCATTCTTCCCTGTATTCCGGGATGATGTTGGATCACCTTTGTTAATCTGCTGATCCAAAAAGAAGAACCGGCCGTTCGGTTCTTCTTTTTTATTGGGAAAGATATTTGTTTAAAATATATTCGGCGCGCTGTAAAAAGGTATGGTGCGCCTGTGCATACCGATACCCGTTTTCTGCAAGTTCCTCCATCCGCGCAGGATGGCAGAGCAGTTCTTTCACCAGATCCGGCAGCATTTGGATCTGCGGCAGTGAAAATGCCGCAAGGCACGGCTTATCCTCCCGCAAAAAAGAATCCTGTAAATACTTTGACGGATCCGTTACCACGGCGGCCTTCGCAAGCATACCGTTGATAATGCGGTCGTGAATCCCGTTCTTATACCAGGTCATCGTATTCAGCACAATTTTGCTGTGGTTCATCAACTCAAGCACCTGCGGCGCCAAAACCTTGCCGCCGTATATCAGGTTCGGGTTGTGGGCCCACTCACACTGATCCCAGCCCCCGCCAAAGACGGTTACCGGAATCCCGCTTTCTACCAACAGGCGAACCGACTGCTCCCGGAAAAAAGACGCGGCATAGGAATCAATAAAACGAAGTTCGTTGATCCAGTGGTTCAGTTCCCGCTCCGTATACCGTTTGCCTGCGGCAAGCAGATATTCTTCTATGGCCGACTCCGTCGTCTTCTGCGGATGGCGCATCAAATCAGATAACACTTCCTGCGTCAGGGCAAACGCGTCAAACTGTGCAATTTCCCCCAGATCCGGCACCAGCCCTTCCGCCACAAACCGGGAAAGCCCACCGGCGTACAGCACATCAACCGTACGCTCCTCCATAGCAGGATGGCGCATTTTTGCTTCCACCCCGGCATGGGGCATAAAATCAACCTGTTTCAGATGCGGGTAAAACCTGCGCAGAAACGCAGTGTGGTTGCGATCGGTACAAAATACAACCGACGTAGACGGCGCGCATTCGAGCGGGCGCGCATAGTGAAACGGATGATCCATCAGTATATTAAAATAAGGGATCCCCGTCTCTTCCCAGATATTCCCGCCTCCGTCAAACGAGAGATTATAGCCGATATTGTTAAACGTAACGACGCCGTCCACCGTTTCTTCTTCCAGGATTCCCTTAAGCTGCAGCAAAGCCTGCCCGCCGTGCCGGACATCGAGCACATGGCAGGTTCGGCCAAGCTGCCGGAACGCTTCCGAAAAGGATTCGATAAACAGATCTATCGTGTCATATATTCCGCGGATAAAAAGTAATGACCCGGACATGCTCCACCTCCGGTTTAGTACAAAGAGCCCGCTTCCGAAAACGGATAATAACGGAATACGGCTTTGCCCAGTATTTTTTCCTTGTAGACAAACGTATTGTCCCAATACCTTGCGTCATATGAATTATTCCGGTTGTCCCCAAGAACCAGATAAGCGTCCTCAGGCACTTCAAAATAGTACGGCCCTGTGGCTAATGTCCACTCTTCCTTAAGGTAATTTTCTTCCAGGGGCGTATCCGCACCGTCAATATAAATCTGAGCATCCTCGATTTCCACCGTTTCACCCGGAAGTCCAATAACGCGCTTTACATAATTTTCCGTTTCATCATCGGGATATTTGAATATGATAATGTCGCCGCGTTCCGGATTTTTCTTCCGGTAAGAAAGCCGGAACCCGAACAGCCGATCCCCTGTCATAATCGTGTTTTCCATTGAACCGGACGGGATATTTGCATTAATAATGACGTAATTTTTAACAAACAGAGCCGCTACTACGGCAAATACCAGCGTAATTGCCCAGCTAATCAGTTCCTTTGCAGCGCTTTGATCCTTGCGCTTCTTAAGCTTTTCTTCCTGGCTTAACATATTCCTGTACCATACCCTTTCTCTGTATCAAATTCCATTGCATTTATTCTAAAAAACCCGCCGCGCTCAGGGGATAGTAACGGAGAAATGCTTTTCCCAGAATCTTATCCTTCACAACAAACGTATTGTCCCAGTTTCGTGCATCGTATGAATTGTTCCGGTTATCTCCCATAACAAAATAAGAGCCTTCCGGCACCTCAAACGTATATGGCCCTGTATCCTTGGTCCATTCTTCTTTGAGGTAATCTTCTGTGAGGGGCGTATCCGCCCCGTCAATATAAACATGTGCGTCCCGTATGTCTACCGTTTCACCCGGAAGCCCGATCACCCGCTTGACATAGTCCATCGTTTCGTTATCCGGGCTTTTAAAGATAATAATATCTCCCCTCTGCGGCTCTTTGTTCCGGTAAGACAGGCGGAATCCGAACAGCCGATCCCCTGCACAAATCGTATTTTCCATCGACGCGGTCGGAATTTTTATATTCAGCAGCACAAATTTTTGGATCAGGGCGGCAAAAATAACTGCCGCAGCAAATGCGAGGATCCACTTAACCACTTCTTTAGACATGCCTTTTTCTTCCTGCTTTCTTCCGTTGCCATAATACTGCAAAATATGCTCTATAAGTATAACGCGAAACCGGACGATATGCCACCCTTTTTTCAAAATGCCGCAAATTTTTTGTGATCGTTCAGCCTGCGGCTGCGCCCCAATTTCAGTTACATGGATTTACATGCACCATGATGTGTTTTACCTTTGGAAAATTCTGCTCCATTGCGTTGTGTACCTGCTCCGCAATTTCATGGGCCTCCCGCAGCGTCTTTTCCCCATCGGCGCTGATTTCAATATCCACATAGATTTTATTTCCAAACATTCTTGTATGCAGCATATCCACCCCGCACACGCCGCTTTGGGCAAGCGCGCACGTTCGCATCGCCTCTTCCGTTTCATTGCCGCACGACTGATCCACCATTTTGCCAACCGCATCCTTAAAAATATCATATGCCGCCTTGGCGATAAACAGGCAGATAACCATACTTGCAATTGGATCGAGCGCCGGAAACCCAAGCCTTGCTCCGGCAATCCCGATTAATGCGCCTACAGACGAAAGCGAATCGGAGCGGTGGTGCCAGGCGTCCGCCATCAGTGCGCCGGAATCGATCCGCTGCGCGTTTATCTTCGTATACCAAAACATGGCTTCTTTTGACACAATCGAAAGCACGGCCGCCGCGAGCGCAAGGCGCCCGGGCGCCTTTAAATGGGCGTATCCGCCTGCAAATATTTTGCCGCAGGCCGAAACCCCGATTGCAAGCCCCGTGGCAAACAATACGGCTGACAGAATGACAGCCGCAACGCATTCCAACCGTTCGTGCCCGTAAGGATGCTCTTTGTCAGACTCCCTGCCTGCCATCCTGACCCCGATCATTACCACAACCGTACTGAATACGTCGGAAACGGAATGAACGGCGTCGCTTATCATAGCCCCTGAGCCTGCCACAACGCCCGCCAAAAATTTGACGGCGGAAAGCAGTACGTTTGCTGCAATGCTGACCGCCGAAACACGCGCCGCCACTGCCTGAAATTCCTTTTCTGACGGATAGGCCGCCTTTGTTTTATCTGCATTTTTTCCCATAGTTATTTCCTCCCATACTGTTTCTTAACCCCACCGTAATTGCCGGCATATAAAAACATCCGCGAAACAAGTAATAACTACTACTGTTCCGCGGATGCAGCGTCATCCACTGCTGCCTGCCAATCCCTCTGTTATCATATTATGCATCTTATGGCAAAAGGTCCGGATTTTTTACCTGCTGTTTGCCGGCTCAATATTAATATCTTTTCCTTTGATTTTCACATTCTTCATTGCCGCAAGAACTTTGTTCCCATACTCAATCGGCACTTCTACAAACGTGAATTTGTCATACATATCAATTGTCCCTACAACATCCCCGGAGATACCGCTTTCTCCCGCAACTGCGCCTAAGATATCCCCCGGTTTTATTTTCTGCTTTTTGCCTATGTTAATAAACAGGCGGACCATACCGTTTTCAGCTCCGGTATCGCCAAAATCGTAGCCGCCGCCCTTGCCGCCGCCGTATGGCGTAGGCGCGCTTGTGGCTCCGCCGATTTCCTGTTTCAAAAATGCGGCCGCAATATCCATTGCGGTAAAATCGGACTCGTTGATCTGCTTTTCTATAAAATTTATCATATCCCGCAAATCGGTTTCTTCTATCATGGCAGCGATACGATCCATGATTTTTTCCGCCTTAATTTGCGCGACGTCCTCCGAAGACGGTATCGGCTGCGCATAAATCTTTGTCTTGCAGTAGCGCATAATGTCCTTTAACTTGTAGACTTCCTTGCCCTTGACAAAGCTAAACGCCTTTCCGGTCCTTCCTGCGCGTCCGGTACGCCCGATGCGGTGCACATAGTATTCGTCGTCCTGCGGAATGTCATAGTTGAATACGGCTTCCACATCGTCAATGTCTAAGCCCCTGGCCGCAACGTCCGTCGCAATCAAAATATCGGTATTGCCCTTCCGGAAATTACCCATAACGCGGTCTCTCTGCCCCTGCTTCATATCGCCGTGCAGCCCTTCCGCAAAATAACCCCGCATAGTCAGTTCCCGCGACAGCTCGTCCACCATACGCTTGGTGTTGCAGAATACAATAGAAACCTTCGGATTATAATAATCCAAAAGCCTTGAAAGTACGTCTACCTTATCCTTGCGTTTCACATCATAATAGTACTGCTCGATATTGGATACGGTCAGTTCTTTTTTGGTCACCTTAATCATGGTGGCGTCATGCTGGTATTTCCTTGTAATCTCTAAAATCGGCTTTGGCATCGTCGCAGAAAACAGCACGGTCTGGCGCTCTTGCGGCAAATACTCCAAAACGGTTTCAATATCTTCGCGGAACCCCATGTTCAGCATTTCGTCCGCTTCATCTAATACAATTGTGTTTACTTCGTCGCACCGGATCGTCTTTCTGCGCAGATGATCCATCACACGGCCGGGCGTCCCGACAATAATCTGAATACCGCCTTTTAAGGAGCGGATCTGCTTTGTAATATCCTGGCCGCCGTATACGGGCAGAATTTTAACGCCGTGCATATATCTGCCCAAGTTGCGGATTTCCTCTGCAACCTGGATGGCAAGCTCCCTGGTGGGGGACAATACCAAAACCTGCGTGCTTTTGCGCGAAGTGTCTACCTTCTGCAAAATGGGAATACCGAACGCGGCCGTCTTTCCGGTCCCGGTCTGCGCCTGCCCGATCACGTCGCCGCCCTCTAAAACGGCCGGGATAGCTTTCGCCTGGATCGGCGTCATCTCTTCGAATCCCATTTCCTCCACTCCGCGTAAAATCTGGGGAATAATCCCCAATTCATCAAATCTTACTGTTTCCATACATTTCCTTTCTGTGACGGCGCACCGTTTTGTGCAGCCGTTTGCGCTGTTTGAATTAACTGTTCTTTTTCATACCTGCTCAGCCGTTTGATTTGTGCTTCCCGCCGCATCGCCTTTTCTTTTGATTCTGACTGCTCTAAATACACCAGCTTTACAGGTGTACGGGAACGCGTATATTTTGCACCTTTCCCCGCATTATGGGTTAAAACCCGCTTTTTTATATCATTTGTCCAGCCGGTATAAAACGTGCCGTCACTGCATTGTACAATGTATGTATAACTGATATCCGCCTGTTTTCCCATGGGCACACCGTCCTGCTGCCGACCGCCCATCCCTTCTCAAAACACGGCGGCTCTTCTTCTCACATAACAGAAACGGGCGTCCCGCATCAATCACACGCGGGACGCTCCCTCTGCAAAATTACGCTGTCCTCTATTATAGGTTGCAGACCAAATAAAAGTCAAGTAAAATTTCTATTGAAAAAATTCTACCGGATTGACCGGCGCTCCGTCTTTTTCCAGCGCAAAGTATACGTTGCTGCCTTCGAGCGCATAATATTTGGTCGGCTCACTGACAAATCCTATCGTGTTCCCGGCTTCCAGATAAGCCCCGGCTTCGTAAGGCACCTCTTTTAACTGCCCGTAAACAGCCGTATAGCCGTCCCCGATATCCATCGTCACCGTACACCCGGTTACTTCATTCGTCGAAATATCCGTAATTTTACCGCTTGCGGCGGCTTTTACCTTGTCGTTGACATTTCCGGAAATGATCATAGCCGGATTATATTTGTACTGATCCAGCGTAGTAAAGTACACCGTCTGATCCATACTGTAGCCCAAAATCACAGAACCGCTAACCGGCCAAAGCAAACCCGCCTCCGTATCAAAATGCAGTTCAACGGCAGCCGGCGCATTTGTTTCTTTTGTTTCATCCGCCCCTGCCTGCGCCGTATCCGGCTCCAGATCCGCCGCCGCTTCGCTGTCCGCCTGCGCGGTATTTGCGCCGGTATCTATTACCGTCTTTTGTTTGGGTTTAATTACGGTAGACGCAATAACGGCTTTCTTTTCCTGTTCTTTTTGTTCTAAGCCTTTTTCTGTTTCCTGTTCCTTTTTTGCAACAACTTTTTTGCTGATTTCTTCGGCCTCCGCTTCTGCAAGCTGCTCAGAAGGCTCCGGTTCCCCGCCGCCTCCCCGCCCGGCAAGCATCGATACGCCTGCAAGCCCCAATACGGCCGCTACTACGCATACCGCAGCTATTTTATACTGGTTTCTCCGAAAAAAAGCACTTCCTCTTCTCATTATTATCACCATCCATAGTCATATTTGCTGTTTGCTGACTATAGTCTGTGCGGATTTTGAAGTTTTATTCAATGATACTGCGTAACAAATTCAATTCCGTCGTAAAAATATTTTAAAATATCCTTATACTGGTAACCGTTCGCGGCCAGTTCATTTGCCCCAAACAGGCTGACGCCAAGGCCGTGCCCCAGTCCTTTTGTCACTACGCGGATTTCCCCGTCCACTTCTTTGAGGGAAAACGCAGACGAATTCCAATTATATGTAAGGCGCACTTCCTCCCCGGAATGCGGCTTCCCGTCAATTACCACCTCCGTCACATAACCGGCCCCGTCGCGTTTTGTCACCTCCATCCTGCCCAGAACCTCGGCCGCCGTAATCTGGTCTTTTGCCTGCCTGGTTTCCTCACCGAACAGTTCCCCGCCTTTTTCCACCAGCTGTTTGGGCGTATAAAATACGACTTTTAAAAAGTCTTGCGACTTGATATCCATCCTGCTGTCCACGCCTTTTAAATAAGGATACTCCCCCTCCCCGTAAAGTTCCGCGGCATTTCTGGTATACCCGGCGCTGCTCCGGTGAAAATCGGCCCGGATATAACTGCCGCCGTTTACCATAGCGACGCCGCTAGTCGCCGAAATACACTCTTCTATGCGGCTGTAATAATCCGAAAAATTATCCTGCCCCCACAGGCGTATCATTTCCCCCTTTGTCAGCCCCTCCGGCAGTTTTTCTCCCTGTTCCATAGCCCGCAGACAGTTTGTCCTCGCAATCACCGTCTGCGCTTTCATCGCTTCCAATTCCGTATCTATTGCGATTTCATTCGCCACTATTCCGGGCAGGATATCTTCATCAAACAAAATTTCTGTCCCGCTCTCCGTCCCGTCCGCTTCTTCCATTTCAAACGGGCCTTCCCCGGCTCCCTGGAACAGCAATGTAAATACGATTGGAATCAGTATAAAAAATGCCGCTGCACAAAATACACGATAAAAAAATTGCTTCATATATTAAATATATGAAGCAACTTTGCAGATTATTCCGTCAAACTGTTTTTCAGCTGATTGCTTAACGCCGCAAACTGCATAAGAGAAAGCTTCTCCCCTCTGATATCCGCCAAAAGACCAAGCTGTTTTAACGCCTGCTGCACCTGCTCTTTGGAAAACGGCAGGCCGGCCGCATGGGAAACCCCGTTTGCCAGCGTCTTCCTTCTCTGGTTAAACGAAGCCCGGATAACCGCAAACATCAGCCGCTCATCCTCCGTATCCACCGGAGGGGACGCATACCGCGCCAGGCGGATAACAGAACTTGCCACCGCAGGCCTTGGCATAAAGCAGTTCGGCGGCACATTTGCCACAATTTCCGGCTGCGCATAGTACTGCACAGCCAGAGACAGCGCCCCATACTCCTTGCCTCCCGGCTTTGCCCGCATACGTTCCGCCACTTCCTTTTGCACCATTACGGTAACGCTCCGGATAGGCGCGCGGCTTTCAAACAGGCCCATAATAATCGGCGTTGTAATATAATACGGCAGATTCGCAACTACTTTGATAGACCTGCCGCCGTTTTTCTGCCGTGCAAGCTCTGCGATATCCAGCTTTAAAACGTCTACATGGATAATTTCTGCATTCGGGTAGCCCGCAAGCGTCTCTGTCAAAATCGGAA
>OFFW01001284.1_pt1 | contig 15317 bp, 11 predicted proteins | sample 1521501 | NCBI WGS metagenome assembly OFFW01 (sample SAMEA3504107, study PRJEB24116) | mouse gut metagenome | biome: mouse gut; feature: mouse-associated habitat; material: faeces | place: Denmark | collected 2011
CAAGGGCTGAAAGCCCTTGCAGGGGTGTGGGGACAGAGTCCCCGCAAAGGCTTTTCAAAACAAAGGCGGCGTGGATATCCATAAGACCTTTGCCGTCGTTTTTTTCTCGTTCCGCAGTGTGTGGCTGCTTTTGCCGGAAAGGTAGAACGTTTCGCCCTTGTGTACGGTGTGGCGTTCCTCGCCTGTCAGCAGTACGACACTGCCCTCAAGTACATAGCCAAACTCCTCGCCGCTGTGCGGGTCCATCGCAAAGGACTCCCCGCCCTGCGGCAGTTCCAATAGTATTGGCTCCATTTCGTTTTTCTGCGTGTTCGGTACAATCCAGTGTATTGTGCAGCTGCCGCGCTCGTCCACAAAAAAATCCTTTTTCCGGAATACCAGCTGTTCCTGTTTCTCGTCCTTGAAAAATTCCGACAGTGAGCTTCCCAACGCCTCCACAATATCATTCAGCGTAGCAATGGAAGGCGACGTCAGGTCGCGTTCCAGCTGTGAAAGAAAGCCTTTTGTCAGCTCACTCCGGCTGGCAAGCTCCTCCAGCGTCAGACCCTTCTGGATACGGAGCCTCTTGATTTTCTGTCCGATTTCCATGCGCCTGCGCACCTCCTTTTTTGAGCCCTTCCGGGCTTTTCCATTTCATGCAATATAAACGTTACTCATTATACAGGAAATCTTCCCGAATGCAATAGGAAATAAACAAAAAATTCGATTTATTAAACATTTTGGTATTCTTCAACAAAAACAGACGGATTTCGCTGAGTTTTTTTGTCCTGCTGAAAATCGTGAGAAAGCTGCGTATTTTCTATGGTTTTATACGAAAATGGCATTGCTTTGTTTAGTAATACAAAACTACGGGAAAAGAGCCCTTAAACTGCATACAGTGTTTATTTTCGGGATTTTGGGTATGCGTTTGTGCGGAATATAAGTCCCTTATCTGTTTGAGTGTTGTCGGTTAAAAAAGTGGATCATTTAGCAGGGCTGTTGAATAAACATATCAATGTGTCAGCCCCTGCAATAGTGAGGGCTGACACCATATTTAATTTTGTTCTTTTGAAATAAGCAGAAATTTAGGACTTATCCGTAAATACGATGAAACAGGATGTGCGCAGATAATTTACGGACAGGTGCTTAACCCAAATTTGGAACATCAGGATTTATTTTGCGTCTATACATATGAAAAAAGAATTTAGGGGGTAACCGCTCAAATGAAAAGACTGATGGCATTCGTTTTATCCCTGTCTTTCGTGTTAGCATTATCGGGCTGCAATCGGAAGTCAGTTCCAGACAGGCCAATTACCGCATATATTAGGGATTCCGTAACTACGGTGGATATTAAACACCATATCAGCGGGAAATCTGCCCAATGGTCAGCAGAGGGAGAAGAGGTTGAGGCGCTCAGGGATTGGGCTTCCAAACTTGAATATGAACTTTTCGAGTTTGAAGAAGGGCAATCTCCAGGTGACAGCGATGGTGGGGAAGTCTATGATTTTGTTTTGACGGAAGGAGGCTATCCGGGCTTTTCCTATGTTGTCAATGGAACGGAGGACTGTTATCTTTTGATTGAGGGATATTGGTTTTCTGTCAAGAATCCATCTGCCCCTCCTGTAATGGAACCCCATGAGGAGCAGTAATCTCTTGCAGAGGTTAGACAACTCGCAAAAAAGGCGAGGATTTATCATAGAATGATTTTGGATAATATAAACATGAGGATATTGGTTCTGGTCTTCATGTTTTCTTGTATGACATTGATGAAAATTACTGTTTATTGATCGGTGGCGGGGATACGCAGTCTGCGCCCCTGTATATACGGCTGGATTTTAAGGCAGGTAATAGCAATTTTATTGATGATGGAGAGTACATCGATATACGGACGGAAAGCATAGAAGATTTCATAAACAGCCAAAAATAACTCGATTTTAACCTCATATTTTTAAGATACAGGGTGATGGTCGTCGTTCCGTCACCCTGTATCTTATATAATCAGCCTGCAATGGTATGAATATACAATCCTTTGAATGAAACAGCAGCAACACGGGATAAATAAGGGATTAAAATGAAAACAGAAATATATGTTTCCGTTTTTTGTAAGATGCTTTTTCTGTTTTGAAAAAAATACAATATACAGTCTACACACTGCTGCGTTTATGCAAGCCTTGAATTTCCAGCTGTTTTTTATGGAAGCCGCGTCTGGGCAGCGTAATGCGGCAGGATTTCCGCGGTGTGCGCTGAAAATTTTGATTGACTTTGTGAAATATTTGTGTTTCAATATATATATAAGGAACGATTTTCAATATTTTATATAGCTTGAATTGAGAGATCGCTCCTGTTGGCAGACATTATGTTATATTTTTTCAATAAGGAGGACGATCCCCATGGTAAAATTTGCTAACAGAATGAGCCTTTTGACAGGTTCCGAAATCAGAGAACTGCTGAAGCTGACATCTCAGCCGGATATCATCTCTTTTGCTGGCGGTATGCCTGCTCCTGAGCTTTTCCCCGTTGAAGGTGTGAAAGAAGCGGCGATCCAGACTCTGGATGAACGTGGCCGCGCGGCTTTGCAGTATGCTTCCACAGAGGGTGACCCTGCGTTGAGAAAGCACATTGTAGCCAGAATGGAAGCGAAGAACGGCATTAAGACAGACATTGACCACGTACTCGTTACAAGCGGTTCCCAGCAGGGGCTGGATTTCTCCGCACGCGTTTTCGTAAACCCCGGCGATGTAATCATTCTGGAAAGCCCCTCTTATGTAGGCGCGGTTAATGCGTTCAAGGCATGCGAACCGAAATTCGTTGATATCCCGACGGATGGCGAAGGTATGATTATGGAGGAACTGGAAAAGGTTCTTTCTACGACAGATAATGTAAAAATGATTTATGTAATCCCTGATTTCCAGAATCCCTCCGGCCGCACATGGAGCCTTGAGAGAAGACAGAAATTTATGGAAATCATCAACAAATATGAAGTACCCGTTGTTGAGGATAACCCTTATGGCGAACTGCGCTTCGAGGGCACAAGCCTGCCTTCCCTGAAATCCATGGATACAAAGGGCCTGGTTATCTTCCTTGGCACATTCTCCAAGATTCTGGCTCCTGGCTACCGTCTTGGCTGGGTTTGCGCGGAAACAGAAATCCTTGGCAAATACAACTTTATGAAACAGGCGTCCGACCTGCAGGCTTCCTCCATCGGCCAGATGGAAACTGCAAAATTCCTCGACCTGTATAACCTTGACGAACATGTTGAGAAGATCAAAGCGGTTTATGTAAAACGGAGAGACTGCATGCTGAAGGCAATGGAAGATTACTTCCCCGAGGGCGTTACATGGACGCATCCCGATGGCGGCCTGTTCACATGGGTAACGCTGCCCGATTACATGAACGCAAAAGAGCTTGCGCCTCAGTGCCTGGAGAAAAAGGTTGCATACGTGCCCGGCGGCGGCTTCTTCCCGAATGGCGGACATGACAATACACTGCGCCTGAACTACTCCTGCATGCCCGAAGAAAAGATTACGGAAGGCATCAAGAGAATCGGCGAAGTAATCAAAGCGAACATGAAATAAAATACTGTGATACATAAGAAAAACTAAAATGGGAAAGCCTTCGGGCTTTCCTTTTTTTGCGCAGAAAAGGGCAGGGCGGGAAAAAATCCCATGCCCTGCCGATTGCTGAGGTGAAAGATGTATTGACCGGAAACGGCCTGTAATCGGAAATGCTTTTCTGTAATATTACCCGATGAAGAACTGTGTCCAGTAGTTACCTTCCAGATAGCCTACGCCAATGCCTGTAAAGTTTGGACTAAGGATGTTCTTTCTGTGCCCTTCGGAGTTCATCCATGCCGTAACGACTTCCTCAGGCGTTTTCTGCCCTGAAGCAATATTTTCGCCTGCCGCGCGATAGTTCACGCCGGCTTCCGCCAATGCCGTAAAGCAGTTTTTACCACTGGGACGCGTATGGCTGAAAGAAGTGCGGATTTCTGCCGCGCGCACCTGTGCCGCCTGAGAAGCGGCTGCATCCAGCGTCAGTGCGGGAAGCCCTGCTTTCGCACGCTCCACATTTACCAGCTCTGCTACTTTTGCCGCATATGTAGAAACATTATCAGCGTCCGTGTCAGTCTGGCTGTCGTCCGGCAGCTCCGGCAGGGCGGAGAGGGGGACATCCATATCCGTGGAATGCCGCTTGATACAGAACGCCTCGTCCACGGGGACGCCGGCCAGGGTCATAGCGGAACGGAAGGCGACATAGCGCTCAAAAAAGGACTGGCAGTGCTCATAATCGCCAATAAAGCCGATTTTCCGGATGCCCTTCCCCAATAAATCATGGACCAGCTTGGTAATCCCGGTGGTATTGTCCATCAGCAGCTGGTCGGCGGGGAGAGAATCGCCATACCGCTTATGGGGGCCGTCCACGAACAGCACAGGCAGTCCCAGCGTGCAGACCATCTCGTCATAGGCCCGGTCAAACATCTCTATGCACATGATGGCGCTGGCCCGTTCCGGGTCGAATGTGGCTGGGAGGGTGTGCTGGGCCAGATTCTCCCGGTCTACCTTATAAATATTTAACGAATAGCCCAGCTGAGACAGCTCCTGCTTGAACCGGTCCAGCATGGGAATGGCGAAGTGGTTGGACAGCAGGGAGAGGTTTGCGGTGAACACGGCAATTTCGCTGGCCGCGGCGGGGGGCTCAGAGTCCCCGGAGGGAACAAACCTGCTGTTTCCTGAGAGGGCGGCCACATAGGAGAATTGCTTATAGCCCATTTCCACCGCTTTCTGGAGAATTTTTTCCCTTGTCGCCTCCGCCAGACCGTCAGAGTTGTTGATTGCCTTAGACACGGTGTTTCGTGAAACACCCAGGGCGTCCGCAATATCTTGAATGGTGACCCGTTTCATGGAATGCCTCCTCACTTTTGTACCTTTTCAAGGAACCTTTGATGGAATCGGTTCTCACTGTTCTAAGCCCTGAATTTTCAGGCGTTTCCCCCGCCGGAGGCGGGGGAAACACGAATCAATCAGAGGTTCCTTAATTTTGTTTTGCACATCGTACCACAAATAGGTGCAAATGTCAAGTTTGAGGTTGTGCGAATGACAATATCAATTGTCACAATATTTGCCCCAAAAATTCTACACTGCAAACGCGGAAATATAGTTGACATATGCAATGTGTCGTGCTAATGTAAACTTACCGAATCCAAGAAATGTGCAAATACATACATTTTAATTCGGATGGTGTATTTGCTCATTTTCCGGGAGAGGAAAAAACAGAAGGAGGAATATCTATGAGCAAGTCCCAGACAAGCGCTGTTGTCCCAACGGGCGGAAACACCAGGCTGCACAACTCTCTGGTGTACATCCGGCAGCACTGGCAGCTGTACGCATTCTTTATCATGCCTGCCTTTGTGCTGACGATTGTTTTCCGCTACATCCCCATGGGCGGCATCGCCATTGCGTTCATGGACTACAACCCCTTCGCTGGCATCTTTGGCAGCGAATTTGTGGGGATGTATCACTTTGAGCGCTTCCTGACGTCCCCGGATTTCCTGAGCTACCTGGCCAATACCCTGAAGCTGAGCGTGTTCGGCCTGCTGTGGGGGTTTCCGGCCCCCATTCTGCTGGCCTTCCTGCTCAACCGCATTCTGAGCAAGAGCAGAAAGCAAAAGATCCAGCTGGTGCTGTATATGCCCAACTTCATCTCTGTCATCGTGCTGTGCGGTATTGTGCGGATTCTTCTGTCCCCCACGGGCATGATCAACATGCTTTTGGGTACCAACTATAACTTTATGACCATGCCGGAGGCATTCCGGACCATCTATATTGCCAGCGGAATCTGGCAGGGCGCAGGCTGGGCCTCCATTATTTATACGGCCGCCCTCTCCAACGCCAGCAAGGACCTGAAGGAGGCCGCCATCCTGGACGGCGCCAACATCATCCAGCAGATCAAGGCGGTGGAGTGGCCCGCCATCAAGGACACGGTGCTCATCCAGTTCATCATGTCGGTGGGCAACATCATGAGCATCGGCTTTGAGAAGGCCTACGCCCTCCAGACCGACCTGAATATGGCCTCCTCCGAGATCATCTCCACCTATGTGTATAAGCAGGGCCTGATCAACGGCGACTACAGCTTCTCCACCGCCGTGGGCCTGTTCAATACCGTCATCAACGTGATCCTCCTGATCTCCATGAATGCCGTTGTCAAGAAAATGAACGACGGCAAGGGCATTTGACAGAAAGGGGAGAGAATGTGTGAAGCATAAAAAAAGCAGCGCCTTTGCCCGGCAGTCCGCCGGCGACAGGGCCCTCCTGATCGTGGCATATACCATCCTTGGCCTGTTTCTGGCTGCCATTATTTTTCCCATTATCTATATCATCCTTTCGTCCTTTATCGACCCCATCACCCTTCAAAACAAGGGCGTGACCTTCGATTTCAGCAAGTGGACGCTGATGGCCTATGAGCGGGTGCTGGGTAACGCCCAGATCTGGGTGGGCTTCAAGAACGCCCTGCTCTACTCCATTGAAGCCACCATCCTGGGCGGGGTCGTCACCCTGCTGGCCGCCTACCCCATGTCCCGGCCCGATTTCCGGGGCAGAGGCTTCTTCAATGTGATCTTTGTCATCACCATGTTCTTCGGCGGCGGCCTGATCCCCACCTACCTGCTGATCAACGACCTCAACCTGCTGGACAACCCCTTGGCCATCCTGCTGCCCTGCGCCTTCAACGTGTGGAACATGATTATTGCCCGCACCTACTACCAGGGCATCCCCCGGGACCTCCAGGAGGCGGCGGACATTGACGGAGCCACCGAAATGGCCTACTTTTTCAAGATCCTGATCCCCGTCTGCACCCCCATCATCGCCACCATCTCCATGTGGAACTTCGTGGGCATGTGGAACAGCTACTTTGACGCCATGATCTACCTGAAGGACCCCGCTAAGCAGCCTTTGCAGCTGGTCCTCCGCTCCATCCTGATCCAGAGCCAGCCTGAGGCCGGTATGGTCTCCGACATCCAGAGCACCGCCGAGCGGGCCCAGCTGGCCGAGCTGCTCAAGTACGCCACCATCATCATCTCCAGCATTCCCCTGATGATCATGTATCCCTTCTTCCAAAAGTACTTCGATAACGGCATTATGGCCGGTGCGGTGAAGGGATAAGGCCCCTTTTTCAAGAAACGTAAAGCGTGCCAACCACAACTATCATAAAAAGGAGAATCGATATGAAAAAGTTCTTTCGCAGGAGCATCTCCCTCGCCCTGGCGCTGGTCATGGCTACAGGTCTGCTGGCAGGCTGCGGCGGCGGCAACAAGCTGGGCGGAAACAGCAAGGGTCTGGAGGTAGACCCCGCCGAGGTGGCCATGCCCCTGGCGGAAAAGGCCACCATCAAGGGCCTGACCCAGTTCCCCGCCGGCACCGAGTCCGACCCCAACAACCGCACCATCTTCAAGCGCCTGGAGGAGCAGACCAACGTCCACGTGGAGTGGAAGACCATCCAGAGCGACCAGTGGGGCGACACCATCAAGCTGGAGATGTCCAACGCCAAGACCCTGCCCGATTTCGTGTTCGACGCAGGCTTTGGCGAGGTCGATCTGCTGAAGTACTCCAAGCAGGGCGTTATCATCCCCCTGGAGGACTATATTGACAAGTATATGCCCAACCTGAAAAAGGTCTTTGAGCAGGTGCCTGAGTATGAGGCCATGTGCAGGGACTCGGAGGGCCACATCTGGGGCCTGCCCTGGATCGAGCAGCTGGGCTACCACAACACCGCCATCCAGCTGCTGGGCAACATGCCCTTCATCAACACCGCGTGGCTGGACTTCCTGGGCCTGGAGATGCCCACCACCGTGGACGAGTTCGAGGCCGTCCTCATCGCCTTCCGTGACAACGCCGCTGCCCTGAAAGCCCAGTTCAACATCGACGGCGACATCATCCCCATGTCCTGCATCGTCAACGACGGCGGCCAGGACCCCTTCATCCTCATCAACGGCTTTGGCGAGGGTTATGGCGATCCCGACGCCTGGAAGCACCTGGCCGTGACCGACGAGGGCAAGGTAGTCAGCGTGGCCACCTCCGAGGGCTTCAAGAAGGGCACCGCCTGGCTGCACAAGCTGTATGAGGAGAAGCTGATCGACGTGGAAGCCTTCACCCAGGACTGGTCCACCTACGTGGCCAAGGGCAAGAGCGGCCGCTACGGCGTCTGCTTTACCTGGGACGTGGGCAACGTCGCCCCCTCCCTGGAGGGCTGGGCGCCCCTGCCCATGCTGAAGGCTGACACCGTGAACCTCACTCCTGCCACCGCCTCCTACACCTCCGGCTTCCAGCGCGGCCGCTGCGTTGTCACCTCCGTGGCCGAGAATCCCGCCCTGGTCTGCGCCTGGCTGGACCAGATGTACGCTCCCCTCCAGTCCCCCCAGAACAACTGGGGCACCTATGGCGAGGATGACGGCTTCGACATCTTCGTGATGGGCAAGAACGACAAGGGCGAGGATATGCTCCAGCACGCTCCCTTGGGCGACAAGTCCCCCGTGGAGGTCCGGGAAGCCGAGAGCGTCAACGGCCCTCTGGCCATCTTGGACAGCTACTACGGCGAGTACGTCACTCTGCCCGATGACGCCGCTTACCGCCTGGACTGGATCAAGGAGATCTACACCCCCGTCTGCACCGCCAAATACTGCCTGCCCAGCTTCTTCATGACCCAGGAGGACTCCGTGACCGATTCCAACCTGGGCGCCGATATCGGCAAGTGCGTCAACGAGTTCAAGGCCCGCGCCGTCCTGGAGGGCTTCTCCGACGCCGACTGGGATCAGTTCCAGGCCGACCTCCAGTCCTATAAGCTGGACGAGTATGTGGCCCTGTATCAGAAGTATTTCGACGCCTATCTGGAGGCCCAGAAGTAAGCATTCCCAGGCAGAGAGCTGCCGTTCCTACGTTCCCCCGTCCCCCTGTGGGGGCGGGGGCGTTTTAAAAAGGTCAGAATGAAACGCCCTCTATGGCGGGCGTGTGCAACGATGGAGGTTCCTATGAGCAGTAACATTTTAAGGGAAGCGCGGAGGCATGAGGAGATCGCGGAGCAGCTGATCCCGCCCCAGGCCCGCCCCTCGTTCCACCTGTCTTCCCGGGTGGGATGGATGAACGATCCCAACGGCTTTTCCTATTACCAGGGGAAATACCACCTGTTTTATCAGTATTACCCCTACGAATCCAAATGGGGCCCCATGCACTGGGGGCACGCGGTCAGTGAGGACCTGCTCCACTGGGAGTATCTCCCGGCCGCCCTGGCCCCGGATACGCCGGCAGACAAGGACGGGTGCTTTTCCGGCAGCGCGGTGGAGCTGGCTGACGGCCGGCAGCTGCTGATGTATACGGGTGTCTCCGCCGGGCCCAAGCTGCCGGACGGGACCAGTGACGACAGGCAGACCCAGTGCGTCGCGGTGGGAGACGGCGTGAACTATGAGAAGTACCCCGGCAATCCGGTCCTGACCGGCGAGGACATCCCCGAGGGCGGCAGCAAGGTGGATTTCCGGGACCCGAAAATCTGGCGGGAGGCGGATGGGACCTACCGCTGCGTGGCGGGGAACCGCCCGGCCGACGGCAGCGGCCAGATCCTCCTTTACTCCAGCCCGGACGGGTTCCACTGGAAGTTTGAGAGCGTGCTGGCCGAAAACAAAAACAGGTTCGGCCTGATGTGGGAGTGCCCGGACTTCTTCCAGCTGGACGGGAAATATGTCCTTCTGACCAGCCCCCAGGATATGCTGCCCAGCGGGTTCGAGTACCACAACGGCAACGGGACCCTGTGCCTGATTGGCAGCTTTGATGAGCAGAGCAAGACCTTCCAGGAGGAGCGCGACCAGGCCATTGACTACGGCATCGACTTCTACGCCCCCCAGACCCTGCTGGCCCCCGATGGCCGGCGGATCATGATCGCCTGGATGCAGAACTGGGATACCCTGTCCATCGCATCCCTGAAAGCCCCCTGGTTTGGACAGATGACGGTGCCCAGGGAGCTGTCCATCAAAAATGGCCGGCTGTATCAGTGGCCGGTCCGGGAACTGGACGGGCTGCGGAGCGGACGTGTCTCCTATCAAAATGTGGACTTCCAGGGGGAGCTGACCCTGGAAGGGATCAAGGGCCGAAAGGTTGACGTCACCATCACCCTGAGGCCTGGCGATGAGGAACATATTTATAAAAAATTCTCCGTCTGGTTCGGGCAGGACGATACTTACCATACAGCGATCAGCTTCCGGCCCTACGAGTCCGTTCTGAAAATCGACCGCAAATTCTCCGGTTCCCGCCGGGCCATCATCCACCAGCGGAGGTGTAAGGTCCCCCAAAACGGGGGGAATATCACCTTCCGTATGATCCTGGACCGCTTCAGCGTAGAGATTTTTGTCAATCACGGCGAGCAGACCCTGTCGGCGACCATGTATACCGATCTGTCCGCCGACGGCTTTCGGTTCTTTGCTGACGGGGAGGTCACCATGGACATTGAAAAGTACGATCTGGACGGGGAATAGGAGGCAGAAATGAATCGAAAATTCGACGTTGTGGCCCTTGGAGAGCTGCTGATCGACTTTACGCAGAATGGAGTCAGCGAACAGGGAAATCCGCTGCTGGAGGCCAACCCCGGCGGCGCGCCCTGCAATGTGCTGGCCATGCTGCAAAAGCTGGGGAAGGCCACCGCCTTTGTGGGCAAGGTGGGGGAGGATATGTTTGGCCGCCAGCTCCGCGGGGTGGTGGAACAGGCCGGCATCGACCTGACAAATCTGGTGATGGACCCCGCCGCCCACACGACCCTGGCCTTTGTGCAGACCTTCGCCAACGGCGACCGTGACTTCTCCTTCTACCGCGACCCCGGCGCTGATATGCTGCTTACCGCCGATGAGGTGCCGGAGGATGTGATCGCCAATAGCCGCGTCTTCCACTTCGGCACCCTGTCCATGACCCATCCCGGCGTGCGCGAGGCCACCAAAAAGGCAGTGGCCTGCGCAAAAGACGCCGGAGCTCTGGTGTCCTTTGACCCCAACCTCCGCCCGCCCCTGTGGGCCGGTCTGGAGGATGCCCGGGCGCAGACCGCCTGGGGGCTGGGGCAATGCGACGTGCTGAAGATTGCCGACAATGAGCTGGAGTTTATGACCGGCCAGACGGACTTTGACAAGGGCGCCGCTGTCCTTCAGGCGGAGTACCCCAACATCCGCATTTTGAACGTCACCGCCGGGGCAGAGGGCAGCTGCTCCTACTACGGAGGCAGGCGGGTGTTTGTTCCCGCCGTCAAGCTGGGCGGCACCATCGAGACCACCGGCGCGGGGGACACCTTCTGCGCCTGCGTGCTTAACTTTGTTCTGGAACACGGCACAGAAAATTTGACAGAAGCGGATCTGACCGACATGCTGCGCTTCGCTAACGCCGCCGCTTATCTTGTCACCACCAGAAAGGGAGCAATCCGCTCCATGCCAGAACAGGCAGAGGTGGAAGCTCTTATGAGCGGAGATGGAGGTGGACTGTGATGCGGAAGGAAAAAGCTGGAATGAATATTGGGGCTGCGCCAATCTGCTTGGTATTGTTTTTATTGACCATTTTTTTATTCAGCGGCTGCGGACAAAATTCCAATGGAGACGGCAGCTTTGCCGACCCTGGAAATGACAAAGATTTTTCCCAACTGACTACGCCGGAGCAGCAGGAGGCGGCTTACAACTATCGGGCTTATTTCCGGCCCGCCCTGGATGGAGGCGAGCAGCCCTATGTGGGGGACACTATGCCCTTCTATGAGGACGGCGTCTATTACATCTACTACCTGAAGGATAAGGGCGATTCCCGCAACCATTCCCTCTATCTGGCCACCACCACGGATTTTGTCCGCTACATCGAATATGACGAGGCGATTCTGGAGTCTACCCCGGGCGCTCAGGATGACTGGATCGGCACTGGCTCCGTGGTAAAGGTGGGTGAGAAATACTATTTGTTCTACACCGGCCACACCGATGGGCCCATGGAGTTTAAAGAAAAAATTCTGGTGGCGGGGGGGGACAGCCCCTTGGCTTTTACAAAGCTGCCGGACTGGGAACTGATCCCGCCCGAGGAACTGGGCCAGAAGCGGGACTTCCGCGACCCCCAGGCCTACTACGATCCTGACAGCGGGAGTATCACCCTGACGGTGACCGCCGCTCAAGACGGCGTGGCCCGGGTCTTGAAATTTACTCTGAGCGCCGACCTGCAGACCAGCACCTATGACGGCATCATCTTTTCCGACCCCACCGAGAGCTTTTGGAACCTGGAGTGCAGCGACACCTTCCGTCTGGGGGACACCTGGTACCTCACCTACTCAGGGCAGGACGATACCCTCTGGTTTGCCAGCTCCGACACTCCCTACGGCCCCTACGGAGAGGCCAAGCGTCTGGACGGCAAGCTGTTCTACGCCGCCAAGCATGTGGAGGACGGCGAAAATTCCTACATGGTGGGCTGGGCCCGCCGATCTGAGGTGATGTCTTCCACCGTGGGAGTCACCGACTGGGCGGGCAATCTGGCGGTACAGAAGATCATTCAGAAGGAAAACGGGGATTTGGCGCTGGAGCCGGTGGATGCTGTGGCGGAAGGCTTTACCGCCCGCCGGGCGCTGGCAGTAAAGAACCCGGAGGTGCTGGTGAAGGCGAAAGACTCCTACGCCTATACGGATGTCTTTACCTGCTATGAGAGCTTTCTGATCCGCGGCGAGTTCTGTTATGAGAAAGAGGGAATGTTTGGCCTGAGCTTTGACTTTGACGGCGACCCCGGATTGAACAAGTTCATTGCAGTCGATCCCGCTGAGCACAAGCTCCAGCTTTGGTTCAATGAGGGTGACACCCTAATCACTGAGACGGCAGCGGAGCTCCAGCCGGGTGAGATTTATTCCTTCACCTACATTCAGGAGGGCTCTGTAGGTATCTTCTACATTGACGGCGTGGCGGCCCTGACTGTCCGCCTGTATGGTGCCAGCGGCAAGCCTGTTCAACTGTTCGCGAAGGATAACAGCGTACAGTTCACATCGCTGGAACAGTACACACGGCCTTGATTATTTCTGCTGTTTCTGAATGAGAGAATTAAGCCGAAAGGGGCAACTGCTTGAGACGCTATCTGTACGGCGGCCTGTAGATACTGGGCGGCAAGCTAAGGCTCTGCCCCAATCTCTCTAAGGCGTGGAGTAAGCTGAGCTTATAACCCTGTTGTGGAAGGGACAAAAGTCGGCAGTTACCGTTTCTAAAGGGACAGTAGAGGGCATCAATGTGGCAAAAACCTCTCTTATTACATTGGAGGCTTGGGGGAATGAATATGCTTTTGAAAAGGATCTGGTCTACTTAAAATAAGACATTTGACTGAAACCAAATAAGGGGTGATCCGCATAAAGAAACAGATATTAGTTGTGGATAATGATTTAGCCACATGTCAGAGTATACGAGAAGGCTTACGGGATAGCTTGACAGAGGTGTGCTGCATAACATCTGCGGTGGAAGCACTGACCAGCTATATGAAGCAGGATTATTGTCTGGTTATTCTGGATATCCAACTTGATGATATAGACAGTATGGAACTGCTCAAAACAATGCGGTGTACGAACCACACTCCAATTTTAGTACTTACTGCTCCTTTAACATCGGAGGAAATCATTACGCTCCTCAATGCAGGTGCAGATACTTATCTCGAAAAACCGCTGAATATAGAGGTTTGTGTTGCACAGGCAAACGCCTTGATGCGATTATATATTGATTCAGACATTAATCATGAACAACATCAGCCTCTTATCCGTGGGGCAGAATTGATCATCAGTCCCCGATACAGACAAGTTATGGTGGATGGTAAACCGCTGGGATTGAGTCGTAAAGAATTTGACTTGCTGCACTGCCTCGCTGCTTATCCTGGTCAGGTAATTTTCCCGTGAACAGATTTACAGCCATATCTGGGATGATGAACCCACTGTAGCTGTGGATGAAGCTGTAAAATCACTGATCAAGAAACTCCGAAAGAAGTTGGCCACTGTCGATAAAGACTACATTCAAAATATGCGCGGAGTCGGATATAAATTTGTTTTACCAGATTAAATATGTATAAATCAATATCGGTCAGCAGAATGGCATCCTGTTTAGGGAAATTCTGCTGACTGACTTTTTTGTCGAAATACGCGAAAACAGCCCCGATAAAGCCCCGGTAAAGCCCCGAACACGCCCCTTTTAGTTTCTATACTATCTCCAATGGCAGTATTAAGACAAACGGAGGGATTCAACCACCCAGGCAGGCGGCAGTAAAACTGCCACTTTTCCCCTTGGTGAAGGGAGATAAGCCGTCTGTGTGCCAGCCGTAAACGGAAGGAGTTCCTATGCGATGGACAATCCATCGTATTGAGAATGTCCGCCGGTATGACGTGCCAGGACACACCGCTTACTTGAAAGCATTCAGGCGTCCTTGTCTCAATTTCTCTCGCAGGAATAGAAGGGAGCCGGTTCAAGGATCGACAAAACCTCCGCCTGCCCGATCAGTCACATCGACAAGATATCTCAATGCGTACCAAGCGGCCGAATTTTCACAGCTTTGTGGATTCGGCCGCTCTTTTTATACCTATGGGGTTTATCCCAGGTGTCGTTCTCCGCCAATCACATTTATCGCTTCACAGTACAACAATAAATTTTGATTGGAAAGGAAATTCATTATGAATAACGATATGCGATCCTATGTAATCAACCTGCTGGAAACTTATCAGGAGCGCACGCGGAAGATCGCTCTGCTACACTACGAGTTGGAACACCCCACCCGTACATCCGAGGCTGAGATAATCAGTGCGATGGCCTTGGGGCATGGTGCTGGCGGCAGCAGTCACACCGAGGGCCACATCTCCGACAAGACCCTCTACATCGCGCTCAACTACCAGAGCAAGGTTGATAAGCTGAACGCTGACACAAAAGAGGAGATTGTGGTGCATCTGGTGGAGCTGGAGCAGAAGCAGAAGCGGCTGGATTACTACATCTCGCTCTTGGAGTCCAGTCAAGCAGAAGTGATACATTTGTCCTATTTTGAGAGGTTATCCCAAGAAAAAGTGGCTGAATCCCTGGATTTATCTATCCGGACAGTCCAAACGTTAAAAGCCAAGGCGTTGAAGACTTTGACGGGGATGTACCAGTACGTCGCAAAACTCAACTAAACCGATTTGCGCGGCTTTTGCGGGAAATTTGCGGCTGTACTTCGCTGTATCTGCCGCTAGAAGGTAGTTGTAATTGCGTTTCCATTCCTATCCTTTCCCCTAACCCCTCTCCTTGCGGGGAAGCGGCTGCGCCGCCGGAACGGAAAGGAACGGAAGCGACAGCACAGAGCGCAGTT
>OFFW01001285.1_pt1 | contig 15315 bp, 15 predicted proteins | sample 1521501 | NCBI WGS metagenome assembly OFFW01 (sample SAMEA3504107, study PRJEB24116) | mouse gut metagenome | biome: mouse gut; feature: mouse-associated habitat; material: faeces | place: Denmark | collected 2011
CCCCCGCCGTAACAGGCGGCGGTGGTGGCCAGACATCCCGGGTTCCACTCCAGGCGGATGCGGTATTCCATCTGGATGCAGCTGTATAGGATGGCCATCAGAATCTGCTGCAGCAGAAGCCCCAGCAGCAGCCCGCCCCCGAATGCCCCGATGCCCAGCAGCAGACTCTCCCGTAAGTACAGCTTTGCAATCTCTTTTTTCTTCATCCCGATCAGCAGGTAGATGCCGAATTCCCGGCTCCTTTTTTCCAGGATGAAGCGCACCATGTAATTGATCAGCCAGGCCACGATCAGGACCACGAAGAAAGAGGCCAGGCCAATCAGCACAGCAAGAATCAGGGCCATCTCAAAAAGCTGCCGGAGGTCCTCGGAGAATATCAGGGAGTGGAAAGCGAACATGATGGCCGTCACCAGCATCATAGTCAGAAAATACACCATATAATCCCTGGCGGAGCGTAGGACATTGCGCAAAGCAAGCTTATTCAGCATGGGAAAGCTCACCTCCTGTCAGGGACAGCACGTCCAGAATCTCGTTCAGGAATTCCCGTCTGCTTTTCCGGCCCCGGCGCAGCTCGTGGAAAATCCGGCCGTCCTTCAGGAACAGGATCCGCTCCGCGAAGCTGGCGCTGAAGGCGTCATGGGTCACCATCAGGATGGTGGCATGGGACTCTTCGTGGAACCGGTGCATAATCTCCAGCAGCACCCGGGCGGAGGCCGAATCCAGGGCTCCCGTGGGCTCGTCCGCGAGAATCAGCTTCGGCTCCCCGATGACGGCCCGGGCAAAGGCGCAGCGCTGCTTCTGGCCCCCGGACACCTGGCAGGGGAATTTCCCCAGGGCGTCCCACAGCCCGAGCCTATGCGCCATGACGTGTACTTTCTCGCGGATTTCCGTTTGCGGCATTTCCCGGACGGTCAGGGGCAGGGCGATGTTCTCCTCCAGGGTCAGGGTGTCCAGCAGGTTGAACTCCTGGAACACGAAGCCCAGGGCCTCCCTGCGGAAGGCCGCGATGTCCGCCGCGGGAATGGCGGTGATGTCCCTGCCGTCCAGCAGGATGCGGCCAGAGCTTACGGTGTCGATGGTTGAGATGCAGTTTAAAAGGGTGGTCTTGCCGGAGCCGGAGGCGCCCATGACGGCGATGTACTCCCCCGCCTGGACCCGGAAGCCGATCTGGTCCAGGGCTTTGGTCACGGCCTGGGGGGAGCCGTAGTATTTTTCTACGGAGTCTACCTCCAGCAGGCAGGCCCGGCGCTGATTGTTTCTGTGATATCCGTCCATTTCTGATAACCTCCTGTTTTGGATGATTCCCCATTATTTTATAACATAGAAGGGGCGGGAGGTATAGATGTCTATTGATTTTATATGACAGTTTTGTCACTTTGAAAAGCATCTTGTCCCGGGCGGCATCCAAGGAGTCCCTGGGCGAAACGGCCTTGGCAAATTGAGCAAACTGCGAGCAAAACTTGAAAAATCAGAAAAGAAATGCTACAATATTTCTGTCAAATGTATCTTCTTCCTGACTTGCGGCATATACCAATGATAATCCGAAATACAAAAAGGCTCAGAAAGCAAACAACAATCAGAAACAAATCAGGAACTGTCGGAAAATAATAGATGCTACTTGTTCAGGAAAAGACCCGGAAACACAACAAAAGCTGCCATGAACCCGTATCAGTTATTTGTAGACAATTCCTTAATATAAGGAGCAAGATTGCGCATGGAAAAGTTAAAAGTATATTTGGATACGTCAGTTGTCAGTCATTTACTGCAGGAAGACGTGCCTGAGAAAATGGCAGACACAAGAAAGTTATGGGAAAAGTTTAAGGCTGAACAATATGATGTATATCTGTCCACTGTCACATTAGAGGAACTATCAGACTGTAAAGAACCGAAGAAAAGCCAGATGTACCAGTATTTAAAGCAGATAAAATATACTCCTATTCAGATTACGGACACCATGTCAGCAATTGCAGAGCAAATTATTGATATGGGAATCTTGACAAAGAAGAGTTATGACGATTGCCAGCATATTGCAGCCGCGGTTATATGTGGTTGTGATTGTATCATTTCATGGAACTTCAAGCATATTGTAAATATAAAAACCATTAGAGGGGTAAGGGCTATCACAAATTTGAGAGGCTATAAACCTGTTGAGATCATCAATCCGTCTGCACTATTGGAAAGCGAGGTATGATTATGGAAAATCTGATAATTAGTCCGGACTTTACTATCGAGGACATCCATAAAGTTAGAGAATATAACTATAACATCACAAAGGATATGACGCCACAGGAAAGACGGGATTACTACAACAAACGTGGCATGGAGGTGCACAGGCAGATTCAGGAATTGAACTTGCAGGAAATATAATGTCCGTTTCCTGTAAAGCATGCATATCAACCTCCTCCACATTCAGCATAAGGAATTATCTGCAAATAACTGATACAAATCCATAGCGGTTTTCATTGTATTTCCGGGCTTTTCCCTGCGCAAATCATATGGCAATATGCCTATGAAATCATTTAGAAGTTCCCTGGAAAAGCATTCCCGATGCATCTAACTCATTCGCCCGTCCATGTCCCCGGGGAAATACAGGCGGAGGGAAGCGGACTCGTTCCAGTCCGATTCCGCCCGGATTCCGATGCCCAGCCGTTCGCAGAGCCGGGCGCAGAGGTACAGCCCCATGCCGGTGGCGGCGCTGGCGGGACGTGCGCCTGCGCCCCGGCCGTTGCTGCCCACGAACCCTTTGTCGAAGATGCGGGGGAGCTCGCTTGGCCGGATGCCAATCCCGTTGTCCGTGACGGTCAATTCGATATGGCCGCCGCAGTCCCGGGAGACGATGTCCAGGACGGGAGACCTTTCGCTCCGGTATTTCAGGCTGTTGGAGATAATCTGGGTCAGGAGGAAGGACAGCTGCCTGGGGTCGGAGCGCACGGTGTGGGGGACATCCGTATGGACGCTGGCGCCGCTCTCTATCAGGAGCTGCCTGTTCCTGGCCAGCACATCCATGACGCAGTCCCGCAGGGAGACTTCCCGGATGAGATAATCCTTCTCCGCGCTGCCCAGGCGGGCGTAGAACAGCACCTTCTCCACGTCCTGCTCTATGCGCTGGGCCTGAGCCAGAATCTTCCGGGTGACATCCGTCCTGTTGTTCTCGCACAGCAGCTGGATGCCCGTCACCGGCAGCTTAATCTCATGCACCCACTGCTCCAGGAATTCCCGATACTCCCGGGCCTGCCTTTCGGAGACCGCCACCTGGTCAGTCATGGACTTCAGGGCTGCCCGCAGCAGCCCGAAATAGGCCTGCTCCAGGGCGGAATCCGGCGCATCCGCGATTTCGGCCAGCAGGTATTTCGGCTCCAGCGCCTGGAAGGCATCCGACAGATAGGAGAGCCGCCTGTGCTTCTTCCGCCAGCAGCAGGCCAGGGTGGGAAAGAGGATAAGGCAGAAGGAAATCCAAAGCAGCACAAGCTGCGCCGCACCCATGCCGAAAGCGGCCAGAATGAGGGTAAAGAACAGCCCGCCGGCGAAACACACCAGCAGGACCGCCCTGACTTCATATAGGTAATCAGAAAATCTCATAGTTCCACCTCTTGCGTCTGCAAAATGAATTGCCGCGGGGTTCACACCTGGTATCCCATTCCTCTCCTGGTCTGGATGAAATCCTCCTCCCCCAGCGTCCGCAGCTTCTCCCGCAGCCGCATGACGTTCACGCTTAAGGTATTGTCATCGGTGTGGATTTCATTGTCCCACAGGTATTCTATGAGGTCAATCCTGGGGACGATTTCCCCCGAATGCAGGAAGAGCAGGGACATAATCTTCAGCTCCGTCCTGGTCAGGTCCACGGAGCCGCCGCCTTTGGCCAGCGTCCCGGCCACAGTGTCCAGCCGGACGCCCCTGTGCTCCAGGAGACAGGGCTGAGACCTGGCAGCCGGAGCGCACCGTCTGAGCAGCAGGCCGATCCTGGCCAAGAGGACAGGGATGTTATAAGGCTTGGAGACATAGTCGTCCCCGCCCAGAGTCAGGGCCTGGAGCTCGTCCATGGCGGTGTCCCGCCCTGTGAGGAACAGAATGGGCACCGCGGAAAAGCTGCGGACGGCAGTGCAGATTCGGTAGCCGTCCTGCCCCGGCAGGTTGATGTCCAGCAGGATCAAATCGGGGGACGTCTCCCGCACCTGGCGGGGCACGTCCCGAAAATCCGTGACGCAGGCTGCGTCATAGCCCTGATTGGAGAGGAGGGTTCCAAGCTCCTGCCGTATCAGGGAATCGTCTTCTATGATGAGTATCTTGTTCATAGGCCTATTCGCTTTCCTGACTTTGCGTCATTGTCCTTTCGCCCCGGAATGTGCCGCCCTGTCTTCAGCGGAACTGTGACCAAATCCCGGCGCACGGAGCCGGATTGCGCGGGGCGCCAGGCCGGCAGACGCTACATCACATGTAATTCCCGAAAAATCAGTGTGATATTCTTTTCGTCCACCTTCACGATCCAAAATAAGGCGCTTAAATCACTTGCTTTTCCGTCAAGAGGTACATTGCCAAAAAGAACGTCGCCAATGATATTTTCATAATCCAATCCGGTTATTCCCCATGTCCTGGCCATCTCAGGCGATATTGCGTAATCATAAATATAAATGTCAATCGTCTCCAACCACTTCTCTTTATCCGGGCGGTTCAGGATTGAAGTCACTTTGTAGTCAACCCGGCTGTCCGCCCCATACAGACGTTTGATATCTGCTTTCGTAAACCACGGCAGTCCGTATGTAAAGACAGCCGCCTCCAGCTTTTGGGGCGTCCACACCCAGGTCTTCCCGTCTATCTTCTGCGTGTCATCATGCAGAATAAGTTCTAACGCTTCTTCGTATTTTTCCTGTGCCAGAAGCTCGTTCCATTCAACCACCAGATTTTTTATCTCCTCTTGATCCGCATCTATGGGCAGCGTCTTCAACGTTGTCACCCTCCTTATTTTTCCGCCTGTTGACGTTTTGTACCGAATCCGGCTTCATCCCGGGAGCCGTCGGAAAATAACTGATACAACTTGTTTCGGAAAAAGCCCGGACATACAACAAAAGCTGCCATGAACCCGTAGCAGTTATCCGGAGACACTTCCTTAGATACTCTCCAACCGCTTAATGAGCTATGACCTATGTTATCCCCAGTGGTTTTCTAATCATTCAGAGCATAATATAATGCCCTGAAATACTGCTCCGCATCCTGAAATTCCGAAAGACCAGAAACACTTCCGTCACCAGCTTCCATTATCTTCCATGTTCCATCCGCCAATTCCGCAAAATCAATAGTATAATAAATGCTGGGGAGATTTCTATATTTCTCCACTAATTCTTTTGGCGGTTCTGGAGTAAAATTCTCTTGACCCGAGTTCCTGCTGATGCTGACAATTTCACCATTTGCATAAAACACCCTATACTCATTTGTCCTTTCGCCATAGAACTTTAAACTCAGGAACTCTTTCATGCATATACCGCCAGTAAGCAAATTCCCACGATACTTATAGAATACTTCCATCCAGTTATCAAATTCCTCCTGGGTAACAGACGCATCAAAAAATTTCGGGAACTCCGTGCCTTTTACGGATTTAACAAAATCTTTCACCAGAAATCGATTGAAATATTTTTTCACATCACTTATCTCTATCTGCTCATGCAGCGGATATATTTTCATAAATGCTGTATCGTCTCCAAAAAACTTATATGCATTTGGAAAAATATGCATTTGCTCATACTCACTTGGAGCAACGATCAACTCTATCTTATTGGCAAGCAATTTATGGTAGAATTGGTTATATTGACTTGGCTTCATCATCCAACCGCGCATAATAGCTTTTCTCATGGCAGCAGGCGTCTCACTCAGCACTAACTTATCTTCGTTAAACCATTTGTCATATCCAAAAAATATTGTATCATATAGTCCCGTTGAACGCACCGCATCATATTCACTTTGTAAATCCTCATCAATCTTTTTTACAGAGAAAAAACTGGATGGAAATAATATTAAATCTACCATATTCTTTTCTTCTATACAACCCAAAACCGTATTATAGTCACTCAAAATACGCGCAATACCGCATAACCACAGGCATTGATGGATAAAATGTATTAAGTGTCTATTTTTTGTAGACACTTAACAAAACATTCGACAAATGCTGTTAAATCAACAATAATTCATATATTTACTCCCTTTTCGGAAAAGTGTTCCCGCTGCTCCATAACACCAATTTGGAACTGGCTTTATTCATTTGAATCCATAATATACATGCTAAACGCCTTATTATGCACTTGAAATGTATATTTACAAGCCTATTTTTACCGGGTACACAAATCCGAAAAGGGAGTATATTTAATGTCCAAAGTTCGGATTTTAGGATACAACAGAAACTTCAAACTACCGATTTATCACTGGCTTCATGATACCCTATCCCATTGAAAAAATATAGCTGGATTTCAAAAAACTTGTCAAGGCTCGTCACTGGCTGGCTCAATCACGTCCGTAATGCCACAATCCAGTGTTTCACAAATATAGGTTTCACAAATATGGGCAAGCGTGTCCATTGTACCCAAAAAGGTTACAGAAATCCCCTAAGGAGCCACGGAACCACCTCTCACCCGGCATGCCCGCCCTTATGCCGGATCAGCATGTAGAGGAAAACAGGCCCGCCCACCACGGACATCAATATCCCCACCGGCAGCTCATAGGGGGCGAACAGCAGCCTGGCCGCCATATCGCAGAGGGTGACGAACCCCGCTCCCGCCACAGCGCACATGGGCAGGAGCCGCCCGCTCTCATTGCCGGTGAACCTGCGGACGAAATGGGGCACAATCAGCCCAACGAAGCCCAGAAGCCCCGCGAAGCTCACCGCCGCCCCCGCCAGCAGGGCGGCCAATACCAGAAAAAGCATGCGGTACCGCCCCACCCGCAAGCCCACTCCCTGGGCCGTCTCGTCCCCCAGCGTCACCACATCCAGCTCGTTGCACAGGGTGAACAGCACTGCCAGCGCCAGCGAGATCAGCCCGGCCGCAGGCAGCAGACGCATGTAGGATACCACGGAGAAGCCGCCCACCCGGAAGTCGATGCTCAGCATGGCCACGTCCGTGTCCAGCACCGTCACGGATTCACAGACGGCATTCAGGATGCTGTTCAGCGCCACGCCGCCCAGGATGACTGTGGTCTTGGACGCATTGGTTCGACGGGAGAACAGGAAAATGAACAGAACCGTAATCAGGCTCCCGCCGAAAGCCGCACAGGAAACGGCCAGACCGGACAATGCCCCCGCCGCGCAGCAGAGGGTCACCCCCAGGCCCGCCCCGGCGTTGACCCCGATGATGCTGGGGGAGGCCAGCCTGTTGGCCAGCACGTTCTGCAGCACGGCTCCCGACACCGCCAGCCCCGCCCCGGCCGCCAGGGAAGCCAGGGTGCGGGGGAGCCTGGCGTACAGCAGGATGCTCCTGCTCACCTTATCTCCCTGGCCCCGGAAAAGGGATATCAGCTGCACCGGGGTGAAATGGACGTTTCCCAGGCACAGGCTCGTCACCGCGATCAAAAGGCAGACGGCGATGCCGCCCCCGAGCAGCAGCCGGTTATGGTTCTTATTGTACATACGAGGATTCCTCCGTCCTGTCCTGATGCTCCGGCCATTTCTTCCGCCGAGTGGGGATTTGCTGTAAAAGTCCTGCATCTTGCCTGCGGAAAGCCGCGAAAGACAGCAGCGCGCCAAACCGCATGCCCTTGCGGTTTGTGTACGTCATTGTGCGCCAAGTGCAGACACTCAGTAAACCCCCAGGCAGTTCCCTTTATTGCCTCACTTTCATACAAGGTGACACAGCCCGTTCATGGGGTTACTGCGGAGCGTCCTGCTCCGGATACAGAATCTTCTCCAGCTCTTCATAGGCTTCGGCCCAGCGGGCGTTGGGCTTCAGATTGTACAGATGCTTGTCCAGGACATGCACCTGGCCGTTCTTCACCGCGCCCAGCTCGTTCCAGAGGGGATTCTCCCGGAACATGTTCTCGATGTTCTCCTGGGTGCCTTCAATATCATCGCCGGACTGGACAATCAGTATCAAATCCGGATCCATCAGCATTATGCTCTCCAGGCTTAAGCTCTCCAGGAGACTGTCGTCCGTGTCCGCGATATTGACGCAGCCGAAGCTCTCCAGCATCTCGCCCAGCACGTTGCCGCCGTTGCCTTTGGCCCGTATGCTGGTGGCGGAAGCGCGCATGGACAGTACGGTGGGAGCGCTTTTTCCGGCATTTCTGCTCAATATTTCGTTTATTTCTTTCTGGATATCCGTTCCGTATTGGGTGTAGCGTTCCGGCTGTCCTGTGATGTCCGTGCAGGTCTTCAGGACGCGCAGATAGTCATCGAAGCAGGACACGTCAAAATAGGCCACCGCGATGCCCGCGCCCTCCAGGGACGATTGCCACTCCAGATGCTGGCTGGTGTTGGTGCTGGCCAGGACGAAATCAGGGTCTGCGGAAAGCAGAAGCTCCAGGCTGAGGCGCTTGGTCTCTCCCAGGTTCACGGTATCCTCCCCAAGGGGCAGGTCGAGATCCACGAAAGCATCGTCCGGCGCTGCGCAGACATCCCCGCCCGCCAGTATCCACATATCCGCATAGCTCCCCAGCAGAGTCGCCACGCGCTCATAGGATTCCACCGTGACCTCACGTCCCAAATCGTCCGTAAACGTATAGGCAGCGTCCGCCCCGGCATCCGGCTGGCCAGCCTGGCTTTCTCCCTGTCCTTCCGGCTGGCTGTCTGCCTGGCCGCCGGTCCGGTCTTGCGACTGGCTCCCGGTCTGCCCTTCTGCCCGGCCACCGCTTTGGCCTTCCGTCCCATCACTGCTCTGGTCTTCCGATTGGCTGCCGGTCTGGCCTTCTGTCCGGCTCCCGGTCTGCTCTTCTGCCTGGCCGCCGCTTTGGCCTTCCGGCTGGCTCCCGGTCTGCCCGCAGCCCGCCAGTCCCACTGCCATCATACCAATCATCAGATATAATTTTATCTTTTTCATGCCATTCTCTCCTCCCTTGGACAGCTTCTTTTTAATGCCCCATTTTCGGAAAACCGTTCCTGACGCTTCGTTTCGAAGAACCGCGGGACATTTAATATAATCCTCAATTTGCCAAGCTGCTTATGCGACTATTTATACTGCCTAACGATTTCACTTGCCGTGAAACCAGACTGCATAACGCTGACTGGTTCAATCGCATGATTACATTAGGCAGTATTCAGCGTTATGCAGTATAAGGCAATCAGCAAAAAAAGATAGTGCGTTTCATAAGGCAGGAGCATGGGCGAACCTGACTCTGCCATCATTTTGAATTCATCAACCGAAATGTATCTTACTTCCTTTACCTCATGATCGGAGAAGGAATACCCATCTATAGGAATATCCGCTCTATAAAGAAACACATCGTCAATCTCATTCTCGAAATATCCGTCAATGCCGCCACATTCACGGCAGGAAAACAGATATTGCAGTTTGGACGTGTCTATATTGATGCCAAGTTCTTCACGTCCCTCTCTCCTGACAGCTTCCAAAGAAGTTTCGCCAGCCTGAATATGCCCCGAAAAAGAAATATCCAGCATATCAGGAAACATGACATGACTGCTCCGCGTTTGCAGCAATAGTTCCTGCTTAGAATTCATAATCCACACACAGACACCTCTATGGATAAGCGCTTTTCTATGTGCCTCGCCTTTCTCTTCGCTTTTACCGCTTTTTTGTCCTAAATCGTCATAAATATCAATGAATTCCATACAAAAAGGTTTCCTCCAAAGTCCGAGTCAACAACAGGCAATTCTTTGCGCTCCGGTTTCCGGCGCACTTTTCCAGACTATGATCCATATCCTGAACCACACATGGTACATTATATCGCAGAGTCCCCCAAAATTCAATAGCGGCCGAAACGCCGAACCATTGACGGACTGTTGACAAAGAACCTTCGATAAAATATACTGAAATGCAGAACCGGAAAGGAGGAAGACTACATGAACGAAGTCATCGAAGCAATCGAGAATCGCAGCTCCACAAGAGGCTATACGGACGAGCCGTTGAGCGACGCCCAGCTGGACGCCCTGATACAGGCCGGGCTCCAGGCGCCCACGGCGGCCAACAAACAGGAAGTGCATTTCACGGTACTGAAAGGGAACCATCCCATTTTAAAGGAACTGGAGGACGAGAAGAACCGCCTGCGGGACATCGTTTCCCCGGCCCACAACTTTTACTACGAAGCGCCCACCGTGGTGATCCTCAGCGCCGACAGCACCTACAAATGGGGTTCCCTGGACGCGGGCATCGCCGTGGAGAACATGGCCCTGGCGGCGGAAGGCCTGGGGCTGGGGAGCCTGATCATCGGCTGCATCCTGGACGCGATGCAGGGGGAGAAGAAGGCGTATTTCGCCGCTGCCCTGGACTTCCCCACGGACTATGAGTACAAGATTGCCATCGCTTTCGGGCATAAGGCGGTCACCAAGGAGCCCCATACCTACGATGCCGATGTGCAGGTCACTTATCTGTGAGCGGAACCCTCGCTTTCCGGCGCTTCCACAAGGTGTCGGGAAGCGGCATTCAGGCTTTCGCCATTTGGAGAGCAGATGTCGGATAGTGCGCGGCTTAAGAACGAATCAAGAAGAAATTCAGAAAAGCTTTACTGCCATTGGAACGTGCAAAACAGCGTGCAGCCAATGAAATGAAAAAGCAGAACGGGCGCCGACAGCATAACAGGCAACGACGCAAATCATAACCGAATAAGTTACACAGCGTCAGAGCGTATAGAAAACAATCTATGCGCTCTACTCTATTTTGGGAGCTACTACCAGTCCCCCAGTCCCTAAAGCGCAGGGCATCCGCTATCAGCGGCAATCAAACCAATCCGAAACAAAAAATTCCCAAATTTTTTAAAAACGGCATTGACAAACCGATCCAAATCGTCTATAGTGTACTTATCGATTAAGTACGCTAGCTACAATCGATACGTATCAGATGTAACATGCACACGGACTGCAGTGCCGTTTTGCCATTGGCTTCGGCTAAGGCATTGACAAACACGCTTTGGCAATCGCTTTCGCAAAAAAGCCCTCCAAAGCAACGCCCCTGGGCCCCGGGAGCACATCCGGCAGATGCGCACAGAAAGCTTTCTATGACAAGAGCAGGAGAACAAAATGGAAATCCTTATCAGCAACAGCAGCGATAAGCCGATCTACGAGCAGATCTGTCTCCAGATCAAGAGCCAGATCATGAACGGCTCCCTGGCCCCGGGCGAGGCTCTGCCCTCCATGCGGGCCCTGGCAAAAGACCTGCACCTGAGCGTCATCACGGTGCAGCGGGCCTACGAAGACCTGACCCGGGACGGCTTCATCGAGACAGTCTCCGGCAAAGGCAGCTTCGTAGCGCCCCAGAACCGGGAGTTCATACAGGAGGAACAGCTGCGCCGGGCGGAGGAACTGCTGCAGAAGGTAGCGGAGATCGGCAAGGCCCACGGAATCGCCTACGAGCAGATGGCCGGCATCCTCAGGCTTTTCTACGAGGAATGACAGGCACAGACGCCGGACTCCAAACTCAGACGCAGAACCACCGGCGGAACCGCATACAGCAAAAAGGCCGCATACCGGCAGAGGAACCCGCCAGGGAACCCATAACAGGGCAGCTTTTGCCCTTACCCACCACAGACAGGAGGACATCACCATGGAAGAAAACAGCATTTTAGTCAGGGATCTGTGCAAGACATTCCCCGGCTTCACCTTAGACCATGTCTCCTTTCGCGTACCGAAAGGAAGGATTGTAGGCTTCATCGGCGAGAACGGCGCCGGGAAGAGCACCACCATCAACCTGATATTGAATGAGCTGACCAAGGACAGCGGCGAAATCCAGCTCCTGGGCATGGAGCACACTGCCCGCTCTGCCAGGGAAGACGTTGGCGTCGTATTCGATGAGTGCACCTTCCACGACGTGTTCACGGCGGCCAACCTGGAGAAGATGCTCTCCGGCATCTACCGCAGCTGGGACAGCGCCCTCTATCGCCAATACCTGCAAAGGTTCCGGCTCCCGGAGAACCAGCCCGTGGGCTCCTTCTCCAAGGGGATGAAGATGAAGCTCTCCATCCTCTGCGCCCTGGCCCACAGGCCGAAGCTGCTGATTCTGGACGAGGCCACCACGGGGCTGGATCCTGTGGTGCGGGACGAGATTCTGGATCTGTTCCTGGAATTCATCCAGGACGAGGAGCACTCCATCTTCTTTTCCTCCCACATCACCTCGGACATCCAGAAAATCGCGGATTTCGTCATCCTGATCCATCAGGGCCGGATCGTCTTCGAGGAGCAGAAGGACGACCTGGTGTACCATTACGGCATCCTGAAATGCGGGAAAGAACGGTTCGCCTCCCTCTCTCCCGACGACTATATCACTTACCGGGACACGAAGCTGTCCATGGAATGCCTGGTCCGGGACAAGGAGGCGGCAAGGCGCAGCTATCCGGACGTAATCGTGGACAACGCCAGTTTGGAGGACATCATGCTTTTCTATATCAAAGGAGGGGTACCATGCGAGGACTGATTTATAAGGAATTCACTGTTTTCTGTAAATGTATTGATAAAAAGCTGATACTTATAGCGGCAGCCTTTTCTCTTCTGCTGCTGTGCAAAGCCGGTTATTACGGGGGGCTGATGGCCTCCGTCCTGCTGGCCATGACCGTGGGCATGCAGAATGTCATGAGCTTCGTCAGCGACGACAAGGCCCGCTGGCAGAAATATCAGATGGCCCTGCCCGTGAGCGACATGTCGGTGGTGGCCAGCAAGTATATCTCCGTGCTCTGCACCCTGGGCATCAGCCTTTTGGGCGCCGGGGCGCTGAACCTGGCCTCCTCGGTGCTGTACCGGAACTTTGACCCTGTCGTCTGGGGCCTGGGAGCCTTCGCGGCGGTGTTCCTCCCGCTGATGTGGACGGGGGTGTGTCTGCCGCTGACCTATTGGTTCGGGGTGCAGTCCGCACAGGTCATGGGGATGCTCATCGTGGTTCCGGTATTTTATTTCATCAAATACTTCGAGGACGGCTCCGGGTTCTCCGCGATGGCGGCTTCCCTCTCCTCCTATCTCTTCCTGGCGGGGGCTGTGACAGTTGCGGCTTTCGGGGTATCCCTGCTGATCAGCGCGGCGGGATATGCCAGGCGGAGGGAGCAGCTGCGTCAATAGCTGTTCCCACCCGGCTGATTGTCGAAGCGTCAGCAAGAGAGTCTGTCATCCTCCCTTCTCCGTCAATAGCCTCTCGGAATCTTCAGACCGCTTATCACGCGGCTTCCCGGAAACCGTTTTGCCAATTCTACCTTTGAAAAACATACCAGCAAGGCTCGCTGCCCCCATAGGAATAATCATCGCTTTTCCACTGAACGAACAGGTACGTAACGCCCGCAAGCTCACGGAACAGATATCTGCTCACCGTGGAGCTTGGATGGCAGATGACATATCCTGTCACCCAGCTCCAAATATGAGGTTCATCCGTTTGGACGCTGCCGTCCTTCGCGTCCTGGAAACTGTTGCGGATGGCGCCGCCCTCCAGGAACTCCGCCCTTCTCCAGTAGAGCCCCTCATAGGGGAAAAAGGGACTATCCGGATGAAAACTATCGATATCCCGCACACAATCGCACGCATTCCACTCCCCGATAACAGAAGCGTCATCTGCGGGAAAATCGGGGATTTCGTCAGTGATCCTGATTTCGCTCCTGGTGTACGACCTGGAATCCGCTTTCCGGAAAACCCATATCTCCGGCAGACCGCCCCTGAAATAATTCCGTCCCTTCAATTCAACAAACAGAAACGTCTCACCGTCCATTTGCTGGATGGTGTACTTGTTCCGGCTCGTCTGGCGGGGATATCCGAAGGAGGACAAAAGCATCCCCTTAGTCCATCCGAAGCACCAGTACCGCTCTCCGCCCGGCAGAAAGTACAGCTCCCTGGCAGGCTCCCCGCTGGCGGCGGATTTCTGCTTCCGGGGGTGGAACATTTCCCGGCAGGGCAGACAGTCGAACCTTTCCCAGCGTCCCACCGCGTCCTCATCATTTACAAAAGGCAGATTCAGCTCCTCATTGCGCTCCGCGTCATACTCCCCCAGCTTCGCCACAGAAAGCTTGATTTCTACGGTGCCGTCTTCATAATTGATTCTTATGACGGGCCCGGTAATCTGGTAATCATGATCCAGGACATATTTGTGGAGCGCCCGGATTCCCTCTTCACAGGTCGTGTCGCTGCAGACCAGACTGGCCGTGTCCCCTGGAAAAGAAATCTCTTTCTCGCACAGGCCACTCGCCTTTGGAAGCTTTCCGGTGATTTCCACCCCGAAGCCCGTGTCGAAATCCTGACTGACGAATTCCGTTTCGTAGTCAATGATGACGGTGCGGCTTCCGGAAATCGAATCCGGAACCAGCCGCCGCATTTCCGCCAGAAGGGTGCTATACTCCTCTTTGCGGGAGACAATCGTGCGCCTGTAGGCCAGACGGATGTTATCGCTTTTCCGTATTATAATATCAAACATAGATGCATTCTCCTTTACTGTCAGGTTGAAAGTCCGGAGGAGATGAAGACGCTCTTCGGTCTGGGCTTTCAGCCGGAGCAGTTCGTCCTCTTTCGCCTGAATGAGCCTTGAAAAATTTTCCTTCGGCAGGGAAAGCAGTTCCTTTATTTCGCCCAGGCTGAAGCCAAGGCCTTTCAGCATGATGATGCGATAGCAGTCAGACAGCTTTCCGGCATTATAGTAACGGTATCCCGTCTCCTCGTCGATGTAATCCGGCACCAGGAGCCCTTCCTGGCCATAGTATCTCAACGTCTTCACGGGAAGTCTGCTCAGTTTTGAAAGTTCCCCGATTTTGTACATAATCTCACTCCTTGTTTCACGGTTCAATGTTTACATGGTAAAGCTATATGGAATTGAAAAACTGCTGCAGGTACCTTGCACTGTCATCATATCATTACAGCCAAGGGGAGAGTCAAGAGGATAAAATAAAATTTTCTTACAGTCCTCGCGGCGAAAAATAAGGAAATTTTAAGAAATCTATAGCGCATATAGATTGAATGCAATATTTGCAATATGGTATAATAACCTTATTCGTGGCATGAAACGGCCGGATGGCCATCCATGCCATGGGCGTTCTTTGCACATGGCATAATAACCTTATTCGTGGCATGAAACGGCCGGAAGGCCATCCATGCCATGGGCGTTCTTTGCACATGGCATAATAACCTTATTCGTGGCATGAAACGGCCGGAAGGCCATCCATGCCATGGGCGTTCTTTGCACATGGCATAATAACCTTATTCGTGGC
>OFFW01001293.1_pt1 | contig 15274 bp, 8 predicted proteins | sample 1521501 | NCBI WGS metagenome assembly OFFW01 (sample SAMEA3504107, study PRJEB24116) | mouse gut metagenome | biome: mouse gut; feature: mouse-associated habitat; material: faeces | place: Denmark | collected 2011
TTTCTGTTGAACATATTTGTAACGGTGGAATGGGAAAGGCCGGATTCCTTCGCCAGGCAGTAATCTGTCCAGCCGCGTTCCTTCATAGACATGCGGGTATACTATTCATAAAATATCGGGAGGCTTGCTGCTATGGAAGAGGAAACTTTATTTGAAAGGCTGGCCTGCGCAAGACTGTTGACAGTTTGAAGCAGAGAGTTGCAATTAAAAAACGGCACTGTGAATGACAACAACAGATGCGCATATATAATTGCCGGTAAAACAGGTGAATTGCATCTGTCTCGTTTATATGGTATACTTCTCACATATACTGGCAGGAGGAACCGGTGAACGTCTTATGCGTGGCAAGCCGAAGCCATGTGTATCGGTGAGAGGAAAAATGATTGTTACGCACTGTCTTGAGGCGGTCGGAACGCATCCGCAGGTTGACGCGGTTCAGATCGTTGCGGATGCGGAGCGGCGTGAGATAATATATAGTGAAATGCCTGAGGCTGTGCAGAGAAAGTTCAGCGGGTTTTCGAAACCCGGTCTGATCAGACAGCATTCAATTATGAACGGAAGCTGCTTCCTGATATGATTGACCGGATACAGGATTCGGTGGAACCGGCTGTTCTGGCGGGGATGAATCTGGCAGTCATTCCGGGAGATGAGATGAATTTCAGGATTGAAACGCCGGTAGATCTGGAACGCTTAAAACTGTTTATCAACGCATAGGATCATAGTCGGTGTAAGGAGAGAGAGCATGTTTTGGAACAGGAAGAACGAGCAGACCGCAGCGCTTGAGGCCAGGATGGAGGCCGGACTGGAAGCGTTGGGGCAGAAGCTGTCTGAAGGAAATACACAGCTGGCCGACACGGCCAGAGTGCTGGATCAGCTGCAGCGCACGGTTCGGGAGCAGGGGATGTCGATTGAGGATCTGCTGGAGGAATGGAGTGGAAGAAATACCGCGGAGGAAGAGCTGAGAACGCGGCTTAACGAATGTGAAGACAGGGAGCGGCATCTGCTTGCTTTATTTGAGGCCTATCAGGAACAGATCAGGAATCTGAAAAGGTTTGCGGAAGGCAGAGACGGGGAGTGGGCGGCGCAGATCGGCCTGATGGAACAAAGCCTGGAACATCACAGACAGATGTGCGGCATCAGTCTGACCGGGGAATGTGGGAGCACAGTGGATTATGATCTGCATGAAGTGATCGAAGTTATAGATACTGCCCTGCCGGAGCAGGACCGGAGGATTGCGGACGTCTATCATGTCGGCTATCTGTATCAGGGGAAGGTAAGGACAAAGGCGAAGGTTGCGGTCTATGCTTTCGGCAATATGGACAGGAGGACGGAGCATACAACAAAAGAAGAAAAAGGAGATGGACATGGGTACAGTCATAGGGATTGATCTTGGAACATCCACCACAGAGGCGGCAGTTATCTGTGACGGCAAACCTGTTATGGTCTTGAATCCGGAGAAGGAGATCATAACGCCTTCGGCGGTAGGGCTGGATTCCAGTGGTAACTGGGTCGTGGGTTCCAGGGCGCGGGCACAGTATCTGCTCTCGCCGGAGAATACGGCCATTGAGGTGAAACGTAAGATCGGCACGAGTGAGGAGATCAGGCTTGGGAAACAGTCTTATACGCCGGTAAAACTTTCTGCAAAATTGCTGGAGTATGTTAAGACGTATGCATCGGAATATCTGGAGGAGGAGATCACGCGGGCGGTGATCTCGGTGCCTGCTTATTTCGACGAGATACAGCGGCAGGCCACCGTGCGTGCGGGACAGGAAGCAGGGCTGCAGGTGGAACGCATTATCAATGAGCCTACGGCGGCGGCATTAAGTTACGGGCTTGAGCACATGGAGGAGGAAAGCCATGTGCTGGTTTATGATTTGGGCGGCGGGACTTTTGACGTGACGCTTTTGGAGATGTTTGACGGTGTCCTGGAAGTGAAGGCGAGTAACGGCGATAATCAGCTGGGCGGTAAGGATTTTGACGAGAAGCTGATGCAGTGGCTGAATGAGCGGTTCAAAAAGAAACACGGCGTGGATCTTATGCAGGATCGGTATGCCGCGGTGAAGTTGAAGGAAGAAGCTGAGCGTTGTAAAAAGCTGCTGAGCACCCAGGAAACCTGTCATATTCTGGTGCCTGTGATCGCGGAAAAGGGAGGCAGACCGCTGGCTCTGGATGAGGAGATCACTGCGGAACAGTTTGAAGAGATCGTGCGGGAACTGTTGGAGCGTACTCATCGTCCGATTGATGTGGTGCTGGCAGACAGCGATATCCTGCCGGAGGAAATTGACAGTGTAATCCTGGTAGGCGGATCTACCAGGATGCCTGTCGTGGTGAAGGATATTCAGGCCTACCTGCATATTGTGCCCGTGCGGGCAGTGAATCCGGATTATGCGGTGGCGGAGGGGGCAGCGATTCAGGCGGGGATGATTCAGGGAAGTATCCGGCCGGAAGACGGGATTGTTATGACGGATGTTAATCCGTATACGCTGGGTATCCGGGCAATGGATGATATGACAGATGACCGCATGAGCGTCGTGATCCCGAGGAATGTGACGATTCCTGTTACCCGCAGTCAGATATATTCTACCAGCTGGAGCGGACAGACAGATGCACATATCGAGGTCTATCAGGGAGAAAGCGGTCTTGCCAGCAGCAATCATTTTCTGGGAGATTTTGTGGTGAGTGGTATTCCGGCTGCGAGAGCGGGCAGTGAGAAGATCGGGGTGCAGTTTTCTTACAACATGAATGGTATGCTGGATGTAAAGGCTTCTATATTGAGTACTGGTAAAGAGGCTTCTATTGAGATCAATATGCTGGAAGAGAAAGCGTTGCAGGAGGAAGGGATCGATGTAAGCCGGTGGAAGGAATCGACGTTGGCAAGGCAGTTCAGGACGGTCATCAGACGCGGAGAGAAGGCGCTGGAAAGTTCGCAGATACAGGACGAACCTTTTATGCAGGAAGAAATCGAGGATGGGTTGCACTATTTAAAGGAGGCGCTGGTGAAAGAAGATCAGGAAGCGGCGCTGGAGGCGGAGGAGCATCTGCTGAAACTCCTCCTGGAATTGGATTAAACGATCCGGCACAGGCAGAGAGAATAACGAGCGGATCCTGCGCACAGAGCAGTGAGCAGACAAGGAGCGGTTAATGAGCACATATTATGACATACTGGGACTGGAGCCAGGGGCATCGCAGGCAGAGATCAAAAGGGCGTATTTTAAGATGGTCAGGCAGTATTCTCCAGAGGCGGATCCGGAGCAGTTCCAGAAGATAAGAGAGGCTTACGAACAGCTGCAGCAGGGAGGAAATACCGGCACGGAAGGGCCGGTATTTCCTCCGCTCAGCGATCCGTGGGCGGAAAAAATGCTGGGGCAGATCGAAATATACAGGCGGATGGGAGACAAGGAGAAAGTGAGAGATGCCTGCGAGGAGGCATTTCGTCTTTTTTCGCAGGACATACAGTTTCTTTATCTACTGGTCATCGCGCAGCGCCAGTGCGGCAATACCGGCAAGGCCGTAAAGAACGGGGAACTGTTAGTCCGCAAAGAACCGGAGAATAAATGGTTCCTGAGGGAGCTTGCGCTGTCTTATCTGGCCAGAGGGTATACGCAGAAGGCATATTCTGTCAGTGGGAAAGCATATGAGGCAGGTTGCCGGGACTATGATTTTCTCGTCACATATGCGCTGCAGTGTGACGAATATGGAGAGTATGAAAAAGGAAAACAGGTTTTACTGGAAATCGTAGAAAAGGATAAAAGGTGGTCGAGGGAAGACATTCCTGAACTTTTGGAGGCTTATACAGGGCTCTTGAAATTCAGTTGCGCATTGCAGGACTTTGACATGTCGGAGTTCTTGGAAGGAATGTGTCGGAAATTAGGGCAGTACAAAGTATATGTTGCGGAATATGTGCAGGACCTGGCCTGTGCCCTGAGCAACGCTGCTGTGTATCAAAACTGCGGCGGCACGGCGGTGTCTGAGGTTTTCAGACGGGTTTTTGCAGCCATATATGATGCCTGCCGTACAGAAGATGACAGACGGGCTGTCAAAAGGTACGAAGAGGAATTTGACTTTGCGTGTATCGTGGACGATCCGCGGATTGGCGAAACGTTGGAATGTGCCTATACGGTGTTGTTTGACCTGCATGATATGAATGACCAGACCAGGAAATTTGCCTTGACGGATGTACAGCTGTGTATGGTGGAGGAGCGGCAGGAGATTTTGGAACAGGCTAAGATACTCAGGCAGGAATATCCTGCATTTTACGAGAAACTGGCACACTTTATCAGGAGACTTGAGGCGGAGAAGAACCTGGCTTATTTAAAGGAGAATCTGCTGAAGACTTATCGTCGCCTGGCAGGCGGTTTTGAACTTGGGCTTTATTACGAGAAGTATCCGCAGGAAATGGAGAGGACAAAGAGGATCCTGATCAGTGACGGAGCGTCGGACGCTCCTTATGTGCGCGAAGGCAGAAAGATCGGACGTAACGATCCGTGTCCCTGTGGTTCAGGGAAGAAGTACAAGCAATGTTGTATGAAGAGATAAGCCTCTTGAACTAGGAGACGGATCTGGCGTTCCTAAGCAGATGGATCAGATGTGCGGCTTCCGCCTCCAGTATAGCGGAGTTTGAGGCAAAGATGTGAAAACTCCAGATATACAATATTGACAAATTGTATATCTCTCGAGGCTCTTTTATCATTGATACCCCACATTGGCAGTGTTATAATTTTTTTTTATAGATAACGACATTGGAAATTTCCTTTTCGGCCGTGCAGGAGCTTTCGTATATGGCTCCTGCAAGAGCCGGGAACAGAAATTTGTTATGTCGTTTACTATGAGTGAAGGAGGCGCTTGCATATGGACAAAGAACTGAATACGAACAAAAGCAATAATCAGGCGATGCTGAAAATATGCGGGTTTATAGTGGATAAGCGAAATCTCTTTTTCCTGCTCTTCGGGCTCCTGATTATTTTTTCTGTCATATCCAGAAACTGGGTCGGGGTGGAGAACTCGATGGCGCATTATCTGCCGGGGACCACGGAGACCAGGCAGGGGCTGGATCTGATGGAGGAGGAGTTTATTACATACGGAACCTGCAGCGTGATGGTGGCGAATGTTTCTTACGGGCAGGCGGAGGAGATCTGCGGACGGCTGGAGCAGTTGCCGGGGATCTTTTCGGTGGAATTCGATGATACGGAGGAGCATTATACCAACGGTTCCGCTTATTATGCGGTAACGTTTGATCACGACGAGAAGGAGGAAGCCTGTCTGGAGGCGCTTGACGCTGTGAAGGCGTGTCTGGACGGCTGTGACTATTATCTGACCACCAGCCTGGGGGATACGCAGTCGGAGCTGATCGGGCAGGAGATGAATACGATTACGGTACTGGTAGCTGTTGTCGTCGTGTCGGTGCTGCTTTTGACGACGCAGGCCTATGCGGAGATTCCAGTGCTTTTGATCACGTTCCTGTCGGCTGCGATCATTAATATGGGCACGAATTTCCTCTTTGGCACGATCTCTTTTGTGTCGAATTCCGTGACCATCGTGCTGCAGCTTGCGCTGTCGGTGGACTATGCAGTTATCTTTCTGAACCGCTATAAGGAGGAGCACGCGTCGCTTCCTGCCAGGGAGGCGGTGATCATCGCTTTAAGCAAGGCGATTCCGGAGATCGCGGGCAGTTCCCTGACCACCATAGGCGGTCTGATCGCCATGACTTTTATGCAGTATAAGATGGGGCCGGATATGGGTATTGTGCTGATCAAGGCGATCATTTTGAGCCTGTGTGCGGTGTTTTTACTGATGCCGGGAGTGATCATGCTTTTTTCCAATCTTATGGAAAAAACGAAACACCGAAATTTTATTCCGGACATTCCGATGGTCGGCAGGTTTGCCTACGCCTCCCGCTATGTTGTGGCGCCTCTTTTTTTGGTGGCCATTATTGCGGCGTATCTGATTTCCAAGAACTGTCCTTATGTGTTCGGTTACAGCACGGTCACGCCGCCGCTGCAGAACAGGGTGCAGAAAGCGGAGGAAATGCAGGAAGACAATTTTGGCGCTTCCAACATGGTGGCGCTGATCGTGCCGGCAGGGGATTACGAGAAGGAAAAGGCGCTTTTGCAGGATCTGGATGCCTGTCCCGAGGTGGACTACACGATGGGGCTTGCAAATATCGAGGCGCTGGACGGATATCATCTGACGGATAAGCTGACGCCCCGGCAGTTTTCGGAGCTGATCGATCTGGACTATGAGGTGGCGGAGCTGGTCTATGCGGCTTACGCGGTGAATGATGAGGACTATGCGAAGGTGGTTAACGGGCTGGCGGATTATCAGGTGCCTTTGATCGAGATGTTTTTGTTCGTCTATGAGGAGGTGGAGGAAGGTTATGTGACGCTGGAGGATGAACTGCAGGAGACGTTGGATGATGCCTACAGGCAGATGAACTTTGCGAAGAATCAGCTGCAGGGAGAGCATTACAGTCGTATGCTGGTGTATTTGACGCTGCCGGAGGAGAGTGAGGAGACTTTTGCCTTCTTAGATAAAATGCATGAGATTGCCGGGCGTTATTACGACGGCGGGGTGCTTGTATGCGGGGAGTCGGTGAGCCAGTATGATCTGCAGAAGACTTTTTCACGGGATAACATCGTGGTGAATGTGGTGTCTATTCTTGTGGTACTGGTGGTGCTGCTGTTCACATTCAAGTCGGCGGGGATGCCGGTATTGCTGATCGCGGTCATCCAGGGAAGTATCTGGATCAACTTTTCCGTGCCGGCCATGGCGCACGAGAATCTTTTCTTCATGGGCTATCTGATCGTCAGCTCGATCCAGATGGGCGCCAATATCGACTATGCGATCGTCATTGCCAGCCGTTATACGGAACTGCGCAGGACGATGGGACGGAGGCAGTCCATCATGGACACGATGAACCTGTCATTTCCGACCATTGTTACCTCGGGTACGATGCTGGCGGTGTCCGGCGTGCTGATCGGGAAGCTGACTTCGGATGTGGCAATCTTCGGAATCGGCAAATGCCTGGGACGCGGAACTCTGATCTCTATTTTTATCACAATGTTCGTGCTGCCGCAGATTCTTCTGGTGGGCGATACGATCATCGAGAAGACGGCTTTTGTCATGAATATGCCGATCCGCACGAAGAACGCTGCGGGTCTTGTGAAGGTGGACGGCCTGGTGCGCGGACGGATCGAGGGTACCGTGACCGGTACGATGAATGCCATTGTGCGCGGCAATGTGAGCGCTTACGTGGAAGCCGGGGATGTGACGCAGTTGACGGAGGAAGAATATCGCAACATGACGGAGGTTTTGCGGTCGGAACTGGAGAGCAGGGAGGTGAAAGCAGATGCGTAAGAAGACGGGTAAAAGACGAGTGGCTGCGCTTATGTCAGCAGGAATGCTTGCCGTGCTGCCGGTAATGAGTGCGGCGGCAGAGGAGCCGGCGGAGATTACTTCGATTGAGGACGCTGACAATATTATGGCGGCCTACGATGATGAAGACACGGAGTGGGAGGAAATCTATCTGGATTCTGCGGAGGATATGGAGAAATTTTCCTATAACTGCCGGTTGGATACGTGGTCTGTGAATAAAAAAGTCTATCTGACAAAGGATATAGACCTTTCGGACAGCACATTCGTTTCCATCCCTACTTTCGGCGGTTATTTCGACGGGCAGGGGCATACGGTGAGCGGTCTGGTGATCAGGGATCCGCTTTCTTATACAGGCTTGTTCTGCTATACACAGCAGTCGGCGGTGATCGCCAATCTTAAGGTGCAGGGAAGTGTGAGACCGTCTGGCAAGGCCATGGTGACAGGCGGCATTGTGGGTGATAACAGCGGTATAATTATAAGCTGCAGCTTTGAAGGTGTAGTGGAGGGCAGCGATTATGTGGGCGGCATCACCGGATTTAACGGGCAAAGCGGTATCCTGATTGACTGCATGGCCGGCGGTACGGTCAGGGGAACGCATTATACAGGCGGCATTGCCGGTGAAAACACGGGGAATATCGCCGGATGCGTCAATGAAGCGGATGTGAATGTATCCAATGAGGATAAAGGAAAATCGCTGGAAGATATCAATCTGGAGCAGTATGCTTCGGGTCTTCTGGAGCAGGAAAGCGGTGACGGGAAATCGGACAAAGCGTCGGTACTCAATAATACCATTGATTCCGGCGGCATTGCGGGGCTTTCTACCGGAATTATACAGTACTGCAGTAACAGCGGCGCGATCGGTTATGAGCATGTGGGTTATAATACGGGCGGCATCGCAGGGCGACAGTCAGGCTATGTCTATGCCTGTGAAAATGCGGGAACCGTATACGGCCGGAAGGATGTAGGCGGTATCGCTGGCCAGACCGAGCCGTACATTGCGGTGGATCTTTCGGAGGATATCGCTTATCAGCTGTCTGAAAATATTGACAAGCTGCATGATCTGACGGGCAGGATGCTGGAAGATGCGGGTGCGGAGTCTGACACCGTTTCTGCCAGATTGACGGTGATACAGGATTTTGTGGACAAAGCATTGGACGACACCGGAGTGCTGGCTGACAGGACGATAGAGTGGACGGACGGCATGGTCAGTTCCGCCAATGACCTGATGGGCCGCGTGGACTATATCATGGATGAGACCGGCAAAAACGGCGGTTTTATTGACCAGACAAGAAATGCCGCGGGCAATGTGAGAGATGCGGCACAGGAGCTGGGGGATACGGTGGATGCGCTGGATATTTATCAGTATATGACCGGGGAGGAAAAAGCGCGCTACGAGGAAGCCAGAACGGGGATGGAGAACGCGTCGAGGCAGTATGCGGAGGATTATGCTGCGGCGCTGGAAGCGTACCGGAATTATTATATTGATAAGGTGCGCTCCGAGAATGGCAAGTATGCAAGAAGTGCAGGATTTACGCTTTATGTCAATGCGGATGCTACAGGCAGCCAGAATAGCGGTGGCACAAACGGGACACCGGCCGGAGAAGAAGCAGATAATGACAGTGTCAGCGGCAGTGCAGACAATCCTGCGGCACCCGGCAGCGGGAATGACACAGACAGCTCTGCGGCACCCGACGGCGGGGATGACACAGACAGTATGGCAGCACCTGACAAAGGAGATGTCTCAGACAGTTCTGCGGCAGTTGACAATGAAGATGCCTCAGACAGTTCTGACGAACCAGGCACAGACAATGTTGGTGCGGCAGATGTCAGGAGCGTAAGCGAAAAAGATCTGCGGCCTCTTATGCAGAGCATTGTGCAGGCAGATTGGACGTGGGATGCCAATAATGATTATAGAAATTACATAGGCATTGATGGCTGGGTGCATTACAGTAAAGATGCAGGCGGAACAGAGACGACCACACCTTTTCCGCAGGAGGGTGGAGAACAGGGCGAACTGGACAGACAACTGCTTCAGGATGTGGCAAAAGAAATGGCGAAGCCTGTCAACGCGGCCCAAATTAAAGCGGATGCAGGAAGTTATGCCGAGGAAAAGTATATGGCGACGCATCCGGCATCTTCCGGTTATCAGCAGGACATGAGGGAGTACCTGCAGACGATGTCTTCCATCGTGCTGACAGCCGGGGAAAAGATGTCGGAGGAGGCACGCGGCAGGTTGAAAACTGCGGTGGGGTCCGTGGAGGACGCCATGGGTAATCTGGCGTCTGCCGGCGGTGAAGTGAAGAGTCTTTTTGACACCGTCAATGGTATGCCGGATCTTCAGATGCCGCAGCTGGGAAGCGAATATCGAAGCATAGCGGGCAGCCTGAATACCAATCTGCAGGGACTTTCTGAAAATATGGGTCAGCTGAATCAGGAAATGTCATCCGGCAGTGATGTGATGCTGGACGACCTGGCGGCGATCAATGACCAGTTCAGTATGATCATGCGGCTGTATACGGATGCCATTGACGGTGTGCTGGACATGGATTACGAGGCAGTCTATGAGGATACTTCCCAGGAAGATGCCGAGAGCAGCACCGAGGCGACGATCGCGGACTGCACCAACAGAGGAACGGTGCAGGGAGATCTGAATGTGTCCGGCATTGCGGGGACGATGGCGATCGAATATGATTTTGATCTGGAAGGCGATGTGACGGGGATTGATAATGCCAGATTAAACTCCACATTTCTGACCAGATGTGTCCTCAGAAATAATGTCAATGAGGGTAATGTAACGGCGCAGAAAAGTTATGCGGGCGGGATTGCCGGCTTACAGGAGATGGGCACTGTCCTGCGCTGCGAGAATTACGGCAGGATCAGCAGCGCGGCCGGTAGTTATGTGGGAGGTATCGCAGGAAAGTCGCTCTCTCATATCACAAACGGCTATGCCAAGTGTACCGTGTCAGGGGAAACGTATGCGGCGGGTATTGCCGGGTTCGGTTCCAGTATGGAAAATTGTTGTGCCATGGTGCGGGTGCAGGATGCGTCTTCTTTTTACGGGGCGATAGCAGGAGATGTGGATCACAGCGGGATTGTGGCCAATAACCGTTTTGTTTCGGAGGAGATTGCAGGGATTGACCGCATCAGCTACAGCGGTAAAGCGGAGCCGGTGAGCTATGAAGAACTGCTTACTGTCCCGGGCCTGCCGGCCAGATTCCAGATGATGTCGGTAGTCTTTTACGCAGATGAGGAGGAGGTTAAACGTCTCCAGTGTCCGTATAAAAGTGATGTATCGGCAAAATTGTATCCGGACATCCCGGCCAGGGACGGGTTCTATGCGGACTGGGATATCCGAGAGATTCCGGGGATCTTATATGACGAAGATGTGACGGCCGAGTATGTACGCTATCTGACCACGTTGGCTTCCGCGCAGACTCGTGAGAACGGGCAGTCGATCCTGCTGGCGGACGGTATGTTTAAGCAGGAGGCGGAGCTGGTGATTGCGGACGCAGGGAATGCGGCTGAGAAGACTACGCCTGAGGATGTGACGGAATGCTGGCACATCACAATCCCGGAGGATGGAAATGAGCAGCACCAGATCCGTTATCAGGCGCCTCAGGGAGAGACGGAGGGTGTTTCTGTCTACAGGAAGCAGAATGATGGGACGTGGCTGCAGATGGATACGGAGCTTATGGGGATCTATCATCTTTTCACGGTGGAAGGGACGGAGGCGGAGATTGCGGTCTGCATTCAGGACCGGAGACTGCAGGCGTATCTGGTTTACGGAATCCCGGCGGTTCTTGCAGCAACAGCAATGATTGTATTTTTTGTCGGAAAAAAGAGAAAACGGTAAATAGGATCCCTGAGGTGGAGTGCATGATCCGGCACGTCAGCAGAGGGCAGATACCCGGGAATGTATGTCTTCCCGGGTATTCGCATTAGAACAGGCTGGTCTGGCCGCATTAGAAAATATCCATTACAAACAGATATGCGATCATCAGGATCAGCCCGATACAGAACAGCAGCAGCCCGAAAGACATGCTTCGCGCGATCATCGTGCTGTTCTCGGCCCATTCTTCGTGGATCATGGCGAACTTATGGTCATAATCCACGTGGGCGGGGCGTTTCCTGCGGTAAGTCAGATTGCCGATCTGCTGGAACGTGGAAGCGATGCAGGCGCACAGGTGGGTGAATGCGGTCCCTTCCGGCAGTTCCTGCGGCAGTCTGCTGTCCCGATAGACGGTTTTGCGCAGCAGCACCACGACGGTATCCACCAGGCTGTCCAGCACCCGGCAGACCATACCGCACAGGAAGGGTAGTATCTGCAGCAGCAGCGGCCGGTAGAGCCGGTCTTCCAGATCCAGATAGCTGTTCCAGCGGTTGACGTACTTCCGGCGCGGATTTCGACCCTGTCCTTTTGACGTACTCTCTTTTGCGTCCTCAGGATTCTTGACAGTATTGACGGTACGTGTCGTTTCGACAGGGCGCATCATCCACAATCTGACGACGACTGCGTATACCACCGCACCGATAACCAGCGAGATGGCAGCTCCTTTCAGGTTCGTCAGTGAGAAATAGGAAACCGCCAGCTCCGTTTCTTCCACATTCATAAAGCCCTGCCCCATTTGAGAGAGTCGGTCCATGACAGCATAAGGGAAAAGGCCCATCAGCGGCAGCAGGGACGCGCTGATCGTCAATGCGGCGGCGCTGACCTTATTCATATACTTTCCGTTTAGCGTGTCATATTTTTCCTGCACGGCAGCATCCGTGTTTTTTTCCACAAAAAGAGCCACATAGAGTTTTGTCATATAAGCCACAGTCAGGCCGCCGCTGATGAGAAAGGCCCATTCGATCCACTGCAGCGTGCCCGCGCTGAACAGGGTATCCGTGCCTGCCAGAGCGGACATGCTGGCCACAGCGGCAATACTGCCGTTTCTGACCAGTTCGGTGTATTCCACGATACTCTCGTGAATCAGAGTCTTGCTGATATAGCCGTTCCAAAGAGGCACACCGCCAATTCCCAGCGCCCCCATCAGGAAGATATAATGAAGCAGCGGTTTCCTGCGGCCAAAACCGCGCAGGGCATTGAGATCCAGCGTGTGCACATTCATGTAGACCACACCCGCCGCCATAAACAGCGTCAGCTTGATCAGAGAGTGATTGACCATATGAAGCAGACTGCCGCGCACAGCGATCAGATTTTCCGCGCCCATCAGTCCGGACATGCCGACGCCTACCAGAATAAATCCGATCTGGGAGACGGAGGAACATGCCAGCGTCCTTTTCAGATCGACGGAAAAGAGCGCCAGCACCGCACCTACCACCATCGTACAGACACCCAGCAGCAGGATCATGTTGCTCCAGGCCGTGTTGCCGAGAAAAAGATAAGCGGTCAGGATCAGGATACCGTACATCCCTGCTTTGGTCAGAATACCGGACAGGAGAGCGGAAGCCGGAGCAGGAGCCACCGGATGCGCTTTGGGCAGCCAGATATGGAGGGGAAAAGCGCCGGCCTTGGCTCCGAAACCGAAGAGCAGGCAGAATCCGGCGATCCACAGCTGTGTCATGGCGGAGGAAGCGCTGACCGTTCCGGCGCCCCATTTTTGTGTGACAGCTGCGGTCTGCAGGTCGTTGGCAGCAGCGCCATATACGTTGTAGAGACCGGTCAATTCGTCGAAGAAAAGCGTTCCCGTCACGTCATAGAGCAGGAAGATGCCCATTAGCATGACCAGCCCGCCGATCACTGCCACGGCGAGGTAAGTGCCGGCAGCCCGCAGCGCTTCCCGCTTCTCGTCGTGTGCCACCCACACATAAGAGGTGAGAGACATGATCTCGAAGAAGATGAAAGTGGTATAGAAATCTGCCGAGAGGAAGACGCCCTCCGTCGCCCCCAGCGTCACCAGCAGAAACAGATAATAGCGGTTGCGGTTACGATAATGACTTAAATATTCCCTGGAAAAAAGGGTGCTCATAAACCACATGAAAGCAGCGATCATGCCATACAGGGCACGGAAGCCGTCCAATGTAAAATGCAGTCCCATGCCGCAGATTTCTGGGATATCTGCCCGTACAGGAAGCATGGAGGAACCGTTCTGCCCAGACGTCAGCATCTGCCAGAACAGATACAGGAAGAGTCCGAAAGTAAGCCCCGTCACCAGATCGGCAAACCGGCTGCGCAGGTCTTTTTGGAAGCGGCCCAGCAGATAGCTGAGGATCCCGGCGGCCATGGGGCCGAAGACTGCGGTATAGAGAAGAAGATTGATTGTTGTGCTCATAATATAATGCCTTTCTGAATCTATGTGAATCTGTGAAACGCTGTGTTCCATGATCAGAATTCTCGCGGTTCCTTAGAACGTATACAACCCGGCCGCCACATCCCGGAAGAAATCCGTGAGCGGCTGGGAATACAATCCGAATGCAATGATAAAAAATACAAATACAAACAGCGGCAGGAGCATTTTCCAATTAGGATCTTTGAACTCCTTTATGGAAGAATCGTCGAAATCCTTCCCCGGGAAAAAGGCCCGCACCACAATGGTCAGCATGTAGATGGCAGTCAGCAGAGCGGATAGTAACAGACAGGCAATCCCGAAGTAAGCCACCGGATTGCCACTCTCTACGGCAGCGGAAGCCAGATTCCACTTGCTGATAAAGCCGGCCAGTCCCGGTACTCCCATCAGCGCCAGTGCAGACACGGTGAAGATGCCGAATACGCAGGGCATCCTGTACCCCATGCCGTCCAGTTCATGTACATACTGTTTCTCTGTCTGGTGGATGATGGCGCCCGCACAGAAGAAGGAGCAGATCTTGATCACCGCATGGAAGATCAAATGGGTCAGCGCGCCCACCAGCCCTAAGGGCGTCATGATGGTGACGCCGAACAGGATGTAGGACAGGTTGCTGATGGTGGAATAGGCCAGACGCCTTTTCAGGTGGGTTTCCTTGACGGCCCGGCTGCAGCCGTACACGATGGTAAACATGACCACCAGCATGACGGTGGTCTGCGCCCAGGTGCCTTTCAGGAAGTCCACGCCGAAACTGTAATAGGTCAGCCGGATAATGGCAAAGGCGCCCGATTTGACCACGGCAACAGCGTGCAGAAGCGCCGTGACCGGGGTGGGAGCCACACCCGCCTGCGGCAGCCAGGAATTAAAAGGGAACACGGCGGCCTTGACGCCGAATCCCAGGAAAGCCATCACATAGACGAACAGCAGGACGTTGGTGCGGCCGCCGATCTTAGTCAGGTCAAGCACGCCGCCCAGAATAAAATCGGTGGTAGTGCCGTAGATGATGATCATGATCAGGCCGATAAAAGCAAAAGCCGCGCCGCCCAGCGAATAGTACAGGTATTTTCGGCTGGCCAGAATGGCCTCTCTTGTCAGCGTGTGCATGACAAGCGGCACCGTCACCAGCGTCAGCAGTTCGTAGAAGAAGTACATGGTCAGCAGGTTCGCCGACAGCGCGATACCCAGCGTAATGCCGTAAGTCATCGTGTAGAAGAGGAAAAAGATCTTCTCATGCTCTTCTTTCGTCATATACTCAAAGGCGTACAGGGTGGCAAAGGGCCACAGCGCGGAGACAAGCCCGGCAAATACCATACCCATGCCGTCCACCTTGAAACAGATGGAAAGATCACCTGTAAAATGCGCCAGCAGAAAGGTGCTGTCGGAGTGGTGCTGCAGCAGATACCATACCAGAATGCTGTTTAAAATGACGGCGCTTTCCAGAAAGACTTCCATATGCCAACGCTTTTTAAAAGAAAGCATCGGCACCAGCGCGCCTGCGATTATGGGAATTAAAATTACCAGTATGATCATAGTAAACCTCCATCATGCTCCATTCTTGTACTTATAGTAAACGACATAACAAATTTCTGTTTCCGGCTCTTGCAGAAGCCATATAC
>OFFW01001296.1_pt1 | contig 15240 bp, 10 predicted proteins | sample 1521501 | NCBI WGS metagenome assembly OFFW01 (sample SAMEA3504107, study PRJEB24116) | mouse gut metagenome | biome: mouse gut; feature: mouse-associated habitat; material: faeces | place: Denmark | collected 2011
ATGTCCTTCAGGACATTGTAAGCGTCATAGTTGTCGTCCTTCACATCGCTGATGGCCTTGCCAGACCACTCGGTGCCATCGATCGCGAAGGCGTTGTAGCCGGTGACCTTGCCCAGATCCGCCTCGGCATAGGGATCGCGGCTGTCGGGGCCAATGTCTTCCAGGCGGACATAGTCAGAGGCAACAGCCTTGACCTTCATCAGCTGGGTCCGGGTAACGACGACGTTCGTGATGAAGTCGGCGTCAACGGGGCAGACATAGACCTCAACGGTCACGCCGTTGTCGGTCAGGTCGGCAATCTCAGACAGAGAAGGAGCCTGAGCCTTGGTTTCCTTTTCGATGTCAGTGGCATCGTAGGTGTACAGCTGGCCTTCGCCAACGCCGACAGGAGCAGGAGTCTGCGCATAGTCTTCGTTATAGGCACGGGCATTCCAGCCGTTAATGGTGATCTGGGTAGCGTCCGCGAACGGGCTCCGATAGTCTTTCAGACCGCTGGAAGGAGTGCTCCAGCTGGAGTAATTGTCGCGGTGATCGGTGCTGTAGGTGTCATAGCCACGCAGGCCCAGAGCCTTTTCCTTAGAGGCCACAGAAGCCTCGCGGTGAACAATCTGGTCGGTGTAGGTGAAGTCGGCCTCCAGGGGGAAGGTGCCGATGGTGACCTTCTTGTAGCTCCACTCGTTAGAGGGATGGCCGTACACATCATACGCGGGATCATACTTGTCGTGCTCCAGGCGCAGGTCCTTGAAGTGCTCCTCGCCGAACTCGAGAGTCATCTCGTTGTTCACGGCGTTGATGACACGACGGTTGATGTTCGCGTTGATGTCACGGTTGTTGCTGGTGACGTACTGGGCCTTGCTGCCCTGAACCGTCAGAACCTCGCCGGTAGAGCTGATAACGGTGTTGTTTCCGCCATAGTCCACCATGGTGGCCTTCAGGGTGTTCAGAGCCAGCTGGCAAGCCTCGTCACGGGTCACAGCCTTGGCACCGTCGAAGTCCAGGCGGTCGAACAGGCCGGCGACGTTGCCGATCCGGGCCACGTTCATGGTCCAGCCGGTGTCGACGAAGCCCTCGATGTTGGCCTTATAGCCAACAGCGCCCAGCAGCATCTTGGCGAAGGCATAGCCGGTCAGGGGGTTGGCGGGCTTGAAGGTGCCGTCGCCATAGCCGCTGATGTAGCCGGCCGTCTTGCAGTAGCCGATGACGCCCGCAAAGGTATGACCAGTGGGAACGTCGGGATACGGGCTCGCATTGTTGGGCAGAGCAGAGGCAGCGTCGGGGCCGATCATCAGGGAGACGATGATCTTGGCGGCCGCGCCGCGGGTCAGCTTGGTCTCGGGACGGAAGGAACCGTCCTCATAGCCGGTGATAATGCCGATACGGTTCAGAACCGCAACGGCTTCCTCGTACTGGATCTCATCCTTGTCGGTGAGGTCCTTGTACTCGGTGGCCCCAGCGCTGATGGTGACCAGAGACATGGTCATAACCAGAGCGAGGACCAGGGATAAGAACTTCTTCATGGATTTTCATCCTCCTTTTGATTTTGGCGGGAAGTTCACCGCCATTATTTGCGGAACGGTGTGCTCGGGACTTTTCCGGCGCACATACAGTGGCTAGCCGTTCCCGTATCTACCCCGGGACTGCCGCCTCATCCGTGCCGCAGGCAAGACCATGATCATCATCACCCACGACCTGTCGGAAGCCGTCAGCCTGGCAGACCGCATCATCATCCTGTCCGGCCGCCCGGCCGTGGTCAAAAAGCAGGTCGACGTGCACCTGACGCTGGCAGACGATTCGCCTCTGGCTGCAAGGAATGCTCCCGAATTCCAGCAGTATTTCAACATGCTATGGGAGGAACTGACACATGAAAACTGAAATGAAAACGGATTCCGCAAAAAGGAAAAAAGCCTCCGGGGAACTGTCCAGGCAGGAGGAATTCATCCGGAAACACAGGCGGCATCACCATGAAATCGCTTCCTGGCGGACGATCATCTTCGTCCTTTTTTTAGTCCTGTGGGAAGTCAGCGCCAATCTGAAATGGATCGACAGCTTCTTCTTCTCCAGCCCCAGCCGCGTGGCGCGCTGCTTCGTGGATCTGATCAGGAACAATTCCATGCTGGCCCACATCGGCGTGACGCTGCTCGAGACCCTGCTCAGCTTCCTGCTGGTGATACTTTTCAGCCTGCTGGTGTCCACGCTGCTGTGGCACTCCAGGAAGCTGTCGGAGATACTGGAGCCCTATCTGGTGGTGCTCAACAGCCTGCCGAAATCGGCTCTGGCGCCGCTGTTCATCGTATGGCTGGGCACCGGCACCCGAACCATCATCGTGGCCGGCATGTCAGTGGCGGTGTTCGGCTCCATCATCAGTTTCTATACGGGATTCCAACAGGTGGATCCGGAGAAGATTACGCTGATTCACACGCTGGGCGGCAGCAGGCGGGACGCTTTCTGCAAAGTAGTGCTCCCCGGCTCCGTGCCGATACTGCTCAGCACCGCGAAAGTGAATATCGGCCTGGCCCTGGTGGGCGTCATCATCGGTGAATTTCTCGCCGCCAGAAGAGGCCTGGGGTACCTGATCATCTATGGATCCCAGGTGTTCCAGCTGGATATGGTAATCACCAGCATCATCGTGCTGTGCGTCATCGCGCTGGTCTTCTATAAGTCCATACAGATCATCGAGCATCAGATCAAGATACGATTCAAGATGTAATCTCTCAAGGCCAAAAAAGCGTATGCTTTCCGGCCTTACATAGCCTTCGCTCAGGCGAACCGGCGGAGCTTATCGCCGTGCTTCATGAGAACATTCTTCATGACAGCAATGTCCGCCTGCATGGAGTCAAGCTGCCCGATGCCTTTCTTATGCCTCTCGCAGGCAGGGACATAACCGTCCTCTATGTTCCGCAGACGGGGCAGAATATGGTTTTCATTCTGCAGTTTCCAGCTTTACATCCAACAGCTGGGATATGGCCAGCAAATCTTCACTTGTCAATGCCGTATGAACACTCCTCTTCCTCTCTCTGAGAACCTGGCGCAATGGTAAAATAGAGAATAAGCTCGAACATTGAATCACTGAATACAAAGAAAATAGAAATATCTGTCGGTAAATACTAAAAATAAAGCTTCTGACGGGACTCGAACCCGTGATCTATTGATTACGAATCAATCGCTCTACCAACTGAGCCACAGAAGCTTACCCAAATCCTGGACAAATCCAGACGGCCAAACATTTGCTTTGGTGGTCTCACGACCCCTTTCGCATGACCGAATTTTATTATACAGGCTTTCGAGATATTTTGCAACTACTTTTTTAAAATTTCTAAAAAATATTGCGCGTCCCTGCCCGTATTATTGTTTCTCCCCTTCCCGGACGAAACAAGCCCCGTCCAGGTGCACGTCCAGCTGGTCATATGCTATCTCAATGCCATTCTCGTCCAGTTTCAGCTTGCACGCCTCCGTGACGCGCCATTTCCCCTTCCAGAAATCCTCCTGGCGGAACCAGCACCTGACGCCCAGCTGTACGCTGGAACTGCCAAGCTCCGACACGAACACCAGCCGCTCTCTGTCCTTCAGCACAGCCTCGTCCGTCTCCAGTATCCCCAGCAGCACCTCCTTCGCATTCAACAGATCGGCATGGTAGGAAATTCCCACCGTGACATCCATCCGCCGCACTTCCTGCATGGTGATGTTCACAAGGCTGTTGTTGGCCAGATTGCCGTTGGGCAGAATGACCGTCTGGTTGTCGGGAGTCAGAAGCTTGGTATAGAAAATCTGAATTTCCGTTACAGTCCCCTCCTGCCCCGAATAACTTTCCTTGATATAGTCTCCTACCTTAAAGGGCTTCAGGGCAAGTATCAATCCCCCGCCCGCTAAATTGGACAGACTTCCCTGAACCGCCAGACCGATCGCTACGCCCGCGGATCCCAGTACGGCTACAATGCTGGCCGCATCCAGCCCGAAGGAGGATGCCAGCATCATCACCAGCAGAACATAGAGAGAGGCCTTGATGAAGGAATCCGCAAACTGAATGGCACCGATTTCCGCATTGGCCCGGGACATGGATTTTTTGACCACCTTGCGAATCACCTTGATCAATTGCACGCCTATCAGGAAAAAACCAACCGCCAGCAAAACCCGCATTCCCAGTCCCAACGCCTTTTCGGAAATCTGATTCCATATCTCATTCATGATTTACGTCCCTTATTCGTAGTTTCTTTCTTTCCCGCATTTCTTGTCTTGGGAACCATTTCCTTTTTTTCGGTCGATTTCTTTTCTGTCACTTTCTTTTCTGCCGGTTTCTTTTCTGCCAGCTTTTTTTCCGGAACCTTTTTCTCCTGCTTTTCTTTCTCCGCCTTGCCCTTCTGAGGCTTTTTCTCTTCGGAATCTGCCACGGTTTCCGCCGCCTGCTCCATGACGGCATCCTCCTTCAGGCTGTCGGAGATAGGCGCTTTTTCTTGTTCGGCGGCCTCTCTTGCCAGACATTCCCTCTCAGCTCTCTCCGCTTCCTCCTTGGCCAGACGTTCTATTTCGGCCTGCTCTCTTGCAGCCCTCTCCGCACGCTCTGCCTCTTCCTTGGCCAGACGCTCCTTTTCGGCCTTTTCCCATGCGGCACGCTCCGCCTTCTGGGCACGCTCCTTCTCCAGACGCTCCTTCTCGGCACGCTCTCTTGCAGCTTTCTCGGCTTTTTCCCGAGCCGCCTTTTCCCTAGCCAGACGTTCCTTCTCGGCCTTTTCCTTTGCGGCCTTCTCTTTCACCCACTCTTCCTCTGTAAACGGAATATACTGCAATATGCTCAGAGACAGTGGCGCCAGCTCCACCGTGATTGACTGGGGCCTATCATCCCATTCTATCTCCCTGCTCTTCTGAATGCGGCTGTTCACCATGCCCGTGCCGCCGTATTTCACATCATCGGAGTTGAATATCTCCTTGTATTTTCCGTGGAAAGGAACCCCGGTGGTGATTTCCTGACCTGCACCTGAGAAATTGGCCACCACTATCAGTATCTGGTCCTCACCGGCTCCCCTTCTCAGATAGGAAAGACAGCATTCCTTGGCGGAAATATGATTGATCCACTCAAAACCGTCGGTAGAGTCATCCATTGCATAAAGCTCGGATCTGGTCCGGTATAGGTGGTTCAAATCCTTCACCAGAGCGGCGCCCCCCTTATGCTCCGGCTCCTGAGAAAGCTCCCAGTGCACCAGACGCTCCTCGTTCCACTCGTCGAACTCGCCCAGATCCTGCCCCATGAAAAGAAGCTTCTTTCCCGGATGCGTCATCATATAAGAGTAAGTCAGCCTCAGATTAGCAAACTTCTGCTCCCGTTCTCCGGGCATCTTTCCGATCATGGCGGACTTACCATGGACCACCTCGTCATGGGAAAATACCAGCATAAACTTTTCGCTGTAGGCATAGACCATGCTGAAGGTCAGCTCCCCGTGATGGTGGGCCCGGAAATAGGGGTCGTATCTGATGTAGCCCAGATAGTCGTTCATGAAGCCCATGTTCCACTTCAGGTCGAAGCCCAGGCCGTCCTCTTCCAGCGCCCCGGTAATCTTGGGGAAGGCGGTGCTCTCCTCGGCGATGCTCAGCACGCCCGGATTGCGCTTCTTCATGACGGAGTTCAGGTGCTTAATCATCTCGATGGCCTCCAGGTTCTCCTTGCCGCCGTACATGTTGGCCACCCATTCGCCGTCCTTTTTCCCATAGTCCAGATAGAGCATGCTGGCCACCGCGTCCATGCGGATGCCGTCCGCGTGGAACTTCTCCACCCAGAACAGGGCGTTGGCGATCAGGTAATTGGAGACCTGGGGCCTGCCGTAGTTGTAGATCAATGTGCCCCAGTGGGGATGGCAGCCCTGTCTGGGATCCATATGCTCGTAAAGGCAGGTGCCGTCAAAGTTGGAAAGCCCGTAGGTGTCCCTGGGGAAATGGGCCGGAACCCAGTCCAGGATCACGCCGATGCCCGCCTTGTGGAGCTCATTCACGAAATACATGAAATCCTCCGGAGAGCCGTACCTGGCCGTAGGCGCGTAGTAGCCGATCACCTGGTATCCCCAGGAACCGTCCAGGGGATGCTCCATCACGGGCATCAGCTCTACGTGGGTGTAGCCCATCTTCTTGATGTAGGGGATAAGCTGCGCCGCAATCTCCCGGTAATTGGCGTAGCCGCCGGAGGCCTCCCCCTCTTCGGCAGGGGCCACAAAGGAGCCCAGGTACATCTCATACACGCTCACCGGCGCGTTCCCTGTCTGGAATCCGGCCCGGCCCTTCAGGAATTCCCCGTCCTCCCAGACAAAGCTGTCCAGATCCGCCACCACCGAGGCCGTCTCCGGCCGAAGCTGGGCGGCATTGCCGTAAGGGTCTGCCTTCAGATAGGTCATCCCGCCCTTTATCTTGAGCTCGAATTTATAATTGTCCCCCGCCTTTGCGTCCGGCAGGAAAATCTCAAAAATGCCGGAGTCCCCCAGCCGCCTCATCTGGTGGACCCTACCATCCCAGCCGTTGAAGTCCCCCACCACGCTGGCCCGCATGACATTCGGGGCCCACACGGCAAAGTACACGCCCCGGATACCGTCGATGGTCATGGGATGGGCCCCCAGCTTTTCATAGATGGTATAATGGATGCCGCTTTGGAACTTGTCCATATCGCTCTCTGTAATCTGGGGCGCGAAGCGGTATGCCTCGCCGCGGACGCCCTCGCTGCCGTCCTTCCCTTTCACCACGTAATGGTAAGCGGGGACCTCGCTCTCCTTCTGGGGCAGCAGCGCGGCAAAAAAGCCGTCCTCGTCCGCCAGTTCCAGCTCCACCCGCTGGCCGGTCCCTTCGAACACGATCTCCGCCTGCTCCGCTCCCGGGAAATACGCCTGCACCAGGGTCTGTTTCCCGACTTTGTGGGGGCCCAGCAGTTCATGGGGATTGTCGCACTCGGAGTAGATGATCTCCTCGATTTTCGGCCAGTTCATCAGCTGATAAAGTTTGTTCGTCATGCCGTCTGTTTCCTTTCTTTGATGCCTTTTTATCGTTCTATGAAACCGTTCTCGTTCTCTGATTTCCTGCCATGTTCGGTGAAGCGCTTCATCCCTCCAGGCTGTGCAGGAACAGTCCGCTGCGCAGCTTTGGCTCGAACCAGGTGGACTTGGGCGGCATCAGCCTCCCCGCGTCCGCCACGGCGAACAGCTCCTGCATGGATGTGGGATACAGGGAAAACGCCACCGCCATATCCGCCCCGGTTCCCTGTCCCGCGGGCAAGGCCTCTCCCCCAGATCCTTTCTCCGAAGTCAGCTGCTCCTGCACCCTGCGCTCCAGCTCCTTCAATCCGCGGATGCCGCCCACGAAGTCGATGCGCTTGTCCGTCTTCGGGTCAAGGATGCCTAGGACAGGGCCCAGCAGATGGTCCTGGAGCAGAGAGACGTCCAGTCCGTCCACGGCATCCTCAGATAAAATATGAGACCTGGCCGTCAGGCGATACCATGCGTCGTCCAGGTACATGCCGTACTGCCCCTTCCTTTTGGGACGGTAGGGTGCCTCCGGCGCTTCCTCCACCTGGAAGCCCTCGGAAATCTTCTCCAGGAAGCCCTCCTTCGTATAACCGTTCAAGCCGAATACTATGCGATTGTAATCCAGGATATGCAGCTCCTCGTCCGGAAACAGCACCGAGAGGAAATAGTTGAACTCCTCCTCCCCTGTATAGTCCGGATGGGCCTGCCGCCGCATGAGCCCCACCTTCACGGCAGAGGCGCATCGGTGATGGCCGTCCGCGATGTATATGGCATCCATCCGGGCGAACCGCTGCCGGATGCCCTGGAACGCATTGCCCGCTTCCGTCTCGTCTTCCTCCATGGGATGCTCTTCTCCCATGGGATGCTCCTCTCCCATGGGATGCTCCTCTCCCATGGGATGCTCCTCTCCCATTATGGCCCAGACCCTGTGTCCGATGCCGTCCTCGGAGACGAAGCTGCAGGCCGGGGGATTTTTCTTCACTGCCCCGATAATCTCCCGAAGCACCGCGTCCGAGCGATATGCCAGGAAGATAGGCCCTGTCTGCATATCGCACACGTCCACATGACGGATTCTGTCCTGTTCCTTGTCCGCCCGGGTGTTCTCATGCCTTTTGATGATGCCTGCGCTGTAGTCGTCAATGGAAGCGCAGGCCACGATGCCGGTCTGGCTCCTGCCGTCCATGGTCAGCTCGTAGAGATAGTAGCAGGGCTTGTCCTCTCTGACGAATTTCCCCTGGGCAATCTGGTCCCGCAGCAGAGCTGCCGCCCTTTCGTACACCTGCGGCGCATAGGTGTCCACCTCCGGGCCGAAGCCCGTCTCCGCCCGGTCTATGGCGAGGAAGGAGTCGGGATTTTGCCTTACCTCTTTCGTGGCCTCCTGCCTGTTGTACACGTCATAGGGCAATGCGGCAATCCTGCCCTCCATGCCCGGAGCCGGGCGGTATGCGGAAAATGGTCTGATGTCTGCCATCGTCTTCGTTCCTCTTTTCTCTCGAAATAAAAGATAAATTTATTTTACCAAAAATATCTGTACTTAACAAGGATCTAGTGATAAACTATATTTGAAAATTGCGAAAGGGTGAGACGATAAAGAACGGACGAACCATAAAATCGGAAAAAGATAAGAAACGAGGTAAGCCAATGACTGACGAAAACAGAAAAATGCTGGAGCGCATCAACGCATACGCGGAAAATACCCTGGGCGAGATCGACCCACAGAAAGTGCCGGTATCCGTCCAACTGGAACAGCTGCGGCCCGTGATGGAGGAAATCGCCGCTGAAAAGGGCATGAGCCTGGAGGATGTGTTCATCCTGTACATGGACCTCCAGAGCGAGGCCTCCTGCGCCACAAACGAGAAGCTCAAGGACAGCCTCCGGGACATCAACAATGGCTTCGATGGCGGCTCCCCGCTTCTGTTCCGCTGAGCGCGGGGCCTCTCCATATCTGCCATATCTGCGGCATAATTCCAGGGCATGTCAACGCGCGGGGCACTGCCCGGAATTATGTCGTATTTTGTCGTTCTGCATGGTTTTCATCCGGCAGGAAGAATCAGGCAAGGGCCTCCTCGAACACCTTTAACAGCTGCTCCTGGTAGAACGGCTTGTCCACGAACCCTCTGGCGCCGATCTTCCTGGCCCGCTCAAAGGTGTCCTCATAGGCCAGGGAGGAAACCATCACGATCCTTGCGTCCGGATGCTCCTTCAGGATGATCTCGGCAGCGTCTATGCCGTCCATCCCCTGCATGATGATATCCATAGTCACCAGATCCGGCGCCACTTCGGCGTACCGGGCGATGGCATCCTCCCCGCTGCGGCAGTATGCCGCCACCTCGTAATCCGTGCCCGCCAGGGCATCTTCCAGCTGCACCCTGACCAGCCGGGAATCGTCTACTATCATGACACGTCTCTTCATCTTTACATGCTCCCTTCTGTCAGCTTATGTCCCCTGCGTCCTCGTCCTGCTGCGCACAGGGCACATGGTGGATCAGCTGCGCCCCCTCATTGTACTCATCGGAATAAGTAAGGACAAACTGAACCTCCCTTCCCTCCGGCTCAAAGCGCCCACGGTAGAACGCCGGCGGGTTGAAATGCGCCGGAACCTGCGTCGCCTGGAACATGGCTCCTGCTATCCTGCCGCACAGCACATTGAAGTATTCCTTGCTGAACTCTTCCAGGTCATCGGGATCCAACAGTTCCTCATGAAACGAGTTGCAGGCCATACGGTACAGCAGACTGGTGTCCGCACAGAGGGTCAGGCTGGTATGAAAGCCTTTGTCAAAGGTGATCTGTACCGTGCACATATCCTCCCCCGGCGGCATGTCTTCCTGGTGCAGGCGCACACCTGCAGTACGTTCCGTCACGTCCTGGACCGCCTGGTTCAATATCCGTTCAAGTTCTTCCTGTGTCAGCGTGCTGTTCATAGCTCAATCCTTTCTCCCACGAAACACTTGCCCTAAACCCTTCCGTCCTGCTCCAGCGCCCGCTGGATCCGGTTCCGCAGGTCATCCTCATGGAAAGGCTTCAGTATATAGTCACAGATTCCCAGCTTCGCGCTCTCCAGGACGGAGTGGGAATCCTCCACGCCCGTAAGCATGATTACAGGGATGTCTTTCCTGTCTTTCATGGCGCGGATCTCCCGCAGCGTCTGAATACCGTCCTTGAGGGGCATCCGGATGTCCAGCAGAATCAGGTCAGTGTTCTCCTGTTCCAGATATTTCAAGGCGCGTATACCGGAATTCACCATCGTCACCTCGTAATCGTTCCGCAGGGCATCCCAAATCCTCGATAAGATGATCGCTGCGTCATCCACTACCAAGATACGTTTTTTGCCGTATCCGTCTCCTGTTTGGGTCATTTGCGCTCTTCCTCCTTTTAAAATATGGCCAGAAGCTGACGTAACAGCTCCTCGGCATTGTCATCCTCATACAGCTTAAGCTGCTCCTGTATCTGCAGCAGACGCTCCTTCATATCCTCCGGCAGTTCATGGCGCAGGATTTCCTCCACACCGTCCGCACATTCCCTGGAACGGAAATGCTCCAGCTGATCCAGCGCCGTGCCCACCTGCTCCTTCAGTTCCTGCGCAGTCAGGGCGGGAAGCTTAGCGGCCTCTGCATCATCCTTTCGTCTTCTCTGTTCCAGGAAGGATCCTATATTCTGCAGGAGCGATTCGTAGGCCTTCAACAGCGCGGGAAATTCCCGGGCGATAAAGGCGCTGTCCCCTTTGGCGGCGGCGTTCTCCTGGGCTCTGGCCATGGCAGAGAGATCCATGGCGCCGATATTGGCGGAGGCGCTCTTAAGGCCGTGCACTTCTATCTGGTAGCGCTGGACATCGGAGTCCACAAGCTGGCGCAGCAGTTCGGTCTTGCGCTTCCCGTCCATACGGTAAAGCTCCAGCAGATCCAGGAATTCCTCCTCCACACCGGAAAAAAACTGCATGGCGGCCTTCATGTCCAATCCCTCGATGCGGATGGACTCCGGATTCCACTGCTCCTCCGCCCCGTTTCCTTCCGTCTCTGTCTGCCTGTACTTCTCCGGCACCCAGCGCAGCAATAGCTGGTTCAGCTCCTTCCTGTCCAGGGGCTTGGCGATGAAATCCTGGAAGCCGTTGCTCAAAAACTGCTCCCGCATGCCCTCCATGGCGTTGGCGGTCAGCGCGATCACGGCGGGGGCGGTGCCGTTCTCCCCACAGTCCCTGCGAATGATCTCCGTAGCCTCTATGCCGTCCATCATGGGCATCATATGGTCCATGAAGATGATGTCATACCGATTGTCCCGCACCAGCTCGATGGCCTCCGGCCCGCTCTCCGCCTCTGTCAGATCGAATTCGTAACTTTTCAGGAATCCTCTGGCCACCTTACGGTTGATCACATTGTCGTCCACTATGAGCACCTTGATGCCCGGCGCCTTGAAGTTTTCCCCCACGCCCTGCTCTGTCTGAGAAATCTCCGGCATCTCGGAGACGGGGCTGCTGTCCGTTATCCTCTGGAGGATGGTGATGGTGACCAGGGTCCCCTTGCCGTAAGTGCTGTCCACCTGAATGGTGCCGTCCATGAGCTCCACCAGCTGCTTCACGATGGCCAGGCCCAGCCCGGTGCCCTCCACGCTCCGGTTGCGCTTGGAATCCACCTGCCGGAAGTCCTCGAATATCTTGCCCAGGTCTTCCTCCCGGATGCCGCAGCCCGTATCCTCCACCCGGAAAGTGAGCAGCTCCTCATCCGCCTTCTCACCGGGCTTGCCCGTGATGCCGATGCGCACATACCCTTTCTTGGTGAATTTGATGGCATTGCTGAGGATATTGATCAAAACCTGCTTGATCCGCCCCTGGTCGCCCCTATAGCCGCAGGGAATGCTGTCGTCCATCTCGTACTTCATGATCAGCCCGTGCTGGGAAGCGACCATGTCCATCATGCCCACGACTTCATCCGCCACTACCTTTATGTAGTAATCCGTGGGCAACAGCTCCATTTTGCCCGCCTCCACCTTGGACAGATCCAGAATGTCGTTGATGATGGCCAGCAGGTTCCTGGCGGCGGACTGCACGTTCTTGGCATAGCCGTAAATCTGGGTGTCCGCGCACTCCTCCATGATGATATCGTTCAATCCGATGATGGCATTCATGGGGGTGCGTATCTCGTGGGACATATTGGCCAGGAATTCGCTTTTGGCGATGCTGGCCTTCTCCGCCTGCTGGCGCACCCGCTTGATTTCATTGATATAGGCCTTGATGTCGGTCATATCCAGTATCAATATGACGCAGCCCTGCTTCCTGCCGTTCTCATCTATGATCTTCTTGCTGTGGCTCTCGTAATGCTGGCCATTTATGGAGAAGCTCTGAGGGATGTCCTCATTGAGCATTTCCTCCCGGAATTCTTCCAGTACCCTGATGTTCTCTCCCAGCTTGTGGGCGGGCAGACAGGTGAAGATATCCGCGGCGGCCCTGTTGTAGCTCACCAGCCGGTCATGGGCGTCCAGGGCGATCACCCCGTCCCCCAGGTTCTCCAGCACCTTTTCCGCCGCCAGATGGCGGAAATCATAATTGCGCCTGCTCCACACCACGATGACTACCATGGCCATGGAGATGGCCAGGGTCATGGGCGTGAAGTCGAACACCTTCACCAGCTTGAAGACATAGCCTGCCAGCACAATCACCGGCAGGGTGGAAATCCCCAGAATCGTCCAGTACTGGCGGTTCACCTGCCGATCCGAGCGCACATGGATGGCCCGGGCCAGAGTGAATATGCACAGCCCATAGGGAATGATGATGCGGGTGAACATAAAGAGCGTGTACAGCGGGCCGTAGGTGATACTGACATAGTGGAACCCGTCCGCGGCCGTCAGCCATCTGACCTCTCTGTAGAAAAGGCCGTGCCAGTTAAAGAACACCGTGGGCAGCACAAGGAAATTGGCAACGGCCAGAATCCGCAAAAGTATCTTGGGCGGGGTGGCGCTGCAATAGAGATAGGTGAACCAGCAATAGAACAGCGGCACGAAGGCAGAGCCCACGTTCTCCACGGTCACCGCCGTGACGGCAGCCTCCACCGTGGGAGCGGTCAGCTCCAGCAGATAGCCCACATTCTGCACCAGAGCTCCGCACATAATGAAAATCAGGAACTTCTGTTCCCTGGCCCCCTCTCCGTTGAGTAGGAGAATCAGCGCGATAAAAGTCAGGCAGATGCCAAAGCCCTCCAGCGCGATGACCACGTTTACCATATTGATCCCCCTCTGCGCTTCCATGCGCATATCCATCAATCGAGCAAAAACAAAAGCCGTTTCACTCCATTCCTATCATAGTATATCTCACCTGATATGTCAAGAAATAGCGCATTATGCATGAAACCCACGAGACAGCAAGTGCCAAAATGAGCGTACTTTGCTCGCTTCAGGACAATAGAATTCTGTTGTATGTGTACATATGTTGCTGTGAGCGGCGAAGCCGTGAACAGTATCCCGGGCTGTCCTGCGCGCGGTATATCCGCCTACCTGTATCCCTCGGAATAGGAAATCGAAGCCTCGTTCCTCCTCATGAAAAGCAGCCCGAAAGAGCCCGGCCCGCAGTTGCTGGCGATGGCAGAGGAGGCCTTCTGCAGGTAGACCCGCTCAAAGGGACAGTACTGCCGCACCAGCTCCTGGATGTACTGCAGGCTCTCCTCGTCCATACCCGCGTAGGTGATGAACAGAATCCGCCTGTCGATGCCCCTGGGATTCGCCAGCGTCTTGCGCACATAGCCCTTTATCACATGGTAGAAGCTCCCCATCTCCATGCTGCTCACCGCCATCCGGCTCTTGCGCAGCACAATCACCGGGTGCAGCAGCAGGGCGTCGCACATTACCTGCACCCGCTTGGAGATCTGTCCCGACTTGCACATCATATGGGTGCTGTCGATTATGAATGCGGACGAAATATAACGGCGCAGCTTCTTCACGGTCTTCACGATTTCGTCCCTGGATGCGTGGTTCTCCGCCATATGGGCCGCATAGAGGACGGAAAGGCCCATGCTGCTGGAGAGATGGCCGGAGTCGATTACCGTGACGTTCTCAAAGGACTTGGCCGCCTCCAGGGCGTTCTGGTATCCGTCGCTGACATGCTTCGCCATGGTGATATGAATCACGTTCTGCGCCTCCGTCAGTTTCTGTGCGAAAAAGCGTTCATAATCCTGCACATCTGGGGGCTGGGAGACGCCCTTCTTGCCCCCCGCCATGTGGGCCAGCAGCTCATCCGCCATCAGCTCTGACTCGTCCAGGAAGCGCCCCTGCTCCGTACAGATATAGTAGTGGCATATGCTGATGCCGAATTCCCGCTTCAGGGATTCCGGCAGGTCGCACACGCTGTCCGTGGTGACCATCAGCGATATCCGCTTGGCCTGTTCGAAGATCAGCACGTCCTTCCCGATCTCCGACTGGCTGGCTGTCTCGCTTAAAGCCACCAGCTCCTTGGGCAGGATGCTCAGCACGGCGGCCTCCAGCAGCGCGCCGCTGATGGGTTTGGGCAGGTAGCCGCTGAAGCCCTCTTTCCGGTAAATCTGCTGATTGTCGCTTCCCGCATTGGCGGTAAGGGCTATCACCGGCACGTCCTGGCACAATCCCCCGGGCTGGGAATGCAGCGCATGGAGACATTCTATCCCGTCCATCTCCGGCATCAGGTGATCCATCAGAATGCAGTCATAATGCTGGTACTGGGTCAGCCGCAGACATTCCGCGCCGCTGGACGCCGTGTCGATCTGCACCTTGGTATCCGACAGGAGCTTGCGCACCACCATCAGGTTCATCTCGTTGTCGTCCACCACCAGCACATGGGCACCCGGCGCCTCGAAGCTGTGCCTGTACTGCTCCCCCTCGTGCACCTTCATGCGGGAAGTCAGGGTGAATGTCCCCAGCTCCCTCTCGCTTATGATGTCCTGCTCCAATGTGACCAGGAACGTGGATCCGTTCATGTAGACGCTGTTGACGCTGATCTCGCCTCCCATCAGCTCCACAAGCTGCTTGACTATGCTCAGCCCCAGCCCGGTGCCCTCGATGTGCCGGTTCTTCTTCTCGTCCACACGCTTGAATGCATCGAATATATAGGGGATGTTCTCCTTCTTCACCCCCTGGCCCGTGTCCTCCACGGAGTACCAGACCCGCACCCGGTTCACGCCCACCCGCTCGCAGCGCACGGAAAGGGTGACGGAGCCTTCCTTCGTATATTTCACCGCGTTGTTCAGCAGATTGATCAGCACCTGCTTGATGCGCACCTCATCGCCGCAGAGCA
>OFFW01001298.1_pt1 | contig 15222 bp, 15 predicted proteins | sample 1521501 | NCBI WGS metagenome assembly OFFW01 (sample SAMEA3504107, study PRJEB24116) | mouse gut metagenome | biome: mouse gut; feature: mouse-associated habitat; material: faeces | place: Denmark | collected 2011
CAAAACCTTGACAGGGAAAAATGGTGTAATTCATTGGATTTGGAGTTGTTCGAGGATTTTTTAGATTTTTACGATGAACATATTTAGGCAGAATCACATGTACAGCATGGATGACTGGTTCATACAGGATATGTACGCGCTCATTCATTTCGTTCAATCGTGATTCCGCCCGCGATATATCGTCATCAGAAGCCGGTGAGTTGGTACTGTTTTCATACATTTCAGTCCAATTGTCATAAAACCGCTCATCTGATTCCAAAAATTTCAGAGCTGCCTCTGGGGAAGCTCAAAAAAGAAGGCCACGCCCTCCTGGGTGTTGCGGACATGGCAGCGGCTGTGATGCTGCTGCAGGATTTTCTGTACGATATAGAGCCCCAGGCCGCTCCCTCCTGTCTGGCGGCTGCGGGACGTGTCCACCCGGTAGAAGGCTTCGAACAACTTCGGGATGGCTTCCTCCGGGATATGGGTGCCGGTGTTCTCTATGGAAAACTGCCAGCTGCCCTGCCCTTCCCGGACGGTGATTTTGACTACCGCTTCCGGCGGGGCGTATTTCACGGCATTCCCAATCAGATTGGAGAACACCTTTTCCATGAGGCTTTCGTTGGCATGGACGGGGACGGAATCCGGAAAACGGCATTCTATCTGTAAGTCCTTGCCAACAACCAGGTCTTCCGTATCGGCCAGATACTTCCGTATTACGGAAGCGCAGTCAAGCTTTCCGGTCTGAAAGCCCGGATCCCCGGCCTGTAACCTTGAAATGGTCAGCAAGTCATAGACCATGGATTCCAGGGTCTGGGTGACCCGCAATGACCGGAGAAGGTATTTTTCCCTGTCTTTGTACGCCCCTATGCCCAAAAGCATGCCCTCCAGCTGCCCCTTGATCACCGTAATGGGGGTCTTCAGCTCGTGGGACGCGGCGGCGAAGAATTCTATCTGCGCCTGCTCCAGCGCCTTTTCCCGCCGGATGTCGGCTTCCAGCTCCTCATTGGCCTTCTGGAGATCCGCCAGCGCCGCCCGCAGGTTCCGGGACAGTCTGTTCAGGCTTTTCCCCAATGTCCCAAGCTCGTCCGTCCGCTGCCCGTCCACCTGCCATTCCAAGTCCAGGCGGGACATCCGCTCCGATACGCGGCTGATCTCCAATACCGGCTTTGTGATCATCCGGGAGTAAATCCAGGAGACCAGGAGGGAGACCAGCAAGACCACTGCCGACAGGAAGGGGAACAGGCGCAGAAAAGCCTGCTGGAGCTCGGCGATCTGTCCGGCCTTTCCATACACAAGGAGCAGGTAGCGCTCCTGGCTGTCCCCAAAGGAAAAATAGTAATGGCCGGCCAGGACGGGGGCGTCCTCTCCGGTCTCCTCTTCCGCCGATAGTGCCACGTTCCCTTCCCCATATCCGGCCAGACTTGTTTCCCCATAAGCAGCAGGAGCCTGGGCGGAGGGCAGGGGAATTAAGACACCATTGCCGTCATACAGTTCCATGGAATAGATCTCCCTGTTCCGGGCAAACTGGTCGAAGAGGCCGCCGCTGTCTGAGAAGGCCACTTCCTCCAGCCCGGCCAGGAAGCTTACGGTCTGTTCGTCCAGGGAAGCGTTCAATTTATGGGAATAGGTCTGGGGCATCAGCCAGGCCAGCAGGCCATATACCACCAGGGACAGGCCGAACAGCAGCAGGGCGGTGAGGAGGAAGACTTTCGCCAACAGGCTGCTCCTAATTTTCTCTTTCAATTTTATATCCCACCCCTCTGATCGTCTGGATAAAGTCGATCCCCAGCTTCTTCCGCAGATTTTTGATATGGGTGTCCACCACCCGCTCGTCCCCGTAAAAGTCATACCGCCACAGCCTGTCCAGCAGGTTCTGCCGGGTCATGACCCGCCCCTGATGGGTCAGCAGTTCCCGCAGTATCTCGAACTCCCGCTGGGTCAGCTCGTACTCCCTGCCGTCCACCGCGGCCAGATAGCTGTCCAGATCCAGGACAAGGTTCCGATACACCAATGTCTGATGCCCCTCTTCCTGCCCCCGGCGGCTGCGCCGGAGGACAGCCCCAATCTTCCGCACCAGCACGGGCATGGAGAAGGGTTTCGTGATATAGTCGTCCACCTGCAGATCCAGTCCCCGTATCTGCTCCTCCTCGCCGCTGAGTGCGGTCAGCATGATGATGGGAATCTGGGATTGTCTGCGTATCAGTTCGCAGACCGTGAAGCCGTCGATTTTGGGGAGCATGATGTCCAATAAGATCAGATGGAAGCCCTCCTTTGAGAACATGCTCACCGCTTCCAGGCCGTCCTTTGCCACGGCTGTCTGATAGCCCGCTTCCTGCAGGAAGTTCTGCAGGAGCTCCTGGATATCGAAATCGTCCTCCACGATCAAAATCTTTTCCATGATACCACCTCCGGTATCAGCATAGCATCTTATTGTGTGATTTCTGTGAAGATTAGGCTCTTTCTGTCTTTTTCGCCAGGCCGTGGTAATACCGCATGAAGCGGCACACCTCCTCGTAGGTCTCCCGTATGGCCTCCCGGCGGCTCTGTCCATCCATTATCTCCTTTGTCCTGAGGAAAAGCCGGACGTTGTGGTACATCACGGCGATGGGCTCTCTGGGGTCATTGTATGCTGCCGGGCGCTCTTTCAGGCGGTTCTCCGCCCAGGCCGCGTTATGGCGCGCGCAGTCTTCCAGCCGCTTATATCCCTCCCTCTCCTCTCCCGACAGCAGATTCCATACGCCGAACAGATAGTCATCCGCCCGCCAGGGGTCGGGCTTGTCTTCCGGATTCCACATGGGTCTGCCGGTCTTGGGATGCAGGGGGGCTTTTTCCGCGGCTTTCAGATAATCCAGGCGCTCCCTGGCAAAATAGGTCTCCAGGCTGTCTATCTTCTGCCACTCCGGCAGCACGTCCCCCGCCAGGTACGTGAGGATGTCATCGAATTTCCTGTTGATGCGCGCCACTCTGGCAGCGTCCACCGCTTCCCCGGCATATTCAATTACGCCCCAGTCTTCCTGCATCTTCTGAAAGCTCTCCCCCTGGGAGACGTGGCCGGGCAGACCCAGGGAGCCGTACTCTAAGGCGTATATGGGGCAGAGGCAGCAGATTATGGCTTCGTATCCGCCGCCCCGGAAGTAGCCCATGAACTGGATGCGGGATACCAGGTCGTTCTTCTCCCGCACAAAGGTCTGGGAGCCGGCTTTTTTCATGCCGTATGCCTTTGCGGCAGGCGCGATTTTGGCCTGCAGGTTCTCTTTCAGGCGGAATTTCAGTTCTTCTTTGCACGCCTTCCACTGTTCTGTTGTCCTTGCTTTCTGATAGCCAAAAGCCTTCGCTGGTTCCTGTCCGGGGGGCGTTCCCAGCAGGCTTTTCCAGTGGAAATTTTTCCATGGGAGAAGGCTGGAATCCGCGGGGCGTTTGGCCAGGTATTCCTCCCACTTCCGCCTGGCGGATGCCGTGTCCATATGGTATTGTTCCAGGGCTCTCTGTATGCAGCGGACTTCCTCTTGCCTGGCTTTTTCTTCGTAAGATGGCGTAGTCTTCACAGGCCGTCCCTGGGCGTGGAAATAGTAGGCGACGCCGCTCTGGGTCTTGGTCATCCAGGCGTAGTCGGCGCGCCACTGGGTGGGCATGATGCGCATCCGGTCTCCCCGGGTGAGGTTTTTTTCCAGCTTTTCCTTGTTGCTGTCCCACCATTTTTTCCATTCCTGGGGCTCCGCTTTCCCGGCGGCCACCTGTAGGAACATTTGTTTCATTTCATCCTGAAAGCTCATTTTTCCTCCTGTACCTCCTCCTGTTTCTCCCTATGACGGGGGTGCTGCCTGCCCCTGGGGCCAGCTATGATTTCCTTTTTTTATATCGGTTGCCAAGGATATAAACCGGGAGGAAGAACCCGCCTAAAACAAAGAGCAGGGCGAAAAACAGGTCGATGATATCCCGCAGGATTCCCGGAAAAAGCAGCGTCTCTATGTAGCTGATGATTGGATACGCCAGCATCATTGTCACAGACCAGATACGGCCTGCCTGCAAGATTTTTCCCCAGTTTCCGTTGTGGAGGGAAAGGCCGGGCAGGTTCATCTCAAAGATTCCGTCGGCGTAGACGCAGACTTCGGTTTCATCATAAAAGGCAGGCAGTTTTTCCTTTACGAAAAAGCAGAAATAGAGCCCGAATGTGGCGCCCAGTCCCATGGATACGCTCAGTCCCACCGTGATGCTCCCGGCTCTGTAGGAAAGCCATAATTCCAGGCAGGCAATCAGCAGGGAGAGGAGGTAGATCAGTCCCCATTTCCTGTTTTTCTGGTAGGCTCGGGGCTGTTTGTCCGAGTAGGAGACAGCCGTTTTCACCACTTGCTCCACCTGGGCGGCGCTCAAGGCGTTGTCCTGCTCCATGCGCCTGCACATCAGCAGTTCGGTCACTGTGACTCCCAGCAGGTCTGCCAGCGGTATCAGCAGGTCTATGCTGGGGACGCTGGCGGCAGTCTCCCATTTGCTCACCGCCTTATCCGACAGGAAGAGCCGCTCTGCCAGTTCCTTCTGGGTGATGCCTTTCTCTTTCCGCAGCATGGCTACGAAGGTACCGAACGCTTGTTTGTCGATATGGGTCATCTGTTTTTCCTCCATTCCAGTTCCGCATCTGCCCCGCCCAGCACCCGGACATGGGCAGAGGATTTCCGGCCGCAAAAAGCATGCGTCCGTAATTCCTCTGGGGCACTGGACGGGGCTGATGCTGTTTTATTTTCCTCCATTCCAGTTCCGCATCTGCCCCATCCAACACCCGGGCATGGGCTGGTGCTGTTTCTAAGCCTATTTTAGCTCCATACCCTCCATTCTGCAACCGAATCCCAGGAGAATGCCCTGTTTTCGGGGTAGAACGGCAGTAGAATTGCACCTCCAGCCCATGCTGCCCCCCAGTCCTGGGGGACTAGTCCGACAGTCCCCGCTCCTTCCGCCATCTCCGGTATGCCCGCTCCAGCTTTTCGGCATATGGGTCATCCGCGGCTCTGGCGGCGGCAATGCCCTTTGTGTAGAGGTTCCCGTACCAGGCAGACTGGGATTGGGCTTGCAGCTCTTCCTTTATCTGCGTCCACAGCCCCTGGTTCCCTGCCGGGTCATGGGCAACGATCTCGCAGCATTCCTCCAGGATGTCCCCGAACAGGCGGATTCCTCTCACCTGTCCGTAATCCATGGTCTCCAGGAGTATATGGCAGAACCGAGCCCCTTTCCCATAATCACCTTCATCCAGGTAGAAGCGAATCAAATCCCGGTATCCCGCAACCATGTCCCTTGGATTTCCGGAATCTTCCTCCAGGATTTCGTTTAGTTGTTTCTGGTAGAGCGCTTTATTTTCCATATTTCTGTCAAGAAAGGCGTTGAATCCTATGAGGGTACGGCGGTCTGAAGGGTTCCAGTCTGCCGGGTTCCCCCTTCCCTCTTTCCAGGCGTCCACCAGGATTCCCATCACGTCCTTATACTCCATCTCCTGGCACAGGAAGATGCAGTCCAGCAGGTCGTTCTTCCCGAAGTCCTCCTCCACTGCGTCCTCCACGTCATAGCCGCAGGCGCAGTCGAAGTTGGCGTCCTTCGCCCGCTGGAACAGGGTGTCGTACTTGTGGCCGCCGTTATATTTCCGCAGCAGCCATGTCAGGATGCACAGGGTGCTCCCTATGCCCTGGAAAGAATTGTTCTCCCTGTCCTTCAGCTCTTCCTGGAACAGATATGCGACTGCGCCTTCATCGTCGATTTTTTCATACAGAAGAAAGTAGGCCAGGCGGAGACGGTTCGTATAATTGGCATCGTCCGTCCCCCACTGGCCGTTCTGGAATTCCTTGTAGCAGACCAGGCTTGCGTCCCCGGCTTTCAGGGCTTCGTATACTTTGCGCTGCTCTCCTATTTTTTCTTTTAGCTTGTCTCTCACCATTTTTGTTTCCTTTCTCTGTCTGACATTTGTATTCAGCATTCAACGCGTCTGACTCGCCCCGCCCCACATCACTCTGAAAAATGGTTTGGGCATATTTTCGTTCCCGTGTTTTTACGTAATATTACGTATCCTTTTATTGACATACGTAATATTACGTGTTATGATAAATATGTGATAAGGAAAGGAGATTCGCAACAATGCCAATGACCCCAAAAGAGATGATTAAGCATCTTAAAAAAATGGTTTTAAAGTGGTTGGGCAAAGCGGTTCCCATGTAAAAATGGGAAATGATGCAACCGGCCACCAAACGGAAGTTCCTTATCATGGCACACGCCTAAAAAAGGGCTTGAGCAGGCGATTTTAAAGCAAGCGGGTCTGAAATAGTTCAACCCTTTGAAAACGGAGGCGTCATATGAAAAAATTATTTTATCCTGCACTCTTTCACAAAGCAGATGAGGGCGGCTTTTGGGTTTCCTTTCCCGATATCCCGGAATGTCTTACACAAGGCGACGATATGGCACAGGCCTATGAGATGGCTGTGGACGCGCTCGGGCTGGCGTTGACCTGCCGTGAAAAGGAGCTGCAGCCGCTTCCAGATCCTTCCGATCCGACAGCGATCACTCCAGAAGCCAATTCCTTCCTGGTAGTCGTCGAATTTGATATGTTTGCCTATAAAAAGCGTACAAATTCGCGCGCCGTAAAGAAAACCTTAAGCATCCCTGCCTGGCTCAACGAAGCAGCCATGGACATGGGCTTGAATTTCTCTCAGGTACTTCAGGAAGCACTTCTTTCCAAAATACAGGCATAGTGTCTAAGCAGCCGCCCCGGTTTCACATGAAATCGGGGTTGTTGTGGGAAAAAAGCTCACCTGCCATATCAAGATAAATAGGCGGACTTTTTCTATAGTAAAATTTTTTCATAGACATGATACCACTTTAAGCCATACAATTCTTCCAGTCCTAAATCAATAGTCCCACGATATAAAAATCCACAGCTTTCATATAAATGTATAGCTGAAGAATTTTTCTCATACACATCAAGCCGCACTGCTCCTACTCCATTTTCTCTGCCCATGTTGCACGCATAATCAAGAAGCGCCGTTCCTACTCCCATTCTAAAAAAATCTGGATGAACCGCCAATACATGAATCACATAAACATTGTCTCCTGGTATTTCTTCAGGCCATTTTACTTGGTTGTAAACTTCTCCTTGCTCATGAAGATAAATTACACTTCCTGCTAACTTCCCATCTATTTCAGCCATATATAACCAGCCTTTCCCAAATCCTTCCTGTGCATTTACCTTCGTTGGATAAATTCCGCGTTTCCATCTAGGATGATTATCATGAGTTTCCAGATAATCATGAAGCCTCTCATACAGCATGGCAACTCGTTCCACGTCTTTTTCTTCCGCAATTCTAACTTTTATTTCCATATTTTCTATGTTTCACTCCTTTTCCTTCAGTTTGTCCTCTCTCGTCGGAACATAATAGGGAAACGGGCGCCCGCAGCATGGGCACCGCCAGAAGAGCCTGGGCGCAAACCCAATGGGGACAATATCACACAGATTTTTTATGAATTTCCGCCGCTCTTTCTGGGAGTATGCTTTTCCTATTTTTCTTCTCTCGCTTCCTGAAGTTCTTTTTTCATGTCAAAATCAGACGGCAATTTTTTCTCCATATTCAGGATATCCATAAGTGCCAGTTTCGCTCTCTGCCGGTCTTTTTCTTTATCTATGGGCTTCCTATTCTTTTTCGTTTTATCGGCAGAAACTTCTCTGTTTTCCAAAAATCGTCGCACTTGCCCAGTATCTCCTTTTTCGGGGAAAGCCCCCTTCAACGCCCGGTAAGGAAATCCCTCTCCACCTCAAAAAACCTACATCCGCAGCATGGGCAGACTGAGGGAATGACCAGCGGGCAGAATTTCGGTTTCACATATTTGATATGCAGCCCCTGGATAGCCATCAGGCACTCCTTTTCCCTCAGTTTGTCCCCTCTCGTCGGAACATAATAGGGAAACGGGCGCCCGCAGCATGGGCACCGCCAGAAGAGCCTGGGCGCAAACCCAATGGGGACGGCCAGAAAGAAAAACAGGAGCGATACGGCAGCTACCGGAATCAAAAATGCCAGGAACGGATGCCAATCCGTCACGGCGCTCCCTTCCAGATCCCCGCCCAGGACAATCAGCTGAACGGACAACACCATGGTGCATAGGCAAAAAACGGCAAAGCATCCCCACTGCATCAGGAATACCGCTTTCGCAAAAGCCCGGCACCGCCGGAAACGGGGCGGCATCTGCGGGAAAACGTAGGGGAACGGTTTTGCCATATCATCCATAGGCTTTCTCATATTTTTCACAATCCTTCCCTTCCGCTGGCCGTCCGGGTCACAGCCCGCAGAATGACCAGCGCCCCGCCTGGCACCACTGGGCGTTGTCGATCATCCAGCTGCCGTCGATCAGGCGCATCAGGTAACGGTAGTAGAAAATGTCCGCTTCTGCATAAATCCAGAATTTGCTTTTCGTCACCCGCTCCCCAGCCACCAGACGGTAATTCGTATATGTCCCACCTCTTTTCCAGAAAAGATTGACAGGGCGCCAGCCGGGACGGGGCGTCCAGCTCACCCGCCTGGCAAACAGCCCATCGATATCCGCCTGCACACCCTGGCTTTCTCCTGCCGTCTGCTCCCGACGGGGCGTATCCCCCCGATTGCTCTGGTCTTTCTCTTCTGCCGTCCGCTCCCGGCGAGGCGTATCCCCCCGATTGCCCTGGTCTTTTTCTTCTGCCGTCCGCTCCCAGCGGGTTATGTCGTGAAAGAATTCCTGCAGCGCACGGACTGGCTCCTGCAGTTCGGGACTGTCCAGCGGAATCCTGTTTTTCATGGTTTTGTAGGCGCGGGCATCCTCGTATGCCTTGCGCTCCGTCTCTGTGAACAGCCCCGCCAGCCCCTCTTCATCCTGCCTGTCGGTATCGCTGACCCGCAGCTTGTCCCTCCAGGCAATGGCCAGCAGCCCCTGGGGAGTGACATGACGGCAGGCGGCTATGTAGAGATTCTCCAGCTTTCCAATCCGGGCGGCCTGCGCCAGCCCCTCATCGTCCAGGGCAGTCCGCTGCAAAAACAGGACTTTCAGCGGAAGGTCTTTTAGCAGTTCCAGTCCATGTCCGGTAATCTCCCTGCCCCGCAGCAGAGCCAGCATGTTCAGCCTGGGTATCTGCGCCAAAAGGGGGAAGCACCGGTCGCCAAAGGGGGCGTCATACAGGGAGACCGCCTGAAGCTTCGGGCATTGCCTGACAGCTTCCTCCAGGGTCTCCAGATTCAGCGGCGCTTCTACCCGCTTCGTTCCATTGCAGAGATAGGCGCCGTCCCGGTATTCCAGCATATTGGTATTGGGGGCAAATTCCAGCATCGTATTTTCTCTCCTTCCATGTTCTCTCCCGGCAGATTCCGGAAATGTTTCTTGCGTATTGGCTGTGTCTTCCGTTCCATAGTATGTTTATTCTGATTCAAAGGAATGCAGCCATCCGTCCATAAAGATAAACTGTGCACCGCATGCCGGGCAGGAAATCCTGTCGAACATCCGGCGGCAGAGCTGCGAAAACTCCGCATCCTCTTCTGCCCTGCCCATGTTCTGCAGCAGATACAGGTACAGAAATACCGCCACCGGAAACGGCGTCTCCCGGCTGATTCCCTTTCTGCAGGCAGCTTCCGCCATTTGCTTCTCCCGGCAGTCTTCAAGCCCATTGACTACAGACAGTAGGCCAGCCCAGGGATTGGGCTGGCGGGCAGGCATTTTGCCAATCAGCCTCCCCACTTCTTCCCATGCCGTCTCCTGCATGGAAACGCGCCTGTTGCTGCTGTCCGCGATTCCTTTCTTTCGAATCCTATAAGTTTCCGTATGTCCTTTTGGACAGGACGCTTCCTCCCAAAGTTCCTTATCGGACATGGTTGAAAGATATCCGAATTCCGGTTTCACGAATGCGAAAGGCGCCCCTGACAGATAATGGATGCTGCCCCCATGGGAAGAAAAACCACACCGGCAGATATGATCCAGCACAGCCGTCTCCGCCACAGAAAGGCTTTCCCGGTACACTTCCATCACCTCCCGGGGCATCCCCGCTGCGTAGGGCTGATAGCTTTCCGAAATCCATGCCCCCATCCACTCCCACAGTTCCCCCGCCTGCGCCGGCGGCTGTCCCATCGCGATCTCCACCAGATAGGGGAAGACCAGATAGAATGCCGGGTATATGGTATTCGACTCACAGATTCGTTCGCATAGCTCCGCAAAGACATCGGAATCCATATGGGTATCCGGGCATTCCCGAAACCGCTCTACCAGTTCTCGGGTAGGAGGCTCCATGCAAGGCTCCTCCGCCAGCCTCCAGGCCTCATGTTCCAATGCTATCTTTCTCATTTCATTCCGCTCTTTCCGCTCATCCATCTTCGCAAAATCCCCCTGTCATGAATCCCTGCCCGTCTTTTTATCCAGGCTGCGGCAGTACCGTATGAACCGGCATGCTTCTCTATCGGCCTGCCGGACGGCGGCCTGTGTTTCGCTGAGCCGCTGTCTCTGTCCTGCCAAAAGGCTGCGCCCTGCGGGGCGTCACCGCCATGGCGGCTCCGGGGCGTTATGGGGCTCCGGATGCTCCGGATGCTCCTTCAGGATGCTGTAAGGCCATCCCTTTTCTCAGTATTTTCCGTATTCTCCTTGCTTTTCCGCCACTGCATACTGATAGCCCGCACTCATGCCCCATGTCCCGTTAGGATGCTCCTTTTCATGAAAAGCGTCCTCGCTGTTGCCATGAAAAAATGTGTTTATAGATGCGTCCAAATTCAGGTTATGGATTCAGACTTATATATCCTGTTTTCCCAGTTTTTCAGTGTTTCAAATAACCATAATTCTATCGTATCCACGACTTTTTGTGTGCTTCGTGTTCTCATCTCAAGGATTGGTTCGTTCCAGTTATTATCTAAAATCGCTACAAGGTGATAGCCGCCATTCCTGTCACCTTCAGGATACCAGCCCAGGTCAACTGCAAGAATATGTTTAACGTTTTTCTTATTGTTCTTATACGTGTATTCGTTTGTCATGTAGACCATATCCTCTACAAAGGTAAAGAGCCATGCGTCATCGTCTTCTTTCAGATTATCTGGTTCTATGTCTCTCAATTTGTTCCACATCATTTTCCAGTTTGGTGCGAGACGAAGAGGTTTTAGTTGCTTCCACCATTTTTCATTATCCATAGAATCCTTATTCATAACAGTTGGTCTCCTATCTATATCGCCCGTGCTTTTTCATGGAAAGGGACTGGGAATTTGCGCCCTGTGGTGCGCCGTCGCCATGGCGGCTCCGGGGCGTTCTGCGTCTTCGGATGCACTTTCAGATGCTGAAAGCCCATCCTTATGCTCACTGTTTTCCCTGCCTTACTGTTTTCCCTGCCTTACCGCCACTGCATACTGATAGCCCGCGCTCATGCCGCATGTCCCGTTGGAATAGATCTGATAGTCCCTGCGGGGGGGCCTTTTTCTTCAATTTCTGTAACCTAAGAGTTACAGATAAATATTCCAATATCCCTTTCTATCAGACCCCACTCTTTCTATAATGCCCTTTTCCCTTAAGTTTTTAAGCTTAACAGATACCGTTTTTCTGCTTATATCAAGCATTTCAGCAAGTTCTACAGTTTTATATTTTGCGTTATCTTTTAATAATTCAAGAATCCTTTTTTCTGTAACATCTGTAACTTTTTCTGTAACTTTTGTAACCTCGCTGCTTTTTCCATTGTTTGTCAACGTTGCCCCCGCTGGCCGCATAGGCACGGTCAACCTGAAAACATCATTTTCTTCAAAATCCGGTTCCGCATTGGAATAGATTTTTGTGTATTTGTACAAATTCCGAACACCAGAACCAAGTGAATCCGCATATCCAATGTTTACAAAAAATTTCGCTATTATGGGATTTTTCGGATAAGGAGTGAAATTCTCAAGACTGATTCTCCCCTTCCACTGTGTCCTGCTCCAGTTCTCCGTCCATATCCTGTCTTTTTCAATAATCAGCTTTGCCGGAAACGCACTCTTAAATTCCCTATGCACAAGCAGATTGCTGACAATCTCTCTGGCTATGGCAGTTCTTAAGCTTACATTGACACCGTCAATCAGGAAAAACTTATCATCGGTGTGTTTCTTAATAAAGTCAATTAACAGGTCATAGCTCTCCATCAAATTGTTTTCCACAATCAAGCGGTCATCATAACGGTCTAAGTTCTCTACACGGTAAATGGCATCTGTTTTGTATCCCGGCACACAGGACTGAATGGTTTCCGGCTTTCCAAATAAGAGAATACACGCCATGTTAAAGCCTTCTTTTCCGCTTTCCATGTCTTTTTCATAAAGCCCGGCACTTCGTAACAGCTCCATGTCCGTCATATTGCCCCAAGGATGGTCTTTAAATTTATTGACTGCCATCTGCCGGGCTTTCCTGACTAAATCCATACACAAATCTTCTTCTGCGGCATATGGAAATATCTTACGCTCAATATATGCTGCCGATTTCCTATTAGAAATATTTGCTACTAAATCCGCAGATGTAGTCACATCCTGGTCTGCATCTCCGTTACGGTCATATATCTTTCCACAACAGATTTCAATCTGCGAACTGACCGGAACATATACCCAAAGTACAAGCATTCCCTTGTACTCTATCTCCTTAAGATTTAAGTACAGAGAATTTCCTGTCCCCATGTTCCAGGAAGACCACCACGTTGGAATTCACATTGGGGGCAAAAAAGTCATCGTACGCCTGAACCCAGTACCCCTCCGCAAGGGCTTCTATGCCGTATTTTTCCAGAATATGCGCCGCAGCCCTGTCCTCCGCCATGCTCTCTGCCGCTTCCTTTATGCGCGCGATTTCCCTGCGGGTCTCCATCCGTTCCCTGCTGCACCCGGTCAGCAGAGCCAGGGCCAGCAATACCACCGCAGCCCTGCCCATCATCCGGCCGGGAGATTTCACGCTGTCGCCCGGTTCCTTTCGCTTTTCCATGCCCATTCCCGCTCTGTCCGTCTTCTCCCTTTTTCCACACGCCCCATTCGGCTGAAAAGGCTGCTCCGACAGCCGCAGGCTTTCTGCCCTGCCAGCTTTCTGCCCTGCCAGCTTTCTGCTCTGCCAGCTTTCTGCCCTGTAAGCCCCCGGCCTGCATCCTACTCTACCAAATAATACTCCTCCATCCCCGCAAGCACCGGCATTTCCTCCCCGCATTCCGGGCATACATAGGTTCCGAAATAATAGGAAAGGAGCTCCTCCCCCTCTTCGTCCTCCAGCAGATGGAGCAGGTTGGGCAGCCACAACTTGACGTCCTCCAGGCTTTTGCCGTCCCACTTGTCGGAAGGCGCGCTCGTCTTCTTTATCCGCTCCGAAAGCTCAAAATAGCCCACTTCCATCTCTTCATCGCAGTTTTCGCATGCAGGGCAGACGATATAGTACGATTGAAAGCCAGAAAGATAAAGCATATACGCCAGCTTCCGCTCCCCCAGAATCGCCGTGACGGCAATGGAAAATTCCCGCCTCCACTGGACGCCCTTCTGCCGGATGTCCTCCAGGTTCCCCGCCAGGACATCAATGGTCATGGCGCGGATCTGCAGTCCGGCATTCCGGTAGCTCTCACAGATGTCCTCCTCGCCCGGCCTGTCCCCAAATACGTCCGTGGCGAGGATGCTGCCTGCCGCCAGGATGCCCCGGAACATCCATTCCAGCTCCTTCTCCCTTTCCCAGCCCTCCATGAGCCTGGCCAGATAGGGCAGCGCCAGCCAGGTGGCCGGATAAAAGCTCATCTGGTGCCACAGGTTCTCGCAGAGATTGTCAAAGGCAAGTTCATAGTTCGTCTTCGGGATGCTTTCCAGGCGGCGCAGCTTGAAGGTTTCGGGTGCCTTGTCCCTCTCACCCATCAAGATGACAAGATAGTCTTCTATGTTCCCGTATGCGCCCCTGTAGCTTTCCCACAGGGGCGAGTTGAAGTCATGCAGCTCGTAAGGATGCTGGTTCTGCCCCCGTTCCGCTGGTTGAAAGGGTACAGCGGGGCAGGGCTCTGCCTTCCTTGCCCGCTCCGCCTGCTTTTTCAGCTCTGCCTCTTTCTCCCGCTCTGCCTGCTTTTCCTTTAGGATATGTTCGGGCAGGCGGACTTCTTTGATTCGGCAGTTCAGGAAGCAGTCCGCATTGGAAATCTGGCTGCCCTCCAGGGAAAGCATTTCCAGGCGGAAGAGCTTCAGGATCTCCTCCATATGCTCCAGCCCGGAGCAGCCAAGCAGGCTCAGGCTCCTCAAACTATACAGGTTCCCCAGGAAAGCGCAGTCCACCACGCCGCAGGCCGAAATCTCCAGGCTCTCCAGGGCGGTACAGGCGGACAAAAAGGAAAAATCCTTCACAGGCATCGCGGAGATCGCCAGTTTCTTCAGCCTTGCCATCTTTCCAATCACGCTGAAATCGCCCTCCGCAAGCTCGATTCGCTCAGGCAGGGCGTCTTTGAGGGGATCTGTCACCTTCTGGTACACCGGCCTGCCGCCGCAGGACAGGCTCTTGATCTTCTGTAAGTCATAAAGGCTCTCCGGCACCCTGCCGAGAGCCTGCGCCACATAGGCAAGCAGCGTGGGGTCTATTGTGATTTTTGCCAGTTCCATCTTGTATTCCTCCTCCAATCCCTCTTACTCTGAACAAACACGACACACGAAATGGAGCCCCATTGTTCCGTGGTCTCCCATTGATACGGTTACATACCGTAAAATCATCTCTAACAAAATTTAAAATTGTCAATTCATTTTTTAGAAAGCCCCTCGCTCAAGGACGTGTCAAAGTCCTCTCACCATGCTGTGCTATGATCCCCAATGGAACATCGAGGTCAGCTACTATGAACAGAAGAACTTCTGGGCATTGTGCAGCTACATAATCCGCAGCCGGAAAGGAATCGAGATGCCACTTTCCTGCAGACTTATCATCATTCCGCGCAAAAAAACGTCCAAAACATAAACCCGTCATACAAACAAAGCAGAGAATACATCACACTATCAGTAATCAATTCTCTGCTTCGTTAGTAAAATATACTGCGCACCGATTAAATTTGCAGTGCGACTTTTGAAAAAATCCAATCTTGCACCTGTTCTCATCCTTAGAACATTGCTTAAGCTAAATATTTCTCATTATTAGCATAGTCATAAAGCAATCTTGTTACTGCTGACAAAATTTCAGAAACTTTAGTTTCCCAATTGGAAAATTCCTCTGCTGTCACTCCTGAACGAAAATTCCCATGGGCTATAGAGTTTCTCCGATTTACCAATGCATCAA
>OFFW01001303.1_pt1 | contig 15195 bp, 9 predicted proteins | sample 1521501 | NCBI WGS metagenome assembly OFFW01 (sample SAMEA3504107, study PRJEB24116) | mouse gut metagenome | biome: mouse gut; feature: mouse-associated habitat; material: faeces | place: Denmark | collected 2011
CGCCACAACGATCGCGATCACCAGGGTGATCACGGTTTGCTGCCATGGCATAACGGTAAATTTCCTCCTCTTCCTATGTTTTGCTTTATGGCATGGGGGTTTTTACTTGCCCGGCGCAGGGCGCCGGACCTGGAAATAATCGGCGGATACCCCTTTTTATCCGCCGACAAAAATCCTATTCAATAATACTCGCTCTACCCGCATTCTGTCAAGCAAAAAGAGTGTTTCCATGAAAACAATTTTCCCCGCCATGCGGCCTGACGGGAATGGCCGGAACCTCCCGAATATTCCAAAGATGATCCCTTTTTTGGTACAAACCCGATACAATTTTCAGCAATTATGAAAAAAAGAGGAGCTGCGGCGTATCATTGCCGCCTCCGCCGGGAAAAGAATTTTCATGAGACTGCCGGCCAAACGCCTACGCGCCGCCGCCCGCCTGGGAAGCGTCAGCAAAAACCGGGAACATATCCCGCCTTCCTCCGGGAGGATTTCCGCAGTGGATTTGCTTTTCCAGTTGCGCGGCGGACGGGAAATGTGGTACACTGGAAGCAAATGGAAAAGGAGGCGGAACGATGCACATTCCCGGCTGCCCCACGGCGGAGACGGAGCTGACGGATTTCCGGCAGGCTCTGGAGGAAGCGCTGGTCCCCTGCGGGGATTACGACGTATCAAAATGGCTCTATGTACCCCATACTTATCAGGAATACCGCTATCTTCTGGGCACCCGGGGGGAGCGGCCGCTGATCTGCGTGGGCGTGAATCCCTCCACCGCCGCGCCCGGCGCTCTGGACAATACGCTCAAGAGTGTGGAGCGGGTGGCGCTGCACAATGGATTTGACAGCTTTATCATGTGCAACGTCTATGCCCAGCGGGCGACCCGCCCCTCCGACATGGAGCGGGAAATGAATCCCCGGCTCCACCAGGAGAATCTGGCCGCGTTTGCCTACGCCCTGTCCTTGCCGGACAGGCCGGCGGTTTGGGCGGCCTGGGGGAACATCATTGAACAGCGGGCGTATCTGCCGGCCTGCGTCCGGGACATGGCGGAGGCCGGGCGGCGTTTCGGCGCCCGGTGGTACACCGCAGGAGCCCGGTCCCGGCGGGGGCATCCCCACCATCCGCTTTATCTGCGCAAGGACAGCGGACTGGACGCGTTTGACGTGGAGGCATACTGCGCCGCGCTGTAACGGCGGAACGTCCGCCATCTCAGAAACCGTCAAAAGGAGTCGAAGAAAATGGAACAGATTTACGTCACCGGCCACCGGAATCCGGATACGGACTCCATTGTCTCCGCCATGGCCTACGCGGCTCTCCGCAACGCCACGGGAGAGCGGCAGTATACGGCCGCCCGGTTGGGCCACATCAGCGACGAGACAAAGCTCATTCTCAGCCGCTTCAATTTTGAGCCCCCCACGCTGATCCAGAGTATGCGGACCCAGGTGCTGGATCTGGACTACGACACGCCCCCCATTCTCCACGAGGCCGTGACCGTAAGCCGGGCCTGGTCGGCCATGGAGGAGGACGCTCATATTTCCACGATTCCCGTCGTCGACGATGACGGCCGCCTGCGGGGCATGATGACCGCGGGAGATATCGCCGCCTATGACATGCGGACCATTGAAGCGCCGCAGCTGAAGGATGTGCCCCTGTTCAACATTCTCAGCGTCCTGGAGGGCCAGCCTCTGGGAGAGACGGCGGAGGTGGTCAACACCATATCCGGCGAGGTGATCCTCGCCCTGCCCCAGTCCTCGGAGCTGCCGCCCTTCCGGCAGAAGGAGACCATCCTGATCTGCGGCAACCAGCCGGACATGCTGCGCCGGGCGGTGGAGTTTGGCGTGGCATGCGTGATTCTCTGTCAGGCGGAGCTGCCTGACGACCTGCGGGACATGGCGGGGAACACCTGCGTTATCTCCACCCCCTATGACGGCTACCGCACCGTCCGGAGGATTTTTCAGGCCATTCCGGTAGGGCGGCTGGCCCAGCGGGAGAACCTCACGTTTTTCCATCTCAATGATTATCTGGACGACGTGCAGGAGGTGGTGCTCAAGAGCCGCTACCGTAGCTATCCCATTCTGGACAGCCAGGAGCGGGTGGTGGGGACGCTGTCCCGGTATCATCTCATCCGCCCCCGCCGCAAGCAGGTGGTGCTGGTGGATCACAACGAGGCGGCCCAGTCGGTGCCTGGTCTGGAGGAGACGGACATACTGGCCATCATTGACCACCACCGTCTGGCGGATATTCAGACCAAGAATCCCATCTATTTCCGCAACGAGCCGGTGGGCAGCACCTGCACCATTGTAGCGGGGATGTATCAGGAGCGGGGACTGATGCCCTCGCCCAAGCTGGCGGGACTGATGGCGGCGGCCATTGTATCGGACACGGTCATGTTCAAGTCCCCCACGTGCACAGACCGGGACCGCCGTATGGCGGAGCGGCTGGCGCATATTGCGGATTTGTCTCTGGAGGACTTGGGCCGGGAGATTTTTTCCGCCTCCACGCCGGAGGACAAGCCGGTGGAGCAGCTGTTGTTTACGGACTTCAAGGAGTTCCACATTGCCGGCCATGACTTTGGGGTAGGACAGATTACCTGTGTGGATTCCGAGCGCCAGCTGCGGCGGAAGGAGGATTTCCTCCGCCTGATGGAGGCGGCCAAGGCCGAACACGGGTACAGCATGATTCTTTTGATGCTGACGGATGTGCTGCTGGAGGGGAGCAAAATTCTGTGTGTCGGCGGCGAAGATACCTTTCAGCAGGCGTTCAATACGGAGCTGAAGGAGCATGAGGCGTTTTTGCCCCATGTCATGTCGAGGAAGAAGCAGATTATACCCATGCTGTCGGCGCTCTGGGGATGATCTTTGCCGCCATGCGTATGGCAGCCGGGGTTTTGAACCGGCCCGGGGGGCCCGCCCCCGCGGGGGCGTTCACGGAAGCCCTCCCGCCGCCGGCGCAGGCGGCATCCTCCGCTCAAGGCATGAAGCGGAACAAAAGAATGGGTTACGGCCCGCAGGGCCGCAGGAAAGAAAGGAGCAAACCATGCAGAAAAAATTTGAAGAGTACGCCAAACTCCTGGTAGAAGTAGGCGTAAACATCCAAAAAGGACAAAACCTGGTCATCAGCTGCCCGGTGGACTGCGCCTGGTTCGCGCGGCTGTGCACGAAGGCCGCTTACGCGGCGGGCTGCCGCGAGGTCATTATCAGCTGGAGAGACGATCAGCTGAACCGGGAATGGTTCCTCCACGCTGCGGATGATGTTTTCGACACCGTCCCGGAGTGGAAGATTCGCTTCAGCACCGATTACGCCCGGGCGGGCGCGGCCTTCCTCCACATCGGAGGGTCTGACCCGGAGATTCTGAAGGGCGTGGACCAGGACCGGCTGGTCCGCAGCGCCCGCTCCAGCGGACGGGATCTGGAGGAGTTCCGCCGGCTCCAGATGTCCAACGCAGTTCCCTGGTCCATCGGGGCTATCCCTGTGCCCAGCTGGGCGAAGAAGGTCTTCCCGGACTGCTCCGAGGCGGAGGCGGTGGAGAAGCTCTGGAACGCGATTCTCACCTCCGTCCGGGTCACGGGCGACGGCAAAGCCGTCCAGCGCTGGAAGGAGCATCTGGATACCCTGCAAGTCCGTATTGACAAGCTCAACGCGCTGCGCCTGGAGAGCCTGCACTATACCAACAGTCTGGGTACAGACCTGACGATTCGTCTGCCAGAGGACCACATCTGGGGCGGCGGAGACGGTGTAAGCAAGGCCGGCATTCATTTTATCGCCAATATGCCCACTGAAGAAATCTTCACCGCCCCGCTGCGGGATGGCATTGACGGCGTAGTTTATGCCTCCATGCCGCTGGTATTGAAGGGTGAAGTGGTGGATAAATTCCACTTCATCATCAAAGAAGGGAAAATCACGGAAATCCATGCTCAGGCAGGCGAGGAGAAGCTGAAGGCCGAAACTACTCTGGATGAAGGCGCCTCCTACTTCGGGGAGGTGGCTCTGGTGCCCTATGACAGTCCCATCCGCAACCAGGAGCTGCTGTTCTATAATACGTTGTTTGATGAAAACGCCGCCTGCCATCTGGCTTTCGGGGAAGCGTATTCCGAGTGCATCAAGGGCGGAGAGAACATGACCAAGGAAGAACTGAAGGCCCATGGCCTCAACGACTCCATCACCCACGTGGATTTCATGGTAGGGACTGCCGATCTGAACATCACCGGAAGAACCCACAGCGGAGAAGAAATCCCCATTTTCATTAACGGAAATTTTGCGTTGTGATCGACCCTGGCGGGCGGCAGCCCGTCAGGGTTTTTCTTTCTGTTGTACGTCATATCATCAGGCAAAGTGTTGAAAATGCGTGGGGGTAATCAGGTGAATTTGATTTGCGGAATCATACAAAGCATCTGCTTGCAATTGTATTTTTGTAAAGATTCTGCCATAAAACACAAAAATTATTGTTTTTGAAGAGTACAGGAATGTGTACCGGGAAACTGTACTTTTTGGTTTTCTGGTCCCTCTTGAAAAATTTATTCTTTCTGGCTGAAAAATTTCAAATCAGGTATTGACAAATCAAGGGGAATCTGTTAATATACGTCTTGTTCGGCAGGGAAACAAAAACATGGGGGTATAGCTCAGCTGGGAGAGCGCTTGAATGGCATTCAAGAGGTCAGCGGTTCGATCCCGCTTATCTCCACCAGATGCACCGATTGGTGCAAGAAAAACCGTTGTAATCGCAAGGTTACAGCGGTTTTTCTTTTGATTTGTTCGAATTTTGATGTATTTCAAGTGTGTTGACTATAATGTTCACATTTGAGAAAAAAGACCGTGTCCGCCTCCAAAAAGGCAAATACACGGTCGTTCTTGGTTGCTAGTTGATTTCGAAGTTTATGATACATCCCTGATCAGTTCTGACAGTTCTCCGGAACAGACCAGCTCATAGGCCTGACGGATATCCTCAAACACGTTTCACCCTCCGGTCAGGGTGGGAATATGGCGGCGGATAACATCGTAGGCGAGCCGGGTATATGCTCCAAGCCGGATGCCGGGGCGAAGATCTACAGCCTGTGCGGCGTTCAGGGCCTCCATAGCCACCAAATACCGGATATTATCCACAATTTGCAGTCCTTTAGAGGCGGTCAAAGGCAGATTGCTGGCGTGATCCTCGATGCCGCCCTGCATGTGGTAGAAGTCAACCGAGGAAGGATTGATCAGACTGCGGTTCTCCGCGTCCAAGGCAGAGTAGGTATTTTGAATCGTTGAGTAGCCGTGAGCGCTGCCGTCTCGGGGGGCCAGGAAGCGGGTCAGGCCAGTGAACTCAGGCATACTCATCTTGATCATCCGGTAGTTGACTGCCCGGGACAAGTGCCCCAGAGCGATGGACAGCATCTCCACTCCCACTGCCAGGGTGGTGGTCTCAAAATTTGAGTTGACGAACAGAGCCTCCTGGTCCAGCAGAATACAGGGGTTGTCAGAGGGGGAGTTGATCTGGATGCGCAGGATGTTCTTAACAAACTCCAGGGCGTCGGTCACCGTTCCGGTAATGGTAAAGCCGCCTCGGAAGGTGAGCGGGTCCTGGAGCGCCCGGTCGGGATGCTCCTCATAGAGGTAACTGCCTTCCAGGTATTTCCGGCACCGGGCGGCGCAGGCGATCTGGCTTGGCAGTCCTCTCAGGGCGTTTACGCCTTCTCCCAAGGCCTCAATATTGCCGTTGAAGCCCTCATAATCCAGGCAGTAGATCAGGTCGGAAATTCGGACCAGCTCCTCCGCCTCATAAACCATAGCCGCGGCCATAGCTTCCCCTTGGCAGTTGGAGAGGATGACGGTGTGGGCATCCTTCAGCTCCATCACATGGGGCTGGAGCCCCTCGGCCTCCATGGCCTGCTTCGTGGGAACCACCCGACCCTGGTAGCTTACCTCGCCCTCTCCGATGAAGGCCAGCCCCATGTGGGAGATGGTAGTAATATCCGCCTCTCCCACGCTGCCCTTTTTCGGAATGCGGGGGGTGAGGCCGTGATTCAGAAAGTCCCGGTAGATGTTGGCTAGCCCGTCAGAGGCACAGGAGGCTCCAATGAGCAGGTTGTTCAGCCGGATAGCCATCATGGCCCGGACTTCCGCGTCAGTGTTGTACTCCGGGGTACCAAGACAGTGACTGCGGATAATCTTCCGGTTCTGCTCGGCGAAAAAGCTTTCGTCGATGTTCTGATCCTTGTTCCAGCCCACGCCCCGGTTGAAGCCGTAGATGGCCTTCCCTTCCCGGGACAGGCGGGACATAATTGCTCTCCCCTTTGCCAGGCGGACGTAGGCCTCGGGGGCGATCTCCACCGGCCGGTTCCGGTAGGCAACGTCGTAAAGCTCCTCCAGTGTGAAGCCTTGGCCGCTTAAAATGACCGCGTTCATGTTATGCTCTCCTCTCCAGCAATGTGATGGTCTGGCTGGCCGCGTCCAGCCGTACCCGGTCTCCGGTTTGAACCGTCCGGTAAAACTCCTCGTCGATTCGGTCAACCATGGGAACGCCCATAATGATGGCCCCGGACACCAGAACAGTATCCGGCCCCCGGACCAGGAAGGCCAGCGGCGCGGCGGAATGCCGGTCCAGCTTGTAAAGTCCGTCCATCTGTACAGAGGAGCTGCCCTTGCCCCCGGGGAACACCAGGATCTTATCCTTAACGCTGATCCCCTCCAGGCAGTGGCCCCGCTCTGTAATAACGCCGCTTACCGGGTCGGCCCGATAAAAAAGCAGACGGTCCTCAGACAGCAGAACCTCGCCTTCTACTGTGCCGGGGGAAATCTCACGGCATGAAAAGGTCTTTTTCATCAGCAAACCCCTCCTTTCCGCGCCCAACGGATACAGGTATCTGTATCCCGCACGGCCATGCGGATGCCGGCGGTCTCTGTGTAGTAGGCCGCCTTGGGGGAGTCGGTGACGCCGGGCTTCCCTGCCAGGTGTCCCCAGCAGCAGGCCTCGTCGATGCAGGTGTCGGCAATCAGCTCGGCCCCCGCCTCCTGAAGCCGGCGCTCCAGGCCTTGCTCCCCGGCCTGTTTTTTGACCCTGGCGGAGGTGAGGATATACACCGGAACCTTGGCCGGAGACTGGGACAGCAGCCGGTCTGCCATCTCCAGCTGCCGGTAGGTATAGTGGGGACAGCCCAAGATGCAGAAGTGAATTTCTCCTGACAGGTCAGGTGAGAAAGCGGCCAGCGTCTCCTCCAGGTCGGAACTGGTCAGCCGCAGACGGCGGAGCGGCTCCCGGCCCCCAAAGGGGTCAACCCCCCGGCGGCACTCTGCCGTCACCCCGGGGATGTGGAACAGATCATAGCTGCCTGAGACGTTCAGCTGGGCGCCCAGGGCAATCAGCGCCTCGGTGCTGATTGTCTCCGGCAGGCCAAGAAACACGGGGATGCCCTGACCGATCCGTTTGCCTGTCAACCCTAACACCCCATAGTCAAAGTCGCTGTTCAGCCGGGCGTCCACCTCCACCGCCACGGTTCCCAGGCGGTTTTCCTCCAGAAGCATCCCATACTCGGGGACAAAACCGGTCACGGCGGCGCACAGGGCGCTGGCCGCGCTCTCACGGTTGGTGCGGGCCCCCAGGACGGCGTTGACAAAGATGGTGGCGTTGGTTTCAGAAAAGGCTGCCGCCTCACCGTATTCGGGCACGTTGTCCCCCAGGTAGGGGGTGCAGCTGTAGGTCAGCCGGGCGCCCAGGCTCTGGTAGATACGGTGAGTTTCCTCCATGTTGGCGATGGCCTCGGGAGTCAGATGCTTGCGGAAATAGTCCAGGGAGTAGCCCGGATTCACCGTGGGAGCCACGGCGCAGAAGGCGCCCGCCTCCAGCAGCCTGCCCGAAAACCACACGTCGGCCTCCTGCGCGCTCAGGGACACATGTACCTTTTGGACGGGGACCATCCGTGGAGCGTCGAAGCACTTCCCGATGCCCACCTGTACCCCCATGGCCATGGCCTTGCCCCGGCCCAAGTCCCCGTTCAGCATGGCGCGCTGTTCGGCAGTCAGTTCCATACCATCAGCCTCCTGAAATTTTATTTGTGATCCACGGAGAGGTTACCCGCCTCCGGGTCATAACCGGTGTAAAAACCGCTGCCCGACTTCATTCCCAGACAACCCGCGTCGATCAGCTCCTTCAGCTTGGCGGGGGGCTTGTCCCGCTCGTCCCCGCTGGCGGCGTAGTAAGAATTCTCGATGTTGTATATCGTCTCCAAACCGATCAGGTCCATCAGCTTGAAAGGGCCGATGTTGGTATTCCACTCGATCATCCAGCCCCGGTCAAATTCTGCCGGCTCCACAAAACCGTTGGCCTACAGATACAGGCACTCCCTCTTGACCGCCCGCCAAACCCGATTGATGGAATAGCCCTTGATCTCCCGCTCAGTCACCACCGGCTCAAAGCCCAGGGTGTGGTAGTGGGCCAACGCGGCCTGCTTGGTCTCCTCGGAGGTGCTGGGATTCCACATCATTTCCAGATAGTTGTTGCGGATAGGGTCGTCATGGTCCACCGAGAAGGTCATCGCTTTGCGCCGGTCAGAAATGCGGGCGTAGATATCGCTCATCAGCAGAGAGGAGGTGTTGGAGTTCAGCAGGCAGTGGGGCGGGCAGACCTGATCCAGCTGCTCGAAAACAGCCTGCTTGACTTCAATTTTTTCCGGTACATTTTCCACCACCAAGTCGGCGTTTTGACAGGCCTCCTCCAGTGTCCGGGCGTAGGAAATGCGTTTCCGAAGGGCGTCTGCCTCGTCCTGGGTCAGGCGGCCCTCCGAGACAAAGTAAGCAAGCCACTTGTCAATTTTTGCCTTACAGGTGTCGATGGACGGCTGGGTCCGGCTGTAGCCCACTACATTTTTCCATACAGGGCGTTGCGGAAGGCAATCATGGAGCCCTGAGTTCCGATACCCACAATGGTCACATTTTTGATGTTGTCGATCTCTTTCATGAAAAACACCTCTAAATCAAGATTTGAATTGCTGCTGTATATTGCAAAAGCAATTTACATGCCAACCTCATTTGGACGCCGGTAAGCTCTCTTCTGGCGCAGCGGGGCCCAAAGAAGGCCATTAGAAAAAGAGAAAAGCGCATCAAAAAAGTTCGATAAAGCTTTTTTGATGCGCATTATTTTAATTCACTTCGCGATGCCCAGCCGTTTCATGCGGGCTAAAAGGTTCTGCCGCCCTATCCCCAGGCTGGCGGCGGCCTGGGGAATATTTCCTTTGCTCTGATTCAGCGCCGTCTGGAGGAGCTGCCGCTGATAGTCCCGGAGCAGTCCGTTCAAGTCCCAACGCCCGGGGACATTTTCCTCCGGCCCCGGGGGAACTGCGGTCCGCGTCTGAAGATGCCGGGCATAAGCGGGAATATGGCGCACATCCAGCTCCCATTCGGTCTCCTCCACCCGGAGCATCATGTTCTGAATGACATTTTGCAGTTCACGGGTATTACCGGGCCAGCGGGCGGATTTAATCCACCCCTCCAGCCTTGGGGACAAGGATTTGACGTGCCGGCCGAACTCCCGGTTAAAGCGTTTGACGAACATTCGGGCCAAGTCTGCCGCGTCCTCGCCGCGCTGCCGCAGAGGCGGAATGAACAGACAAAAACCGGCGACGCGGTAGAAAAGGTCGCTGCGCATCCGTTTTTCCCGGAGAAGCACCTCCGGGTCCTCATTGCTGGCGCAGATCAAACGGCACCGAATGGGATATTCCTTCAGGCTGCCTACCGGGCGCACGCTCATTTCCTGAAGAGCCCGAAGCAGCTTGGCCTGCATAGCGGTGCTGATGGAGTTGATTTCGTCCAAAAACAGGGTGCCATCCTCCGCCTCCCGAAACAGGCCGACGCTGTCCACCGCGCCGGTATACGCGCCTTTTGTCGTCCCAAATAGAACACCTTCCACCAGGTTCTCCGGGATAGCGGCGCAGTTGATGGCCACAAATTTTTTTTGCTCTCGCCCAAAGTTGTGGATACTCTGGGCCAGGACCTCTTTGCCGGTGCCCGTCTCTCCGGTAATCAGGATGGTGTGTTCAGGGGCGCCACCGTCTGGGCCTCCCGAACCAGAGCCTTCATGGCCAGAGAAGAGCCTACCATATCAGAGAAGGTGAAATGGGTTCCTTTTGCCATTCCGAGCAGCTCTGCCTGGGGGTCTCCTTCCTGACTGAGCAGGCGCTTGTGTTCAATGATCTCGTAGAGCAGTTCCCGCAGTATGGTCTCGTTCCGGCTCACTGTATAAACGCCGATTACCTCGCCGTTCCGAGTCACGGGATAAGTACTGTAGTGGATATAGATGGGGGTCTCGCCCACATAAGCGTGGGGGCGGTAAGCGTTGAGGATGGGTGCGCCGGAGTCAAACACCTGCCGGTGCTCTGACAGCTCTTTGCTGGAGTGGGAATAGGCATCCCAGGATATCTTTCCCAGAACCTCCTGAGCGCTCATACGCTCCATACGCTCTTTGGCCGGGTTAAATATCGTGATCTGACAGGCCCGATCTGTCAGGATGACGCCTTCGCTGACATGGGAGACAATCTCACGCAAGCACTGGTTTTCCTCTTCCAAGGTCATAGCTGTTCCCCCTTATTTCTAACCCTTTTCTTCGTCATATTTTCCCCATTCGCCAAGATGTTATATATCTCACAAAAACCAAGTATTTTCCGGAATTTTCCTGATATAACAAATCGTCTAATTCCTGATCTATGCTCAGTATGGCATAAGTTTACGGAACGGTCAAGGGATGATTCTTGGCATGTATCCGCGCAAGTATCAGGTGTCCGGTATTTTGTACAATCCTGCTAAAATGAAAAAGCATGATTTCTGAATAAAAAAGCAAAAAACGGCTAGACTTTTGTAGAGGAGAAAGCTTTCATATAATCTTGTTTGAAAAGGTCAAAACGAGCTATAGTGCACAGTTTCTTACATAAAACCCGCCACTTTATGCTGATTTGTGCTCGTAAACACCAAAAGCTCCGTTTTACCTGTCGTGCGGCAGGTTTTTCTACCGCCCGAACAAACAACACGAAAGGGGAAACATGTATGAGTAAAAGTTGGAAAACACGCTGGTGCAGCCTGCTTTTGGTTTTGTCCATGCTGGCAGGTCTGTGCGCTCCGGTCTACGCCGCCCCTGAGCCGGATTCCCCAGTATCCTCGGATACTGGGGTCAATGACAATATTGTCATTGACCAGGACCTCGGAACCATTGCGGAAACCGGAGAGGTAATTTGGAGCAGTGGCTTTGATACGGCTGTAGAGGACTTGACATGGGACGGTGGTCAGGCTCCGGAAGGCTTCATTTTAGCTTATGCAGGTACTAAAAAGGATGCAAAAATTGAGTTAGATGCTACAGAATCCCATAGTACCCCTTATTCTGTCCATGTAACTGGAGTTGGATCGGGACGGACTGGCTTTCAGCATGATTTTAAAAGTTTGGATTGCACCCAAAATTATGTTTTCACTGCATGGGTAAAGACAGCTGACAGCAAATCTGCCAGTGCAAGCTGGAAAGGCCCGCGTTTTGAAATCCAATTCTACGAAAGCGCGGCGAATCCTAAGTCAGTTGTTACCCCTGCTATTGAGGGAACAAGTGAATGGTATAAAATTACGTTGGATATGCCTTCCGAGCAATTAATTGCGTGCAACGGGGGAAAAGAGACGGGAAACATTCGAATTCTCCTTGATTGCAACGCATCCAAAGGCGAAATCTGGGTTGACGACCTTGAGCTGATCTGCACGGGCGAGCCCGAAGGTCCAGGAACTGACCCCGAACCGGAACCTGAGCCTGAGCCGCCCATCGGCGATCCTGTGGAGCTGCCGGGTTATCCGGCCGCCAATGCGTGGTGGGACAGCTTTGAGGAGACTGAGGCGGCTCCTGCTGAAAATCTCTCTAAGTACTGGAAAAATCAGAAAATCCCCAAAGGCTGGAACAATATGTGGGTGGCCGCCGCTCCTTCCTCTTCCGAAAAGATGTACTTTGAGGTAGTAAGCGGCGAAAAAGCCCATGGAAATTACAGCGTCCACATCCACAGTGAAGACAGAAGCGGACGTATCGCTGTATTCCCGATGGCGGCAAGCGCACTGGATTACTCCCGGGATTACATTCTGCGGTTGCGTGCCAAGTCTGCCAATGTTACCGGAACCGGCTTTTATTTCCGGGTCCAGGTAGGCTCAGGATATAATGTAAATCCTTTTCCTACGAGCGAAAAAATAACGGGAACTACCGATTGGACTGTGTATGAAATTCGGATGGAAGACATTGCCGCTAAAGCGAAAGACGAGTCCGGCAATTTCAAGCTGGAGATGTTCGCCGAATATATGACTGGTGATGTGTGGATTGACGCAATCGAGTTTGTTCCCGATTACCATCTTGAGTTGGACAAAACATCTGTCAAAATGGCCGCTGGGGAAACGCTCCAGTTGGAGGTGACCGGTGTGCCCCAGGGAGAGGCGGTAACCTGGAATACTTCTGACAAGGGTGCAGCCACCGTGGACCAAAACGGCCTTGTTACCGCTGTGGGCAGCGGTATGGCGGAGATTAAGGCGTCCACCGACGAAACGCACAGCGTGGTCTGTACCGTTCAGATTTCTGATTTGGCGGTAGAAAAGACCTTCGCCTCCATGCGCGAGAAGTGGGTAGACCGGCTGACCGGCAACCCCTACGCCGGCACCGCCGCCCGCGCCGAGGCCCTGGCCGGATGGGAGACGGATGTGGCGGACATCCGGACCAAGCTGGTGACGAACAGCGATACTCAACTGTTCACCGACCTGACGCTGGACATTCAGGCCGACCTGACAAACAAGAGTACCAGCACGACCTCCACCGACAGCCAGCCCTATGTTGACGCGATGGACCGCATTCAGGCGATGGCCAGGGTGTGGGCCGCTGAGGGAAGTACATATTACCAAGACGAAGCCCTCAAGGCCGACATCCTCTATGCCCTGGAATGGATGGAGGAGCACGTCTATAACGCCCAGCTGGATAACCAGGCCATGTTCGGCAACTGGTATCACTGGTGGATCAGCCTGCCCCAGGGCCTGGGCGGCACCGTGATTCTGATGTACGACGAGATCGGCCCGGAGCTTCTGGAAAAGGAAGCCGCCGTTCTGGCCCGCTTTAACGAGGACCCCAGCTATGTCTACAAGGTCAAAGGCGCGGCGGGCAAAATGGATATGACCGGCGCGAATCTGGCAGATACCAGTCTGGCCTCTCTGCTGCGGGGCGCGGCTTGCAGCGACCAGGAGGCCGTGGCCAACGGCACCAAGTATTTCGACCAGATTGTGCAGGTCGTCACCAGCGGCGAAGGCATCTACGCCGACGGTTCCTTTATTCAGCATACCAATCTGGCGCACACCGGCGGCTACGGTTCCACCCTGCTCGGCTGTGCGGAAAAGATGCTCTACTTGAGCACCGGTACCCCGTGGGCGGTGGCTCCCGCGGACGTTGAGGTCCTTTATAATTTCGTCTGGAACGGCGTGCGGCCCCTCTATGCCGACGGTGCGGTTTTTGATATGACCAATGGCCGCGGCGTGGCCCGGCCCAGCAGCGCCGACGTAAAGACCGGCCGGGTCATTCTGTGGTCCATCGTCCTTCTGTCCGACAATGCCCCCGCCGAATATCAGGGGAAGCTGAAGAGCTTTGCCAAGGGACAGCTGGAGGCTGGTGTCAAGGCCATGGGCAGGGAGGAGTATTTCAACCACTCCAATGTGGCCGCTGTGATTGCCTCTCAGGCCCTTCTTGCTAACAGCTCTGTCACTGCCGACCCCAACACCGGCTATGCCAAGGTGTTCGGCTCCATGGACAAAGCTGTGGCCCACAGCGAAAAGTTCAGTATGGGTGTCAGCTACGCCTCCTCTCGTACCGGACGGTTTGAGTTCGGCAACGAGGAGAACAAGCTGGGCTGGCGCCAGAGCGACGGCGCGGTCTATCTCTACTACGGCGACCCCCAGCAGTACGCGGACAACTACTGGAACACGGTTGACCCACACCGTCTGGCTGGTATTACTACAGATGGAAGTATCTGGGACATTAAGAACTGGGGCAGCTATGCAGGAAATGGGACCTTCAACGGCGGCTCCGTGGCCGGTCCTTACCTGAGCCTTGCCCAGGACTTTAAAAACTACACCGATGCCGCCAATCCCAACCTGACCGCCAAGAAGTCCTGGTTCGTCTTTGACGGCGAGGTGGTGGCTCTGGGCGCGGGCATCACCGGTGTGAACGGCGCCGCCGAGACCATTGTGGACAACAAGAAAATCAACGGCGGCAACGCCTTTGTGGTGGACGGCGAAGCTGCTGTGAGTAACGTGGGCGATAACGCCTCCTCCGAGGGCGCGCAGTGGGCCTGGCTGGCGGGCAACACCTCCGCCGACTCCATCGGCTACTACTTCCCGGAAAGGGCGGACTTGGATCTGCTTCGGGAGGCCCGGACCTCCAGCTGGTCTGCCATCAACGGTGCTGCTGGAGTGAGCACTGATCCGGTGACCCGCAGCTATCTGAGTATTGCCATCCCTCACGACGGCGTGGAGGGGGATTCCTACAGTTACGTTCTCCTGCCCAGGCTGACTCAGTCTGAGACCCAGGCTTACGCGGCCAACAGTGGACTGACCATTCTCTCGAATACGGATGCGCTCCAGGCTGTGGCCGACAAGAACGCCAGCGCCGCCGGCTTCACCTTCTGGCAGGCCGGCAAGGCCGAGATGCCCGAAGGCGGTAAAATCACCGCCGTCTCCAGTAGCGCCCCGGCCTCCGTGACCCTGTATCAGAAGGACGGCAAGATCTACGTGGGCGTCTCCGATCCCTCTCAGAGGGGCAGCTCCATTAAGGTCACTCTGACTGGCGAGGGCCTGTCCCTGGACACCCTGGACAAGGGTGTTACCGGCACAAAGACCGAGACGGGCGTGGAGCTGACCATCTCCGTCAGCGGCCTGCACGGTGAGACCCTCACCGCCCAGCTCAGCGACGGCAGTTCCTCCTCCGGCGGTTCTTCCTCCGGCGGTTCTTCCTCCGGCGGCTCTTCCTCCGGCGGCTCTTCCTCCGGCGGCTCCGCCAGCGTCACCGTCCCGATGAGCGGCGATAAGAACAGCGTAGAAGTGGACGCCAAGGTGTCCGGCAGTACCGCCACGGTGGAGAAGATCGACTCCGCTTACCTGGACAAGGTGGCTGGCAGCGATGTGGACACCGGCATGGTGAAGATTGACTTCACCGGCCTGAACAAGACCATCAACACCGTGAAT
>OFFW01001304.1_pt1 | contig 15175 bp, 13 predicted proteins | sample 1521501 | NCBI WGS metagenome assembly OFFW01 (sample SAMEA3504107, study PRJEB24116) | mouse gut metagenome | biome: mouse gut; feature: mouse-associated habitat; material: faeces | place: Denmark | collected 2011
CGGGCGGTGCTGGAGGCCGTGCTGTCCCTTCCGGAAAAATACCGGGCGCCGGTGCACTTGTACTACTACGAAGGCTACAGCCAGAAGGAGATTGCGGAGATTTTAGGAATCGGGGTGCCCCTTGTGAAGTACCGGATAAAAAGGGCCAGAGAACTGCTTTGGGAGTATTTTAAGGAGGAGTAGAGCCCTGAGGGCGGCGTCGGAAAGAAGGAGGAGTTTAGGAGGCGTTATGAAATTATCAGATAAACAGATAAGAAAGCGGTTAAAAGAAGAAGAGGGAAGTGCCGCAGGGCAGATAGAACCTGATAGTGAAAGCCGCGTCCGGCAGACTATTTACCGGTCGGTAAATGCGCTTTATGAGGGGGAGGAGGAAGGAACGCTTTCGGCATGGGAGTTTCTTTATCAGCAGGGGCGGTATATCCATAAATATCTGCTGGCGTTTCAGGGGGGCGTTCTCTTTTTATTGTGGACTGTTTTAAAAACGCTGGAGAGCGGTTATTATGTCCAGAGGTGTATGGGAATCGGCGCTTCGCTGTTTGCGGTTCTTCTTTTGCCGGAGCTGTGGAAAAACCGCAGTACCAACGCAATGGAGGTGGAATGCGCGGCCAGGTATTCTTTGCGGCAGATTTATTCGGCCAGGATTTTGTTGTGCGCTCTGGCGGATATGGCAATGCTGTGCGCGTTTATGGCTACGGTTGTCGTGAACGGGAAAGCGGTCTGGGAGGAAGTGGCGATACAGTTTTTTCTTCCGTATATGGTGACCTGCTGTATCTGCTTTCGGACGCTGTACAGCAGAAGAGTCGGCACAGAGGCGGGCGCGGTGCTTTTGTGTATGGTCTGGGCTTTTATCTGGATGGAGTTTGTGGTGAATGAAGAGATATACAGGGCAGTTTCCGGAGCGGCATGGATGGCAATGCTGGCGGCAGCGGCCTTTTATCTGGGCTACTGCATTTATAAAGGAGCGAAGCAGAACTGGAAAACAGAGGAGGCCGGGACAGAATGAAGCTTGAAATTTCAAATGTGACAAAAAAATTTAAGGACATAAACGCCGTTGACGGGCTGACCTATACCTTCGGCACGGGAGTTTATGGGCTTCTTGGGGTAAACGGCGCGGGGAAAACCACTTTGATGCGGATGATATGCACCCTGTTAAATCCCACGGAGGGAACGCTTACCTGGGATGGAAGGGATATTTTCGGGATGGACGGGGAGTACCGGAAAATCTTAGGGTACCTGCCCCAGGATTTCGGCTTCTATCCGGACTTTACGGTTTATGATTATCTTCTGTATATTGGGTCCATTAAAGGGCTGCGCCCTTTGACGGCAAGGCAGCGGGCGGAAAAGCTGATAAAACAGATGGGGCTTGAAAAGGTGAAGAATAAGAAGATGAAAAAACTCTCGGGAGGGACGAAGCGGCGGGCGGGGATTGTGCAGGCCATGCTGAACAATCCTGAAATTCTGATTCTGGATGAGCCTACGGCGGGGCTTGACCCCAGCGAGCGGATTCGCTTCCGTAATCTCATCAGCGAACTGTCGCAGGAGAGGCTGGTGCTTTTGTCCACCCATATCGTGTCGGATATCGAGTATGTTGCAAACGATATTCTTCTGATGAAGGACGGAGGGCTTGTCACTTCCGGCACGGTGACGGAGCTGACAGAATCCATAACGGAGAAGGTATGGACTTTGGAGGCGGCAAAGAAGGATGTGGATTCTTATATGAAAAAGTATAAGGTGTCCAACGTAAAAACCGTGCCGGGTGGCGTGTCTCTCCGGGTTCTGGCCGCGGAAAAGCCCTCTGAAAACGCGGTATTGGACGAGGCGACGCTGGAGGATGTTTTTTTACATTATTTTGGCGAGAAAGCAGGTGGAGAAAATGCTTAAATATGAGATAAAAAAAGTTTTTACGAGGACAGGCGGAAGAATTGCGCTTTTGATTTTGTTGTTTCTGACAGGGATTACCTGCTATTTCGCCACGGGAATTTCCTATACCAATGAAAACGGAGATACGGAAAGGGGTTATGGAGCCGCGATGAAGCTGCGAAGGATGCAGAAGGAGTGGGCCGGGGATTTGGACGAAGAAAAAATCCGTCAGGTAATCGCGGAAAATATACGGATTCGCAGTACGCCGGAGGCAAAGTCGGATAATGTGCAGCAAAGGAATATTGCCTATGGCTGGGGGCAGGGAATTATGGGAATCCGTGAGCTGCTAAATCGTGCTTATTCGACAGGATTTCGGGAGTACAATTATTATCGTGCGGATTCCCTGGCAGAAGAAGACGCGAGGGATTTTTACGGAAACAGGGTAAAGCTTCTTAAGGACTGGCTTGCAGAGGAGGAGACGGCGGAACTGCTTTCTGATGAGGAAAAGGAATTTCTGATATGGCGTTATGAGGAGCTGAAGACGCCTTTCTATTATAATTATGTGAAAGGATGGACACAGTGGTTTGAGTATGCGCCAACGATTGTTATGATTGGAATGATGGTTTTAGGGTATCTTGTGGCAGGAATTTTTTCAAATGAATATGCATGGAAAGCGGATTCGGTTTTCTTTTCATCGGAATACGGAAGAGATAAGGCGGTATTTGCCAAGGTATGGGCGGGTTTTCTGATTGTGACAGGGGTTTACTGGACGATGATTCTGTTTTACAGCGCGTTCACGTTTGCTTTTCTGGGGACGGACGGATGGAACTGCCCGGTTCAGGCGGATTATTCCGACTGGAAATGCTTTTACAATGTGACCAATCTGCAGAAATATCTGATGGTGGCCGTCGGCGGATATGTGGGATGCCTTTTTATTTCTTTCCTGTGTATGTTGATATCGGCAAAGACAAAATCCGCGGTACTGGCGGTAATGCTTCCTTTTATTTTGATTTTCCTTCCGTCGTTTCTTGAAAACATCACCAGCAGTCCTGTACTGAATAAAATTCTGTCCCTTCTTCCCGACAGGCTTCTTGCGGTGGGAAAGTCTATGAAGTATTTTGATTTGCTTGCGGTCGGCGGAAAAGTAACGGGAGCCATACCGGTTTTGTTTGCGGTCTACGGGCTGCTGGCTGCGGCGCTGCCGCCGGTAATCTATCGGGAGTACCGGCGCAGGCAGGCTTAGCAAGGCTTCCCTCATGCAGGGCTGCCGGAAGCAGAAACAGGAAAACCTGCATATAAAATCAGGCTTTCGCCGGAGAAGCTTCCTTCTCAAGCTGCTTGAAAATCCGGCGCAGCACGATAACTGCGGCAATGGATAAAATGATTTCGGCAGTCATCTGGGCATAGGCAAGCCCGTAGAGCGGGAACAGGTAATTCAGGATAAAAAGCGCGGGGATTTCCAGCACAATTTTGCGGAGCACGGCAAAGAGGAGAGCCTTTTTGCCAAGCCCGCATGCCTGGAACACGCCCACCGCAATAAAGTCCATGCACAAAAAGGGGATGCCAAGGCAAAGGCCGCGAAGCAGTCTGGTTCCATAATCCACAATGACGGCGTTTTTCATAAAAAGCGAGGTGAAGAAGCCGGCGCCGAGATAGTAAACCACGGAAACGGTTACAAGGAAAGACAGTGTGAGCTTTACGGTGAAAAAGAGAGTTTCCTTCATGCGGGAAACGTTTTTGCTGGCATAGCTGTAGCTGATAAGCGGCATAATGCCCTGGGCAAATCCCATGGCCGCCTGCATGGGAACCATGTTGACTTTCTGGACAATACCCATTGCGGCAACGGCGTCCGCGCCGTAAGAGGCGGTAAAATTGTTCAGCACGGTCATACCCGTTACGTTCAGAAGATTTTGAATGGAAGCAGGAATGCCGACTCCTAAAATCCCCATAACAATGGCTTTGTTAAAGCGCACCATGGAGGGCCTGATGCAGACATAGGTGCGCTCTTTTTTTCTGTAAAGCAGGACAAAGAAATAAACGCAGGCCACACAGTTGGATAAAAAGGTGGCAAGGCCGGCCCCTTCCGCCCCCATGTTAAGCCCCCATGGAAGAATAAATACAGGGTCGAGAATAATATTCAAAAGACATCCGCTCATAGTGCCGATGCTGGCGTGAAGGGAGGAACCCTCCGCCCGCACGAGATAGGCCATAACCACGTTCAGTATTGCCGGAGCCGCGCCGAAGCTTACCGTCCATTTCAGGTAATTCGCGGTCGCGCCAACCGTTCCGCCATCGGCCCCCAGCACGCTCAACAGGGGCGTATGGAGCGCCGTATAAAATGCCGAAAATAAAAGCCCGGAAACCAGCGCGCAGTAAAATCCCATGGCGGAGCTGCGGTAAACAGTGTCATAATCCTTTCTTCCAAGTCCCCGGCTCATCATGCTGGAGGAGCCTACCCCGAACAGATTGTTGACCGCGTTGAACGCAAGAAGCACAGGAGCGGCCAGCGTGACCGCCGCGTTCTGGATGGGGTCGCCAAGCATTCCCACGAAATAAGTGTCCGCAAGGTTATATATTACCATGACCAGAGAACTGATGATGGTAGGGATTGCCAGTTTCATAACCGCCTTCGGAACGGGCAGTTTTTCGAACAATTCGGTTTTTTGGGCGTCTTCCATAATTTAAATGCCTCCAGGTAAATGATGATTGTCGGAAATTGTGTATAAATATATCTTAACATGGATTTTTTAAGAGTACCAGTGTATTATGGTAGAAGAAAGGAAATGGTATATCTATGGGAAGAAATATTTTTATAGAAGGACTGCAGGGAACGGGAAAAAGCACGCTGGTAAACCGGCTTGCGCAGCTAAAACCCCGGTATCAGGTTTACAGGGAGGGCGATTTATCCCCGGTGGAGCTTGCGTGGTGCAGTTATCTGACAAAGGGACAGTGGGAGAAGATGCTCCGAAAGTATCCCGGATTTGAAGCGGAAATCAAAAACCGGACAAGGGTGGAAGAGGACAGGTACATCGTGGCCTATACCCGGATTCTGGCGGAAACCAGAACTTTTTATGAGGATATGGAAAAATATGAAATTTATAACGGCAGAGTGGATTTTGGGACTTTCCATGATACGGTTATGAAAAGATACCGCATGTTTTCCGGGGAGAACCATCTTTTCGAGTGCTCCTTTTTTCAAAATTCCATTGAATCCATGATGCTGTATTACATGATGCCGGAGGAGGATATTATTGCCTTTTATGAGGAAGCGTACGGGATTTTAAGGGAAAAGGGATTTGCGATGATTTATCTGGATTCTTCGCAGATTCGGGAAAATCTCCTCTGGATTAAAAAGGAGCGCAGCGACGAGAACGGGAATGAAATGTGGTATCCTCTTTTGCTGCGGTATTTAAAGGAATCCCCTTACGGAAAGGTCCATGGCTTTAAAGGGCTTGAGGATATTGTGGCGCATTTTGCAAAAAGACGGCAGTTGGAATTAAGGATTATCAGAGAAATATTGAAAGAAGACTGTCTGATTCTGCAGGCGAAAGGGTTTGAAATTGACGAGGCGGCAAACTGGTGCGATATGATTTGGCGCGGAAAAGAGGAAAAATGAAATATTTAAATCAGCTTTTAATTATTCTGGCAATTTCCTTTGCCGGTGAAGTGTTAAAGTATTTTCTCCCCTTTCCCATACCGGCCAGCATTTACGGGATGGTGATTTTGTTTATCGGACTGCTTACCGGATGGATTCGGCTTGAGTCGGTGAAGGAAACGGGGAAATTTTTGATTGAAATCATGCCGGTGATGTTTATTCCGGCGGGCGTGGGACTGATGGCATCCTGGGGAACGTTAAAGCCGGTGCTTGTTCCGGTAAGCATCATTACCGTGGCGGTGCTGGTTATCGTTATGGCGGTCACGGGCAAAATTTCAGAGTGGATGATTCGCAGAGAAAGGCGTTTGAAAGGAAAAATATGAATGAATTATTTGAGACGTCTGTGTTTGCAGGCGTGACGGTCAGTCTGCTGGCATATTTTGCTGGAGTTTTCTTAAAAAAGAAACTGAAATCGGGGATTTTCAACCCGCTTCTTTTGTCCATTATCTTTACAATACTGACGCTTATCTGTACCGGGATTGATTATGAAACCTACAGCAGGGGAGCGGCTTTTTTGAGCTGGCTTCTGACGCCGGCAACGGTTTGCCTCGCGATTCCGCTGTATGAACAGTGGCAGCTTTTAAAGGCTAATTTTACAGCGGTAATTGCCGGAATTACTTCCGGGGTGCTGGCAAGCCTGTGCAGTGTTTTGGTTCTTTCCCGGATTATGGGACTGTCCCATCAGGAATATGTGACGCTTCTGCCGAAGTCGATTACGACTGCCATAGGTATGGGCGTATCCGAGGAGCTGGGAGGCTATGTGACTATCACGGTGGCGGTGATTGTCATAACCGGGGTGTTGGGAAATATATTCGGGGAACTGATTTTCAGACTGTTTAAGATTACGGAACCTATTTCAAGGGGACTTGCGCTTGGCACTTCGGCCCATGCCATCGGCACGGCCAAAGCCATTGAGCTGGGAGAAGTGGAAGGGGCGATGAGCAGCCTGTCTATTGCCGTTTCCGGGATACTGACGGTGGTTTTTGCTTCGGTGTTTGCTTCTTTTATGTGAGTCTATGTATCAGGCTGCCTTGTTAGCCGGCAGCCTGATGATATTGAATGTTCATTGTTCTGCTGTTATGTGCCAACAAGACAGACGGATTGCCGGAAAGCAGGTTCTGCTCTTTAAACAAAGGCTTCCACAAGTATCTTTTCGCCAAATATGATTTTTTTTACTCCTGAGTATTTCTTTTTATTAAAATTAAAACTAATCATGTAGCCTTTGCTTAAATGATAGTGGTCAAGATAACCCAAAAGCTGTTCCCTTCCTCTTTCATTGTAAGCATTTCCGCGCCATAATTTTAGCTCTATTACAAACTGTTCGCCATTATAATCAACGATAACGTCGGTTCGTTCCATGTTCCGCGTCCGGGCTTCGATATAGTAATTGCCCGTTCCGTTAATAATCGGTTTCAGGTAAAGCAGGAAGTATCTGCGCCCGGCTTCTTCCAGAAATGTTTCTTCCAAATCCCCGTATAAATCATTGAAATGCACCACGAATCTTTCAAGTATGAAGTCCATATTCAAATGCCCGTTTTCAACAAAACGCTCCTTTTCCTGTAAAGCAGCTTTATAAATATCGCTGGAGAAGGATTCTTCAGAAAGGAACAGGTTGTATAAAACCGTTTCGAAAATTCTGTTTGAAATAACTGCATTACCTGATGAATTATTTATAAATCCAAACATTTCAGCTATTTCTATTGTTTTATTTAATGGATTATAGGGAATTGTTTTTCCATTAAACAGCAATGCGTAAACCAGGTCGTGCAATTCAGGATAACTATTTAGCTTTTCTACAAGAGATTCAAACAAAGTATTTTTTTCTGTCATCAGTAATTTTACTGCGTCTGTCACTCCGGCTTTTGTCCATGCGCTCTTTTTGTCAGGACAGCTTTCGCTTCCAGCAATACGTTCATCCAGAAGTTTGCAGATTCGCGAAACAAGATAGGGATAACCTGAAGTATAGTCAAATATCAGGCTTGCAATTTCGGAAATATTCATTCCCGTGTTATAATCGTTTTCATATTCAGTCAGCATTCCGGCAATATCTTTTACGGAAAAGCTCATGTCAACAAGAAAGTCTGCTGCAATATTCCATGGACTATTCACTTTATGCTCTTCGCCGGAGCGAAGCTTTCTTCTGATATTGCGAACATCGTAAACGCCAGTAAGGATTACCGATTGAAAGGTTGGTTTATTGTCTCTGTTTATATAACAGCCGCGAAGCTGTGCAAGAAAATCAAGGAATACCTGATTGTTGGTGGCACTGTCCACTTCATCTATCATCAGGACAATTCCTGTTTCGGATTGTCTGCACCATTTATTTATTACCCGAAACAGAGACAGGAGAGTAGGGCTTTCAGCATTGCCCTCTGCAAAGGCTTCAAGATTTTTTTGAATATTATCTGGAAAAACATTTATATTATCTATCAGTTCGCATGAAAATGCCATTACAAATGCCGGCTCGTTTTCAAAATTGGCATAACTCAGTTTTTGGAAATCCAAACTGGCGACCACGTAATCTTCTTTTAAAAAGTCGGCCAGTGCCTTTAATATAGTAGTCTTTCCATATTGCCGGGCACGGTTTATGGTAAAATATTCACCTGCGTCCACCATTGCTTTTATTTGGTTCAACCGTTCTGAAAGGTTGACCATATAGTGCCGATTTGGTATGCAATTTGCATTTACATTAAAAATTTTACTCATATGAAACCTGTGCTTTCTGCTTTTTATTCATTATATCCGATTCAGGCCAGGCTTTCAAGAATATAAGCGCTTGACAGCTAACTTAAGTATGGCACTGGCGGAAGAGAACTAAGCGGCCTTTTTCCTGATTTTCAGCAACAGTAAAATCATGCCGATACCTAATAAAATATGACCGATGCCTGCAATTCCGGAAATAGAAGCGTCCATTTTGGAGCTCAGTTCGGTGCCCCACACCTGAGTCAGTCCCCGCATAAGGAAACCAAGACCGGCGATATTCAAGCCCAGATGGTAGACAATCAGGATTTTTCCTGTGTTTTGTCCGGAAAAGGAAAATGACTTTTCCGCAAGCATAAGTATAAGGAAAAAGAACATACCCAATAAAAAATAATGTGTGTGCATGACGGACAGATTTGTTTTGCCCGTAAAATGACTGAACTTCGTAAATTCTCTGTAAAATACTCCAAAGATGACGGCTGTGACGGCATAGACCAAAGCCGTATTTGCGTAACGCTTTACCATTTCGTTTTCCTCCGTTTGTGTGATTTTCGTTTACTTTTGCGGCGCTTTGTAAAGCTGCCGGCACATCAGAACAACCCAGACATAGGCAAGTGTTTTCGGAATCATCAGCATGCCGATGAGCGGGAAAGAACCGCTGAAAAGAACGACAGGAAGATAGAATCCAAAGGACAGAGCCACCGCGAGGGGCATAAAACGAAATACCCTGTCATTTGATTTCCGGATTTCCTGAAAAAAGATAACAATAATAATGATTCCCATAGCGGCAAAGGGAATATTGCGCAGAACTCCGTACAGAAGCGGCTGACGGTAAACAAGCCACTGATTTTGCGGAAGCAGGCAAAGCCCAATCCGAATCACGGACAGTCCCCACATGGTTACGGTAAGCCCTCTCCGGTCTTTAATCTGATAACGTTCCCGCCAGATATAATAAAGTATCAGGTAAAAAATAGTCATGGTTATGGAAGTGATAAATTTTCCAATCCCCAGCGCCGCCGCGTTGTCCTCCAGACCGGTGGTCCAGAGCGCATAAACCCGGGGAACCAGATGGAAAGAATCTCCCCCGCCGAGCAGTGCGGCCATGAATCCGGCTTTCCGAACCAGAGGACTCTTTCCTTTGATAAGCATTGTAAGTCCGGTGATGATGGCAAAGCCGAGATAAAAAACGTCAAAAACAGTTTCTGCAATTGCCTGTGGCATAGCTTGTGGCATAGCTTTTCTCCTTTTCGATTAATAAACGGTATTTTTGATAATGGTAATAAAAAAATCAAGGTCTGATAGGGGAGCTTTTGTTTTCAGCAGCATTGTCAGGTTTCCCATGACAAAACGCGCGAATTGCTCTCTGGTAAACTGCTCGCTCCAGATATCCCCGCGTATCGCGGTATCCCGTTCCATGCTTTGAAGCAAAGACGCTTCCAGCGCGGACTGCATGGAGACCATCCGCATCTGCCCCAGCGTTTCCATGCCGCCGAGACTGTGCATGAGTTTTCCGGCGGAGCGGTCAATTCTATCCCTGAGGAAAACAAATATTTCTTTTAGCTGCCCGCAAAAAGAATCGGCTGTTATTGCGGTTTGCATTTCAAGCAATGTCTGCATCCAGTATTCTTCCGTCAGCGCAAGCAGGATTTCGTCTTTGTTTGAGAAGTAATTGTACATGGTTCCGGTGGCGATGCCGGCTTTTTGGGCAATGGTGCGGATATTTATAGCGTCTATTCCGTCCGTGTCCGCAATGCTGCGGGCAAGGCTTATCAGGGTATCGCGCAGAGTATCGTCTTTTTTTCTCACTCGCGTCCTCCTTTTGCAGATTTATTATGAACATGTTCATTTATAACATACGCTATATGTACGGTTTTGTCAACACCAAAATGAGTATATTTTATAACAAAGGTATTTGGTTGTAAAACAGATATAAATATGATATAATTACGTTTGGAATTTACAGATGATTTATAAAAAGGCAGGATAAAATATTGAAAAAGAATACAGAAAAAACGAATGTTATGAGGCTGTTAGAGCAGAAGAAGATTCATTATACCAGCCATTGCTACGCGGATACCAGCGTTGTCAGCGGCGTGGAGGTTGCTGAGGTTCTGCACCGGAACCCGGCGCAGGTATTCAAAACGCTGGTGACGGCGGGAGGTTTAAGCAGCAATTATGTCTTTATGCTTCCCTGCGATAAGGAACTGGATTTAAAGAAAGCGGCAAAAGCCGTGGGAGAGAAGAGCATCGGTATGATTAAATCAAAGGATTTGCTGGGACTGACAGGCTATGTTCATGGCGGGTGCTCTCCTGTCGGGATGAAAAAGCAGTTTCGGACGGTGATTGACGTATCGGCGGAAAATTTCGATACCATTCTTTTCAGTGGCGGCAGAATCGGCTATCAGGTGGAAACGTCTCTGGAGGAACTTAAAAAGATTTTGCGGTTTGAGGTGGGGGATATTACGTCGGAGGTGTAGGGCAGCAAAGAATAGGGTTGAACAGGAATTTTACCGGCAAACAATAAAGCCGGCTAAGGCCCTTCACAATTTATGCGCAGGGCCCCGGCCAGCCCCAGCAGCTTTAAGAAAACTCCGGGTAGCTTTCCATATCGATTACCACTTCATTTTTAATATTTACCCGAAGAAGCGTTCCGCAGAATCTGCCCGGCGCTTTTTTACCAAGCTCCCGGACTCTCTTTTCAATCCCGTCTTTTTTCAGGGGGATTTCAGGGGTTCTGTCGTCGGTGTCCTTGATTTCGTAAAATCCAAAGCTGCCGCCTTTAAAAGCCACGATGAAATCCGGGTAGGTAGGTTCCGTCTGGGAATGGACGGCATAGGCAACGCAGAAGGCGTTTTGCCCGCTGTCTTTGTTCTTAAACCAGAAGAGCACGTTGGGATTGTCTTCCAGTCTGGCAATAAAAATCTTTTCCGGGTTAGAGTAATTCTTAGACGATACGCCGTACAGGCTCCGGGTGCTTTCCACATTTTTTCCCTCCGGAACGCTCACGTATTGCGGGAATTTAAAATCCCTGTCGGCGGCTTTGAATCTGTGGGCGTGTTTTTTGCTATAGTCGTCTAAGGCTTTCATAAGCTGCCCCACCACGTCGCGGTTTAAAAGAATCAGCCGGTTGCGCTGGTCGGGGGTATAGGAGCCTTTCAATTCCCGCTTTATGACGGTGATGATATGGTCCCTTACCGTATAGCTGTAGGAGGATGGGATTGCGTCGGCAAACAGCTTTTCCACCTCCCGCTCCCTGATTTTGCCGGTTCTTTGAACCTTGAAGGTTCCGTCCTTTTCCAGTTTCATTTCGTCCGCGATGTTGGCGGTGGACTCCTGATAAGTGAGGGCTTCGGAGGCGGCCGAAAGGTGGCGGAGCCAGGGAAGGGTGGGAATTAACCGTTCCGCTTCGTCGCACAGGGAATCGTCGTCGGCTTTTTGGGTTTCCACCGTGTTGTTTTCATTCTGAAGCAGTTCTTCCAGTTCCTTTGCGGCAGCTTTAAACTCTTCCTTCCGGAAATAGTCGATGGTATTGACAAAGGAATCCTCGTCCCCGCCCTCCGCCAGGGAATCGCCGAAAGTTTTTTCCAGTTTATAGGTGTTGTCCACGGAATAAACATATCCGTAGTTCAAGGAAGGATTGTCATAATAGGAGCCACGCAGCGGCTGGGGCATTCTGAAAATGCGGCCAAGGGTCTGCAAATCGAAAGCGCCGTCGCCGGAATCGTTGATTTTGCGGTACCGCAAAATTACCTGGGCGCGTGGGCAGTCCCAGCCTGTGGCAATCGCCTGCTTGAAGAGCAGGACTTTTACCTTGTTTGTGTCCAGATTTTTTATGATATCGTCGTCGCTGCGTTTTATGGAAGCATTCTTTTTTATATCCATCCACACAGCGTAATCTCCGTTGGCATTGTGGGAATACACATCGTCCAGAATTGTGATAATGGAGGAGATTGCGGCAAAAACCTCTTTTCCGCCGCGCTCGTCGTCAAACTGGATAAGCAAAAGGGGGACGATGTCCACGCCTTCCTTACGGTACGCCTCTTCCAGCATGTCCCGTCTTTTAAGCGCCAGCTTTAAAAAGTATTCTTCTTGGGTCTCGTAGCCTTTTATGGGAGGGATATCGGTCTGGGCGTTGAACTTGATTCCCAGCTTCACCATGGCCTCGTCCTGTATTTCCTTTACGGGAATTACAATCTTTTCATCCGCTTTGGCAAGCTGTTCCACTTTCGGGGTGGCGGTCATGCCCAGAATAATCACGGGCTTTATCAGCTCCGCTATGCGGTTATAAGTTTCCTGTTCGTAGCCCGCGTGAAATTCGTCCACAATCATAATAAAGCGCATGTCGGATGGCGTGTTTTTCAAGGCGGACAGGAGATTTTCATCCTCCGTTTCCGTCACCAGATTGTTGTCGGAGTACAGCTTTTCCCAGTTAATTACATAGACGTCGTTGTCATAAAAACGGGGAGCGGAAAAATCGGAGCTTTTCTCCAGCCCCGTAACATGGACGGAAGCGGACTTGATGTACCCTTTTATTTTATCGCTGCTCTGCAGATGGAGCATGCCGTTTCCCTTGCTCAGCCAGATGACGCAGACAGGCGCGGCTCCTCTGTCCGCCGGGTCGGCGGTAAGAATCCGTTCAATGTATTCCGATGCGATTACGGTTTTGCCGGAACCTGTTATGGCTTTTAAAAGGATGAGGATATGCTCGTCTTCGCCGGAGGTGAGCGCGTCAAAGGAAGGCGGAAGCAGTCCGCCCCGTCTGCCCTTCTGGAGCGCCTTTTTCTGATAGTTTTTCAGTCCCATTATCTCAGTTCTCCTTTTAAAATATCCCTGCGTTTTGCGCAAAGAATCGCGGCGGCATCTTTCGGGTAGGGGACAAACAGGATATCGTCTGCCTGTTCCCGCTCGGGCGCCTTGCAGTAAACCTTTTTGGAGCAGTTTTTCTCTTTAAAATGGGCGGCTGCGGCCTTTCGGATATCCCGGAGCGTCAAGTCCGTGTCGGTGATGACCATGATTTCTATGCCGCGTCCGGCCGCTTCCCGGCCGGCGTCCCGCCCTTTTAAAAGAACAAAGGAAGTATGCTTTTCTATTTCAAATGCCTGCTCTTTGATGGAAACGTAGGAGATAAATTTGTCCGTAATCTGAATCAGCGTTTCCTCCTCTGTTTCACAGTCGCAGGGGCTGTCGTCAATTCTGTAGTAATACAGGTTCCCGGCGGTCTGCTGTATGATTTTTTTGATTTTATTGACGCCGTAAACCCGCACGTGGTTTTCGGAAATCTCGTTTCGGATAGAATCGTAATCGTCGGCGTTGTCCCTGTAAATGGACTCAATTTCCTCTAAAAGCTCCGCATGCGCGCTGCCTTTGAGCATGTTGAAGGACAGCTTTTTTTCAAACAGCAAATCCCGGATTGCGTAATCCTTCTTTTCATAGAAAGAGCCGTCGCCGCGGATACCGGTTATGACGGTTTTTAGCCGGGGAAAGGTGGCGGAACGGCAGATTCCGTGGGCCTCCCACTTGGGGCTGTCTTCGGAAATACCCTGCTCTGCCAGCATGGCCCTTGCGGATTTGCGCACTTCGTTGTTGGTGCAGAGGATAAACTTCCGGTTCCAGTTATGCTCGGCATTGCCCTCTAAGACCGCCTGGCCGGTGGTTCCGCTTCCGGCAAAGAAGTCCAGTACAACAGCGTCCGGGTTCGTGTGGATTTCCAGAAGGTATTTGATTAAATTTACGGGCTTCGGATAATCAAAAACTTTCCCGCCCACGATATTTTCCAAATCGCCTGTGCCCGTTGAAGAGCTGACGCCCTCCACGTTTTCAATCAGATTCTGGTATGGCTGGTACCGTTCGATGACAGTGTCCGTGTTATCGACTTTAAGGTACTGTTTGAAGTAAATGCTCCACGCCTTTGTCTTTTCATTGCGGTTGAAAATAATAAAACCGTGCTTTTTGCCCCATTCAACCTTTTCCGCGCTCCATCTCCAGTTCCAGTTTTTCTGCTTTTGGTCGGTGCAGCCGGGGTACAGCAAAGTGCCGTCGGGCATTTTTATGGGGTAGTTCAGGGCATCGGAATAGTGCTGTCCCGTCATGCGACGGTCCAGTTTGTTGGTCTTATAGCGGCCCCTGCGCTTCACATACTCATCCTCAAGGGTATAGCTTTCCTCGTTTATGGATTTGCGGACGCCGGTGGCGGCTTTTCCGAAAGATTTTTCATAACAAAGCACATATTCTGTTACCTTTTTGATATCCGTTCCTGTGTTGGAGCCCGGCGTGGAACGCCATATCATATCGGCAAGAAAATTGGAAGAGCCGAAGATATCGTCGCACAGCAGCTTTAGCTGGGAGTGAAATTTATCGTTGATGCTTATGAAAATAACGCCCTTTTCGTTCAGGAGATTTCTGCCCAGCTTAAGCCTTGTCTCCATCATGGAAAGCCACTCGGATTTTTCAAATTTATCGTTGTAGGCAAAATCCGTGGATTCCGTGTTGTAGGGCGGGTCTATGTAAATAATGTCAATCAATCCGTTTCCGTTTTCGTCGGTGTGGGTGTACTGCAGACCCATAAGGGCGTACAGATTTTCCCCCTCAATGAGGATGTTGTCGGTGCCGCCTGTGCCGGTAACGCACATGTCGTCCTGTCTGATAAAGGCAGGCATCCGTCTGGCCATTTGGGGGACGGAGGTATCCTTAGGCTCCCATACAAGGCCGCAGACTCTTCGGGCAAGCTCAGCCTCGAGAGGCTTTAAGATGCCCGCGCATTCATCCTCCGGGATTCCGGCTTTCAGCATTCTTTCTTTTATGACGGCAAGTTCCTGTTTCGGGTTGGGCATGGCGGTTCTCCTTTAATTTCTTCAAAGCCAGTATATCTCATAAAGGGGACAAAGGCAAGCTGCGGGAACCCTGAGACACGGAAATCAATTTTCAGATTTCGGTGAAATGAATACTGCCAAAGAGGCTGTC
>OFFW01001306.1_pt1 | contig 15168 bp, 11 predicted proteins | sample 1521501 | NCBI WGS metagenome assembly OFFW01 (sample SAMEA3504107, study PRJEB24116) | mouse gut metagenome | biome: mouse gut; feature: mouse-associated habitat; material: faeces | place: Denmark | collected 2011
AATCATTGCAGTACGCATGCCGATCTGTGCTGCATGGCCGGCAAGATTTTCGGCTTCTTTCCGGTTCAATTCCCAGGGAAGCGTATACTCTTTACAATAGTGTGCCCAAAACCGCACGCTCTCAGCATTAAAACAGTACAATCCAGCATCCGGAACCATATCATAATTACCCGGAAGATTCTGCAGGAAGGCTGCCTCCTCATAATTGCGTACCAGAAACCCACAAATCCGGCACTCATACCCCCTGCCAGCCGGGCAACCTGTCTCTTTGGACAATAATGCGGTCAACCGCTCCATGTAAGTATCGTCGTCTGCCCGCAGGATATAGGGAAGCGCAAGATAGTAATCAGCTTCTGCCGACAGGCCTTTTGTTTTATGCTCCGCTATGCATTCCACGATACGCGCATGCTGCTCCAGATATAAATCACTGTCAATATAGATCCGGCGGCAGGGAAAACGCAGCGCCTGAGCAAACTGCTCACAGGTAGAGATCAAAATATCCACGGACGCAGCAGCTAAAGTATTACCAGATTTCTCATCGACCAGGCCAGTGCGATTGACCGACTCGGTCGGTATATGCCAATTCATATTTCTGCCGGCTGTCATACCGCGCTGTAAGATACATTGCCGCTCATACGCTTCTATGCCTGCCCGCCGCAGCTCATTTAACGCACCCACAGGCAGGAAGACCTCTCCCGGCATGACGATCTCACATTCCCGCACCGACAAACAGGAATTTCCTGTTTTCAGAAAACGTTTCCGTACATCTTCCGCCTGCAGAGGAGCCTTCCTGGCCGTTTCTACTATGGCTCCTTCCACCAGGACACGCATCTGCTCCCTGCCGCCTTCTTCTGTGCTGTGCGTTCCGGCAGTATTTTTCCCGGTATTTTCCGGCCTCTTTCGAGTATCGGACGGAATGCTTCCCGTAATCTGCAGACGGGCCGGTCTGCCCTCTTCCAGAGTTACCGTCATCGAAACCGCGGCTCTGTCCGGATCATGCAGGTACCGTTCCCGGATCCGGGTAAGCAGACGCTCGTCGCTTCCGGCATAACCTGGTTTGTGGAGCGTGATCATCTCCCGGCCATTATGCCGCTCATAATACCCTGTCTGTATCTCACTGCGTATATAGAGACTCCTGAGCCTGTCCATATCTTCTTTGCTGACCTGATATGCTGCCCGTCCCTTCTGATAATAGAGATCAATATATTTGCGATACAGAGCCGTAACTCCGGCAGCATATTCAGCCCGTTTCATGCGCCCTTCTATTTTAAAGGAATCGATTCCGGCTTCGATCAGCCGGGGCAGGTGAGAGATCGTACACAGATCTTTCAGGCTTAACGGATATTCAATATCGGAAGCCGCCTTTTTACCCATATCGTCACAGATGCGGTAAGGCAGTCTGCAGGACTGGGCACAGCGTCCCCTGTTGCCGCTCCTGCCGCCCAGCATACTGCTGAAAAGGCACTGTCCCGAATAACAGTAACACATGGCCCCGTGGATAAAGCACTCTATCTCCAGACCGGTCTGCTCCTTGATCCTGCGCACTTCATCTAACGACAGTTCTCTGGCGGGCACGATGCGTTCCACGCCCAGCTCCTGCAAAAAGGCACAGCCCTCCGGGCCGGTCAGTGTCATCTGCGTGCTGGCATGCAGCGCCAGTTCCGGAAAACAGTTTCTGATCAGTGTGAGTACACCGATATCCTGCACGATCACCCCGTCCAGCCCGGCTTCATAGAAAGGCTGCAGATAGGGGATCAGCTCTGCGAATTCGTCCTCTTTCAAAAGGGTGTTCACCGTAAGGTAGATCTTCCGTCCCATAAAATGTGCCACATGGATGGCCCGGCAGATATCCTCTGTCGTGAAATTGTCCGCGTAGGCCCTGGCGCCGAATTTCTCGCCGCCTAAATAGACCGCATCCGCTCCCGCGTTGACAGCCCCCAAAAAAGCCTCGTAATTGCCGGCAGGCGCCAGCAGCTCCACGCGCTGGCCTGTTTTCTCTCTGTTTTCTTTGTACAGTTCCATCATTTCCTGCTCTCCTGCTGTTTTCCTGCTGTTTTCCTGCTGTATCGGTAGACGCATTTTCCTGTGAAACAAAAAACCCTGCGGGTTTCCCCAACAGGGCTTTCTCTTTTATCAGTTCTTATTTCCAGTTCTTATTTCCAGTTCCTATTTCTAATTCTTATTTCCAGCTCTTATTTCTTCTTCTCTTTCTCTTTCAGCTCGGTCTCCAGCCGGACGATCTTCTTGGCCGTCTCGTTGGCCTCTGTCTGGAGGTTGCGGATGTTCTTCTCCATATTCTCCAGTTTGATCTGAGATGCGATCAGCTCATGCTTGAGATCGTACATCTCCTTCTCCTTATTCTGGATTTCTTCCTCCAGCCGTGTGATCTGATTCTTCGCCTTAAAATAATCATCCGCTATATTTAACTGCATCAAAACATTCTGCGTGTCGAGGGACTGCCTTTTGAAGCTGTCAACCTTGCTGTATTCCGCGATCTTGTTGTTTATATAAGATGCGACCTTCTGCAGATACTCTTCGCTTTCGTAACCGCTTAAGGTAAAGACTTTACCGGCAATGATAACCTCTGTATCTGTTTTCGTTGACATAGGACCCCTCCCCATACTAAATATGCCGCCCCGATTCATGATGTGATACAAAATCTATTATATAATAGCAGACGGTATAATTTCAAGTAAAAAATAAAGCGGGGACGCAGCCCTGGTCTCTGTCAGGTTTCTTACGGCTGCCGGCCGGCCATTGACCGTCACTTCCGTCAGACTGTGCGCCGTGCACAACAGGATCCGTGCCGCCGGAAGATCGGTTTCGATCGTGACTTTGCCGTCCTCTTCACAGGCGGCCGCAAAATGATATGCTCTGTCAACGTCATAAACCGTTTCTTCTATCTTTGATGCAAGATGCACCACCAGTTCCATCTCGCCGTAAGGCGCCTCGCTGTCCTCCGGCACCCGGACTGACATCGGAATCAACGCATCCTCTCTGATATAGACAGGAATATGCTCCCGACGGATTTCCGGCCGGATCCATCTGCCGCCCTCTGTCACCGCATGAGTATGGAAATCCATCCAGCAGCCTTCCGGCAGATACATGGCAAATTCGTCCTGATCAAACACCGGCGCCACAAGCAGGCTGTCGCCCAGGAAATACTGCAGATCGATATGCCTTACATTCCGATCTTCAGGATATTCCATCAAAAGCGGCCGCAGCATCGGCACGGAATCCGTATGCGCCTTATGAGCCGCGGTATACAGATACGGCAGCAGACGGTGTCTGATATCATTGCATGCCCTGAAAACCGCTTCCGCCTCCGTTCCGAAGTTCCAAGGCTCCCGCGGCGTCTTCCCATGACATCTGCTCAGCGGGCCAAACAGTCCAAACTGACAACTCCGCACATATTCTTCCGTCTCCGGCGGACACTCGTAACCGTTATGGTCGGTATTGTAGAAACCGCCCATATCAAAGCCCCAGAACGGAACCCCGCTCATGGCAATGCTCAGGCCGCCCCGCAGGATGGAAGCGTGGTTGTTCAGATGGGTGGAAGAATCCCCGGCCCAGGCCGCCGGTATCGTGTGAGAGCCGGCATAGCCGCTGCGTCCCCACAGCATCGGGCACTCTCCGCTTTCTGCTTTCACTTCCTTCATGATATCGTAGATCGTCTTTGCATACAAAAAGGTGAGTTTGTTATGGCCCTGCACCCCGTTGGAGCCGTCATGATAGACCGCATACGCCGGAACCGCCTCCGAAAAATCCGTCTTGATAACGCCAACGCCCAGTTTCACCACGGCCTTCACCCGTTCCCGGTACCATGTCAGAAAGGCCGGGTTGGTGAAATCAAAACAGCCCACTTTGGACTCGCTCATGGCCGTTGCATAGAATCTCACCGGCTGTCCCTCACCGTCTTTTACCAGATACCCCTTTTCCCGGGCCATCTCGAAAAATGCAGAGCGCTCGTCAATATAGGGATAGATCCAGAGACTCAGATGAATGTGATGCTCTTTCAGATAACGGATCATGCCCGCAGGATCGGGAAACCGCTCCAGATCCCACTCCCAGGCTCCGGCGTCCGGCTTTCTCTGCCAGCCGTCAATATGGATCACGTCGATCTTGATCTTATGCTCCTTAGCCCTGCGTACCACCTCGTAGATCTCTTCCTGCGTCTGATAGGAACACTTTGACATCCAAAGTCCGAACGCCCACTTGGGGATCATCGGCACCGCCCCGGTCATGGCGGTGTAATCCTGCAGCAATGCTTTGGGGTCTTTACCAAACAGGATCGTATAGTCCAGATACCTGTCCTCCACTTCCATGTTATAGGCCACGCCGGAGACCGTCCCCATGTCAAAACGCGACCTGGTAAAGCTGTTCAACAGCACGGCATAGCCCCGGCTGCTCAGAAAGAAAGGATGGTTCTTGTAAGACTGCTCCGTGTTGGTACTGAGCGCATCGGTCTGCCAGCAGTGAACCGTCTGCCCTCTCTTATTGAAATCCGTGAACTTCTCTCCGAAACCGTAGAAGCTCTCGTCGGCATACAGATACATCGTCTCGTGTACCTTCTGCACCCGCTTATTCTCATCCAGTGTAAAACCGATGGGCAGGTTCTTGCACATATTGTCCACGTTGGAATCCCGGACCTGCTCTTTGGTGACCAGCCGGCCTTCATAGAAATAGCTGACCTCCCAGGGATGCTTTCTCACCCGCACCTCCAGCTGCTTACAGCCAATGCCGATAAACTCCTCCGTCTCCGAGACCTGCACCGCCTCCTGCCCGGCAAAGGCAAACACCTCATTGCGGAAGCAGTCCGTATTCCCGTAAGGAAACATCTGGAATCTGACCGCATTTGCCCCCACAAGATCGATCGTCACCACCGCCCTGTTCCTGTGGTAGGTCTCCACCTCGAAATCCACGCCGCAGCTTCGTACCTCATAACTCCTGACTCCCGTCAGAAAATCAAAATCATGTCTGAAAACCGTCTCCAGATACCCCAGCTGCGGGTTGTAGCTTACTTCTACCTTTTTTGCCATCTCTTCCTCCTTCATTCCATGGTCGGTTTCGGTTGTCTGAAATTTTTCGTCCGTCCGTATTGTTATGATTATAACACGTTTCCTGTCAATTTAATATGCATTCAACATGATATTCCGTTTTCTTCGTGTAACAGCTCAGCCTGCGGCTTTTCTGTTCCTGAATCTGCCCATTCCAGGTCGCCTGCGGCGAAGGGCAGATTTCTTTTGTCCAAATTTACATCTTTATTGTACTATATTTGTATGTTATAATATGACTACCTTTTATTATTGGGGGATACGTTTATGCTGACCATATACCAGTTAATGAAATATTTAAGGAACCATCATTTCATAACCGTCAGAAGCAATCAGGCACAGGCGCTGCGGAATATCGGCTATTACCACGGCTTTAAAGGGTATCGCTTCATCAGGAATACGAGACAGCAGATTCCTTTTTCCAGCCTGGACGAAGTCATTGCCCTGAACAAATTCGATCTGCAGCTTAAGACCCTCTTCTATCCCAAGGTGATGTTTATTGAGAATGCATTGAAAAGCTATGTGATTGAATCCGTCTTAAAAGACAGCGGTTCCGAAAATCTGGATGTTGTGTTCAACCGGTCCGTCACCGATTACCGCTCCTATACGCCCGGAAGCGATTCTTACCATAAGCAGTATGCGAAGCGCATGATCCTGAAAGGAAAGATAAATAACGCGCTTCTTCGTGACTACACGAACAAAAAGCAGTCCGTCAATCATTTTTTCGACGCTGACCAGTCAATTCCCATCTGGGCAGTCTTCGAATCCCTGACGCTTGGAGAATTCGGCACGTTCTTTTCCTGCGCGAACGCAAATGTGAAGCTGCATACGTCCAGGATCCTGCATCTTCCCGGCAATCTGGATGCCGACGGAAAACTTACAGAATACATTATCTACACGATCAAGGATCTCAGGAATGCCGTAGCGCATAATAATACGATCTTCGATACCCGCTTCCAGACCGGACAGGTTAACCGCCGCCTCATTACCCTGCTGGAGATGGATGTCGGCCTTGCCAATCTTGATTTTAAATATATAGATGCCTATATCATACTCATCACCTATGTCTTACGGAAAATGGGAGAAACAAAGACGTCCTGCAAACAGTTTATCCTGTCCTTTACGGACTGTACCAACACACTGCGGCAGCAGATGTCACCAGGCATATGCCACCAGATCCTGGGCACACAGCAGCGGACACATCTCGAACTGCTGCAAAATTTTATCAGTAATTCGTAATGTCCTTGCATATTTTTATTCTCTATGGTATATTATAAATATGAATTGCGGTGGACGTCTTCGGACAACACTTTGAGAGAACCTGATGCGTCGGGTTCTTTTTTTATCGAACCGCGCCCGTCTGTGTCCGTTATTTTCAGAAGATCAGAACTTAAGAAAATCCTCCATACTGCCGATAATTTAAATAAGCAAATACATATTGTAGTTATGTATCTATTTTTTACTACTTTTTTTACTTATAGAAACAGGAAACGGATTTTCCATTTATGTTCAAGGATCGGACACTCTATAAGGTTCTTTTTTGTATTCTTATATTGTATACCGGCATTTTCCGGCAACCACCACCCTTGAACAGTTAAATACTGAACCGTATTCTGCTATCTTGTTTACAGGCAAACGTCCCGCGGCAGCCGTCAGGTATCCGAACCTGCATGGGAAATACAGCGTACCACCCGCGGACATGAATTCATCACAGAGAAAGGTAGAGGTATCGGTTATGGGCAGTGGACTCTGCGTCGGTTCCGTGAACCGGGTCAAAAATTCCAACGTAACAAAAATTGAATTAAAAAATAAAGACGGCTCTTCCGCCGGCACACTGACGATTCATCATGCAAAAGCAAAGAAGAAACCCAAACGGCTGAATTACAGTTTTAAGAAATTGTCGAATCAGATCATGCGCTCCAAGTCTTCCATAAATGCCAAGCAGCTGACGACGAAAACGAAATTCCAGATCGTGGATCTGCGCCTCAAGCTGGCCAGCGGCGACTACAACTACACGGAGATCCACAACGCGCTCAAGCACGCCGAGCGGATCGCACGGGTGGCCAAGAAGAAGATGAAGCATCTGCAGGAAGAAGAATTCTACGAGAAGACAAACGGCAAGCAGACCGCTCAGGAGCAGATGGAACAACTGGAAGAGCAATCCGAAGAATTCAACCAGATCGACACTGCCGGCATGAGTCAGGAAGAAATGGAACGTCTTATGCAGCAGATTCAGGAGGAGATGCGAAAGATCGAGGAAGAACTGGAAGAAGCGATGAGCTCTCAGGATATGATGGAGGACTTCCTGCAGGGGTTCAGTCAGGAAATGACGCCCAAAGATCTGGAGGAGCTTAAGAAAAGACACCGCGCCGAAGAAATGCGCGACATTATGGAAGCCGACCTGGAATACCTGAAAGCCTACTTCGATAAACTGTCCAAGGAGAAGGAAGAAGGAAGCTCCGGCAGCACCGATTCCAACTCCGATTCCTTCGGCAACATAACCGGCGTGTCTCTTGAATTAAACGGCATGGAAATCCCGGTGGAAGCCGCGGATGTTCCCGTGCAGGTAGAAGGCGCAAATGTCGATGTGATGGCATAATGATCTATAAGATCAGGATAAGAACGCGAAAAGAGAGAAAAGAAAGAGACTGCAGACACATACCATGCCGCAGTCTCTTTCTTAAATGTAAACACCCCGGTTCAGAGTTGTCTCAGCAGACTGCTTTTCAGGGCGTTTTCCGCTGCCAGCCTTTCATATTCTGCATGTTTTTCGTCCCGCCCCCGCTCTTCCATAAATTTCGATGAGGAAACACTGACACTTTCACTGGTGACACTTTACAAATCAACCGTCATACGGCAGTCCCAGATGATGGTACGTATGTTCCGTAACAACCCGCCCTCTCGGCGTTCTGTTGATAAATCCGTTCTTGATCAGGTACGGCTCATAGACGTCTTCTATGGTTCCGGCATCCTCGCCGATCGCCGCCGCCAGCGTATCCAGCCCTACAGGACCGCCTTTGAATTTGTCGATCATAGTACACAGGATGTTTCTGTCCACGTGATCCAGCCCCATCTTGTCCACATCCATCAGATCCAGTGCAATAGTCGCCACCTCCTCGGTGATGACACCGTCATACTTCACCTGTGCGAAATCCCGCACCCGTTTCAGGATACGGTTGGCCAGTCTTGGCGTGCCGCGGCTTCTCTTCGCCAGTTCCAGCGCCCCCTTCTCCTCGATCTCCACGTCCAGGATTCTGGCTGAGTGCTGGATGATCACCTTAAGCTCCTCCACTTCATAGAACTCCAGCCGGTGGATCACACCGAAACGGTCCCGCAGCGGAGCCGTCAAAAGTCCTGCTCTCGTCGTTGCTCCCACCAGCGTAAAATGCGGCAGATCCAGACGAATGGAACGGGCCGAAGCCCCCTTGCCGATCATAATATCTATGGCATAGTCCTCCATCGCCGGATAGAGCACTTCCTCCACCTGCCGGTTCAGCCTGTGAATCTCGTCCACGAACAGCAGATCCCCTTCCTGCAGATTGTTTAAGATCGCCGCCATCTCTCCCGGCTTCTCAATGGCCGGCCCGCTGGTCACCTTCATATGAACGCCCATCTCATTGGCGATGATCCCCGCCAGCGTCGTCTTGCCCAGTCCCGGCGGCCCGTAGAAAAGGACATGATCCAGCGCATCATGACGCTGTTTCGCCGCCTCGATGTAGATTTTCAGATTTTCCTTCACTTTTGCCTGCCCGATATAATCATTCAGATTCTGAGGACGCAGGGATCCTTCGATCTTCACGTCCTCCTCAATCAGGTTTGTCTCGATCATTCTGTTACTCATTTTCTTCTATCTCCACATCAAAACATAAATTTCAGCGCCGCTTTCAGGATCCCCTCCACCGTGCTGTTCTCATCCACCTCTACCCGCTTCACGGCGTTTGTGGCATCGGAAGCCGAATAGCCAAGTGCTACAAGCGCCTCTATGGCTTCTCTCTTCATCACATTGTCCGCACCGCCGCCGGCTGCACTTGCCGTAACAACCGGTTCGCCCAGTCCCAGCAGCGTATCTTCCAGCGAAATCTTATCCCGCAGGTCCAGGATCACACGCTCCGCCGTCTTATTCCCCACGCCGGGTGCTTTGGCAATGGATTTCGCATCCCCTGCCATGATCGCAAACCGCAGAGCGTCCGCATTCATAACGGAAAGGATGGCCAGTCCGCCTTTCGGCCCAATTCCATTGACCGTGATCAATTTCTTGAAAATCTCTAGATCATCCTTAGTCAGAAACCCATACAGTGTAAATGCGTCCTCACGCACCAGCGTATAGGTATAAATCTTAACCTCGCTGCCAATCCCCGGCAGCCCCTGCGTTGTAGTGGCCGATACCCGCACATTGTAGCCGATATTCCCCACTTCCACCACCACCGCATCCTCTGCGATCTCTTCCAATGTTCCCTTTAAATATGCGTACATAATTTCTCCCAGAATCCTCTAGCTTCCTAATAATTTAGTGTTTCTTATCTATTGTGCTTCTTATCTTTTTTATGCCTCTTATTCTTTTGTGCTTATTGTCTTCTTATCCTCTTATACTTCCTATCTTTTCTCACTTCCGACCGCATTTTGCAAATACGGCAGCAATTCCATGGCCGCAATGCCCAGCACCGCTCCCGTCACCGTGCCGGCAAGAATCAGAAACGGCATATAATAACCGACATAAAAAGTTTCCACTACCGCCATTGCCACAACAATCTGTCCGATATTATGAAACACGCCGCCAAGCACACTCACCCCCGCTATGGAGAAACACCCGGCGCGCTTTCCGACGGCCATTGCACTAAAGCTGCACACCGCGCCCGCCACCGCATAGAAAATGGCAAAAAGATTGCCAAACAGAAAACCCGACAATAAAATGCGCAGGACATTCACGACTACCGCCCGTCCGGCTTCACCCCGGTACAATAACAGCACGATGATCAGATTCGGCAGTCCCAGCTTGATACCGGGAATTCCGAAAGAAAAGGGAATTAATGACTCCACATAAGACAAGATCAATGCCACAGCCAGAAAAAGCCCTGATTCCGCAGTTCTTCTCATCACTCCACCACCCCATCCAGCGTTTCTTCCGCCGAATCCTGTGAATTATCTTTCCTGTCCCCAAGATTCCTTTGTCCCGTTTGTTCCTTTTCTGTTCCGCGCAGATGCGCCTCACCGGTCGTTATCTCAACCACCAGCTTATGCGGAAGACAGATGATACTCTCTCCCACGGCAGAAACAGCACGATGTCTGACGCAGATCTGATCCCGGCAGTCAGCCGCCTCCATCCGCACCACACCGTCCGCAACGGAAAACAGATTAAAAGCTCCCCCGTCAGGAATCACCGGAGCATTTCCACAGTTCGATACTGTCATCTGACCGTCTTCAACCCATACCAGATAATACTGTCTGTCCTGTATTCCCGCAGCGGGAAATGCAAACACCGCCAGCTGTTCTCCGTCACAGGAAACCCTTACCACGTCCCCCTCACGTCGATACAGAATCAAAAAAACACCGGTCAGCACCGCCGCCAGCACACAGACTACTACCAACGCAATATCTGCTTTCCGAATTCCATCCGGAAATTGTCCTTGTTGTCCTCTTTTTCCGTTTTGCATAGTTAACCCACATCATGCGCAACCTGCCGCCTGGCAGGCCGCGTGACCATCCATGGAGTGAAAGCCATAGACTTTCACTTCAACATCATATCACACTCGAACATATGTTTCAAGATGCTAAATTTCATCAATTTCATAATCGGGATCACAGCATTGCAGTCCTTGCCCTGACCATCTGCGTATCGTATAACACAAACCGCAGTTTTATCGTCCGGATACCCTGTTGATTATACCATCCTATTCGCTGCTTTGAAAGATTTTATTTTTGTCTGCGGCTCATCTGTTTTCCCTTCTGATCAACCCTGTTTTTCTATATCAATCACCCTATCTGCCCATTCTCTATAAAATGTTTCTTCATGCGAAACAAGAAGAATTGTACCGGCAAATTCCACTAATGCAGTTTTTAGCGCATCTTTCGCCTGAATATCTAAATGGTTTGTTGGCTCGTCCAGTATCAAAAAATTACACGGCTTTAATGTCAATAAACAAATTTTTACTTTGGCCTGCTCGCCGCCACTCAGCGTTCCAACAGGCTGCATGGCATGTTTACTTGAAATACCGCACAGCGCAAGGACTTTACGGACTTCCTTCATTACCATATCCGGATAACTGTCTGAAACAATCTGTATAGGAGTCCTTGATGTATCTTCCCATATCAAATCCTGTTCAAAATATCCTATTGTGACCTGATCCGAAAATTTGTAATGTCCATGCATGCATGGAATCTGTCCTACCAGCGTTTTCAATAATGTGGATTTCCCAACCCCATTAAAACCCGTTATCACTACTTTCTGTCCACCCTTTATAACAAAATCAATCTTAGATAAAACCGGATAATAATAGCCTACCGATAAACCCTTTACTAAAAGGTGTTCTGTATTTGTGAACGATACTTTTTGGAAATGGAAATAAGGCGTTATCTCTTTTTGATCTAATGCCTCCATCTTCTCCATTCGTTCAAGTTGTTTTCTGCGTCCTCTGGCCATTTTAGATTTTCTTCCAGCAATATTTTTACGGATGAATTCCTCTGTCTTCTTAATCTCCTTCTGTTGGGCTGAATATTGACGCACATAATCTTCCCTTAGAAGCGTTTTCTTTCTTAAAAATTCAGAATACGTCCCATAATACTTTGTAATACTGTCATTATCGATATCGCATATCCGGTTTGCAATTTTCTCCAGAAAAACACAATCATGTGATACTACCATAAATGCATTATCCAGGCCTGACAAGTAATCCGAAAGCCATGTGATATGTTCTTTATCTAAAAAATTGGTTGGCTCATCAAGCAAGAGAACATCCGGTTTCTCAAGAAGTAATTTTGCCAGTATCACTTTTGCTCTTTGTCCACCACTCATTTTATCAATCGGTCTGTCCAGCCCTATTGCCAGCAACCCCAAGCCATTAGCCACTTGTTCGATCTGTGTATCAATCGAATAGAAATCATGGATTTCAAGCTGCTCCTGATGCTTCGCCGCGAGGCTAAGATATTCCGTATTTCCCATAGCTACTTTTTCATAAGCCATTGTCATTTCTCTTTCAAGTTGATACAGTCTTGAAAATGCTGATTTCAAAAAAGACTGCATTGTCATATCCTTCTCTATCTCTGCATATTGATCGAGATACCCAACAGATATATTCGGCTGCCAGACAACGCGGCCGGCATCAGGCATAATCTGTTCTGTACAAATTTTAATCAAAGTACTTTTTCCAGTTCCATTTTGTCCAACAACTCCAATATGCTCACCCCTATTCAATGAAAAACCCGCATTTTTATAAAGCAGATTTTCTCCAAAAGAATGAGTCAAGCCTTCAATTTCCAATAAGCTCATGTGAATCACATTCCTTTCATTTTTCGTAATATACTGCCCAAAATACAAAGAAGCAGAAAGCACCTGTACACATCCGTGTACTGCCTTCTGCCTCTATGATTCCAAGCTCCCCATGGCAAAAGGCTACAGACAAAACATTGTCCATAGCCTTTCATACGCTCAATCTAGATACGGAAAATAAACAATAAAAATACCACTATACAGTATCTCTATTGCTTCATTTTCCGATGAAATCCAAATGCGTTATTTATACGCTATACTCTGCACAATGTTTCATCGGAATGGATTGTACAGAGTCCATTTTCTTTTTAGGTTGGTTCGTTAAATAGAAATTCATAGCACTTCTCCTTTGATGGGAAATTCCATCTCAGTCATAATACTATAGTTATGTTGATATGTCAATCTTCAAATTTCCAGTATTTCAAATACTATTTTCTCAATTCCTACTTTTCCCAAACTTGGAAGGCGGCCCAAACGCGAACCGCCGTGTAAGCATATTAACTCTGTTTCCCCCGCTTTCCAAGCGGTTTCTGCTGTCAAACCTGCCTGCGGAAACGGCAGACCGCCGCATATGGCGGATGATGGCCATCGTGCGGCGGTCTTTACTGTACCTTTTTCCAATATCTCATATTGTCAAATATGTATCTGAAAATCGCCAAAATCAAATACACCGTTTCCCTGTTTCAGCTTCCCTTCATCAGATAATTTGCTAAATCCATTCTCAATCCTGTCAATCAAATCAACAGGAATACTTAACTGGTGATGCCCAGGCAAAATACGTTCTATGCTTAGATTCTGTATTTTTCTCACAGATTGGAAAAATAGCTGTGGGTCTGTAGACGGATAAAACGCATCAAGGCAACCCTCGTAAATTAAATCGCCAGAAAACAGATATTTTTTGTCCGGCTCATAAAAACAGCAATGTCCCGGCGAATGTCCGGGGGTATGGATAACCTTTAATTTCCTGTTTCCCAAGTCCAGACAATCTCCATCATGTAAAACGTGCTGTGGCATACTTTTGAAAATTTGATAATCTTCAGCCATAAAGCCTTTCGGAAAATCACATGGTTTAGACAACAGATTTCTTTTTACTACCTGCAAAGGTATTGGAAATCTGACTGATAACCAATCCTTCTCTGCTTCATGGACTGCGATATCTTCAAAATATTTATGCCCGCCAATATGATCCCAATGAGCATGGGTGGTAACTGCCATAATTGGCAGTGTTGTCAAACTATCCACAACACTTCTTATATTGGAAACTCCTAAACCAGTATCAATCAAAACAGCTTTTTCCGTTCCACACATTAGATAGCAATGAGTTTCTTCCCAATGCTTATATTCGCTGATAGCAAAAGTATTATCATCAATTACTTCAACAGTAAACCAATCTTCCATATCCACACCTCGCTCCACTTTTCACCAAAAGCTGATTCTTTTATCATTCCATCTTTCTGAACATACCTGTCATTCCCCCAACAGACTCCACTTACTCTGATCATAGAATTATTTAACCGCAACAACTACAGAAAACTTTTGGCAAGAATAAACACATTTAACAATCTCAAACTTGCATTCCTTCAACATATCTACTTCATGTTCGACAGAGCACTCCCTGTCTAATTTTCTGCGTTCTTTCCATAACTCTATGTCTTTATCAGTCAATTCACTATTTGCTATATGGTTTTCCCAATAAGAATCAAACCATTGATTCATTTTGAAATGCTCTGCACAAAACTGATCATAGTTTATAAACAAGCCTCCTTTCGGCAGGCTATCATATATTCGTGAAAATAATTTTATTTTATCCTCATCCTCTAAATGATGAATGGATAGGGCTGATATAACCGTGTCATAGGTAGTATCAGGCAATTTATCAATATAATTCATCACTTGATACGATATGTTTCCGATACTGTTAAATCTTTTTCGGGCGACATTTAGCATTTCATCGGCAATATCGACAAGCACATATTCAGAATCCGGACATTGTTGATACCAAAAATAAGTCAACAGTCCTGTTCCAGCCCCCAAATCAATAATTCGTTTAGGAATATTAATGTTTGAAACGATAAATTTTGTCGTACTTTCGTAAAAATCATCAAAACAGGGAATGAACTTCCTGCGGTTGCCATCATATTCTTCCGCAATCATGTTAAACTGCTTTTCTATGTCCATCTAGCACACACCTCCATTAAACTTTGTTTTATCAGTATCATCTTTACAACTTTTCATATATCCCTTTCAGTGTAAACTGCCCTAAGATGTGTCCGTCCATTTCCCGGTGAAGTTCGTTCAACAGGAAGCCTCGCTCCAAATCCAGCATCTTATCCAAGGCATACACATGAAGTTCATATATGTGCGGCTTATCGGGCGGCGTCATCCCGCCGTAATAACAGGAAAGCTCCGTGGACTGCTCTCCGCCCTGTATGCTCGTCCAGCTATTCCTTCCCTGCACAAAGTCATCCGCCGTCTGGCTCTCATTCTCTTTGATCTCAAAACGGGTTATGTTTGCCGCCAGCCAGTGTATCCATGCGAATCCCCCTGTCACCGGGTATGCGTCCTTGTCCTCCAAAACAATGGCAATCGACACCGTTTCCTGCGGCGCATCTTCCACCTTAAAGGGTAAAG
>OFFW01001314.1_pt1 | contig 15083 bp, 10 predicted proteins | sample 1521501 | NCBI WGS metagenome assembly OFFW01 (sample SAMEA3504107, study PRJEB24116) | mouse gut metagenome | biome: mouse gut; feature: mouse-associated habitat; material: faeces | place: Denmark | collected 2011
GGACGGCTGCGCCAGCGGGGGGTTTGAACCGCTCTACGGCGGGGAGACCTGGCTGAACCAGCCCCATCACGGCGGGGCATGGTATTATTCCTGTGAGATCGACCTGGGGTTCTGCGGAGGGCTGAGAGGGGCTGCCACGGTGGTGGCGGAGGATCCGGTCTTCGGCAGGGTGTGCTACGGAGGGTTCCTGGAGGAAGCTCGGGAGGGGCTGCGGGTCACATGCCGGGATGGCGTGGGACGGCGGTTCCATTATATCGGGACAGAAGGGCGTATCCATGCGGAGTGCGATTATGGGGAATGGAGCCTGGAGGATGGTGTTTTGCTGGGCGAGGGCTTTGAGCGGATTGAGCTGAAGGCGGTGTCCGGGCCTTGGAAGAGGGAGGCGCTGAGGGCGCGGGTTTTGATGGAAGGTTTTGGGGATTACCGGCTGGCGGGGACGGATGTGATTCTGCGGGACGGGGAGTGGTGTGAGCTGCCTGTGCCGGAGGGGGAGATAAGGTTCCTGCTGGAGCGGGTTTAGGGTTTGCGGCGGAGGGACGGAGGCCGGGGCCGGGCGGGCTTTGCTCGGTAGGGGTAACGTTCCGATGAACTAACTGCTAACTTCGACTAGGGCGCGAAAGAACCGCGCCTTAGTCTGCGTAAGCAGTGGATTTCATCTGCATAAAGCGGAGCCCCTGGTGATTTCAGGAAGCCCGCCCGTCCCCGGCCTCCTGTTTTGCGGCAGGTTGGAGAGGGTAGGGCGTTTGGGGATGGGCGGGGATTTTTGTTCGGAATGATGTGTTTGACAAGTGGAATGAAAAGTGCATAATTAGATGTGGGATAATGTACGGAAGCGAGGGAATGAGGGAATGGATAAGGAATTTCACAAGGGGAACAGGGAGAGGGCGTATCGGGAGATGAAGCCGAATTCGCTGTGGGTGATGTTTTCGGGGACGGAGGTCTGCAAGACCAATGACGAGCAGTATCCGTTCTATACGGACAGGAATTTTCTGTATCTGACGGGGCTGGACAGTAAGGAGTTCGTGCTGTTGGCCTGGAAGGATTCGGAGGGGAATACGGGGGAGCGGATCTATATCCTGCCGCCGGATCTGATGAAGGAGCGCTGGACGGGGGAGAGGATTAAGCCGGACCGGGCGGCGGAGCTGTCGGGTATCGGGGATGTGGCTTTTGTGGAGAGTTTTGAGGCGGATTTCCATAAGCTGGCTTCTCTGGGAAATTATGGGCAGCTGTATCTGGATACTTACCGGGCGCAGCCGATTGACAGGGAGACGCCGGCCCACAAGCTGTGCAGGCGGGCGGCGGTGGATTATCCGTTCCTGCGGATCGAGGACGCGGGGGCTATCCTGAGGAGGCTGCGCACGATCAAGCAGCCCTGTGAGATAGAGGCCATCCGGGAGGCGGAGAAGATTACCCGGGACGGAATCGTGGCTATGATGAAGGCTTCCAGGCCGGGGATGTACGAGTATCAGTACAAGGCTGTGTTCGATTATGCGCTGGGGCAGCATGGGCCTCAGGGGCCGGCGTTCCCTTCCATCATTTCCGCGGGAAGGAATAATTTCTGCATTCATTATTATGCTTATAAGGGGCAGGCCCAGGACGGGGATATGATTTTGAACGATGTGGGGGCCTGGTACGACAATCTGATGACGGATGTGTCCAGGGGCTGGCCCTGCAACGGGAAGTATAATGAGAGGCAGAGGCTTTTGTATGAGTGTGCGCTGAATACATCCAACCATATGTTCGGCATGATTAAGCCGGGCATGGCCATGGAGGATGTGGACAGGGAGGCCAGGCGGTATAATGCGGGTCTGCTGAAGGATGCGGGCGTGCTGAAGGACGTGGAGGAGATCGGGACTTATATGTGGCACGGCGGCTCCCATCATGTGGGGTATGACGTGCACGATGTGGTGGAGCGGCCGCAGTTCATCGCGCCGGGCATGGTGTTCTGTGTGGACATCGGGATCTACCACGAGGAGTGGGGCATCGGTTTCCGGCTGGAGGACAATTGCCTGGTGACGGAGGGCGGATGCGAGAACCTTTCGGCAATCACGCCCAGGACCATGGAGGAGATTGAGGATACCATGCGGAAGGGCTGTGTGGCCGTTTCCTAGAGGGCTAAGGAATTGTCAAAAAATTATTTTTGACAATTCCTGCAAATTGCTTCGCAATTAGCCGGAACCAGAAATAACTCTTGAAAAGTTATTTCTGGACGGTTCCTAAGTGGAGGATGCAAGGAGAAAGAGCTGGCCGCACTTATATCTTCTCCGGGCCTCTGTACGGTATCCGGTACAAACAGCAGGCTTGAAAAGTGACGCGCCCAATCCATCGGAGACGAAAGGAATATGACGATTAGAGAGGAAGAAAAGACATGAAAAAGACAATTCCCCGACTGACCGCCCTGACCCTGGCCGCGGCTGTGCTGCTGACCGCCTGCGCGGGCGGAAACTCCGCCGCCACCATGCACCTGCGAAAGGCCGAGGGGACGGTGGCTGTATCCGACAGCGAGGGCAAAGCTGTGGAACCCCAGGAGAACCTGGGGTTGTACTCCGGCTACGGAGTGGGCACCCAGGCGGAGAGCTACGCCTGGATCGATCTGGACAAAGTGAAGCTGGCCAAGCTGGATGCCGGCAGTGAAATTGAGATTGCCAAGGAGGGCAAAAAGCTGGAGATCAACGTGAAATCCGGAAGTATGTTGTTCAATGTCACCGAACCCCTGGCTGACGATGAAACCATGGATATTACTACATCCACCATGATGCTTGGTATCCGGGGGACCTGCGGGTGGGTGACGGAGAACACCGCCGCCCTGCTGGAGGGGACTGTGACCGTCACCGCCGGGGATCAGACAGCCAGTATCGGCGCAGGGGAGATGGTCATCTTGAGGAAGGAAGGCGAGCTTGATGTGATAGAGTTTACCTACGAAAATGTCCCCGAGTTTGTACAGAAGGAGATTTTGGATGACAGTGATTTGGAGCAGGCTGTTTCCGATGCCTGCGGAATCAAATTCCCAACCTCTTATGAGGAGCTGCTGAGCATACTGGCTGAGAGGCCGGATATGGAGGTTGTGTACTCCGAAATTATCGACTTCGAGGGGGACGGCAGTCCGGAATTTCTGGTAATCAATAAAGGAGAAAACAACCACGATTCGATAAGTATCTATCGAAACGAACCGGATGGGCTTAAAAAGTTGCATAGTATGGGCGGAAATAGAGACAGCGATACTGTATTATATTCGCTGGTCGAATACAACGGGAAATTATTTGTGTGTCGAGAGCGGCTTAGGAAGGATGATGGCAAATCCAATTATTGTTGGTATTATGGATCCGCAGCTCAAGAGGATGGAAGCTTCAGAGACTGGGGTACAGTAGATCACATAAATCAGGGTAGAGTGGCTGCCCACGATGAAAGCGGGTTTGTACCATGGAATTATGAATATTATGACTCTTCTTCAGAACTTTCGGATGTTGAAGCTGTGCAGGGCAAATATACTCTGGTGCGCGAGCTGGTATACATTGAGGGCGCGTGGTAACAGCAGAAAAAGCGAAGGAGGCGACAGGGATTCCCTAATAAACCCTTAAGGAAAGGGATTTCTCCGCCGAAATGGTATTGTGCTGAGGTGGTGTTGGAAGGGACGTTACGGGACTGGAATAGGAGGTTTTGCGGATGAATGATGATTTGCGGATGAATTGGTCGGTGCGGTCGATAGCGGCCATCTTTCTGGGAAATGTTCTATATGCCCTGACGGTGAAGGTGTTCCTGCTTCCGGCGAACCTGGTCAGCGGAGGGGCTACGGGCATCGCCTTGGCGGCCAACCACCTGACAGGAGTGTCAGTTTCCGGCTTCCTGTTTCTGGTGAACATGAGCATGCTGATATTGGGGCTGATCGTGCTGGGGAAGGCTTTCGTGGCCACCACTCTGGCCAGCACCTTCCTGATACCGGCGGCGCTGGAGGTGTTCGACAGGCTGCTGGGGGATTTCGTGCTGACGGATGACATTCTGCTGTGCACCCTGTTCGCAGGGCTGGGAGTGGGGGTGTCTCTGGGCATCGTGATCCGCACGGGGGCTTCCACGGGGGGCATGGACATCCCGCCGCTGATTTTGTACAAATGTTTCCGGGTTCCGGTGTCCGTGAGCCTGTACGCCTTTGACGTGTGCATCCTGCTGCTCCAGGCGCCCTTCCAGGAGGCGGAGAATATCCTGTACGGCATTGTGTTCGTGCTGCTGTCCGCCATCGCCCTGGACAAGACCATGATGATCGGCACCACCCAGACGGAGGTGAAGATCATGAGCGGCAAGTCGGAGGAGATCAGGGAAGCCATCCTGAAGCAGTTGGACAGGGGGGTGACATTGCTGAACGCGGAGGGCGGGTATCTGCATGACAAGAGCCAGATGATATTCAGCGTCATCTCCAACAGGGAGCTGTTCAAGCTGGAGAAGATCGTCCACGGCATAGACCCGGCCAGCTTCATGGTGGTCACAAGGGTCAGCGAGGTGCGGGGACGGGGCTTTACCATGGATAAGAACGCATTGTAGGGGATGGGCTCCGAAAGGACTCCGAAGCGGGAGAAAGATATTGCAACAGGCCCCCCGTTTATGATATAATGACAATAATTGCCACACATTTGGAAACAAGGCAATCCGCTGGCTGCCGCCAGAGGTCTGTGTGGCTTTTTGTGCGTCTTAGTTTTATCTGTAACGATCTGAGACTCAGTATGCCTGACCTGAAAGACACTATAAAATCAATGTTCCAGGTAATTTCGGCTCTGCCGGGGCATACCTGACAGGAAGCGCTGCAGTTCGACGCGGATTGTCGGCAGGCCGGAAGCCTGTAGAATTTACGTGGAAAAGACGCTCCAAAAAGCTGCCCGGAAGCTGCGGAATCAGCGGCAAAGGTTTCCGAAACAGGAAGAAACGGAAAAGATATGGAGTGTGCGAAAATGGAAGGAAATGATGTAAAAAAAGGACGGAAAAACAAACGGATCGGCCGGAAGGTTGGGAACCTGGTGGCCCTGATGCTGGCGGTGAGCATAACCGTGGTGGTGGTGCTCTGTGTATGGATGTTCTACCGGCTTACCATGTCCATGATGGAGGATGTGTGCGTAAGCGGAACCAACGTGCTGGCCTATGAACTGGCAGATTACGACGGGCCGGAGGACAGGACGGCGCTTCTGGACGCCCTCAGCGAACAGATGGGCTGTGAATTCACCATATTCCATGGGAACGAAAGGGCCTATACCACGATTCAGCAGGATGGGCAGCGGGCCGTGGGCACCAGGCTTTCCGACGAGCTGTCCAGAATCGTGCTGGAACAGGGACAGACCTATGTGGGCAAGGCGTCCATTCTGGGGGAGGACCATCTGTGCTCCTATGTCCCTACAAAGGATGGGGACGGCAAGGTTGACGGGCTGATTTTTGCCGGGATTTCCATGGCGGATGTGAACAGGCAGGTCACATTTACGGTATATTTGTCATGTATTATCGGAATTGCGCTTATCATCGCGGGAATCTTCGTGGTGGGCGCTTACATCAAGCGGACGGTCTCCAAACCGCTCTTTCGCCTGACCGTGCTGGCGGAGACGCTGGAACAGGGGAATCTGGGCCTGGAGATGGGCCAGAACATGGAGGTCTCTATTCATTCCAACGATGAGATCGGCATCCTGGCCCAGAGCTTTGACCAGACCATCGGCCGTCTGCGCAATTACATCGGGGAGATTTCCCATATGCTGGAATCCATCGCGGAGGGGGATCTGACAGTGCAGATCAACCAGGAGTATGTGGGGGACTTCGCCAGGATCCGCAGCTCCCTGAACGACATCCTTGAGAAGCTCGACAAGACCATAGGCCAGATTGTTGTCAGCTCCGAGAGCGTTTCCGGCGGGGCGGCCCAGATGTCCGCAGCGGCCCAGGGACTGAGCCAGGGCTCCGTGGAGCAGACCGGTGCCGTGGAGGAGCTGGAGAGCACCATGGAGGAAGTTGCGGGCAGGATCAAGCAGACCGCGGACAATGCGGGCCAGGTTCAGGAGCAGGCCGGGGAAATGGGCCGGCAGCTGATTGAGAGCAACCAGAAGATGCAGGAAATGGTAGTCGCCATGGAGAAAATCAACAGCAGCTCCGGCGAAATCGGAAAGATCATCAAGGCCATAGAGGATATCGCGTTCCAGACCAATATCCTGGCCCTGAACGCCTCTGTGGAGGCCGCCCGGGCAGGAGAGGCCGGCAAGGGCTTCGCGGTGGTCTCCGGGGAAGTCCGCAGCCTTGCGGGCAAGACGGCGGAGGCTTCCAAGACCACGGCGGCTCTGATTGAGCGCTCCATCGCGGCTGTGGAAGAGGGGGCTTTGATTGCGGATGCCACGGCGCTGCAGCTGGAAGGCGCGGTCGTGCAGGCCCAGGGTATCGTAGGGACCATCAACAATATCGCCGACGATGCCAGGACCCAGGCGGAGGCTATGGAGCAGATACAGAGCCAGATCGGCCAGATCGCCAGCGTGGCCCAGAACAATTCCGCCACGGCCCAGGAGAGCTCCGCTACCAGCGAAGAGCTCAGCGACCAGGCCGGCCTGCTCAGGCAGCTGGTGAAGACCTTCCGGCTCCGCAGAGGACAGTGACGGCCTTCGAACATTCTGTAGAGTTCATATGTATGTGGAGAAAATCTAAGCTGCACCTGGAAGAATGGAGCTGTCGCATGGAGCCTGAATAGACAGGACATGACAGGCCCTCAGAATGCCCTGATGCCAAGGCGGCAGTGCCGTGCGGTATGGTGGAAGACGGAAAATGGCTGTATCGGAAAGATTGGAAAGATTTCTGCACAGAGGGGTAGGAAAAAACAGGAAACTATGGTAAAATGACACCGTCGTTTCCTGTTTTTGGTTCGGACAGGAGGACAGGAAGGACAGGAAAGGCGCGGATGAGGAGGAACTATGGCACCAGAGAACAGGATTCATCACAGGAAATCTTCCGGGAGGACTTCCCGCAGCGATAGAAAGGAAAACAGACGGAGAAGGCTTGCGGCTCTTTTTTTGGCATGCGTCATTCTGGCAGCGGGGGGGATCCCGGTCGCAGGAGGGACTGTGTCGGCGGGAGAGACCGGGGCCGTGGCCGTGCCGGCGGGGGCGGATATAGGCTCAAACAGCCGGACAGTCAGGGCGGGCATTTTTCACTTCGACGGATACCACATGAAGGACGAGGACGGGAACCTGAGCGGCTACGGCATCGAATTCCTGAACATGGCCGCGGAATATTCCCACCTGAATTTCCAGTATGTGGAATATGACAAATCCTGGAACGATATGCTCACCATGCTGGAGGCGGGCGATATCGACGTGGTCACATCGGGGCGGAAGACGGAGGAATGGGAAGAAAAGTACGCTTTTTCACTGCCCATCGGGCGCAACAGCACCATTCTGTCCATCCAGGCGGACAATGACAGGCTCCACAGCGGCGACTACGATACCTATGAGGGCATGGTGATCGGGGCAGTGGAGGGCAGAAGCCAGAAGCAGAGCCTGGAGGAATTTGCCCAGGAGCACGGTTTTTCCTACCGGATTGTGGAATACGGAGGCGCGGACGAGCTGACCGCGGCTCTGCAGGCGGGAGAGGTAGACGCAATCCTGTCTACAAGTCTGCGGAAAACAGAAAATGAGAGGACGCTGGACGTCATTGAAACCGACTATTTTTATGCCATTGTGCGGAAAGAGGACACGGAGCTGCTCCATGAGATCAATTACGCCATAGGGCAGATGGACATCAATGAAGGGGACTGGATGAACGTTTTGGCTTACAGATACTACGGGCCGGTGTATTCGGATTCCACCCTCTTCACCGAACGGGAGAAGGCCTATATCCAGGATGTGATAGCGGGCCGGAAGACCATTACTGCCATAGCCATCGGGGACAGGGAGCCTTACTCCTATGTGGAGGACGGGGAGCTGAAAGGCATCATGCCGGATTATTTCGCCGCAGTGATGGACATGGCGGGACTGCCCTATGAGCTGGTGGTGACCCCGGACAGGGCAAGTTATTTTGAGCTTGCGGACAGCGGCAGCGTGGATGTGATTATCGACAAGAAAGACTTTGAACCTGTGACGGAAGGGATGGCCAGCCGGGGGTTCGGCACGGATACTTACCTGACGGCCGGGGTGGCAAAGGTGACCAGGAAGGATTTTGACGGCGAAATCACTGCGGTGGCCATTGCGGAGACCCAGGACAATGCCCCCATCGAGCAGGGGCTCACAGGGGACGCGGAGCTTCTCTATTACCCCACCAGGGAGGCGGCGCTGCAGGCGGTCATGGACGGAGAGGCGGAGGCGGCTTTTGTCTACACGTATACGGCACAGCTTTTCGTGAATAATGATTTCACGGATTCCCTGCATTACGCCATTATGAACGACGTGAGTTTTTCTTTCCGGATGTATGTCCGGGAGGGCTGCGACAGAGAGCTTCTGACCATACTGAACAAATGTATCGACCAGATGCCGGATGAGGTGATGAACCAGCTGGTGACGACATACACGGTTTATACGCCACAGGATTTGAGGTTTGCGGATTTTTTGCGGATTCACCCGGAGGCGATGATGGGGGTGGGGCTGACGGTGGTGCTGGCTCTTGGGGTCATCCTGGCCCTGGTGATCAGAACCCGCTGGAACAAGAAGATTTTAGAGACCACGGAGGAGGCCAACCGGGAGTTGCTGGAGCAGCTTGCCATCGTGGATGCGCTGAGCCGTGATTTCGTCAACGTCTTTGCGGTAGATGTCGGGCGGAACCGGGCAAGGATTATCAAGATGATGGGCTATGTGACCACGGGGCTCCACGGGGATGTGAAGGAGGAGTTCACTTATGACGTGATCATGGACAGGTATATCCGGGAGCGGGTGTATGAGGAGGATCAGGCCGGTCTGAAGGAGGCCCTTGCCCTGGAAAATGTGCTGCGGAAGCTGGAGACGGGCAGGGATTATCAGGGAAACTACCGGGTGAAGGACGGGGACGAGGTGCACAATTACCAGTTTTCCTATGTCCATGTGAAGAAGAGCGATTTCCGGAAGGAAGGGTTCATCCTGGCCGGGTTCCGGAACATCGATGAGACCATCCGGGAGGAACAGGTGCAGAAACTGATGCTGGCGGAGGCTTTGGGGGAGGAACAGGTGCAGAAACTGATGCTGGCGGAGGCTTTGGGGGAGGCCCAGTATGCCAACAATGCCAAGACCACTTTCCTCAACAGCATGTCCCACGACATTCGCACCCCCATGAACGCCATCATCGGGTTCACTTCCCTGGCACTGTCCCATATCGACAACCGGGAGCTGGTGAAGAACTATCTGGAGAAGATCATTACCTCCGGCAACCATCTGCTGAGCCTGATCAATGACGTGCTGGACATGAGCCGCATTGAGAGCGGGAAGGTGAAGATTGAGGAGAAGGAGGCCAGTCTGCCGGAAATCATCCATGACCTGAAGACCATCGTGCAGTCGGACGTGAAGGCAAAGCAGCTGTCCTTCTCCATCGATGCCCAGGATGTGACAGACGAGTTCATCATCTGCGACAAGCTGAGACTGAACCAGGTGCTGCTGAACCTGCTGAGCAATGCGATGAAGTACACTAAGCCCGGCGGCGCCGTCAGCGTGCGCATCATCCAGACCGGGGACGCGCCGGAGGGCTGTGCGGCCTTTGAGTTCCGGGTCAAAGATACCGGCGTGGGCATGAGCAGGGAGTTCATGGAGCATCTCTTTGAGCCCTTCGAGCGGGAACAGACTGCCACCATCAGCGGGATTCAGGGCACCGGCCTGGGGCTTTCCATTACCAAGAACATCGTGGACATGATGCACGGCACTATTGTGGTGGAAAGCGAGCCGGGAAAGGGCAGCGAATTTATTGTGTCTTTCTGTTTCCGGGTTGCCGGAAAACCGTTGAAGACGGAACATCTGTCCCAACTGGCGGGCAAGCGGGCGCTGGTGGTGGATGACGATATCAATACCTGTACCAGCGTCAGCAGGATGCTTTCCGCCATGGGCCTGCATCCCGACTGGACTACCCTGGGGAAGGAGGCGGTGGTCCGCAGCCGGTTTGCCCTGGAGCAGGAGGAGCCCTTTGACCTGTATCTGGTGGACTGGATGATGCCGGATATGAACGGCGTGGAGACTGTCCGCAGAATCCGCAGAATCGTGGGGGAGGAGGCGCCCATCATTATTTTGACAGCCTACGACTGGGGGGACATCGAGGAGGAGGCCCGGGAGGCCGGGGTCACTACGTTCTGCTCCAAGCCTGTCTTCCTGTCGGAGCTTTGCAATGTACTGACGGCGCCCTACGGGACAGGGGAGCAGAAGGAACAGGAAGAGGCACTTCCCCCGTGCTTTGAGGGGAAGAAGATTCTTCTGGTGGAGGACAATGAGATCAACCAGGAGATCGCCAGGACTATACTGGAAGAGGCAGGCTTCGTGGTGGACACGGCGGAGGACGGCACAGTGGCTGTGGAGAAGATGAAGGAGAACCCGGCTGGCACTTATGATTTGATTCTGATGGATGTGCAGATGCCCATCATGAACGGGTACCAGGCCACCCGCGCCATCCGTGCCCTGGAGGATTCGGCCAGGGCTGCCATTCCCATTGTGGCCATGACTGCCAATGCTTTTGACGAAGACCGCATGCTGGCGCTGGAAGCAGGCATGGACGGGCATATCGCCAAACCGATTGATATCGCCATGCTGATGGAGACGCTGCGGGAGATTTTGAAAGGGTAGGGGATGGCGTTGGCGACTGGCCGGCGCTTCGTATTCAGGGGATGTTTGGCTTTTGCAGGATTATGCCGGAGGCCGCGGAAATTTGCCGTATGCCCCGATTTGCCGGGGAATCGGCAGCGGCCAGACAGAGTGTCAAAAACCGCACCCTGGCAGAAGGCAAGGGTGCGGCTTTTGGCGGTTAGGCTAATTTCTGGAGTTTTCCGCTATGTTCCATGATGACCTGTTTCATGATTTCATTATCGGCCTGGAGCGCTTCGTATCCTTCTACGGAATCCTTGTATCTTTCGTAGGTGGAGAGATAGCAGGCTTCGATAGTGTTCAGTCTTGGCATGATTTGATTTTCCTGGAACAATTTTATCTGGCGTATTTCGGTCTCGAGATTGGCTTTGACAGACTGTATCTCAGCCTGCAGCTCAGTCCTGACAGACTGTATCTCAGTCCTGACAGCCTGTATTTCAGCCCGCAGCTCGGTTTTGACAGACTGTATTTCGGCCTGTAGCTCGGTTCTGACGTGTTGTATTTCGCTTTTCAAGGTTTGTATTTCATTTTTTATCGGCTGTATTTCTGCTTTCAATTTTACATCTAATAATTGCGAAATTGCCAGCAGATCATCATTCGTTAATGCCATAATGGTATACCTCCTTTCAAAGACTATGTCCATCATACCACATGGAAGCCGGATTGTCATCAGATTTTTCAGGATTTTCCAGATTTCGACAGAATTCGCATCTATGGCAAGGTACAGCCGCTTTCTTGTCTCATTTTTTCATTTTAGGTATTGACTCTCTCGCAGCGTAACGGTTTACGATGGTACCGAAAGGAGGAAATATGAAAACCGTAAAGGACATGTCGGAGATAACCGGAGTAAGCATAAGGACATTATCATTGAGGGAAAAGAAATGCTGTCATTTTACTTTCCTGGCCACGATGCTCCACCAATTCCCGATTCGTATTTCAGATAAGCATGGATTGAGCGGCAGACGAAACGAGTTCTACACATCGAATTCTCTGCTATAATCAAGTGCATGGGAATGCTGATAAAAGCTTTCCGGTGTCTCACCAAAGACCGCGGCTAACTGCGGCACCATCTCCTCTTGAAACCGATTCAGGACAGCCTGGAACACCTGGAAAGCAGCCTCATTCGCCGGGGTATCTCTCGGCAGCCCCAAATCCCCATGCAGGGAAAAATCGTATGTTACCTGGAAATTGACCCCATAGCAGATAAGTCTTATGCTCACAGGCACCCCATATCGGGCGGTAGGGTTAATACATAAATCAAGGTGGAGCCAAAATCCATGGGGGAGACGCTTGCTCCAGCCATAGTCATCCCACCGGCACAAATCGTGGCGCGCAAAGCCGTTGCGTTCCACAAATCGTTTCGTCAGCGTCCTGGCGCTCATCGGCCTGGCAGGCGGCGTTTTCTCTGCCTTGTGATAGATTGCAGCCAGCGTTCCCGCGCCTGATTTGCGCCAGGCATCAAAACGCAGGCGCATATCGTCCAGCTTGCGGGCGATTTCCTTTCGCATTTCCCAGGGAAAGACCGCCCGGACACACTGCTTCACCGGATTTCCGATTCGCTGTGAAAAACGATTCACCACCGCCAAAGCGTCCTCCATGGGATGTGCATCGGTAAGCTCCACCCGTATTTCCAGCTCCGGCCCGGTCTCAAAGTCGCCGGACAAAAGCAGGCAGTTGCTCTGATAGCCTACGCAGCACTCATAGAAATCATGCTGCCCGGCCCACTCCCCCGGGGCGAAATCTTCCGTGCCATGCCCCGGCTGGATGTTGCGGAGGGCAGGGTCAGGATTGCTGTCCGGATACCAGGGAATGGCATCCCACACCACAATAGAAGAGTAAAAGGAACAGGGCCGGGGGATAGCAGCACAGATTCCCTCCAGCACTTCCATGTCAATGTTTGGGTCATCCGGCCAGAATACCGCTTCTCCCTTCTTACGCCCGGGGAAGTTGGAGAAAAAGCCATATCCGTGGGGCCTTGTGGGAGGAACGGGTGTGCTTGAAAATACAGGCCTTTGGTTCATTGCCGCAAACCGTTCAGAGGTATTCTGCCAGTACGGCTGCAGCTGAGGGAACCGTTTCATCAGCATGGCATGAGGGGTGCGCCCCTCTGTGGACGCTTCATTGATATCGTACAGGTCGAACAGAAGTCGCCCGGGAGTCCAGCCGCCCTCTCTCAGCACCTCCCTCAAAACAGGCGGTATCGCAACAAAAGCATTGTCTTTCCGCTTGAAATCAAAAATAGCATTCAGGAACATCCGCATAGCCATTACCTCGCCTTTTGCATGAAGAGATTTGCAAATGTATATTTGCCGATAGATTCCTGTTACAGTATAATACAAAACCCACCAGAGTTCAATCTCTGCCGCGGAATGAATTAGGCCTTGACAAACCTACCGATAGTATGTTAATATGAAACCTACCAAAGGTATGTAAGAGAGGTGGGGAAACGTGGCGAGGAACAAGCATCCGGAAGAGACCGTCCGGCTCATCCTGGACGTGGCTTTCCGTCTATTTATGGAAAAGGGATACGAGAACACTTCCATCCAGGACATCATCGGTGGGCTGGGGGGCCTCAGCAAGGGAGCCATCTATCATCACTTTAAGTCAAAGGACGATATCCTGGTGGCCGTCATAGACAGGATGACCGCGGAATCCAACCAGGCCCTTGCCGACATCCGCGACCGTCTTGATCTGAACGGCAGAGAGAAGCTGAAAGCGATTTTCAAGGCATCCATCTGCCGGCCTGTCCAGGACGACATTTTTACGGTAGCTCCCAATTTCCACAATAATCCGAAGCTTCTGTTCAGTCTGCTGCATGACACCATAGAAGAGGTGGCGCCGCACTATATCCTGCCCATCCTCCGGCAGGGGATTTCGGACGGCTCCATTGGGACGGCGTATCCGGAGCAGCTGGCGGAACTGATTCTGCTGGCGGCCAATATCTGGATGAATCCCATGATATTTGACAGCTCCGTGGAGGAATCCTGCCGCAAATTCATGGTACTGGGCCAGATGCTGCAAGGGTTCGGGCTGGATATCGTGGATGGGGAGATGCTGGAGAAGCTGCGGGAGCTCACGGCGATCTATCAGAACTCCCACGGGGACAGCGGCTCTGCCGGGCAGGGGTGAGCCGGGTTACATGGCAAATTTTGTACCGCGGGAACCTGCTGTATAGGGAGCTGATACCATTGGGTACTGAAAATCTGTCCTGTGAAAGGGGCAGATATCTTTTAAACTTGATACATACCAACCGGCGGTATCAATAACTGCGGAAAGATACAAATTGGAATGGATGAAACTACGGCCATCCGCTTACCTGTGGGCAATCGCCGGGATGGTTTCCTGCCTGGTGGCCATGATGTATGCGACAGCCCATCTGTTCCGGATTGAGCCCAGGATGGCTCCCGGCAATCTGAACCTGGTCATGTGTGGGCTGGGGCTGTCCTGGCCGGGGCTGCCGGTGGGGCCTGTCAGGTTCTGGCAGGCGGAATTGATGCGATGGAGGTTTAGAGAATGAATGAAAAACTGTTTTCCAAAGATTTTACGCTGGTAGTGATCGGCCAGATTGTCTCCCTGTTCGGCAATGCCACCATTCGGTTCGCGCTGCCCCTGTATCTGCTGAACCTGACGGGGTCGTCGGCCCTGTACGGAACCGTCACGGCCTGCGCCTTTGTCCCGGCCATATTGCTGTCTCCCATAGGCGGCATTGTGGCGGACAGGGTGAATAAAAGGAATATCATGGTGGCGCTGGATTTCTTCACGGCGGCTGTGATTCTGGGCTTTTCCCTGCTGCGGGAGGGCGGCCAAATGGTGCTTCTGCTGACGGTGACCATGATGCTCCTGTACGGCATCGCGGGGGCCTATCAGCCAGCGGTGCAGGCCAGCATCCCCGCCCTGGTGCGCCAGGAGAATTTCATGGCGGCGAATTCCGTCATCAATACGGTGAGTTCTTTCGCCTCTTTGATCGGTCCTGTGCTCGGGGGCATTCTGTACAGCGCTTATGGGCTGGAGCCGGTTTTGCTGGTCTGCATGGTGTGCTTTGTGCTGTCGGCGGTGATGGAGATTTTCATCCGGATTCCGTTTCAGAGACAGGCTTCCGGGGGCGGCGTCTTCCGGACGGTCAGGGCCGATTTCGGGGAGAGCGTCCGTTTCATCCGGAAGGAGAAGCCTGTGATTGGGAAAGGGGTTGTGATGGTCTGCGGAATCAATCTGTTTCTGTCCGCAATGATTGTGGTGGCGCTGCCCTATCTGGTGACGGAGGTGCTTGGCCTGGAGGCTTCTCTGGCCAACAGGCTCTACGGCTTTGCGGAAGGGGCGGTGGCGGCGGGGGGGCTG
>OFFW01001316.1_pt1 | contig 15064 bp, 13 predicted proteins | sample 1521501 | NCBI WGS metagenome assembly OFFW01 (sample SAMEA3504107, study PRJEB24116) | mouse gut metagenome | biome: mouse gut; feature: mouse-associated habitat; material: faeces | place: Denmark | collected 2011
TACGGCGACCACCGAGATCTACACTCTTTCCCTACACGACGCTCTTCCGATCTTTCTTTTCCGTAATCCGTTAGCGTCGCCTGATTTGGTGGGAGTGGCCAGCGGGGCGGGAGCGGGGGCGGCCTGCGGGATTGTGCTGGGAACGGGAAGTATGGCTATGGTGATGGGCGGCGCTTTTCTGGGGGGGATGGCGGCGCTTTTTGGGGTATTTCTTCTGGTATGGCAGAGCGGAAACAACCGCCCCGGCAGCTACATTTTAGGGGGAATACTGATTTCCGCGCTGGCGGACGCGGCGATTATGCTGTTAAAGCACGGAGCGGACTCGGAGGGGAAGCTGGCGGCCATTGAGTTCTGGACCATGGGAAGCCTGTCCGCCGTCACCGTTTCCAAAACGGCCGGCGTTCTGGCTCTTTGTATTCCGTGCCTTGCGCTGCTTATCCTGTTTCACAGGGAGATTGTACTTTTAAGCCTGGGCGACGAGCAGGCCGGTATGCTGGGACTTCCGGCGGGAAAAATGCGTATGCTGCTTCTAACCCTTGCGACCCTGTCCGTGGCGGGAGTGATTTCCGCAACGGGGGTGATTGCTTTTGTGGGACTGCTTGCCCCGCATGGCGCATATCTGCTGCTTCGCAGAAGAAACAGAGCTTTTCTGTGGATGAGTATGGTATCCGGCGCGGCGCTTACGGTGGCGGCGGACTGCTTTGCCAGGAGCGTCACGGACGGAGAGCTGCCGCTTAGCATCTTTACGACTTTCTGTGCCGCGCCTTTTTTGTTTTATTTTCTGAAAACGGCAAAGAGCCGGTAACAAATGGAAAGGATTTGCGATGGAACTTTTATGCGTGGAAAATTTTTGCGCCGGCTACGGAAGGCAAAAAGTGGTGGAGAAGGTTTCCTTTTCGGTAAAGGAGGGGGAGACTGCCGGAATTTTCGGTGAAAACGGCTGTGGAAAAACGACGCTTTTAAAGGGAATTGCGGGACTTGTGCCGGGCGCGGCCGGAAAGGTATATGTGGGCGGCCGTGACGTTCTTAGCATGACGGCAAGAAAAAGAGCAGGTTTAGTGTCCATGCTTTTTTCGGGAGCGGAAGTGCCGGAAGGGATTCTGGCGGAAGAAGTCCTTGAAATGGGCTGGTACGCAAGGCTGCGCTTTCTTCAGCCGCCGGGCGGGGAACTGCAGCGGGAAAAGGAAGCGGTGGTCAGGGAACTTGCGATTGAAGGACTGCTTTCAAAGTATTTTGGCGCGTTAAGCCAGGGACAGAAGCAAATGGTTTTGACGGGGCGTATGCTGCTCCAGAATACGCCGGTATTTCTGATGGACGAGCCGGACAATTCGCTGGATTTTAAGCACAGGCACGGGCTTTTGCGGAAAGTAAGGACAATGGCTGCGGAAAAAAGAAAAGCGGGGCTTATTGTGCTTCACGACCCTTCCCTTGCCATGTCCTACTGCGACAGGGTGTTTTTGATGAGAGAGGGGAGGATTGCGGATGTGGTCTGTCCCGGGGAGGAGACGGAGGAAGAGATAGCGGAAAAAATAAGAGACATAACCGGCTTAGTGCGAGTGACAAAACAGGGAACATCTGTTATAATTTCCCCATAATACCGGCTTTGACGGCCAATTTACTTATGAGGAGAAAAGGATGGAGAAGAAACAGACAAAAAAACAAAATTACACAACACCTTATGAATTTGAGGGGAGAATCCCGCTTAGAGAGGCCGTGCCGCTGGGACTGCAGCATGTCCTTGCCATGTTTGTGGGGAATCTGACCCCTCTTTTGATTATCACCAATCTCTGCGCGGCCTTAGGGGGAGCGGAGGATTTGATGGCGGTGCAGGTGAGCCTTTTGCAGAACGCCATGCTGGTTGCCGGAATCGTGACGCTGGTACAGCTTTACGCCGTAGGCCCAATCGGCGGAAAAGTGCCCATCATTATGGGGACAAGCTCCGGCTTTATCGGCGTTTTCCAGAGCGTCACAAACGTGATGGGAGGCGGTGTTTTGGCCTACGGGGCAATCATGGGGGCTTCCCTGATTGGGGGCCTGTTCGAGAGTGTTTTAGGGTTCTGTATCAGGCCCATGCGGAAGCTTCTTCCGGCGGTGGTTACCGGAACGGTGGTGCTTTCCATCGGATTGTCCCTGATTGGGGTGGGCGTGGGTTCTTTTGGCGGCGGAAGCGCGGCGAAAGATTACGGCTCACTGGAAAACCTTCTTCTGGGGGCGGTTGTCCTTATTGTAATTTTGGTTTTTAAGCATTATCTGAAGGGGATGGCAAGTTCTTCCTGTATTTTGTGCGGAATTATTGTGGGCTATATTATCGCCATGCTGATGGGGCTGTTTCTGGATACCACCTTTGTGACGGCGGAGGGAGAGACGGTGACAAAGGCATGGGTATTAAACTGGTCAAAAGTAGCGGAAGCGGACTGGATTTCCCTTCCGAAATTCATGCCGGTAAAACCGGTATTTTCCATGAAGGCAATCGCGCCCGTGCTGATTATGTTTGTGGTGACGGCGGTGGAAACGGTTGGCGATATCTCGGGCGTTATGGAAGGCGGCGTGGGGGGGGAAGCCACGGATAAGGAGCTTTCCGGCGGCGTTGTCTGCGACGGAATCGGTTCTTCTTTCGCCGCGTTGTTCGGCGTTTTGCCCAACACCTCTTTCAGCCAGAATGTGGGGCTTGTTACCATGACAAAGATTGTGAACCGCTTTGCGTTAGCCTGCGGCGCGGTTTTCCTGATTGCCTGCGGCCTGTTCCCCAAACTGGCGGCTCTCATATCCATTATGCCCCAGAGTGTGCTCGGCGGGGCGGCGGTGATAATGTTCGCTTCCATTGTAATCAGCGGAATCCAACTGGTGGTAAAGGAACCTCTCACACCGAGAAATATGACCATTGTTTCCGTATCTTTGGGACTTGGCTACGGAATCGGGGCCAACGGCGCTATTTTAAATCAGATGCCTCAGGCAGTTAGTCTGATTTTCGGCGGCTCCGGGATTGTGCCGGCGGCGATTGTGGCGATACTTTTGAATCTGTTTTTACCCAAAGATAATGAAACTGCAAAACGGGAGGGTTAGCGCTTGTTAGAGATAGCAAAGTATGTCAGGGCGGAATCGCTGGAGGAAGCTTATGACCTGAATCAGAAAAAGGGAAATGTCGTCCTCGGCGGGATGCTCTGGCTAAAGCTCCAGAACCGCCGGGTGAACACAGCCATTGATTTATCCGGGCTTTCGCTGGATAAGATAGAGGAAATCCCGAAGGACGCGCCGGAGGTTACAACGGATAACGGCGCGCCGGGAATGCCGGATGGGATAAGGAAGGCGGCGGACGGACGCGGAGGCTACAGAATCGGCGCAATGGCTACGCTGCGCCAGCTTGAAAAGCACGAGGGCTTAAACCGGCTTACAGACGGCGCAATAAAGGACTGTGTCAGGGATATTGTGGGAGTTCAGTTCCGCAATCTGGCTACCGTGGGCGGCAGTCTTTTCGGACGGTTCGGCTTTTCCGACGTGCTGACGCTGTTTATGGCGGCGGGGGCAAAGCTGGAGCTTTATCATGGCGGCATTGTGACGGTGGAGGAATTTGCCCGGATGCCCTTTGACAGAGATATTCTCACCCATGTGATTTTTCCGGGGACAGAGCAGCGCATTGCCTGGCAGTCTTTCCGAAATGCCAGAACCGATTTTTCGGTGCTGAACTGCTGTGTTTCCATAGAGGAAAAGGAAACCCGCTGCTGTGTCGGCGCGCGTCCCATGAAGGCGGTCTGCCTGCGGGATGAGCAGGGGATTTTGAAAGACGGGATAACGAAGGAGTCAGCCCGGGCTTTTGGACGGTATGTGAAGGAAAATGTGAAAACAGGGAGCAATCTGCGGGGAAGCGGGGAGTACAGGAGCATGCTTGCGGAGACGCTTGGGAAGCGGGCGCTGCTTTCCGCCGCGGAAAGTTTGGCGGATAAAAGGTAAATACCCGGCCGCCGCTGCAGGATGCGCCGGGAAAAGAAACGTATGCATTTCAGATAGAGGAGAAGACGGAGCGAAAATGCAGATAGAATTGTGGATTAACGAAAAGAAGGTAAAAGGAGAAATTGAGCCAGACGAGATTCTTCTTGATTTTCTGAGAAAAAAGGGCATGACCAGCGTAAAGCGTGGGTGCGAGACCTCAAACTGCGGGCTTTGCACGGTATTTCTGGATGAAAAGCCGGTTTTATCCTGCAGTATCCTGGCGGCAAGGGCGGCGGGACACCGGGTTACGACCCTTGAGGGACTTCAGAAAGAAGCGGAGGAATTCGGCGCTTTCATTGCCGACCAGGGGGCGGAGCAGTGCGGTTTCTGCAATCCGGGCCTTATGATGAACGCCATCGCCATGTTCCGGGAATACTGCGGGGAAGCTTTTATGGAGGTTTCGGGAAAAAACAGCGGAGAATTTTCCCTGGAAGGTTCCGGGGAGCCCCCGGCAGACTGTTCGGGAGACTGGCAGATTCCCACAGAGGAGCAAATCAAAGAATATCTTGCCGGAAATCTCTGCCGCTGTTCGGGATATGAAGGACAGCTACGGGGAATCCAGGCATATCTGGCTTACAAAAGGAAGAAAGGAGCGTCCGTATAATGGAAAAGAAGGAAAACTCCGTGGTGGGAAAACCAATCCGAAAAAAGGACGCCATGGCGCTTCTTTGCGGAAAACCGGTGTACGTGGACGATATCACGCCCGCCGGGTGCCTGATTGTGAAAGTGCTCCACAGCCCCCATGCCCACGCGTGGATTGAAGAGATTCATACAGAGACTGCCATGAAGGTGCCGGGAATTGAGGCCATTTACACCTGGAAGGATGTGCCGGATAAGCGTTTTACCATGGCGGGGCAGACTTATCCCGAACCCAGCCCCTATGACAGGCTGATACTGGACAGGAGAGTGCGCTTTGTGGGAGACGCTGTGGCAATCGTGGCCGGAGAAAGCGAAAAGGCGGTGGACAGGGCGCTGAAGCTGATTAAGGTGGATTATCGGGTTTTGGAGCCGGTGCTTGATTTCCGTAGGGCAAAAGACGGAAAGGTTTTGGTTCACCCGGAAGAAAACTGGAAATCCCTCTGTCCGGTGGGAGCGAACAACCAAAGGAACCTTTGCGCTTCCGGTTCGGACGAAGACGGAGAGGTGGAAGCAGTCCTTAAGGAATGTGATTTGGTTCTGGAGAACACCTATCACACCAAAGCGAACCAGCAGGCCATGATGGAAACCTTCCGTACCTACACCTGTATGGACATTTACGGCAGACTCCATGTTATCAGTTCCACCCAGATTGTGTTCCATGTGAGAAGAATATTGGCGAATGCCCTTGCTATCCCCAAATCCAAAATCCGTGTGACAAAGCCTCGAATCGGCGGCGGTTTCGGCGCAAAACAGACCTGTGTGACGGAGGTTTTTCCCGCTTTTGTCACATGGAAAACGGGTAAGGCGGCAAAGCTGATTTTTACCAGACAGGAAAGCCAGACGGCAGGCTCCCCTCGGCACGAGATGGCTCTTACAGTGCGGATGGGCGCCATGAAAGACGGGACAATCCGGGCAATCGACCTTTATACCCTGTCAAACACCGGGGCTTACGGGGAACACGGCCCCACCACGGTAGGGCTTTCCGGCCACAAATCCATTCCTCTTTATAACCGGAATCTGGAGGCTTACCGTTTTTCCTACGACGTGGTTTACACGAATGTACAGGCGGCAGGCGCCTATCGGGGATACGGAGCCACTCAGGGGATTTTCGCCATGGAGAGCATGGTCAACGAACTGGCGGCAAAGCTTGGCATAGACCCCGCTGCTATCCGGGAAAAGAACATGGTGCGGGAGGGGGAGGCGGTTCCCTCCTATTACGGCGAGGTGATGAATGCCTGCGCGCTGGACAGATGTATGGCCCGGGCAAAGGAAATGACCCGCTGGGATGAAAAGCCCCTTGTCCGGGATATGGGAAACGGCAAGGTGCGGGCAAAAGGAATGGCGCTTGGAATGCAGGGCTCCGGCATTTCCGGAATGGATGTGGGTTCCGCTTCCATTAAGTTAAATGACGATGGCTTTTACGCCCTCACTATCGGAGCGGCGGACATGGGAACGGGGTGCGATACCACCCTTTCCCAGATTGCGGCGGAATGCCTGGAATGCAGTGTGGACGACATTGTGGTGTACGGCGCGGATACGGATTTTTCGCCCTATGATTCCGGCTCCTATGCTTCCAGTACGGCTTACGTAACGGGCAAAGCGGTGGAGCGGGCCTGCCGGGAGCTGAAAGAGAAAATGACTGTGATTGCATCAGAGCTGCTTTCTGTTCCGGCCTCGGACCTTATATTTGCCGCCGGCGGTATCGGTACGGCGGACGGAAAAGCAAAGGTGTCGCTGGAGGAGATAGCGGCAAAATCCATGAACGGGAACAACGAAGCGGTTCAGGCAACGATAAGCCATTCCTCCCCCGTATCTCCTCCGCCTTTTATGGTGGGCATGGTGGAGCTGGAAGTGGATAAGGAAACGGGCGCGGTGGAAATATTGGATTATGCGGCCGTGGTGGACTGCGGAACGCCTCTTAACAGCAATCTGGTAAAAGTCCAGACAGAGGGCGGCCTTGCCCAGGGCATCGGCATGGCGCTTTACGAGGACGTCACCTATAACGAAAAGGGAAGGATTTACGAGGATTCCTTTATGCAGTATAAGATTCCCACAAGGCTGGATATCGGAAAGCTGCGGGTGGAGTTTGAAAGCAGCTACGAAAAAACAGGGCCTTTCGGGGCCAAATCCATCGGGGAAATCGTGATTAACACGCCCTCACCGGCTATCGCCCATGCGATTTATAACGCCACGGGGGTATGGCACAGGGAGCTTCCCATCACCCCGGAAAAAGTGCTGCGGGGAATCCTGTCCCATGAAAATTAGGATGATTTATCTGGCGGCTGGCAACAGCCGCCGTTTTGGAAGTAATAAACTTTTGTATAAAACAGGCGGAAAGCCCCTGTTTTCCTACGGACTTGACGTGCTTATAAAGGTTTTGGAGGAAAGGGAGGATACGTCGCTGACGGTGGTGACGAATTTTGCCGAGGTTGCGGCTTATGCGGCGGCCGGCAGGCAGAGGATTTGCCGGGAACGGGAGGGCCTGTCCGGCAAAGGAACCCTTTGGCGGGAGCGCATTTCCATCGTCCAATCCCCCCACAGCCATAAGGGGATTTCCCATTCCATCCGCGCCGGGCTGTTGGGCCTTGATAAAGACGCGGTTGCGTCTTTCGATACCAAGGTTTTTCGTCAGCCGGGCGAAGACTCCGGCTTCCTGGGCGCTCCCGGCCCGGACGCGGACTATTACCTGTTCTGCGTGGCTGACCAGCCTTATATCAGTGAAAAAACAATTATCAGCCTGATACAAAAGACGGCGGAGAGGGGCTGTATTGGCGGCTTTGTGGAATGGGAGGGCAAAAGCGGAAATCCCGTTGTTTTTTCAAAGGAGCTTTTCGGGGAACTGCTGGCTTTGGAGGGAGATACGGGAGGAAAAAGGCTTCTGGCAGGCAGGGAGAATGTATGCCGGGTCAGAGCGGGGAGACGGGAAGAGATGGAGGATGTGGATTTTTACAGGGATTGTATTGACGGACAGGGAGGCTTTCGGGTAAAATAAAGTAAGGTTTTATTTTACCCGAAAAGACAGGAAGGATACGCCGGTTTTATGTATATTCAAAGACATCTGGAAGAACAAATAGAAAAGGCTTCCCGCTATTATCCGGTAGTTATGGTGTGCGGACAGCGGCAGGTGGGAAAATCCACTATGCTGAATCACATGAGGGAGAAGGAACGCCGGTATGTGACTATGGATGACGGCAACGCCAGGCGGCTGGCGGAGCAGGACCCGGCTCTTTTTTTCGAGACCTACGGATATCCTCTGCTCATTGACGAGTTTCAGAGAGTGCCGTCTATATTGCTGGAGATGAAGCGGATTGTGGATAAGAAAGCGCTGGAGGGAGAGGACAACTGCGGCATGTACTGGCTCACCGGCTCGCAGAAATTCCGAATGATGAAAAATGTGTCGGAGTCTCTGGCAGGCCGTATTGCGGTTTTTGACATGTCAGGACTTTCCGCGGCGGAGCTTGACGGACGTAAGGGAAACGTCTTTCATCCGGCTCTTGAAAGCCTTCGCGGACGCATGAAAGAAAATAAGCCGAAGGATATTCACCAGATTTATGAGCGTATTTTTCAGGGCGGCATGCCGAAGCTGGCAGCCACCGGTCTGGACAGGGAACGGTTTTATACGGATTACATCAATACCTATCTTGAACGGGATATCAAAGAACTGGCGCAGGTGGGAAAACTGGGCGAATTTTATGATTTTCTTGTTTTTATGGCCGCCAGAACCTCGCAGGAACTAAAATACAGCGAAATTGCAAATGCAATTGGCATATCGGCGCCGACGGCAAAGGAGTGGGTTTCAATTCTGGAAAGAAGCGGGGTCATATTTATATTACGTCCTTATTATACGAATATCACGAACCGTCTGGTGAAGACGCCCAAGGTATATTTTATGGATACCGGTCTGGCGGCTTATCTGTGCCGGTGGCCCAGCGCGGAGACAATAGAAAACGGCGCAATGGACGGCGCATTTTTTGAAACCTATGTCGTCAGCGAAATCGTGAAGAGCTTTTTTAACGCGGGTCTGCGGCCGGATATCTATTATTACCGGGATGTGGACAGAAAGGAAATCGATTTGCTGATGGCGGAGGGGGATAAGATTTACCCCATAGAGATAAAGAAAGCGAAAATTCCGAATCATGGGGATAAAAATTTCGGGGTGCTGAATAAACTGGACATGGATATACAGCCCGGCGTGATATTGTGCATGACGGATGAAATGATTCCCTATAACAGAAACACCTGGTTTTTTCCGGTGTCCGCGCTGTGAAAAAAGCATGGAAGTTGTTCGGAGAACGGAATTTTTTGCTTCCCGTATCTTCTGATAAAAGTATTTGAAACAGGGAAAGGAGACTGTCATGGAACTGATAAGTCAGAAAATGAGAAAACTGGCCCCGGAGCTTGACCCGCTCCGCATAGGAACCGGCTGGAAGCCGGAGGATTTGGATAAACCGCAGATAATGATTGAAAGCACCTTCGGGGACAGCCACCCGGGCAGCGGCCATCTGAACCTTCTGGTGGAGGAAGTCAGAAAAGGCGTGGCGGAGGCCGGCGGGTACGGGGCGAGATATTTTGCAACGGATATCTGCGACGGCGAGAGCCAGGGAACCGACGGCATCAATTTCAGTCTGGCAAGCCGGGAGATGATTGCCAACATGATAGAGATTCACGGCAGCGCCACGCCCTTTGACGGAGGCGTGTATCTGGCAAGCTGCGATAAGGGAATGCCCGCCAACCTGATGGGACTGGCAAGGCTGAATATTCCGGCGGTGGTGGTGCCCGGAGGCACCATGAACGCTGGGCCGGAGATGCTCACTTTAGAGCAGCTTGGCATGTACAGCGCAAAGTACCAGAGGGGAGAAATTGACGAGGAGAAGCTAAACTGGGCAAAATGCAACGCCTGTCCGGGCTGCGGGGCATGTTCCTTTATCGGGACGGCGTCTACCATGCAGATTATGGCGGAGGCGCTGGGACTTGCGCTGCCCGGAAGCGCACTGATGCCGGCGGAAAGCCCTGACCTTCTTGCCTTTGCAAGACAGGCCGGGCAGCAGGCGGTAAGACTGGCGAAGAAGCCGGATATGCGGCCCGGAGATATTGTGACGCCTGAAAGCTTTGAAAACGCCATCCTTGTCCATGCGGCGGTTTCCGGCAGCACCAACTGCCTGCTGCACCTTCCGGCAATCGCCCATGAATTCGGCATAGAAATTACGGGGGATACCTTTGACAGGCTTCACAGGGGAGCCCGCTATCTTCTGGACGTGCGTCCGGCGGGAAGATGGCCGGCGGAAGTATTCTATTACGCGGGAGGCGTTCCGGCGATTATGGAGGAAATCAGGGAGCATCTCCATCTTGATGTGATGACCGTTACCGGAAAAACGCTGGGGGAAAATTTAAGGGAGCTTAAGGAGAACGGTTTTTACGAGCGGTGCGGACAAAGGCTTAAGGAGTTTAACCGCCGTTACCAGACTGCGCTGACGAAAGAAGATATTATCCGCCCCTATGACAGGGCAATCGGAACGGATGGCAGTATCGCCATACTGAAAGGAAACCTCGCGCCGGAGGGAGCGGTTATCAAGCATACCGCCTGTCCGAAAGAGATGTACCGGGCCGTTTTAAGGGCAAGGCCCTTTGACAGCGAGGAGGAATGTCTAAATGCGGTGCTAAATCATCAGGTACAAAAAGGCGACGCCGTGTTTATCCGCTACGAGGGACCGAAAGGCTCCGGTATGCCGGAAATGTTCTATACCTCGGAAGCTATCAGCAGCGACAGAGAGCTGGGGCGGAGCATCGCCCTTATTACGGACGGACGGTTTTCCGGTGCGTCCACCGGGCCGGTGATTGGACACTGCAGTCCCGAAGCCGTGGACGGCGGCCCTATTGCCCTGGTGGAGGAGGGCGACCTGATTGAAATCGACGTGATGGAGAGAAAACTCAATATCATAGGGATTGCCGGAGAGCGGAAAAGCCCGGAAGAGGTGGATGCCGTGCTGGCGCAGAGAAGAAAGAACTGGAAGAAGCGGGAGCCTAAGTATAAAAAAGGCGTACTGCGGCTGTTTGGTGAACTGGCGGCAAGCCCTATGAAGGGGGCTTATCTGGAGTATGATAATTAAGAAGATAAAAGAAGAATAAGTGCAATTTGGGGTTCCGGCTGATTTCATGGGCGATATTGAATCAGCCGGAACTTCTGTTTTATGTCTTATCATAAAACGAATAAGTAAAGTGCTGTAATCCAAAGATAATCCTGTAGTTTTGAATCTCTCTGATTAGATATAATAAATTCAGACAAAGGAAAAGCTCGGATTTGAGCCAAAAAGGAGGGAAAGTATCATTATGAAAAAAAGATTTTTAGCAGGGGTTCTGGCAATGCTTACAGCATCGTCCGTGATACTGGGCGGGTGCGGAAAGGCGGAAGACAAAGCGGATAGCACCCTGGCCGCTGCGGCCGAAGCAGGCAGTCAGGAAACGGAGAATACCGGAAATAACGCTGAAAGCGGCGCGGCCACAGGAGATGAACAGGAGCAGGTGACAATTAAATTTACCTACTGGGGAAGCGGAGATGAGAAAAAAGCGATAGAAGAAGCCGTGGAAAAATTCATGGAAACCTATCCGAACATTACCGTGGATTTGATGCACATACCAAATGAAGACTTTCTGACGAAATTGAACGCCATGATTGCGGCGGGAGAAGCGCCTGACGGAGGTAAAGGCTCTGAAAAACAGCTAACAGCCGGGCTGGGGACAGCAGATATTAAACAGGCGGCGGTTATTTATGCTGACAGAAAAGTAAAAATATATAAGATTGACAGCCCGAACTTTATTGACACTTATCAGGGAAGAATATATACTGACAGCATGGAGGGCTGTCTGGATGCAGAGGGAAATATGGATATAGACAAGATAGAGGAGTTTATTTTCGTTGCATATCAGTACTATATGGACCATGCAAAAACCATGAAGAAATTGTTCCCGGAAATGTATAAGCTGGTAAAGGAGAGTATTGAATGAAAAAAATATTGTTTTTTTTGATGACCCTCCCGAGGAATTAAACCCGGAGCTTTATAAGCCGCGTATTGACCCTTCAGAAGAAAAGCGGCTGGAGGAGGAAGAAAAGCAGAAAAAGCGGGAAGAAAAGCAGAAGAAGCGGAAAGAAAGATGGCGGAGGTTTTGGGGAAGGAAAGGTTAAAAGTGTTTTAACAGGAATTAAAATAGTTAAAAAAACGACAACGGAAACTTTTTTAACTGTTGTGGAGCTGACCGAGAAATTGTCTTGAAAACCCTAGCTTTATTTCGCTTAAACGAATATAATTTTATCAGTTTTCAAAATTTAAAATACAGGTTCGAGGTGTCGCAAGTGAGTGGGCATATAACAGTTCAGGAAGCTGCTGAAAAATGGGGCGTAACGCCGCGTCAAGTTCAAATTCTTTGTAAAGAAAACAGAATTGTCGGCGCTATGCGTATGAGCCGGATTTGGATTATTCCTGAAAATGCTCAAAAACCGACCAATATCAAACGAACTTCAAATAAGACGGGAGGAAAAAAGTTTGTTGCAACGCACTCTGTATAAAAAACAAAATATCGACTTGTCCTCCGCGCCTTGGACAATGCATGAGTTCTTTGCCGGAAGCGGTTTAGTTGCCTACGGCTTAAAAGGAATGTTTGCGCCAATTTGGGCTAACGACATTAGCGAACAGAAAGCGGCTGTATATGAAGCTAATTTTGGTTGCGAACATTTTGAACTTGGCGACATAAAAGATGTGAATGGTAGGGATTTACCTTTTGCTCATTTATCTTGGGCCAGTTTTCCGTGTCAGGATTTGTCTTTGGCTGGTTCTTTAGGCGGTATTCACGCATCCAGAAGCGGATTAGTGTGGGAATGGCTACGCGTTTTAGATGAGATGGAAGAAAAACCACGGATATTGGCTTTGGAGAATGTAACGGGCTTGCTTTCCACAAATGGCGGCGATAATTATAGGGTTCTTCATGTGGCGCTTGTGGAGCGCGGTTACGACTGTGGCGCTATCGTTTTAAACGCTTCTCACTTTGTTCCGCAGTCAAGACCGAGGGTTTTTGTTATTGCTGTGCAACATGAATATGAAATCCCGGCGTATCTGACCGGAGATGCCCCTTGCTGGCTGCATAATAAAGCCGCCTCTGATTTAGGTCGGTCACTACCCGGATGGATTTGGTGGCAGGCCGAGAAACCTCCGCGCCGCCACAGCACCTTAAAAGATATTATTGAAGAAGAAGCAAAATTTGATAAGGATACTGTTCTGCCGCTTGTTCCAGAACGACATCAGATCAAGCTAAATGAGCATGACACGGTTTATGCTACGGGCTATCGCCGAACACGTCACGGAGGGCAGCAGTTAGAATTGCGCTTCGATGGTATTGCCGGTTGTTTACGAACGCCGGAAGGCGGAAGTAGCAAACAGTATTTAGTTGTGAAAAAAAATGATGAAATTCATGCTCGCCTATTAACTGTTCGTGAAGCCGCTCGATTGATGGGAGCGCCGGATAGTTTTGTTCTCCCCGGTAGCTACAACGATGGTTATAAAGCGATGGGAGATGCTGTCGCAATGCCGGTAGCTCAATTCATAGGAGAAAATTTCCTGACAAAACTTGCGGAGGTCGTATACGATGATTAGTACAGAAGAAAGATTAAAAGCATTTCAAAAGGAAAATAATATCTATACGAAAGGGCCACTGTCGCTAGTAGTTCAATTTACTCGACTTGTTCGGGACAAGGATTTTCCCCTAAATCCAGACGATTTTCAAACAAGCAGTAAAGGACAGGTTTCTGGACTTGGCGGCGGTAATCTCAAAAAAATATTAAAAGAGCATGGTATTACTCAACAATTATCCGCAGAAGGTGGGCGCACCAGTCGCGGAAGTATGGGGTTAATGATAAAGTACGTTGATTTTCTCAACGCATGGAACGAAGAAAAAACTGTTGATTTTTCAATCGTGGAAGAGTTTTGGGCGGAACAGGTCAGAGGATATTTCAGAAATCAGCCGTTTGTTTTGACCACTGATACTTCCAAAACTATTGGCGCGAACTTAGACGAATTATTTGAACAGGCTAAGAAACGTCAGAGACATAATCCCGGAACGCAGTATTTGGGAACGGTTTTGCAGCACTTAGTAGCCGCAAAATTATGTCTTATTATGCCGGAAAATGCATTTGAAATACATGGCGCTTCCGTTGCGGACGCACCGACTGAACGAAGCGGCGACTTTGTTATAAACAACACGATTATCCATTGTACGACAATGCCCGGCGCTTTACTGATTGAAAAATGCAAAGCAAACTTGCGCGGCGGATGCCATCCTGTCATCATTACAATTTTTGAGCGCGTACATACGGCCTTAAATCTTGCGGAAGACGCGGGTCTTGCCGGACGCGTTGAGGTTTGGGATATTCAGCAATTCCTTTCATCTAATGTATACGAGCATAGCCTTTTTGATGAAAGCAAGAGAAATTCTACGCTTTCAGATATTATTGGTCGCTACAATAAAATTGTTCTTGAGGCTGAGACTGATCCGAGCCTTCGCATTGAGTTTGAGGCGAGATGATTTATCATGGCGGATATTTTTAATAATGAAAAACGCTCTGAGATCATGCGAAAAGTTAAATCAAAAAAGAACAAATCAACAGAATTGCGTTTGATAGACATATTTAAACAGAATGGTATTACTGGATGGAAGCGCAATTATCCGGTCAAAGGACATCCCGATTTTGTGTTTCTAAAAGAAAAAGTTGCAGTATTCGTAGACGGTTGCTTTTGGCATGGTCATGATTGCCGAAATACACGCCCGGCAGAAAATCAGGAATATTGGCAAAAGAAACGTGAACGCAATATAAAACATGACAAGGAAGTAACTGCCATGATTGAATCGCGCGACTGGAAAGTTTTGCGAATTTGGGAATGTGAATTAAAAAAATCAAATTACCAACTTCTTCTCGATAAATTGCGTTTATTTAATCTGTTATAAAAACAGAATTTAATTCTTAGATGAAAAGAGGCAGATTTAGTGAATTACTCTCCTTTGCGCTATCCGGGTGGGAAAAGCAAAATTGCTCCCTTGATTCGATTAATTAGCGAAAACGATAAAAAACAGAATATGACGTACATCGAACCATTCGCTGGAGGCGCAGGTGTGGCACTAGATTTACTTTTGAATGGGACAGTCGATCAAATTGTAATTAATGATTATGACAAAGCTATCTATTCCTTTTGGCGAGCATTAAAAGAATCACCGCAAGATTTAATTGATCGGATACAAAACGTTCCACTTACCATAGATGAATGGAGACATCAAAAGGAAATATACAATACACAAAATAGAACATATTCTATTGATTTGGGATTTGCTGTATTTTATCTTGAGGCTGTAAAAAATCTTGTGTCTATAGATAAAAAATTTTTTTGATATGAATCAG
>OFFW01001330.1_pt1 | contig 14956 bp, 12 predicted proteins | sample 1521501 | NCBI WGS metagenome assembly OFFW01 (sample SAMEA3504107, study PRJEB24116) | mouse gut metagenome | biome: mouse gut; feature: mouse-associated habitat; material: faeces | place: Denmark | collected 2011
GGCAGGTGCCGGAAGTGTCCGTCAGCCCTCCCATCCTGTGGCGGAAGCAGAGCCTTCCATGGATGTCCGACAGCAGCCGGAGAGCATGCAGCGTCAGTCCTCCTACCCTGTGGCGGAAGCAGAGCCTTCCATGGATGTCCGACAGCAGCCGGAGCACGTACAGCGTCAACCCTCCCATCCTGTGGCGGAAGCAGAGCCTTCCATGGATGTAAGACAGCAGCCGGAGCACGTACAGCGTCAGACTGCCCATTCTGGGCCTGCAGAGTATTCCGCAGGTGCAAGACAGCAGCCGGTGAACCTACAGCAGCCCTTCCGTTCTGGGCCTGCGGCGGAGCCCCCGGTGGGTAGGTGGCAGCAGCAACCGTCCCGTCCGGCAGCCCCGACTGCGGAGCATCCGTCTGGCATGGGGCAGCAGCCGCTGTCCGGCCAGGCCGGCAGAGCGTTTTCCGGAGCAGCCGTCATAGGGAGTGAAATGGTTCAACCCAGATCCTATTCTCAGGAGCAGGTCACGCTCCCACCCCAGTCAGGGGGCACAGAGGGTCAGGCTGAATTCTCACTGCCGGATAAAATGGCTGTGGAAAAGCAGATCACAGGGCAGTTAAAAATAGAAGATATTCTGGCCGAGTGGGAGAGGAAAAAGAAAGAAAACGAGGAGAGATGTAAGGAAGAGGTAAGGCAGAAGGTCCTGCGCAATACAGGCCCTATGTTTACAGAGTTTGAGGCTTCTATCAGGGACAGCCTTCTGGAACGGCTGGGGGGGGGAAGAGGCCGCACCGACGCCGGCAATGTCTCCCCGCCTCAAAAAGCGGACCCATGGAGAAAGAGATTAGAGAGGACAAAAGCTCAGAGAGAATCCCGGAGGCAGGAGCCTGAGAGGGCGAAAGTCCAGGAGGGCCCCTGGGGACAGGAGCCTGAGAGGGCAAAGATCCAGGAGGGGCCCTGGGGGCAGGAACCTGAGAGGGCAAAAGTCCAGAGGGGGCCCTGGGAGCAGGCCGGGGAAGAGTCCTGGCAGCCGGAAAAGGCAGGAAGCCAGGAGAATTCCCGCGAGACTGCGGACAGAGAGGCAGAGGAATTTTGGGATCTGGTGGAAGACGGTGAAAGCGGCGGGGACTTGGAGGATTTGATGCAGGCCACGGCTGCTTCCGCAGGAAAGACAGTTCAGCCCGCCGGAGTCCCTCAGGAGACGGCAGAACCGGCTGCCCTGGCAGCGGAAGAAACTCTGGATTCTGCCCGGGAGCCTTTGGCCCCCCGGGAGGACGAAGGCCAGGAACCCCTGGCCGGGGAAGAGACCATGGAATCCGTTTCTCAGCAGGAAGATGGGGAGCCCGTGCCGGAAAAGGGCAGGCGTAAAAAAGTCAGGAACAAAGGAAAGAAAAGCAGGAAAAAGGTCAGAGCCGCCGAGGAAGAAACCCAAAATGGCAGGGAGCCTGAGGAGACAGCGTCTCAAATTTCGGCAGCACCGGAGAAGGGAATCAGCCCGCCTTCAGAGTGCGACAAAGAGAAAACCAGAATTCTGACCAGGGAGGAGAAGGAACTGTTTGCTCCTTTCATCCAGAGCCGCCATTCCAGAGAACAGCTTGTGAAAGCCATCGACAGCATCAGCATGGCCCCCTATACCGGCAATATCGTTGTCACAGGGGATGAAGGAATGGACACATTGACCCTGGTGAAAAATATGATCCGGGAAATTAAAATGACGGACAGAAATTTTTCCGGGAAAGTGGCCAAAATCACAGGACAGGGGCTGAATCAGAAAGAGATGCAGGGGACCCTGGAAGAGCTGAGAAACGGAGCGCTGATTATTGAGGACGCGGGAGGTATGAACCGGGAGACGGCAATAAGCCTGTACCGTTCTCTTCAGCAGGAAAAAATGGGAATCATTGTGGCCATGGAAGACACCAAAAAAGCCATGCAGAAGCTGTTCCTGGGAACCCCGGAACTGTACGGCTGCTTTAACGCCCGCATGGATCTGGAAGCTTTCAGCAATGACACCTTAGTCTCTTTCGGCAGACGCTATGCCAGAGAGATGGAGTTCTCTATTGACGAGCTGGGAATTCTTGCGCTTCACACCAGGATAGAGGAACTGCAGACCATAGATCATGTGGTTACGGTGATAGAGGTAAAGAAGATCGTGGATGATGCAATACGTCATGCCAAAAGGAAGACTCTGGGGCATTTCCTGGATATACTACTGGCCAAAAGGTATGATGATGAAGATATGATTATTTTAACAGAAAAAGACTTTGTTGCATGAAAGGCGGTATGGACATGAAAGGTGAGATGCAGAAGGTTTTCATTTCGGAGGCTGACCAGTACCTCTTCTCCCAGGCGACCCACTATGATATCTACAAGAAACTTGGCGCACACCTGTCCTGTGAGGACGGGCAGGAGGGTATGTTTTTCGGCGTGTGGGCGCCCAACGCCAGCCAGGTGCATGTGATCGGCAGTTTCAACGGCTGGGACGAGAGCGCACATCCCATGGAAAAATTGGGGCCTGTGGGAATCTGGGGAAAGTTTATCCCCGGAGTGGGTACGGGCGAAATGTATAAATTCCTGATCACTGCCCAGGACGGAAGGAAGCTCTACAAGGCGGATCCCTTTGCCAACTTTGCAGAGTACAGACCGGGAACGGCTTCCATCACCACGGATCTGAACGGCTTTGTCTGGGAGGACGGGAAGTGGATGGAGGCCCGGGACGGGAAGGACATGAAAAAAGAACCCATGGCAATCTATGAGTGCCATGTGGGCTCCTTTATGAAACATCCCGACGGAAAAGAAGGCTTCTACAATTACCGCCTTTTTGCAGACCGGCTTGTGGAATATCTGAAGGAGATGAAGTATACCCATGTGGAGCTGATGGGCATTCTGGAGCACCCCTTCGACGGATCCTGGGGGTATCAGGTGACAGGATATTACGCTCCCACATCCAGGTACGGGGAGCCCAAGGATTTTATGTATCTGGTGAATGAGCTCCACAAGGCAGGCGTGGGCGTTATTCTGGACTGGGTTCCCGCCCATTTTGCCACCGATGCCCACGGCCTGGCGGAGTTTGACGGCCAGTGTATTTTTGAGCATCCGGATCCCCGTCTGGGCTCCCATCCTGACTGGGGAACCAAGATCTTTAACTATGGCAAACTTGAGGTGAAGAACTTCCTCATTGCCAATGTGCTGTTCTGGCTCAGAGAGTTCCATGTGGACGGCATTCGGGTGGACGCCGTGGCTTCCATGCTGTACCTGGATTACGGCAAGCAGGACGGCCAGTGGGTGCCCAACAAGTTCGGCGGCAGGGAGAATCTGGAGGCCATTGAATTCTTTAAGCATCTGAACTCTGTGGTAAGGGGCACATACCCCGGCTTTCTCACCATAGCCGAGGAGTCCACGGCCTGGCCCAATGTGTCCGGGGAGATCGGCGGCGAGGGACTTGGCTTCACTTTTAAGTGGAATATGGGCTGGATGCACGATTTCTGCGAGTACATGAAGCTGGATCCCATCTACAGGAAGGGCAGCCACAATACCATGACCTTTGCCATGAGCTACAACGAGTATGAGAACTACATTCTGCCCCTGTCCCATGACGAGGTGGTGCATTTGAAGTGTTCCATGGTGAACAAAATGCCGGGATACAGTGTGGACAAATATGCCAACCTGCGGGTGGGATACACATATATGTTCGGCCACAGCGGCAAGAAGCTGCTGTTCATGGGACAGGACTTCGGCCAGGAGCGGGAGTGGAGCGAGGCCAGGGAGCTGGACTGGTTCCTGCTTGGAGAGAAGAACAACCAGGGTATGAAGGCGTATGTGAAGGAACTGCTGGAGCTGTACCGGGCTTATCCTGCGCTCTACGAAATCGACGACGACTGGGCAGGTTTTGAGTGGATGAACGCCGACGACGCGGAGTACAGTGTATATTCCTTTGTGAGAAGGGCATCCAAAGGAAACAAATGCCTTCTGTTTGTGCTGAACATGACGCCTGTGAAGCGGGAAGAGTACAGGGTTCCCGTGCCCGACGGAGCCAGGAAGAAGAAGTTCAGGCTTCTGCTGAACAGCGACGAGGAGAGGTTCGGCGGATTTGGAAATGAGATTTCTAAAGAGATCGCCCCGGAAGAGGAGGCCTGCCAGGGCCATGACTACTCTATCGCCCTGGATCTGCCGCCTCTGGGAGCCGCTGTGTTTGTGTTTGAGGAAGCGGCCGAAAAAGAGCAGGGCTCTCGCAAGAAAGAAAAAGCAGCGGGACAGTCTGGCGTGGAAGAAAAGTCCAATGCCAAAAAAGGGAACTGAAGCTGCTCAGTATGCATTTTAGTCAAGGGGGAGGCATCCTGCGGGAAGCCTTCCCCTGTGTGTTTTGGGGTAAAGGTTTCAGCCCCTTGGACCGAAATAAAAGATAAGTGCAGAAGGAGTGCTTATTTTTACATAATAAGTATATTTATAGTTAGGAGAATATTATTTTGAAAGTATCTTTACAGCAGTCAGTATCGGAGTCAGAGAAAGAAAAACAGCGTGTGGAGAGAAGCCGGACAGCCCAGGGCAACGGCGTTGTGGCTGCCGGGCAGGCGGCTTTTGCAGCCATAGGCGACAGGCAGCTGGACGGCATACCGGGAGCAGGCGGCGAGAAGGGAAAGAGCCTGATTGAACTGCAGCAGGAAGCGGCGGACGCGGATGTGGCTGTGGAGCGGGATTTTATGACCGTTATGTCACATACCATGTCCGAAGAGGACTATGCCAAGATGAAGGAAGAGGGGTTTGACCCCGGCAGCATGGATCCGGAAGAGGTTGTGACCATAGTGGACAGGATCAAGGCGGAACTGGCCAAGGCCGGGAAGAACATTGTGGGTTACACCGACGATCTGGACATAGAGACTCTTACCGCCGCTCTGGGCAGCCAGACCCTGGCTCGGGCGGTGGCGGACAGTTTCCGCGCCCAGGATGTGCCCCTCTCCAAAGAAAACCTTGACGCGGTGTCCCAGGCCTGGGCCATGAGTTCCAGCCTGCAGCCCATGGGGGAAGGGGCCTGCAGCTACATGATCGACAATGACATGGAGGCGGAGATCTGGAATCTGTACCTGGCCCAGAGCAGCGGCGCGGGCAGAGGAACTTCCGCCCCCAGGTATTACGCGGAAGACGTGCATGGCTACTATGCCCAGAACGCAGGCACGGTCCAGGGAGCAGGCCGGAGCCAGGCGTCCGCGCCTGTCAGAGGAGCAGGCCAGGGGGCAGGCCGTGGTCAGGCGTCCGCGCCTGCCAGAGGAACAGGCCAGGGAACCGTCGCAAAAGGGGCAGGCCGGGGGAGCAGGACTCAGGAGGCTTCCCAAAGCGCGGCTCAGCCGGGCGGGGAACTTCTGAAACAGATTGACGGTATTATCCGCCAGGCAGGCCAGGAAGTGGATGAAAAAAGCCGCCAGAATGCTCAGTGGCTTCTGGAGAAGGGCCTGCCTGTGACGGCTCAGAACCTGAAACGTCTCCAGGAGCTTCAGTCCCTGGAACTGCCCGTGACGGTAGAGCGTTTCGGGGAGGCGGCAGCGGCGGCGGTGGCAGAGGGAAAGAGCCCCCTGCACGCTTCTCTGTCAGGGGAGAAGACGAATCTATATGAAAAAGCGGCTTCCATCTCCGAGTATTACCACAGCAGCGAGTTGTGGGAGGCTTATGTGGGGGATATCACAGCCAGGCGGCAGCTGGAGGAGATCCGACTGCGCATGACGGCGGAAGTCAATGTCAAACTGCTCAAGAGAGGTTTTGCGATTGACACGGCGCCCATGGAGGAGCTGATCGAGGCTCTGAAACAGGCGGAGCACCAGCTGGCTGACCAGTACTTCCCCAGGGATGCGGCTGCCATCGACAAATATCATAATTACCGCAGCGTGAACACGGTGGCCGACCAGCTGCCTGGTCTGCCTGCGGATATGCTGGGCCTCTTTGCAAAGGGTCAGGGCAACACCTCTCTGGAAGAGTTCCACAATGAAGGCCGTGTGCTTCAGGAGACTTATGAGAAAGCGCAGAAGACTTATGAGACCCTGATGACTACTCCCAGGAGTGATCTGGGCGACTCCATTGAAAAGGCATTTACCAACATTGATGAGATCCTGAAGGATCTGGGCATGGAGACCTCGGAGGAGAACCGCAGGGCTGCCAGGATTTTGGGCTACAACAGCATGGAGATGACCGTCTCCAACCTGGAGGCCGTGAGGGATGCCGACAGGCTTGTACAGTCCGTTATTGCCAAGCTGACTCCTGCGGCCACCCTGAAGATGATCCGCGACGGCATCAATCCTCTGGAGAAGAGCTTCCAGGAACTGGAAAATTACTTTGAAAATCTTCCTCCCGAGTATAAGAAGGAGGCGGACAGCTACAGCCGGTTCCTCTACGGGCTGGAGCGCAACAAGGAGATCACCCCGGAGGAGCGGGAGAGTTATATCGGTATCTACAGACTGGTCCGCCAGATAGAGAGAGCGGAAGGAGCAGTGGCGGGAGCGCTGGTAAACGCCCAGGCGGATATCCACTTTTCCAACCTGTTGTCCGCACTGCAGAACAATAAAGCCAAGCCGGTGGACCTGCGGGTGGTGGACAAATCAGGTTCGGTGGGAGGCCTTCCCCAGAAGGAGAAGAGCATTTCCCAGCAGATCTCCAAAGCGTTCGGCGTAAGCCCCAATCCTCACCTGCCCGGTGTGAGCGGTTTTGTGGTAACGGACAAGGAACTGCCCGTCCAGGAGGAAACCGCCCCGGCGGAGCCGGAGTCCGCCGCCGCAGATTCCGGAGAAGGGGCCGCGCCTGCACCGGAGAGCATCACTGTGGAGAGTCCCCAGGAGCTTGTGAAGGTGGCGCGGGAGATAATTACAGAGGCTTCTACATCAGAGACAGTGGAGAAAGAGTACAATAAAGTCCAGCTGGAAGAACAGCGTCAGGCCGTCAGTGTTGCCGATCAGGAGTGCGTGGCCATGCTGCAGAGGGGAGCGCTGCCCTCCAGTGCGGATAATCTTATGGCCTCCCAGGCGCTGATCCAGGGACAGGAGAACTTTTTCGAGGCCGGGGACCGGTACAGAAAAGGCGAGGGAAAGGATCGGAAAGAAGGAAGCGACAGGGCAAAAGAGGTGGACAGCACCGAACTGTGGCAGAAACTGGAGGATATGGACGAATTTGCCAGGAGCTATGAGGAGCTTGCCAAAGAGTCCCTTGACGCGGTGGAAGACGCAACTTTTGCGGAGGCGGACAGCAGTCTGGATGTGCGCCATATGCAGCTGAGCCATAAGCAGCTCACCATTGCGGCGGCCCTGGCGGACAGGGAAGAATTTTACCTGCCCATGTATGTGGGAGATACGCTGGCCAGAATCCATCTCACGCTGGACAGAAACAGCCCGGAGAAGGGTACGGTTACGCTGGGAATCACGATCTCCCAGGAGGAGCATATCCAGGCCAGGCTTTACCTTGACAGGGGAACCGTCCACGGCATGGTATTCGGTGAGGGAAAAATAGATCTAATGAAAGTACAGGAAACAGCCGATACCTTTAAAAAGGAGGCGGGGGACATCTGGAATGTAGGCAGCATTACGGTGATCCCTTCCCAGACCAGGATGCCTGAGCTGATTAAATCGGGAGAGCATGTCAAAACGGACAACGCAGAGCTCTACCGTGTGGCGAAAGTATTTCTCCAGAGTGTCAGGGGCTTTATGAGCGCTTCTTAGAAACTGCCGGCTTTTACCATAAAACATGCCGCAGGGCGGCACAGAAACGAGGGAATATATGAAGATTAATTATAATGCATCCGCTGTACTGGCCAGCAACTCACTGGCAAATAATGACGATCTGCTTGCAAAATCCCTGGAGAGGCTTTCCTCCGGCCTGAAGATAAACAGAGCCAAGGACAATCCCGCAGGTCTGGCCATGGCAAACAGGATGAACGCCCAGCTGGAAGGGCTTTCCAAGGCAAACCGCAATGCCGGTGACGGCGTGTCCATCATTGAGACGGCGGACGGAGCCATGACAGAGATCAGCGAGATGCTTCAGAGAATGAATGAGCTTGCAGTCAAGTCCGCCAACGGCCTGGAGTCGGATACGGACAGGGGCGTTATCCAGGATGAAGTCCGGCAGCTGAAGGAAGAGATTACCAGAGTTGCAGAGTCCACGGAATTTAACGGGCAGAGGCTGCTGAACGGTCAGTTTTCCAAGAGGGGATATACAAACGACACGGACATCAAGGTGCAGTCCTACTCCATGGACGTGGCGGAGAAGATATACAATATTCAGTCCCTGGAAATAGGTCTGGATCCTCTCACCAACAAGTATACGGTGACGAATTTCCAGGCAGGGGACGGCCTTCCCCCTGGAACCACCGCCAGCATGGAGAACAATATTGTCACAATCCAGGGGCCGGAAGGTTTTGAGCTGAAGCTGGATCTGACGGATGTGGATCTGTCCCAGGTGACTCAGGCCGCACCGCTGGATGTGGTTCAGGGCAACCCTGAGGGACAGCTTCAGGTGCATGTGACCGGTATCGGCGCCATGAGGCTGCAGATCGGCGCCAATGAGGGCCAGGTTCTGGAGGTGGACATTCCCAGAGTTTCCCTGAGGGATATGGGAATTGAAGATCTGGAAGTGACCTCCAAGGACAGCGCCACCGCGGCCATCGACCGCATTGACGGGGCCATTCAGTATGTGTCCAGCGTCAGGGGCCGTCTGGGGGCATACCAGAACAGGCTTGAATCCACCATCAACAGCCTGGATGTTACCACCGAGAACATGACAGGGGCTTATTCCCGGATTATGGACGTGGATATGGCGGAGGAGATGACCACATACACCTCCCAGCAGGTGCTGACCCAGGCAGGCACTTCCATGCTTGCACAGGCAAACGAGAGGCCTTCCCAGGTGTTGCAGCTGCTGCAGTAGGGAAGTGTCGGCGGTTGTTGGATGAGGGATGGACATGAAGAAAGAAGACAGACAGCGGTTTACGCTGAGGATCAGCCAGGCGAATTCCACAGAGCTGGTGGTGATCTTATATGAGATGCTTCTGTGCTATCTGGAGGATGCAGTGGACGCACTGCAGGCGGAGGAGACGGAGGATTTTAAGAGCGCCGTCCGAAAGGCCAGGGGATGTTTGAATGAACTGATGGAGTCCCTGAACCTGAAATACCAGCCGGCTCCGGATCTGCTCAGGCTTTATATATTCTGCATCAGGCGCCTCGCCCGGGGCGAAGTGCGCCGTGATGCGGAGCTGATTGAAGAGGTAAAGCGTGTGATTGTTCCGCTCTGTGATGCCTACAGGCAGATTGCAGAGCAGAACAGTGCAGGGCCGGTGATGGGAAATTCCCAGGTGGTATACGCCGGCCTGACTTATGGACGAAACAGCCTAACCGAAAACATGGCTGACCAGGGCTCTAACCGGGGAATGTTTGTATGAAGTGCCTTCCCCGGGGCCGGGATCTGCCGCCGCCAGGTCGGAGAGATGCTTGTATCTTTTTTGGAGAGAATTAATTTCATAAATGTAACTGTCGATCAGATCGACTTCCAAAGCATTGTCAAAACCCGCGTAGGCATCATTGAGAGCCTGCCGGGTTTTTTCTATGGAATCTTTTAAAGTCAGGGGAGAATAATCTTCTTCTGTCATGCTATCTGTGCCTGGCTTATGGCTGAAATACATTTTCATGGGCTGCGCCTCCTTTCCGAAATATGGATCACAAGAAATTTATCTGTCCGCAGGGGGCAGTGTTGTAAACTGGCAGACATGGATGCCGAAAAATGTAGCTTAAGGGAAATTTGCTTGTCTGCAGGGAGTACTTCTCAGGCTGACGGGCAGTTGCTGTGTACGGTGTAATTGTGCGAAAGCAGGTATGCCTTTGAAAAGACATATGTTTTGTGCTGTCTGACAACTATGTGAAGTTGTTTTTATCTGCCATGCGGGGCAGTTACGTTAAAAGTATAGACGTGGAATAAGAAAAATATTCCATCTTTGGAAAATTTAGAAAATATCCTTTTTTTTCATATTTTTGAAAAGAGGACATATGTATGTGATAGGACATAGGCAATATATTCCGTCATATGGGAGAATTCGTCCCATGTGGCAAAAGGCCCGGGGAAGTGCAGGCCGTGTCCGGGGAAGAGGGCTGTCGGTGAATTTTACAATGGTGTATACTGTGAAAAATAAATTTTTCACAGGCAAATTTGTGCTTACGCCCAAATTTGCGTAATGAGCAAGAATGGAGGATTATTATGATGTGCCGGTGAGCCCGAAAAGAAACGAAGAGAATGGGAGGCGTATACATGGAGCGGATTTTAAATATTTTTATGAGATGTATTCTGGGAACTATCGCAATGTATTTTCTGAATTCTGTTCTGGAAAAAGCAGGAATTTCCCTGGGGGTAGGAATTAACGGTTTTACGGTTTTGACATCCGGAATCCTTGGATTACCTGGGCTTCTGGCACTTTATGGGATTGGGCTTTATAAATTTTTGTAGATTTCCGCCAAAATATATTTTTTTGGCATTTACCTCTTGCAATCAGAACAGACTTTGGCTATAATGCTTTTACAATATAACAAATCAGGAAGTTCAAATGATTCATGTAGTTCAGAAGGCATATTTCGCCTTAGAAATCAAGTAAGATAAAAGGAAAAGGAGATGGTTTGTTGGCGGCTTTGTGTGTATTTTTAACAGCGGCCTGCGGTTATGATTACAAAGACAAGCGTATCCCCAATAATCTGGTTCTGGCCATGGCATTTCTGGGAATAGGATGGCGTCTGCTGGATGGGGAATTATCGGGAATGATATTTTATCTGGCGCAGACGGCAGCCGTTATGGTATTATTCTATCCGCTTTTCAAAATCGGCAGCGTGGGTGCCGGGGATGTGAAACTTCTGGGAGTGACGGCGGGGTATCTGCCATTCGGAAAAGTTCTTGTTTTCTTGTTCTGTTCTTTGCTGGCTGCAGCAGTAATTTCAGTTTTTAAAATGTGGAGGGGACATATTTTCAGGGAGAGGATACGGTATCTGTGCCGGTATCTGCAGGAGGGAATGACAGCAGGTAAATGGAAGCTGTATCTGGAAGCGGAAACGGACAAGCGCCGTGTGGGAATCTGTCTGTCAGGTCCGGTGCTGATCAGTGTGCTTATGTATTTGGGAGGTGTCTATTGAAAGAAAAGATTTGCAGGGTTATGGCACTGTGTGATGTGGAGGAAGAGTTTGCGCAGCTGATGACGGATTTTCTAAATAAACGCAAAAGCCTGCCGTGGGAGCTGCATACCTATACAAATGTGGAGGACATGCTTGGCGTGGAGCAGCGGGAGATAGAAATGCTGGTAGTGGCTGAGTCTGCGTTCTGCCAGAATTTGCAGAACTTAAGCCCCAAACGGCTGGTAGTACTCAACGAAAGCGGGGTCATGAAATGGGATGATGTCTTCTATGTGGATAAATATCAGGAAGCGGAAGAAATACTGAAGCAGCTCCTTGGTATTTACATGGAAGTGGCAGACCAACCGCTGTCTTTGCCGGGAATAAACCGTAAAACTGTATTTATCGGGAATTATTCCCCGGTCAGGAGGTGTATGCAGACTTCCTTTGCGCTGACCATGAGCCTGATGCTTGCGGAAGAGCATCCCACACTGTATCTGAACTTTGAACACTATGCAGGGCGCACGGAACTGCTGCCGGATATGCAGACCCTGGATATGGCAGACCTGCTTTACTTTCTCAATGCACAAAAGGATAAGTTTCGCCTGCGCCTTCAGACGATGCTGAAACACAAAGGGAGGCTTGACTATATCCCGCCCATGAAATCGGGCCAGAATCTGCTGACCGTCACGGCTGCAGAGTGGCTGGGACTGTTGCAGAAGATAGAGGAACTGGATGAATATGCGTATGTGGTCCTGGATTTAAGCGAGAGTATGCAGGGACTGTTTGAAATTCTCAGACTGTGTACGAAAGTATATACGCTGACACTGGAAGACAGAATTGCCCAGGGCAAGCTTCTCCAGTATGAACAGATTCTGGCAATGTATGAATTCGGGGATGTCCTTGGCAAGACAAAGAGATTGTGCATTCCCCATATCTGCAGACTGCCGGAAGAACTGGAACAGCTGACCAAAGGCGATATGGCAGATCTGGTCAGGAGACTGATCCGGGAGATGAAAGAAGTGCCGGAATGAAGAGGGGCCTGAACGGAATTAGGTCAGATGCGGACTGGAAGTCAGCCGGGTTCTCTCCGGACGCCGGGGAAGCAATGGGAGATGGCATGAAGGAGGCAATGTATGGACTATGGAAATTTAAAAAAGGAACTGCGGAATAAGGTGCAGGAGCGTCTGGATTTTGTAAAAGACTTCACGGATGAGGATGTGGAGGATACCATAGACGAGATCATACTGGAGCAGGAAAGCCTGCTGGTGTGTCCTGCAGAGATGAGGCGACAGTTGAAAAAAGAACTGTTCGATTCCCTGAGACGGCTGGATATTCTGCAAATTTTTGTGGAAGACAGTTCGGTTACGGAAATTATGATAAACGGAAAGGATCATATATTTGTGGAACAGGAGGGAAAGCTCAGGGAGCTGGATATCGGCTTTGAATCCACGGAAAAGCTGCAGGACGTGATACAGCAGATTGTTGCAGGATGCAACCGGGTGGTGAATGAAGCATCGCCCATTGTGGACGCAAGGCTGCCCAACGGTTCCAGAGTGAATATCGTCATGAATCCTATCGCCCTGAACGGTCCTATCGTCACAATAAGACGTTTTCCTGATAAGCCTGTCACGATGGAGCGTCTGCTCCGCATGAATTCTATTTCGGCTGAGGCCTCGGACTTTTTAAAAAAGCTTGTAAAGGCCAAGTACAATATTTTTATAAGCGGCGGAACCGGATCTGGAAAGACAACGTTCCTGAACGCGCTGTCACGGTATATTCCCGAAGACGAAAGAATCATAACGATAGAGGATAATGCGGAATTAAAGATAGAAGGAATCTCCAATCTGGTAAGCCTGGAGGCAAGGAATGCCAATTCAGAAGGATCCGGGGAGATTACAATCCGGGATCTGATCAAGTCAGCGCTCCGTATGAGGCCGACCCGCATCATTGTCGGGGAGGTGCGATCTGCTGAGGCGCTGGATATGCTGCAGGCTTTAAACACAGGCCATGACGGCAGCTTAAGCACCGGACACGCGAACAGTCCGAAAGATATGCTGAGCCGATTGGAGACGATGGTGCTTATGGGAATGGATCTTCCGCTCCCGGCAATCCGCAGGCAGATTGCATCGGGCATCGACATCCTCGTGCATCTCGGGAGGCTGAGGGATAAAAGCAGAAAAGTGTTGGAAGTGACGGAAGTTACAGGATATCAGGATGGGGAAATCTTGCTGCAGCCAATCTATATTTTTGAAGAAACAGGAGAAAAGGATGGAAAGATTCAGGGAATTTGGAAAAAGGCTCATGAGCTTTCGCACACGGGAAAGTTACTGGCAGCAGGCTGTAAAACCGGGGAAAAAGATACAGATGTGCAGCATATCTGCCGGGGTGACGCTTGTGACGGCATGGCTGTATTACCGCTCCGGGTGGGCGGCGGTCGTTCTCCTGCCGATGGGAGCGTTCTATTACCGCAGCTTGGAGAAGGAGTGCATAGAGAAGAGGAAAAGCGAATTTCTCGTGCAGTTTAAGGAAGGGATACAGAGCATGGCAGCGTCGCTGCGCGCCGGATATTCCGTGGAAAATGCTGTGAAGGAAACTTACAGGGAACTGCTCCGCATGTACGAGGAGGAAGAGATGATATGCAAGGAATTTGCATATATGGTACAGCAGATCCGTCTTCGGATACCGGCAGAAGAAGTCTTTGAAGAGCTTGCAGGAAGAGTCCGGCTGGAGGATGTCCGCAGCTTTGCGAACGTATTTGCAGCGGCAAAGAGAAACGGCGGCGATATGATGGAGATTATAAAAAACACTGCAAACAAGATAGGAGATAAGATTGATGTAAAACGGGAGATTGATACGATGCTTGCGGCAAAGCGGTATGAGTTTCGGGTAATGTCGGTAATCCCGTATGCGATCATCGCATACATGACGCTCAGTTTCCCGGAGTTCATGGGATGCCTTTACGGCAATGTAATTGGAATGGGGGTGATGAGCGTATGCCTTGGAATCTATATGGCCGCCTACGCACTTGGTGCGGGGATGGTAGAAATCGAGGTGTGATGCTGGCAGCAGTTCTTGCTACCTTTTGTTTCGGGCTGGTACTTCTGGTTGTGGATTTTGTAAATACACGGACACCTGTTGAAAGCGGACTTGCCAGAAATCCTTATGGGGGCGGAGAGAAGATAAAAGAGCTTGATGTCGCGGCAGAGCGGGGAAAAAGGGAAAAGATATCAGTGAAAGTATCTGAGCAGGCATATTCCGGTGATGAGTTAAAAAGTATGTTTAAAAGATGTACGGTTCAGCTGGATAAAGTGGTATTAGGGAAAAATGAGAGCTTTGACCATATAGAGGAAGACATGGAACTGGCCGGATCTGTTCCGGGGTTCCCGGTAGAGATATCATGGGAACATGACCGTTATGATGTTATGAATGTATGCGGCGAAATTAACCAGGACGAGCTGGCACCGGAAGGAACGCTTATAACTCTGAAAGCTGTCCTTACTTATACCCAGAATCCCAAAGAGCAGATGCTTTACGAGCAGGCGGCAGTGGTATTTCCGAAAACGCTGGATAAGAAGGAGGAGCTGCTGCAAAACATTGAGAGGGCAGTAGTTGAGGCGGACAGAGAGACCCAGACGGAAAAAGAACTCATCCTGCCCCGGGAGGCCGGGGGAAGGAGCATCCTGTTTTTTTCTTCCATGGAGAGCCGCGGGGCGGTGCTGATGGCGATGTCTGCGCTGATAGGAATACTGCTTATAGCATTGGAAAAGCAGAACCAGGAAAAGGAAGTTTCCAAAAGAAAAGACCAGATGCGGCAGGACTATCCGGGAATCATTATGAAACTGACCCTTCTGCTGGGAGCA
>OFFW01001332.1_pt1 | contig 14953 bp, 12 predicted proteins | sample 1521501 | NCBI WGS metagenome assembly OFFW01 (sample SAMEA3504107, study PRJEB24116) | mouse gut metagenome | biome: mouse gut; feature: mouse-associated habitat; material: faeces | place: Denmark | collected 2011
TGGAACTATGTAATACGCGGGTTCAAATAGTACATTTTATTTTGCGACAGTTCCTAAGCTTTTTTGTTTTTGAAGCCGTATATTTGCATTCTCGAAAAAGTGATGGAATCAAAGACTGATGCAATCTACATTCTCCACGATAAAATACACTTCCGTAATTATTATATGTAAACTTTGCGTATCCAATCATTTGATTCAAACCATGTACGGTGTGCACTTCATATATAGGAACATTTCTTCCATTTGAAAAAAAATATTCTCCAATATACCCTGTGCCTTCAATTCTCAAATTATTCTTTATTGGTTTCATAGCATTTTCCCCGATAAATAACACAATCTAAGATTTACCTTTCATCGTCAATTTCCCAATTATATCTTTCTACTATCCAATATGACGAACGCCTAACTACTTTATAGTTTATATTTTGTGCCTTAAGACCTTTATTTACCAAATCTATACCATATACACGCCTTTTGTCACGCTCCATTCTATCAAATGCTGCATCATATAATCTAGTAAACATTTGCCTAAATGGGTCATCTTTTTTTCTGTCAACTATCTGTTCACCGCTTTCTGCATATGATTCAAGAAAATCTATGAACTCTTTCTTGGTTTTCTCCTTATCGGCAAAAGTTATATCATCATCTTCACAATACTTCTTTTCAAACCAAGCAAGCTGATACTCCAAGTATTTCTGTCCAATACAATTCCCATCTTGCTGGTTTTTTTGTTCACCTTTTTTCAGTTCTTCCTCCATTTCATCTAAAATATATTCATATTGTGGAATAAGTTTTTCTACCAAGGACTTAGCTATTTCATTCAAGCGCCATTTCGTTTCTGTATAAGATATGCCAAACCAATGCTTCGCACCTTTCCAGTCGTCTTCCTTACCGTTATAATATTTATTAAAGAACTTATAAACACCCGGACTACAAGCATTACCATTTGCATCGTACGCCAGTTCATAACTGTAATAAGCATCCTGTTGTTTCACCAGATTCTTTATTCGTTTATCAACTTCACTATTACTAAATCTTTTTATGTACAAATTCTTATGCTCACCATCTTTATCTTCACTTTTTCTTGCTCTTCCTACCATTTGCAGGCACTTAGATTTTTCCATATCAGATACAACAATATTTTTGATACCTGCTAGGTTGACTCCATTATCAAGAACCGATGTAGATATAAGCACATATGTATCCTTGTTAAGCCTCTCATTCCTCACTATGTTTTGATAAATTGGCTCCTTTTTACTATTAGCATTTACAGCATACACCTTTTCCACTTTCTTTTTTACTTCATTATTTTCATCAATCTCATCCTCTTCATTATCTTTCCTTTTCGCTTCATCATCTTCAACTATTAGAGAGCATTCCTTATCCTCTATAAGTTTCTCCAACTTGCCTTTCACACTTATACACTTTTCCTTATCATCAATAAAGATTAGCCATTTTTCTTTTCTTTGAGCAACGCTCTCCACTATTTCATCATATAATTCACTAATTGAAGAATATGTCTTTACATCAAGATAGCTATAATCTCGTTTAAAATGATAAAATACCATCTTCTCATACTTCCACTTGTTTTGATTGGAATGATGTTTTTGACCTTTCTTCTTAGGCAAATAATTTTTTTCGCACTCAATTATGTATGGCAAAGTATCATACGGTGTTGCACTCATATACACCCTAATTGCTTTTTTGAATAACTCCATTATCGTTTCCAAAATTTTATGAGTATGAGGATTGAACATAGCGTCTGATGTGAAAAAATGGGCTTCGTCACAAATAACATAAATGTATCTTGAACATATTTGTCTCAAATACCCTTCACACTTCAACAGACTTTGGTATGTCATTACATCTGCAACTTTTCCATAGGAATAAATTCGATCTTCTTCACTATTTTCTTCATCATCTAAATTATCATTTCCATAAATTCGGTTTTTTATTTGCTGCTTAAGAGCCAATCGATTACTAAGGATCAGTATCTTATAACTTGTTTCTTCATTATAGTTTAACTCCCGCACATATGGTATCAATGTATTTTCTATAAAATAATTCTTTCCTTGTCCAGTTGGTGCGGATATAAACACTGGTTGCGAAGGTTCCCACCTATCTTTGGTACCTTCCTTTATTATTTTTTTCCAACTCAAACAATCATTTTTCAATTCCTCTGTTATCTCAATTTTATAATGATCTCCGATCCCTTCTGTAACTCTTTTATCACCACATTCTACTTGGTAAACATGTCTGCAACTCATGATACAACCATTTTCAAATTCTTTTTTATTATATGACAAAGAAGCTTTTTTACCAGAACTTTTCACTACGGCAGTGCATTCATCAAGCTTTTTTTTATATTTTTCTCTGGCTTCATGTTCTGCTGTATAATCTATCACTTTTTTCTCATTTTTCTCATCAATAAAAGATATTTGAATAGGCTCTATAGCGTTTTCATCTCTACCACTACCACGCATGACCTCACCTTCAGAGTCAGGATAAGGATATGGATGCTTCTCACTGAACAACTCATATTCCTTAATAAGCTCACACTCATAAAATGGACAATTTTTGCAAAAACTAAACTTATACCGTTCCGCTTCTTCATCACTAAGCATCTGAAAATAATCTCTCTCAACCATTATGCAGTACCCTCCTACTAATTTTTCCGCATCAGTATTTCTAAAATATAATTTGCTAAAGATGTTATATAGGCAATTAACAAATAACAAATCTGAAAACAGATCAGGATTTCATGTCCTGCCCAGCAAATATCATTTCAATATATAAAAGCCCAACATGGACTATGCTCTCCGCAATATCTTATCTTTCACCATTTTTCTTAAATATATCACATTTCATAACACTTCGCTATTACTCATGTTTGTAAATCTTACATAAATTCACAAAATTCACAAATTATAGATAAGAACAGAGGACACTTCACTGTGCCCTCTGCCCTTAATAAATAATTGGTCTCTTTTTCAAAATATGTAATCATACAAATTTTTCAAATACTTTACATCCTGTCGCTTACTTATAGTAATCGGCGATAAGTTGATCTTGGCATACGCCTTTATAACTTTCTCTATATTCCTACAATTCATTGCCCTTTGCGCTAAATGCAATGATTTCTTCTCCGGTATCAGCTCCACCAACCGCAGCATCCTTCTCCTTAATCTGGCATCTTTAATCTCACGCCAAATAATCTCTTCTGCCTTACCTTTTTTATAAAAATCCCCAAAAGGTATTATCCTGACGAATATCTCTAAAAATATATCCTTACGCTTTTCAGATAGATTTATTATCTGACCAAATATATCTTCTTCACCGGCATATACTCTCACTGCTTTTGTTTTTGCAAGCCGCACCTCTGTACGAAGAATCCCCTCCGATTCTTTGATCAGCTCCTTAAACCTCTTCCGCCCTATATCTCCTTCATTGAGCTGTTTTCTATATGATCCCGCCAGATCATAGATCATGAACTCAACGCCATTGCTGTTCCCATCCAGACAAAAACTGTCAACATCTTCAAAACACTCATAGCTGACTGGCGAAAATCCTTTCACTCTGCCAATTCTCCGAAAAACTTTTAAATATGCCTGTATATTTTCATGGCTGCCTACATTTATATCCGTTACAAGCCTCATCCCCGATAAAATGAAATCATCCAGTTTGTACATAAAGTCAAAATACTCCCCAATGCGTTTATTTAGTTTTCGGACTATCCTGTTAGAATCAGATTCACATCCATTCAACAACCGCCCTATATTAGCAATCAGCTTTATTTTCTTCTTATATGGGCTATTACGGTATATGACCGTTATCCCCTTTTCTTCTAAAGATAGGTCTATATATTCATCTTCTTTCTTCTCCATATAACCATTCTTACTGTGAATATGCTTAAAAACTTTATGGAATCTTTCGTGATCCAGTATCATAGACAACTCAAAAATCTCATTTATGTACATATGCTTTTCCTCCAATATGCAAATATTTTTTACATATTAGTCATTGCAATTTCATATTCTATACGGATCAAAACAACATAATAACATATATTTTGATTCCCAGTGCCTGCCCAGCAGTACACTTAACTTTACTGATATTAAAATCGGATTATCTATTAACATTCTTTTAAAAGCCAGAAGATGATCGGCGCAGCCATTTCAGCCACGCCGTTAAAATAAATGACACATCTGTTCTATTTCCCTTCATAATCAAAGTTATGAATCATTTTTGACTGACTTAAAGGAAAATTAGAGAATAAGTGTGCCGTACATCTGTTCCGGAGCAGCCGTGCCCGACCCACGGCTTGCTCCAATTCGCTTTCGATCATCCATAAATGGACCTTTCTTAAACCCTCATCCTGGAATGTTGTAAACTGAAACCGGTATCCGTTGTAGTTTATTGTCTGCATTTCCATTTTTTCATCTTCATCAAAATCCAGTCCCATGGAGAGTGCCGCAAGTTTATATATAAATTCTGCATGGTACGGTGTGCCTATCACAAGGATGTCCTGCCCTTCCAGCTTATTGCTGCCTTCCGTATTCCCAAAGTGCAGTTCGCCTATTCCCTGATTCATAAAAGTAATCACATTATCACTGTCCATGCCAAACCGATTCATCAATGATTTTACCATCCCAGAATTATTTGCTAAACAGGTTCTGCTCATGGATTTCTCATAATATTGCTTCAATTCCCCCATATACCTGGCCCTTTTACACTCATAAAAGTCCACATCTTCTTTCCCAAAGTACCACTCGCATATTTCTTTATCTGCCGTAGCTGAAACCATAATGTATTTTTCTCCCGGGAAATCTGCAGGCTTTAGGAAAACAACCGTATCTTTTTTCAGGTTCTCTTCAGATTCTTTTCTTCTCAGGTAAAACTGTTCTGCACCGCAAAAGGCTGGCAGGTCAAATGACATTGTTCCCTTATCTTCTTTAACCTCATCCCATTCCAATCCCTCTGATTCAATACAGGACTGCGTTTTGGCATCTTTTAATATTCTTTTTATCTTTTCTCTGAGCTGGCTGCTTGTCGTTTCTTTCTTTAACTTTTCCAGCCTTGAAATGCTTATTTCCCCCTGATTTGATATGATACTCTTGAAAAGAATATCTTCGTCTACAATAATAGAATCAAATGCATCCAGTCTCTCTTTGTCCATACTTAACAGATACCGGTGGGTAGTAATGACACAGCCATTCCATGTTTTTAATTTTTCACGTTTCTTCATATATTTCTCCAGACAGGGAATCTCTTCTTTTTCCAATTGCTTTTTAATGTATGGATGGACTAATCGGTGCCGCCCCCTTTTATACAGCTTCTGAATGTGTTCCCATATTTCACTGGGTATATCATCCTTTATTTCTTCAAGCGATGGTGTTCTCTTGACATCTATACTCTGATTTTTGGCCTTCTCAAATATTTCTTGTTTAAGAAGGTTTGTCGGCACAGCAATAATAAATCTTGTATCCGAATTCTCCTGCATGAGTTTTAGGTAGCTATGCGACTTTCCTGATCCAACCTGCGCTTTGATGATATAAAATTTTTTACCACTGGCATTAAAAGCGTCGCTGATTGCATCATAAACATCGTCCTGCATATCTTCCATTGAGACAAACTCTTCATGGCATCCGGCAATCTTCTCCATACTTCCACGTTTTGTATGTACTGTCGAGAGGATATTCTTACAATGTATGCACTCTTCATGGTATGGGCAATATTTGTCACAGGCTTTTGGCTTGTAGTCATTCTGTTCCATATAAGAAAGATTTGCTCCCCACTTTTCATTCCTGGTATCATCCGTATACAATTCTGGATGCTCCAATCTTTTTTCCATAAAATATCCTGTACCTGTTTCTACACGGATCAGGTTGGTTGCAATACCAAATAATTCATCATGTGATAATTTTCTGCTTCCATTAGAAAACTCATGAAATAATTTACACTTATTCATATCCTGCAAAACTCCGGACCTGTACTTTTTATGGTTCTTGGATTTTTCACCCAGAGTTTTGACAGAAGAATTTCTGGTGCTATCGAAATTAATAAGATAATACTTATACGGGAAAATTTCGCCATCTGCTTTTATATTAGAATTATTTTTATCATATATAATAGCTATTGGCGAATTTTTCCCATTTATATTATATTGAAAAGCACCATGATCTTCTGTCGGATCATCTGTTTCAGGCAGATGATCCGTTACTGTAACATCTAACAAGCCTCTCTTATTTAATGCTATTCCTGTTTCTTGAGATAATCTTTTAATATGTTCCTTATAATGGTTATCCTTGTACCTAACTCTCATGCAGTATGTATAGTTCCTAAATATTGACTCTATATTGATCTCTGGTAACTTATCATCATAATAAATCAGTTCTTTACCGCCAAAGTATAGTTTGGATACATCCTTATAACATGACGAATCAGCCTCCGGGAACATCTCACCCATTACAAGCTGCATGGCCTCAGCCACTCTCCTGTCCGTAACAGATGCATCATTAAGAAATACAACCCTGAATTTATCATGATCCGTACTCGACATCGTATCATAAGCAAACAGGATCGGGAACTCATACAGGTCTGCACGTTCTTTCATATCCTTAAATGTAAGCTTCTTCTTTGGATCTTTATTATCAAAATCCAAGGCAAATAACTGCTGCTGTTCAAAGTTTTCCTTACTGCGCTTTCCATTTTTAAACGTAGCCGGACTGAACGTACACCCCTCACACCCGATTCTGGTAATTACTCTCTTCAATTCATTCCTGTTTAGATTCTTTGCCGATCTGGCTATTTTGTTATTAATCCTTCCTATTTCATTACCGGAAGGCTTAGACAGATAACCCTGGACATCATACGAAATTTTAATTGTATTCATAATGCTTTCACTCCTTTACAGAATTTTTTAATTTCTTGTAGGAGTTTGTTACAAAAAAAATATAATCGGGTAGGAGGTAGATAATTATTTTATCTACCGACCTCCCACACCACCGTACGTACGGTTCCGTATACGGCGGTTCCTTAGTTTTCACATACTTTCTGATATAATTCTGTGAATGTTGGGTATCCAAGTTCACGCAGTTTCTTGTTGTTAAATGCAGTCTGCAATACGAAATATCCACCACAATACCAGTTTCCGTTCCGCATGTTGGCACATATCCATGCCTTTTCTTCTTCCACACCTAACTTCTTTAATTCCTTGAATTTCGTTCTGACTTTCTTCCATTGTTTCCAGTAGATGGTTCTTATCTTATGTCTTAGCCATTCGTCGGTTTCCCTTAACAGTCCCTTCATATCTGCAAGTGAGAAATAATTTACCCATCCTCTGACAAACTGCGTCAGTTTCATGGCTCTGTACTCATTTCCCCATCCGTTACTTCTTTTTGCCAGTTCCCTGATTTTGTCTTTCATTTTTGTCACTGACTTTGGATGCACCCGAAATCTACATTTCCCTTTATAACGATAAAATGCGTATCCAAGGTATTTTACCTTGCTGATATGTGCCACGCTTGTTTTCTTTCGATTCACTTTCAGAAAAAGTTTCCCCTCAATAAACGGAATGATGTTCTTCAAGGTTCTCTCTGCGCTCTTTCTGCTTTTGCAGAATATCATGCAGTCATCCGCATACCGCACAAATCTATGCCCTCTGCGTGTCAGTTCCCTGTCCAGTTCATTCAGCATGACATTACCAAGTAATGGACTTAGCGGTCCGCCTTGTGGCATTCCTGTTTCTGTCTTTTCAAATATCCCTCCACTAATAACTCCTGCATTGAGATATTTGTGTATCAGCGATATTACCCGCCCGTCTTTAATGGTTCTTGATAATACTTCTATCAGTTTGCTCTGGCATACCGTATCAAAGAATTTCTCTAAATCCATATCCACGACATACACATATCCATCATTGACATTCTGCTGACATTGTTTCAGTGCGTCATGCGCACCTCTTTTTGGTCGGAAGCCAAAACTGTTCTCCGAAAACTGTTCCTCATAAATCGGGGACAGTACCTGTGTAATTGCCTGTTGAAATACCCTGTCAACTACTGTCGGTACTCCCAGTTTCCGAAATTCTCCTTTTGTTTCTTTGGGTATTTCTACCCTGCGAACTGGATTGGGTTTGTATTTCCCATCCTTTAACTGTTGGATTAGCTGCACTTGGTTATCTCTGAGGAACGGCAGAAGTTCATCCACGCTCATCCCATCAACACCGCCTGCTCCTTTGTTTGATTTTACTTTCTTGTACGCATTGTTTAGATTTGCTGGCTGTAAAATCTTCTCCAACAGCCCGTCCGTCTGAAAGTCTGTGATGATGCGGTTGTTTTCAGCAATCCTCTGACAGGCGGATACTTCCGCATACTCTTTCTGTTCCGCAGATACCATTTGCAGATAGTCCTCATTATGAAGTTGTCTGTCCTTAAATCTGTCATTGGTTACATTCATTTACTCACATCTCCTAAAGTTCAGTCCTTCCCATCATGTTTGCAACCACAATGGTACTATGACCTCTGCTGACTTCTCGTCATTCGTTGTTACTACGGATTTCTTATGCATTTGTTGATGTAATTCTATCCGCTGACGAGACCTCCCCAGGTAAGAACGCAATCTTTCGCTCCATCTATCTGCCACATTTACCACAATTAGTTCCGAGTAGTTATTGGACTTTAGTTTGTATGGCAACCTTATCCCCAACTGTAGCCTGATGTGATTTCTGTTCGTCAGACCAGAGCTTTGCCTAAAGCTTTCTTCAGATTCCACCTCACGATGGACACCCTTGCTCTTGGCTACACACTTCCCACTACCAGGGCGTGTTACGGACTTTCACCGATTAGATTGCGCCCATACTGGGCGCACCAAAAAAAGAAGAACAGAATCGCTCTGTCCTTCTTTCTTTCCAGTCATTATCAGTATAGTTGCCATCCCACTACTTTTATAGGGGTACAATCATATGCCTGTATTTTATAATTAGTAATTATCCGCATTCTTTAACAGCATATACCAAGCCCCCGACCGTTCCTATATCAAATTTGAAATGATATATGGAACAACACAAAAATATTAAATACAGACAAAAAGTTGCATATCTATAGCCAGATGTAACAGATATGCAACTTTTATCACTTCATTTCATCCGCAAATGCAAAATCCGCAACACATTACATGCGGATAACAACATAATTGCAACAACTTTTTACTGCACAGGCACTAATGCTAAAGGCACATAGCCTCCTCTGTCTCCATCCTTAATCTGATCCCGTCCTCCATTCCAAACCGGTACGCTGCCGCTCCATAAGCCGCACCGCACTGATTATATGCAGTAATAACACGGTCAACCGCTTTTTTCTGTTCAGATGTAAGGTTCAGGCTGTCCATGATATCGGAAGCTGCCTGTTCTTCCGACATTGCTTCCTGATAATATTTGTCCTTTTTTAAAACCTCCTCTAAACCTGTCATTGTCCTGTGTGCTGCTATGATCTCCAACAATCCATTTTCCTTCATCTACTCTCTTCCCTTCCTATGGCCTATTGTTTAAAATCCCCACGAAAAAAGCAGGTTCCTTAATAGAATAAGGTTTCCTGCTTTCCAATCCTGTTATTTATTTGACTGCGCCTATACAGGCTGTAATTCATTTGCTAATCTCTCTATTACTTCTAAAGGAAGATTAGAAAATTCTGCTACTTTATCCAGTGGCAATACCCCATCATTTAGCATACGCTTAGCCGTCTCAATCTTTTCATTATACTGTGCCTTTTGCGTTGCTTCATAGACTTCACTCTCTACATACGAGCGCATGATTTCTTCCTCATCATACAATACCATCATAATTGACACTACCTCACTTTCTTTACTGCTCAGATATTCGCTGAGTACATTCCGGTCTTTACAGATACGGATTGCCTCCATAACTGCTTTTCTTGTCCTTCCATATTTCTTCATCTGCTCATTGCAGACTTTTGTGAACATGACATACTGATTGATAATATCTCCTTCTTTACCGTCATATATCATTTTTACCTTTACATCAACCGCACATTCTTTTCCACCGAAAAATTCCTGTGACAATGAAATTTCGGATGGCCTTGTCTTCCTCTCTCCGGTGAATATGACGTAGACCTCTGGGATTGGAATCTGCACTTTTTTGCTCTTATACAGGTTCTGCTTTGTCCTCTCAAAATAATCATGCCATGTCTGCACCAGATACATCAAAGCCCTCACTATGATGTTCACCGTCCATACAGATGACTGCGCTTCTACAAGGATCATCAGCTTACCGCCCACTGTAAACCCAAGATCATTATAAATGTTGTCTGTTAATACATTTTTGATTGTTATATCATTCAGATCATCCTCTGTAACATCAGTATCTTCCGGATGGAGTGCTTTATACAGTTGGAGAAGGTATTTCTTATCCTGAAACAAATCCGTAAATACACTGTCTTTGATCGTGCGCTTCATGATCCCTTCCTGATCTTTCTTTCCGTTATCTGAAACATCAGCACTGTTTTTTTCCAATCTCTTCACCTGCCTTGTATTTGTTTCCTTTTGTTTTATAGTACCATAAATCGTAAATTTTTCAAAGGCGTTTCTAAACCCCATGAATTTTTCTTTTTATCATTCCGATCAGTTCTGAACAGCCATTATTCCCAGCACTCTGCTCTAAACTAATATTATGAATCCAGCCATGCTTCCATATGCCATATCCAATACATCCGGTATGCATTCTTCCATACAGCGGTACTTATCCCTCAGCATCTCTTCCAGCAATATCTGGCCTCCATCTACTTCCTGCATATCCTCCCCAAGCTCATGCTGGTCATAATAGATGTAATCCACATAGCCGTTTTCAATATCTTCCTGTAGGAGATTTGAACCGTTGCCTTCTGCAATGCGGATGATCTGTCTCATCTCTGGAACGAACACGAAAATATCATCATATCCTTCTGGTCTCTTTCCCGAAATCTCCCCTATTGGCAGTTTCCAGCAGCACATATCTTTACCTTCCATACCTATCTGTCCTCTGCTATTTTACGTCATCTTACATCAATCCTAGTATACTTTCTTTCCCGTTTTGTACAGCAGCAGGAGAACAGCCGGACTCTCTGATCCGGCCTTCTCCTTATACCCACAAGTTCATGCAGCAATCTTCAACGCTTCCTCATCCCTGCTGTACATATATACATGATAAGATAACCTTTCTTCGATATCTACCTGTGTATCATTTACTTCCCGCACCATTTCAGCCAGTTGCCTGTACTCTTCTTCATCTCTTGGCGGCAATACGATGGTTTCATGCACAGAGCTGGGGATTACGAGAAAGCCATCCCCCATCTGGTCAGCCACCCTCCGTAAAGTATTTTTATCGAGTATCTCCGCTGCCCCAAAACGATTATGACGGTTTGTCAGTATATACATTCCCGTATTCCTCTGTATCCCACCGTCATCCAAAAACAGATTATTATCTGGAAAAATACTCTTTATAACAGTTTCAATAGTAGCAAGTTCAGCCTCTCCTTCAGCGCGCATATTTGTCATGGCTGTCTGGTAAAGGATTTCCTCCCTCTGTTCCCATTCTTCCATATGCTCATTGCGGATAAGGACTGTGCCGATCTCCTTTCCCACGGAATCCCTGGCCACAGCATAATACACAACTGCTAAATCCAGAAATATCCTGTGCGGCATCTCCCCAAGCTGTTCCTTATTCTGTTCTGCACTGATGAGCTTCGCATAAATATTATCCCGTACTGTTTCCCAATTCAGGAAAAATGATACATCAACCTTTGGTATATCATCCTTATTCTTCATAATCAGCCTGTAGACCTCATCCACAACCTCATCAAATTTCATCCCTCCGGATTTGTATTCCCGAAAAAACTCTTCCAGATACACACAAGGCTCAATGCCTGACCCTTCTTTCACAACAGTTATTCCTGTCATCTTCACATTATTATTCCTGACCACATTCTTTTTCAGGATATGTAATGCTCCTTCTGTCCTGTTACTGATATCCCTTATTATATTTTCCGCAAATTCCTCAAGATTCATCATATAACATTCATCCTCCATTCTTTTTGTCCGGTCATCCCAATTATGCCGCTTCTGTTGATTTTGTCCGTTTTAATGCAGACATCACTCTGCTGTAAAGCTCTTCCCCCATAGCCTTTGGTTCCTGTATCTTATATCTTTCCTGTACTGTTTCCATGGAAACTCCCGTTCTGGCAAGTTCCGCTTGTAAAGAATCCATCTGTTCCTTAGATATAGAAGAAGAATTTTTCTGTTCCGTCTTTTGTGCCGTTTTCTCCTGACTGCTATTTTTATTTTTTCCGGTAGCTTTTCCTTTAGGACTCCCCGTAACTCCTGACCCTTTTTCTTTCAGTTCGTATACCGTCTCCCCCTTTTCATTTACGACCACAAGGGAACTGATCTCCCGGCTATCATTGTAACTGATGGAAGAGACCGTGAAACGGTCATTGCAGTAAAACCGTTTCACTTTATTCTGGTCTTCTTTATACATGATCTCTGCCTTTCCTGCAGATATCCAGATAAAAGGCGCCGTATATAACTCTCGTCCAATCCCCCAGTTGAAGCACGCCCTTTTGAAGCTGTCAGAAGCCTGTGATTTTTCTTTTTCTGTATATCCAGTAGTGCCCACATCCTGTTTCGCTACCCATTCACCGGATTCCTTATCATAAATCTCCACGGTGCAGTAAAGATTTCCGTCAATACACTGATGGCTTCTCTTCCACCCAAAAATCCCAAACGTTTCATCCAGTATCTTTTGGTCTACCCTCGCATCCTTATAAAGCAATAAACTCAATCCGCTTTCTTTGATAACAGCCACCCTGCACTCGATCTCATCCGCTTTAAGCAGCCTGATCAGGTTTTGTTCCATCTTTCCCTTCCTCTCTCATACCAAGATTTATCTCTTCCGGTATCACTTCCAATTTCCTGCATCCATACTCCTTAAGTTCCATATAAAAACTGTCTTCCCTGTCCAGCCACTCCCTGTAAAGAAAATCCAATATGCCGAAGTTAATTTCCAAAAGTTCCCTTATCATGCTTCCCCGTAAACTCTCTGTATGCACCAGAAGTATCTCATACAGATTTACATAAATCTCTATTCGGTAAGAAGCCTTGAAAATATCCTCTTTTTCCTTTTGGAGCATGGAATCCTTAAATAGCATGAGTTCCATATGGAGCCTTTGCTGTAACAATTCCCGCAGTTCCTTTTCTTCCATAATAAAGCCCCCTATGCCACTTTCACTTCAAACCGTCTGGAATGGGAAACTTTACCGTAATCGGCATAGAGTTCCGGCCGTTCCTCCTTAATGCGCTTTGTATCAAGTTTGGTGGAATCAATGTTCTTCCATGAAACACGGAAAGCCTCACTGCTCGCCAATTCATTATCCTGCATGAAAAGTTTTACCTCCTGCTCGATCTGCTTCTGTTCCTCCTGCAGTTCAGAAATGAATCCTAAAATCTCTTCACGTCTCCGTAACTTTTCATCAAACCCGACAAGTTTGATGGCACTGGCTTTCCTTGCCGTATGGAAATACTGCTGGATCACCTCATCACATGCTTTGCTCCCATCTGGTGGCGGGATGATTCCTTTCACTACATGGTTATTCCAGAAATTATCTTCTATCGAGATAAGACGCCCTATCAGTTCATCATCCCACTCTAATCTCCTGTAGGTAAATTCCATGCCTAAGATAACAGCCGCAATGTACCATACACGCTTCCCTGTAACAGCCATGTAGTGGTAGCACTGCATCACATAGTGGAGCGGAATATTTCCGTCCGCCCACTTATCGGCATTGTAGGCACTGGCTGTCTTGCACTCCAATCCTGCATCTTCTCCAACCACCAAACGGTCAACGTCTGCAATCATAAAAGGATGCTTCCTGCTCCGGTACATAAAGTTGGATTTCCGTACCTTTAATCCTGTAGCTTCTGTAAATCTCTGGGCCACATAATCTTCCAGATCATGGCCAATGCGGATTGCTTCATTATCCTGTTCCTCTATTCCCTCACTGGTCTTGTCTTTAAAAACCTTCATTGCACTGCTGAATGGGTTCACCCCACAGATAGCACCTGCATCTGATCCACCGATTCCTGTTTTTCTTAAACGGAGCCATTCATTATGGTCTGCTCCTGACAATGATATTTTTTCAAACATGATTTTCCTCCTTTTCCTGTACAGCACTGCATAATAACGGGGATAGCAAAGACCATACTGATCCATGCCATCCCCATTATTTCCGCTGTTATTCATTTTTCTCTCCAACTACGGATATTTTTAAATATTCCCATAGGTTTTCATTCTATAGATTACTTCACCTTAACAGTACATATATCCTCACAACTCCTTTTCCGTGATATGCTATTAACTTCCAAATGAGTCCAAAAGATTTTTAGGAAGCCGCTGGAATAATACTCCACTCTTAAGCCGCTTTCACAAGCTGGTATGCCTTATCAATCAACGGATTTCCATCAATGGTTCGCGCAAACACGTTCTCCTTATAATTCGCTGTCATTCTTAATGGTCTGCTGTGTGTGGCAAAATCAGATACCGCATTGATGAACCGGTATGCATTGTTCCCCACTTTCTGCAAATCAGGAGCCCCATAATACCGCTGCTCCATATTCCTTCGGAGTTTCAGGATGTTCTTACTCTGGGTAGGTGTAGGTTCTTCTCCCATGGGAAGGAGCAATTCTATGTATTCCTTCACCTGTGTATCTGTCATTTTCTGTCTGCGTAACTGCTCAAATTCAATACCGAGGTTATCCATATAATTCTCCGCCATAAAGAGCGTATCCTTTGCCTCCTGAATCTTGTCATGGATGTTGCCCGTGTGAATCATAGAAAAACTCCTTTTTGCGGTATCTAGCGCAAGGTTCAAAGTATTGTTACATACCACCCTCACAGGAGTTACCGCTACCT
>OFFW01001339.1_pt1 | contig 14927 bp, 10 predicted proteins | sample 1521501 | NCBI WGS metagenome assembly OFFW01 (sample SAMEA3504107, study PRJEB24116) | mouse gut metagenome | biome: mouse gut; feature: mouse-associated habitat; material: faeces | place: Denmark | collected 2011
CGTCCGCCGCGCTCTCTATCGTACGACAGCTTGTGGTTCCCACACAGATTACCCTGCGGCCGCTTTTTTTTGTTTCATTGATTATTTCCGCAGCCTCCTCTGTAATCTGGTAATATTCGGAATGCATATGGTGCTCTGAAATCTTCTCCGCTTTCACCGGGCGAAAGGTGCCAAGTCCCACATGAAGCGTCACATAGGCCAGCTTTATCCCTTTTTCTTCTATTTCCTTCAGAAGCTCCTGCGTAAAATGAAGCCCGGCCGTAGGCGCGGCAGCCGACCCGTCATACCTGGCATATACGGTCTGGTAACGGTTCTTGTCTTTCAGCTTATGCGTAATGTAGGGCGGAAGAGGCATCTCTCCCAGACTGTCCAGAACTTCCTCAAAGATTCCCTCATAGAAAAATCTGACCAGACGATTGCCTTCCTCTTCTATCTCCAGAATTTCCGCCCTTAAAAGCCCGTCCCCAAAGCTGACTTTCGCCCCGGGACGCAGCTTTTTTCCGGGCTTTACAAGCGTTTCCCATACATCGCCCTGACGTCTTTTGAGCAAAAGCACCTCCACGGAAGCTCCGGTATCTTCCTTTACGCCAAGGAGTCTGGCCGGAAGCACCTTTGTGTTATTTAACACCAGACAGTCTCCCGGTTCCAGGTAATTTACAATGTTTTTGAAAGCTTCATGTTTTATTTCTCCGGTTCGTTTGTCAAGGACAAGCATGCGGGACCCGCTCCGCTCCTTTAGCGGGTCCTGGGCAATCAATTCCTCTGGCAGTTCAAAGTAAAAATCAGAGGTTTTCATATCCGCCGCATTCATCAAAAACCTGCTCCCTTTAAAAAGGCTTCATAGCCTCTTCTGGCCTCATAGACATCGGCCTTGCTGGTAGCTTCCCAGGGCGCATGCATGCTGAGCACGGCCACACCGCTGTCAATTACGTTCATGCCATAAAGCGCAAGGATATAAGCGATGGTTCCGCCTCCGCCAAGGTCAACCCTGCCAAGCTCCGCCGTCTGGAAATTCACTTCCCCGTCCGCAAAAATCCGGCGAAGGTATGCCAGATATTCCGCGTTGGCGTCGTTGGAACCGGATTTCCCTCTGGCTCCGGTAAATTTATTGAGCACCATTCCGCCGCCAAGGTAAGCAACGTTTTTCTTGTCAAAGCTGGAGGCAAAAGCGGGGTCAAAGGCGCTGCTCACATCGGAGGAAAGCATACAGGAAGAAGAAAGGCATCTTCTCACATTCAGCTCCGAATACTCCCCTGTCAAATTCATCACTTCCGCCACGGCGTTCTCAAAAAACCGGGACTGCATTCCCGTAGCGCCCACGCTGCCGATTTCCTCTTTGTCCACAAGCAGGCAGCACGCCGTCCGCTCCGTGTCCTCCACGTCAAGCATGGCTTTCAGGGAAGTAAATGCGCACACCCTGTCGTCCTGGCCATAGGCTAAAATCATGCTGCGGTCAAGACCCGCCTCCCTTGCTTTTCCGGCAGGCACGACTTCCAGCTCTGCGGAAAGAAAATCCTCTTCCTCCACGTCATAGTTTTTCTTCAGGATATCCAAAATCCCCTTTTTAACCGCGTCGGCGGCCTCTTTCTTGCCGTCCTGCGCGTTTTCTTCGGTGTTTTTCTTTTCTCCCTCCTGTTCATTTTCAAAAACAAAGGGTTTGTTGCCGATTATCAGGTCAAGGGCCTCTCCCTCAATTACCTTGGCCGCTTTCTTTTCAAGCTGCTCAGAAGCCAGATGAATCAGCAAATCGGAAATGAAAAATACCGGGTCGTCATCATTTTCACCGATATTGATTTCCATGGTGGTTCCGTCCTTTTTTACAATCACGCCGTGCAGGGCAAGAGGAATCGCCACCCACTGATACTTCTTGACACCGCCGTAATAATGGGTATCCAGATAGGCAAAGCCTCCGTCCTCGTAAAGAGGATTCTGCTTGATATCCAGTCTGGGAGAGTCGATGTGGGCTCCCAGAATATTCATGCCCTCCGCCATAGGGCGCTCCCCGATTCGGAACATTGCCACCGATTTGTTCATGCAGACAGAATAAACCTTATCGCCGCATTTAAGGCTTCCACCGGCTTTTATCACTTTTTCAAGCTCCTGATAGCCCTGCTGTTCCGCCATATTTACAATCAAATCCACGCACTCACGCTCTGTCTTTCCCTCGTCCAGAAAGTTTCTGTATTCGTCCGCAAACGCGTCGACCGCTTTTAGCTGTTCTTCATCATAAGTTTTCCATGTGTTCTTCGTTTCCATTTCTGCCTCCATTCCAGTTCCGCATGGGTCCTCACAGTACGCCTGTATTAAATCAATTTCCGGCCGCGTAAACCCTGTGTCCGGTAATTGATTTGCGCACTGCCCGGACCCCTGCTGACCATCTTCATTCCAGTTCCGCATGGGTCCTCACAGTACACCCTGGTTTACCACCCTGCCACAATTATTGCCGCAGTTCGATTCCCATGCTTTCAAGTCCGTTTAATATTTTCTTCATAACGGCTGTCACGTCGCTGTCGCCTAACGTGCGGTCTTTCGCCCGGAAAGTAAGGGTATAGGCCATTGACTTATAGCCCTCCTTAATCTGCTCGCCCTCGTAGATGTCGAACAACTGGCAGGACTCCAGTATCTTTCCGCCTCTTGTCACCAGCATATCTTCAATCTGGCCCGCCAGAATGTTCTTCGGCACCACCATACTGATATCTCTCGTAACCGCCGGATATTTTGCAACGCCCTCGTATTTCCTGTCAAAAGTAGTCTTGCTCAAAATCACAGGCATATCCAGAACCGCCACATAAGCCTTTGTGCCGATATCATAATTCCTGCATACAAGGGGATGCACCTCGCCGAGGAACCCGACCGTCTCACCGTCATATTCCATCGCTGCCTGGCGTCCCGGATGAAGGAAAGGCTTATCCGCCCCGGGATGGTATACCACTTTCCGGTTCATACCCACCGCCTCAAAGAACTCCTCCACTACTCCCTTCATGGTATAAAAATCCCCATCGCCGTACATTCCAAGCGTAAACTGCATTCTCTCGTCGGGAAGTCTGGTGAGAGGAAACTCGTAAGGCAGATAAATATTTCCCAGTTCGTAAAGGCGCACGTCTTTATTTCTTCTGTTATAGTTGGTCGCCAGAGAGGTCAGCATTCCGTTTAAGGAAACCGTTCTCATAATAGAGAAATCCTCCCCTAAGGGATTGGAAATCACAATCGCTTTTCGCAAAGGCGAATCCTCCGGCAGCAAAAGCTTGTCAAACACTCTGGGGCTTTCAAAAGAATAGCACATTCCCTGCGAAAAACCACAGTACTGCGCAATGTCTCTTGCCTTTTGCTCAATGCGCAGCTTATAGGAAAGTTTTCCCGTGGTCGCTTCTCCTGTGGGCAGGGTGGAGGGAATTTTGTCATAGCCGTAAAATCTTGCCACTTCCTCCGCAATATCCGCCTGACATTCCAAATCCTGTCTCCAGGTAGGCGCAATCAGCTCGTTTGTTTCTTCATTATATTCTATTTCCAGCATTTTGAAAATATCCAGCATGTCTTTTTCGGGTATTTCCGTTCCCAGCAGCGCATTGACTTTGTTTGAATCAAAAGTGATGCGCACCTTGTCTTTCATGGGCTGGCAGACGTCCACCATGCCTCCCACCACATCCCCGCAGCCTAATTCCTGAATCAACTGGCAGGCACGGTTGATTGCCGCTTCCGCATTATGAGGGTCAAGTCCCTTTTCAAATTTACCGGAGGCGTCCGTGCGCAGTCCCAGCCGCTTGGCTGATTTACGGATGTTGGGGCCGTTAAAGGTTGCCGCCTCGAAAAGCACGGTCTTAACCTCGTCCGTAATTTTGCTGTTCTCTCCGCCCATAATGCCCGCAATACCGATTTCCTTCTCGGCGTCGCAAATCATAAGGATATTTTCATCCAGCTTCCGCACCTGCTCGTCCAACGTCTGAAATTCTTCCCCGTCCCTGGCGCGGCGGACAATAATTTTATGCCCGGCAACGGTCTCCAGGTCAAAAGCATGCATGGGCTGGCCGTATTCTTCCATTACATAATTGGTAATGTCCACCAGATTGTTAATGGGACGGATTCCGCTGGAGCGCAGTCTTCTCTGCATCCATTCCGGCGAGGGCGCAATTTTAATATTGGTGCAGACTCTCGCGCAGTATCTGCTGCACAAATCAGGGTCTTTTACCTCCACGGAAATGTAATCGTTGACATCCTCCCCGTTTTCCTTCACATTGACTTTTGGAGCAATAAAAGGCTTCCGGAAAGTCGCCGCCGCTTCCCTTGCAATTCCCAGCACACTGTAACAGTCTACTCTGTTGGAAGTGATTTCATACTCAAAAACGGAATCTCTCATGCCCAGCACGTCAACCGCGTCATCTCCCACCGAAACGTCATCGTGGAAAATATAAATGCCGTTTTCTGGCGCTTCGGGATACATGTTCCTGTCGGAGCCAAGCTCCTCAATGGAACACATCATTCCGTTTGATTCCACGCCCCGAAGCTTTCCGGCCTTAATTTCAATTCCCTCTTCCGGAAGCGGCCCGCCGTCGTGGCCTCCCGCCACCCTGCCGCCGTCAAGAACCACAGGCACCTTGTCCCCTTCTTTTACATTGGGCGCGCCTGTCACAATCTGAATGGTTCCGCTTCCGATATCCACCTGGCACACAATCAGTTTGTCGGCATCCGGATGCTTTTCTATTTTTAAAATTTTTCCTACAATAATCTTTTCCAGATTTTTGTCCAGTCTTTCAAAATTTTCTACCTTTGTTCCGCTTAAGGTCATTGCGTCGCAATATTCCTGGTCCGTACATGTAAGGTCAGGCACATAAGCCTTTATCCATGACAATGCAGTATTCATTTTCTTTTCCCTTTCTTATTTTTCTCTGATTTGCCGCCGGTACTAAAACTGCCGCAAGAACCGGATATCGTTTTCGTAAAGCAGCCGCATATCGTCAATTTCATATTTGAGAAGAGCAATTCTCTCAAGTCCGATTCCGAATGCAAAGCCGGTATATTTTTCGGGGTCTATTCCGCTCATGGAAAGCACGTTGGGGTGAACCATACCGCATCCTAAAATTTCAATCCAGCCTGAACCTTTGCAGAACCGGCAGCCCTTACCGCCGCACTTAAAACAGGAAACATCCATTTCCGCGCTGGGCTCCGTGAAATTAAAGTGATGGGGACGGAATTTTACTTTTGTCTCCTCCCCGAAAAGCTCTCTGGCAAATTCCGCAAGGGTTCCCTTTAAGTCTGCAAGGGTGATGTGTTTGTCGATTACCAGTCCCTCCACCTGATGGAAAGAAGGCGAATGGGTTGCGTCCACTTCGTCGGAACGGAACACCCTTCCGGGCGCAATCATGCGGATGGGAAGTTTGCCCTTTTCCATCTCATGGACCTGGGTTCCCGAAGTCTGGGTGCGCAGAAGGAAATCGCCGTTGATAAAAAAGGTATCCTGCTCATCCTTTGCCGGATGGTCCGCCGGAATGTTAAGGGCTTCAAAGTTGTAATAGTCCGTCTCCACTTCCGGCCCCTCCACTACCTCATAGCCCATACCGATAAAAATTCTCTCCACCTCTTCCAGCGCAATGGTGCTGGGGTGGCTATGGCCCATTTTGCTCCTTTTCGCCGGAAGTGTCACGTCGATGGTTTCGTTTTTCATTCTGGCCTCTAAGACCGCCCTCTCCATTTTGGTCTTAGCTTCCTCCAAAACGGCCTCAAGCTCCTGCCTTGTCTCGTTTACCATCTGGCCGATTTTCGGACGGTCTTCCGCCGCCACGTCCTTCATGCTCTTTAAAACAGCCGTGAGCTCGCCTTTTTTGCCCAGATAATTTACCCGGATTTCGTTTAGCTTATCTAAAGCATCGCTGTTTTGAATCTGTTTTAAGGCTTCCGCCTTAATCTGTTCCAGTTTTTCTCTCATTGCTCTTTCCTTTCTTCTGCTATAAATAAGGCTGTGGGGCTTTCGCCTCGCTGTCGCGGCTTTCGCCACATGAGAATGCAGGCATTCCCGCGTGGCTCTCTTCACACGCTGCTCGGCTTCCGCCTCGCTGTCGCGGCATTCGCCACATGAGAATGCAAGCATTCTCGCGTGGCTCATTGCACGCGCAAAAAGTCCCCTGCGCAAAGCGCAAGGGACGAAAATTTTCCGCGGTACCACCCATGTTCCTGCCAACTGGCAGACTCTCATTCACTTAACGCGTGTCACGTTCAAACCTACTTTTCGGATTCTCCTGATAAGAAGCAAAACTCCGTTTTCAGCCTGAAAGCTTCCGTGGGAAATTCACATATTATCTGAACCTGAGGAAGCTTTCAGCCGGCGGCTCCCCCTCTCTGCAAGAAAACAGACTGCTACTGTACGCCATCTCTGCCTTTATAGGTGTTTCTCTTATCTCTTACTGACTTCTTATGATACGTTCTTTTGTGCCCAATGTCAAGAAGAAAATCACTCAAAAGCCCCAATTTTTACGATTCCTTCACCACAATATTCTGCAGCCAGACCCCCTTTTTCACCAGCACAAAGCCTATGGCGCACTTCACCAGATCAGCAGCCTGAACCATGGCGAAGACGGCCACCACGGGAATCTGGGTCATGCGGCTCGCCATGTAGGCCACCGGGATGCTGACGCACCACACAAAGACGCTGTCAAACAGAAAAGTGACAATGGTTCTTCCGCCGGATCGGAGGGTAAAATAAGTGGCATGCATAAAGGCCGCCTGGGGCATAAAGACCGCCTGGGCCAGAATGAACTGAACCGCCAGAGCCTTGACGCCGTCGCTGGTATTGTAAATCCGGGGAAACAGCGGCGCAATCACAGCCATCAGCGCCGCCACCCCCAGACAGCTTGCCACGGAGAAGGCGATAATCTTGTTGTCCGTGTCCCGTGCCTCCTCCATTTTTCCCGCCCCCAGAAGCTGCCCGATGATAATGGCCACCGCATCCCCCATGGCCACAAACACCACGTTGAACACATTGTTGATGGTGTTGGCAATGTTCAAGCCCGCCACCACATTGAGCCCCCGGATGGAATAGCACTGGATCAGCACCGCCATGCCTGCGGACCACATGGTTTCATTGATGAGAAGGGGCGCGCCCTTCACAAAATATTTCCCCGCCAGGTGCAGGGGCACCTTCAGGGTGCGGTAAACCCCCTCTATATAAGGATTTTTCTCCCGGTGCCTGTGGGTCCAGAAGATCACAACAGCGGCTTCCACATACCTTGACACCACCGTGGCCACGGCGGCGCCCACCACCCCCAGGGCGGGCAGGCCCAGCTTTCCGTAGATCAGCACATAATTCAGGCACAAGTTCACCGCCACCGCGGCAATACCCGCCTTCATGGGCACAATGGTCTCCCCGCACTCCCGCAGGGTGCTCACATAGACCTGCAGCAGCATAAACGCAGGCAGGCCCAGAAGCATCACCCGCAGGTACTCTTTTCCATGGCGCAGGGCCGCCTCCAGATCGCCCCCGTCGCTGCTTCCGCTCAGATAAGTCTGGATCAGGCCCTCCCCTGCAAACAGCAGCACGGCCACCGCCGCCCCCGTCAGAATCAGCGCCATCCAAACCTTATAGCGAAAAGTATGCCGTATTCCCTCGTCAGACTTCTGTCCATAATACTGCGCCGTAAAAATCCCCGCCCCGGCAAGCCCGCCGAAAACGCAGAGATAGTATACCATCAGCAGCTGATTGACAATGGCCACTCCGGACATCTGCTCCGTGCCCACCTGGCCCACCATGATATTGTCAAGAAGCCCCACAAAATTGGTGATCCCATTTTGAACCATAATGGGAACCGCCACCGTCAGAACCATTTTGTAAAAAGCTCTGTCCCCGATAAATTTCTCTTTCAGTTTTCCCTGCATATGTCCTCCTCTCTGGGCAGAAGGCCCCCGGAAGCGCCGTCCGCCCCCAAAGCCCCATCTGCCACTTCTCTCCTGTACAATCCCTCTTCCAAAAAAACTGGCCTGGAACAAAACTCAGACTATTATACCCCATGCAGGGGTAAATGCAAGAAAAAAATCCACATCTGCCGCATATAAGTTAAAGAGAGTTTTTGGGAGAAATTGATGAAGATAGCTATCGTAGGAAAAGAAGCCGACACCTTGAATTATGTCAGATATGTACAGTCAGTGGGAGCCATGCCCCTGGTCACGCTGAACCCGGAGACCGCAGCCGCCTGCGACGCCCTGCTCCTGCCGGGGGGAGGGGACGTCACCCCCGCATTTTTCGGGGAGACAAATCACGGATCACGAAATATTGATACGGAGCTGGATATCCTCCAGCTGCAGTCCCTGGATATGGCAGTCAGAGCCAGACAGCCTGTGCTGGGCATCTGCAAAGGCTTCCAGATCATCAACGTCAAGTTCGGCGGCACCCTGATTCAGGATTTGGACCCGGAGCGGACGGCCCTGCACGGCTGGGAGGAAGGAGACCGGTACCATCCCAGCGCCATTCCCCGGGGCTCCTGGCTGCGGGGTCTCTACGGAGAAACCACTGTGGTCAACAGTGCCCACCACCAGGCCCTGGAGCGCCTGGGGGAGGATCTGGAGATATCCCAGCGGTGCCCCTTGGACAACTGTGTCGAAGCCCTGGCCCACCGCACCCTGCCTATTCTGGGGGTTCAGTGGCACCCGGAGCGGATAGACGAAAAACGCTCCGGCACTAACGGAGGGAAGGTTTTGGCTTATTTTGCCGCTCTGGCCCAGGGCTGACCTGCCTCTGAGGCCTGGGGGCGGACCGTCCCCAGACCGCCTTCACCCTGGCGGTCGCCTGCCTCCTTCTGTTGGTTCTGGAGATCTCAAGCAGCGACCGGACCATCTCCTTGAGTATCTCCACCGTCTCCTGATCCACCTCCTTCAGCGCCGCGATAACCCCGTTTATGCTCTTCTTCCATTGAGCGGTAAAGTCAATCAGGTTGTCGGCCTGGGATGCGGTGATCACCTGGTAGAGCGTGTCCACAAAAGTCCGCAGCTGCTCTCCATTCAGGGAAAGGATCCACTGGTTCAGGTCATTGTCCATAAGCCTGCGCCGTTCGTACAGATCGTTTGCTTTCACCAGATGGTTTGCCTTTACCTGCCAGGTAAAGGGATCGTGCTGCAGCAGCCCGAAAGCCCTGCTCTTCACCACCTGAAAGTGCATGTGGGACTCAAAAAGCATCCCCACCAGGGAGGAGGTGGGCAGGATTTTCACCACCTTCCCGGCGATCCGGTCATAGCCTCCCTCCTCCAGAACCTCCGGCCGGAACCCGGGGCCATCCATGCTGTACACCCGCAGGATTCTGTCCTGAAACGATACACCGCAGTTCATGGCGCTGTACACGGCCAGGTTCCCTCCCTTGGAATGCCCGCCCAGGAAGAAAGGCTCCTGAAACCTGCCCGCCGCCTCCTCCAGATACTTTACGCTGAAAGCCTGTCCCGGCACAGGGGACAAAAAGGCCATGTTAAAGTCCTCCTTCCAGCCCACAATGGTCTCATCCGTCCCCCGGAAAGCCACATAGGGCATTCCTCCCTCCAGCAAAAAAGTCACCGCTGAAAACTGGGTCTCAAATTCTTCCTCCACCAGATTCACATAATAGTTCAGTTTCATGCCGCCGAAACGCCTTCCCGCCAGCATTCCCTCAAAGAGCGCCCTGTTGGGCTTTTCAAAGCGCACATCCGCAAACAGTTTTTCACAATCCGGATGGGCTGCCAGGCTCTCCAAAGTCACCCCGGGGGCTCCCTCCTGCAGCCCCGGCACCATCCCGTCAAATTTCAGGTAGGAAAGCTGGCACAGGGCCAGACTGTCCACCTCCGTCATGGGCATCTGCTCAAATGTATACTTGCCGTATTTTTTCAGATAGTCAAGAACCGTTCCCATTTCGTCCCTCCCTTTCCACAGGCTCCCCCTGGCTACAACATATATAGTATCAGAAAAAACCTCATTTTCTATAAACAGAATCTGATTTTTTGGTAAAAAATTCCCTCCTTAAAGCCTCTGTAAAATATGCGCCCGGTTCTTTACATTCCATGGAAAAAGGGCTACAATGAGGAAAAACTTCAGGATAAGGAAAAAGGAGACAACAGATGGCTGAAAAAAGCGGAAGAAGACTGAACCTATTTGCAGAGAATTATGTCGTATTCGACCTGGAAACCACTGGACTGAGTCCGAATACAGAGGAAATCATTGAAATCTCCGGCATCAGAGTCCGGGGACACAAGATCCAGGAGGAATTTTCCACCCTGGTAAATCCGGGACGGCCCATCCCCCCTGCCGCAACAGCCATAAACGGCATCACGGATCAGATGGTCCAGGCAGCGCCCTCCCCTGCCGCCGCCCTGGAACAGTTCCTGGACTTCGCAGGGAAAGATATTCTGGTGGGCCATAACATACATACTTTCGACATGCTCTTCCTCACCCAGGGAGCTCTGAAAACCCTGAACAGGAAGGTTGACAACGATTATGTGGATACCCTCTACCTGGCCAGGGCGGGCCTGCCGCAGCTCTCCCACCATCGTCTGACAGATGTGGCAGCCTACTTTCACCTTGAAACCAAAGGAGCCCACCGGGCCCTGAAAGACTGCGCCATGAATCAGGAATGCTATGAAAAGCTGCGGGAGCTTGGGGAAAAGCAGGATGCCCCTGCCTGTCCCAAGTGCGGTTCCCTTCTGATGAAGAGAAAGGGCAGGTATGGGGAATTCTGGGGCTGCAGCGCCTTCCCCCAGTGCCGCTTTACCCAGAATATCTAAAAGAATCTCTGTCCAGGGACTTGGAACAGGCCCCTGGACTTTATCTCTGTTTCCATATGCAATTTCCATATGTACGTTCTATCTTGTTTTTTGCCTTAGCTTTTTACCTGGACTTTCCATACCTTCTGTCTGTTGCCCCCTGGTCAGAGCACGGATATCTCCTCGTAGATCTGCTGCATCTCCAGATCCGCGTGAAAGATTCCTTCTGCAATATTCGTCAGGCGCTGCCTTACGGCATCGGGCACATCCGCCGCGGCCTTATAGCGGAGCTGATGCTCCAGGCTCGCCCAGAAGTCCATGGCGATGGTCCGCATCTGTATCTCCACCGGAATGATATGCTTGTCCGAGGAGAGAAAAATGGGAATTGCTACAATCAAATGGTAACTTCTGTATCCGTTTGGCTTAGGATTGGCAATATAATCCTTTTCTCTTACTATCAATAAATCGTCCTGCTGTTTCAGCATATCCGCGATTGCATAAATATCCGTGATATAGGAGCAGATCACCCGGATTCCCCCAATGTCGGTGATTTCATCCCGCATGATTTCGTATTCCAGGGGCAGATTGCGCTGCAGCATTTTCTTGCGGATACTCTCCCTCTTCTTAAGCCGGTGCGTAATATGCTGTATGGGATTCCTGGATTTGTTTATCTCAAATTCCTGGCTGAGGTTTTCCAGTTTGGTACAGATCTCCCGCATGGCGCAGGAGTAAAGCATGGTCATCTCTTTTACCTGGCAGAAAGAAGCCGGAAAGCCCGCCGACAGATCCGTGATCTGCAGATCATCAGTTTCACTCATGGCTATATTTTCCTCCTTTATCTTCCCAGTATACCATAAAAAAACTCAAAAAAGGGACTCTGAATGAAAGTTAATACTTTTTTACACATTTTTCATAATGGCCCCTGGAGAAAGGGAACTCTGAATGAATGTATAAAATAATTATAAATAAAAATCGAAAATTGTCGAGAATAGTCTTGACAGATTGGTTAATACGCTATATAATAACAAATGAATTCCCCTTTAATAGATGAAGGCATCCGCAATTCGTTGTGGGTGCCTTTGTCATTTTTACTTACTTCTGCTAAAAAGGAGACCGGTATTGTCTCCTTTTTTCACAAAAATATCCTTTTAGGCAAAGTCTCACGCCTGCAGCCTGTCCTGACCTGTCTCACAGCGCATTTTCTCCAGAAACGGCCCCGGTTCCTTCTCCATCTCCAGCAGAGTGTCAAAGGCCGCCAGCAGCAGTCTCTGCTGCCTGTAGCGGTTCATCTCCCCGGGCCGGTCCATGTACAGCTTAAAGTGATCCACCTGCCACACAAGCACATCCGCAAGGGTATACCCCTCCACCTGATACCTGCACAGAAATCTTCCGTAGTCGTGATAGTAGGCCAGTTCCTGCAGCAGCCCTCCGGACTGCCGAATGCCCTGCCAGAGCCCCTCTCCATATGCTTCGCTCTCCCCTGCCTGTTTTGCCATGCCGCGCACATATTCATGCAGAATTCCCAAAGCCTTTTCCAGATTTTCTTTTTTCTCTTGTTCTTTTTTCTCTGATTCTGCTTCCACTCCCATTTCTACCCTCTACCCCCTTCTCTCCTAAAATAAAAATTGTTTAAAACTCTGATCCTGAGGTTTATCCGAAAACTATGTGAAACAGCCATACAGCAAACAGGCGGACCCTTTTCAGGATCCACCCGCATATTGATTATACCATTTTCAATGGCATACTTCAAGACTTCATTCTCATTCATTTTTTCCAGGGAGCCGGTACGTACCTCGCGCTGGCCAGCGGCTTGCCCACTCCTTTCGTAATTGCGTGTGCGTCATTTTTATGTTATTCTAAAATTGCCGAAACTGCATTGCATACCAAGGAGCAGTGGGTATACGCCCAAGGCTATATCTACCTAACGGATGGCATCGTAACCGCTATTCAAATATCAGAGTGGGTTTTGAATACAAATCACCCATCCGAATACAATAACCAAGAAAGGAAGTGTTACTATGAAGCCAGAATTGGCGCAAGAGAAATCCTATACCATCGACGATATCTATAGCCTGCCAGATGGCAGCAGGGCTGAACTGATTGACGGCCAGATATACTATATGGCACCCCCCAGCACCAAACACCAAAGAATCTTGTCTTTTCTGCATCTGGAGATAGGAAATCACATTCGATCAAAGATAGGAGCATGCGAAGTCTTTCCTGCCCCTTTTGCTGTTTTCCTTTTTGCAGATGAATCCAAATATCTGGAACCGGATATCTCCGTAGTCTGTGATAAGAATAAACTAAATGACCGCGGATGCATCGGCGCTCCTGACTGGATTATAGAAATCGTTTCTCCAGGCAGCAGGCGTATGGATTATTATACAAAATTATCCCTATACCGCTCTGCTAATGTGAGGGAATATTGGATTGTAGATCCTATGAAGCAGACCATTCTAGTTTACGACATGGAACATGATTCTGCTCCTGCTATCTACTCTTTTGCCGATAACATCAAAGTCAATATTTATGATGATTTATGGATTGATTTCCGGAAACTGCATTTATAAACCGGTAACAAGCTTTCCCGTTTTATAACCCGGAATCAAGTGGGGGAGATTTTATCCTTGCCCGCCGCGCGGCCCGTGCGCCTCTTTAGCGGTAAACTTCCGGATGGGTCTGCGCATAGAAAAGGCATGTGCTTTGCTGCATATGCCTTTCTATCTGCCTGTAAAGTTGTCGGCCTGCCTTATCTTTTTACCTTATCCTATGGCATGTCCCCGGGAGAGACGATAATATTATCCGCCATGGTAAACACGCCGGTGGAGCCTCTGTAACAGCACCATTGGGGCATTTTCGCGTATCTGTGCGCCACAAACCAGAAAGCGCCGATTACGTCCCGGACGGGAAGAGAGAAATCCTGTACGGCAATTTCCCGGGCGCAGGGTTTACAGGGAATTTCCAGTCTGGCAGTGAGGGTCATATGCTCCGGGTCAGGCCCGGTGTAAAGCTCCAGAAATTCCGGATAAATAACGCCCACGCGGTGATGGGAGAGGAAGCCCACGGTGATCTGCTCTACGGGCATAGGCGCCGGAAGCTGTCCGCAGATTTCCAGATTCCCCAGGGTGCCCCGCCACCTGCCGTCCAGATAGTCCAGGGAACCCCGGACAGGCTCCAGAAGATCCGCAATGCCATTTCCCCGGAATACGGGACGGGGATCAAAACGCGTTTCGCTTGTAAGACGAATCCCAGGAACGGAAAAACGGTATTTCGATGATATTATTTCGCTGTATCGTCCGCCCGGAAGAAACAGACCGGCGGTGATGTCTGTGTCGGACTGTACTGTGAGAGGAGCGGTATAGCAGGGCGAATCCTTTGCGGGCTGTGTGCCGTCCAAAGTATAGCGGATTTCACCGGACTCCGGGGCATGGATACGGATTTGCTGCACGGAGCCTGCCGGGAAGATGCAGGATTTCGGCTCCATAACAGGCGCCATGGGAGGTACCTGGAAGGCGCCGGCTGTTTTGCAGTGGGGAATGCTGTCTGCCCCGCCCTGGAAGGTCGGTTCCGGGACCTGGCCTGCCAGGTATTCCTGTGAAAATATGGTCTGTTTGTCTGCGGCTACGCCAAGGCGGAGACTGATTTTTCCCTCTTCCGGACAAAGGACCACACCCTCTGTGTCCGCCCGGAGGATTCTGCCTGTTTCCACCGTAAAACCGAAAGAAAATCCCCGGTATTCCATGGAAATCTCTTTTCCGTCGTTTTCCAGGGAACGAAAGACCGGAAGGGTATCAAAGCACAGGCGGTAATCCCCCTCCAACAGAACGCGGTCAGGATGCATGGTAAAGCAGGCCAGCCGTGCGCCGGACTTTTCTTCGGAGAGAACTGCCTGGGCGGTAAGCTCGTCCAGAGCCTGATAAACGATTTTTCCCAGAGGCTCCTGTCCGTTTTCTGCCGTCAACCTGATATAGGGCCTTTTACCAATCCATCTTTGGTCAATCCAGATTTGGGGAAACAATACGGGAAGAGCATCGAAATTGCTCTTGGCATTGTCCATGGGGGCATTCAGATATCTGGAGGGATACTCCTGGCGGTACAGGAAGAAATCCCGGATGCGCAGATGGCCTTCCTCCCCCAAAAAGCCCAGGCGGTAATTGCTGCAGGCGTACCACTGGGCGGAAAGATTCCGATCCGTATCCCAGTCTCCGGAAGCCTGGAAGGTC